>RCNE010008415.1_pt1 | contig 11374 bp, 16 predicted proteins | sample 2041361 | NCBI WGS metagenome assembly RCNE01 (sample SAMN09708229, study PRJNA481090) | Marine sediment metagenome, whole genome shotgun sequencing project.
GATCTCGAAGTTGGCGATCCGTTTGTCGCAGTCTTTGATCGTGCGGCGTGCGTCGAGTTCTTCAAGCGAGGTCGAGTCGTTGAGGTCGATGTTGGCCATGGTGTCTATGGTTTCTTCGAGGTGCTTCTCATCAAAGAGTTGGCCTAGCCAGGAGTCGATTGTTGGTAGGAGGTGATCCTCGCGTACCGATAGCGATTTGGGGTGTTCGAGGCCTGGGTATTCGTCTTTCATGCGGCATCGGTATTGAAGTCGCCCGCGCACGACGTTCGCCACAAGTTTCCGGCCGCAAGAGTTACAGGTGATCATTCCTTTGAGCATGTAGTCGTGGCTGCGCCGCCGTTTTGGGGCAGAGGCTCGGGTTCCGGCTGTGAAGATATCTTGGGCTGCTTGCCAGTCCGGTTTGGTGATGAGTGCTTCTTGGGCTGGCGTGACCATTGCCAGTCGCTTGTCGGGTTCCATCGTTGTTTGGTGATGTGGCCTGCGGCGACGTCGTCTATGTCGAGGAGTACTTCGTCTTTGCGTTGGCGGGCCCAGACTTGGTAGCCGGTGTAGCGAGGGTTTTTCAGGATCGCGCGGACTGCGCTCTGGCCCCATGCTCCCTTGCTTGAGGTGCGATGGCGGTTGCGGGCGGGGTCAGACGCGCTCGGTGAGGGGATTCCTTCTGTGGTGAGAGCTGTCGCTATTGCTTTGATCCCTGCCCCGTTGATGAAGTCGGCGAAGATGCGTTTGACGACGGGAGCGCAGTTTGGTTGTGGTTCAAGGACATGGAGGCGTCGGCCATCGGCGGCTTTGGCCGGGTTTGGGTGTGGGCCGGCGTCGGCGAGGCGGTAGCCGTAGGGTGGGCGACCGCCCTGGTATTTGCCGTCGAGGGCGACCTGAGCATTCATGGCGGTACGGACCCGGGTTTTGATTCGGTTTCGTTCGCCCTTGCCCATTCCTCCGTAGAGGTTCATTATCAGGTCGTGCGCGTCTGAGGCCGGGTCGATCGGTCCTCCGATCTCGGGCACCCACAGCTCGACGTTGAAGTGAACAAACAGTGGGAAGGTGTCGCCGTACTGGGAGCCATAGAAGGCTCGTTGTGGTTCGCCGATCACGACGGCATCGAAGCCGCGATCGGGGTCCGGTAGGGCATCGAGGAGACGGGTTGCTTGGGGTCGCCGTTTCCATGGCAGTGAGCGGCTTTGGCCGATGTCGAAGTATTCGGCGACGATCTGACCTCCGTGGGGTCCGATGAGTGTTTCAGCACGGCTGATTTGCCATTGACGGCTCGAGGCTGGGTCTTGTTGGTCTTCGGTAGAGACCCGTCCGTAGAAGGCAATCTGTTTCATGATGCCTTCGACGATAGATCCTCACCGCGACAGGCACTCACCGACCTACTGGAATGGGCCCTGACCACGAGCTCCAACAGTGCGCGGGCGAGGCTGAGCTCGAGGACTGGTTCATGTTCCGGCGGAGCGACGAAACAACCCCCAGCGGGTCCCGGGATGTGTTGGGACCCCGTGCTGTCAACCGTGACGATCGTCTTGGTCGCTGGAACCCGACCAAGCTCATTCACGGTGCGTCCGCGATTGTTCATTCGATCGCCTCGTCTCGCTGCAGGAGACGGGTCTGTGCGGGTTGGTGATCGAGCCACAATCGGGTGTTGGTCATCTTGGCGGCCTTCGCTGAAACTAGATGCGGTCACCTTCAGAGGGCGCTCACGGCAACGTTTTGTTGAGCCATGCATGATCTTCTTGGCTCCTCGACAGGTAGGCGTCTCGTGTGCGTTGTTTCTCGACTAGGCGACGACACACGATGCCTGTTGCGCGAGGTTCTCGATGGTCGCGAGTCCGCCCGATGGTGCAACGGGTTCGACGTCGGTGGCCGGTGCCATGTCACCAACCCCACATCCCAACGCCCGACGATGCAGCACTGGCCAAAGCCGGAATCACCGTGCACGGGACACCGTGACAACCAACTGTCAGCCTCGACGACATTGCATGTAAAGGTGACCTACCAAAAGCAGCTTCCGGAGGAAGCTGCAAATGCTTAGATTTGGAAGTGGGTCATCATGCGGGTTCCCATGATGAGTACGCATGATTGGGGTTGTGGGCTTCGTGAGTCTGGGGGGACGTGGTGGGCAGGGAGGATGATGAGGCGGATGGGTTAAACGGTTGGGTTCACGCAATGCGGCGAGGCCGAAGTGGTATGACAAGGCGGTCCGTTACGGGATCATGCTGATTGTCGTGTTGGCTTTGGCTCTAGTCATAGCACTTGCCTTGACCTGATGGCATGGCATAACAGCAGCAACGGTTCTGGCCGTGACGGGCCAGTCCGAGACGCTCCAACACTCGAAAGTGGGTTGGAACGTGATCAATAACTATGTCGTAGTGCCAGGTGTGGCGGTCCCTGATTGTGCTCCGCTGTTGGTAGAGGATCAGGTCCTGTTCACATCAGGGTCGGCCCGGCTCCGGGACGGGTTCGAACCGCTGCTCGGCCTATCAGTGAAGCTGATGGAGTTGAACCCTGAAGTCGAGATCACGATCGTGGCTCATACCGACTGGATCGGCACCGAGGCATTCAATCAGCGACTGTCCGATGCTCGTACCGGCGCGATCTATGACTGGATAATCAACCAGGGAGCAGACCCTGACCGGTTGACCCAGATCGGAAAGGGCGAGGCTGAGCCGGTCGCTTCGAACCAGACCGAAGCTGGTAGGGCCCAGAACCGTCGGGCCGAGTTTCAGGTGCGAGGCCTACTCGCCGGATAACGCTTGCAGACGGAACCGGATTTTGAACGAGCCCCGAGTTCGTTGATGAGGGACTTCCCAGCAGAATCACCCGCCCTCAAGTGCCGGGTAGCGAGACGCTTGGCGACGAACGTTATGGGCGGTTTTTGACAGAGATGTGCACTGAGTGCGACTGGACCATCGCTCCTTCTTGGTCAAGCCGCTCATCGGAAGTGACGACTAGTGAGGACATGGGCGCACCTATCTCCGATGCCATAAAGGACATCGCGGTATCCAGCTATCACGATTCGCTCAAAGAACTGGGGTTTAGGCGGCGGCACCAGAGGTGGACCTGGAAACCGATGCCGAAATCGGCGTGTACGTGCAGGGAAATACGCACAACCTTGGTGAGTTGGGTTCGTTCACTGTCAACCTCGAAACGAATCGATCAGCTCGCGGGAGCGTCCGTCTGGGGTATCTCGTTTTGCGGACTGACTATTGGTACCCGGTGAGGGCGACGGACACCGCAGCGATTCGATCGGAGGTGGCAGCGGATTGGACCGATCATGGTCTGCCGTGGGTCAGGAGTGCTATCGAATCGAGCCTTCACCTTGTCGAGTTCTTTGAAAGGTACGGATTGTTCTCGATCGCGTTCGAGCTTGATCCCACCCGCCAACGTCTAGGTGGTTACGTCGATCTAATGAACTCAGCCTTTTCGGCGGAGAAGCCAGAACTTTGGGAACACTGCTCTTCTGGAATGTCCCGACTCCTTGGGCGAGCGGCCCGACTCGGAGTTCGGCTGGACGGGTCGGGAGAGCTCGCCGGTCTGAAGCAGACGGTTGGTGAGGTTCTCGCCGAGTTCCCACAGCAAAGAGGGTTCCATCGGCGAGAAGTTGAGGTGCCGCTATTGGCGCTTGCTGTTCAACTCGGCTGGGACCTGGAACGACTTGTCCCTACACCTCGCCGATGGAACTTGTTTCGTAAGGAGGAGGGAGAACAGAAGATCAGTTCGCTTCCGTTCTGGCTTCCAGAAACAACTGCACGGCCCAAGCCAGACTGGGCGTGACCCCGGTTAAACCCGCCCAACCGTGCCGACATCCACTGGCTGCGGAGCCGTCGGGCGGCGAACATTATCGTGCGCTTTCGGGTCGACTGGGTGTTGCAGTTAGCCCCCGCTCATTGCGATACGGACGGGTCTTATGTGACATCTCGGATCCAGTAGCGACGCCAACGGCCATTGAGGCGCCCCGGTCTTGCGGTCGTCGCAACGCAGGGAATTCGAGTGCTGCGGACCGGTGCTATCCAATTGAGCACCCGTAACCGATGGCTTTTCCTCGGTCCCACAGCTTCGTGATCTCCTCGGGGATCGGTTGAACCGTCAACTCGACCAGTCGCCCGTTGTCGTCGAATATGGCCACACCGTCGTTGAAGAACGGCCGCATTTGCTCCAGCTGGATTCCTGTCACACAAACGGTTAAAAATCGGCATCATCAATGGCGACCGGCAACTCTGCAGCGGCAGCACCTTCGGCGATCTCGCGAATCTCGAAGTTTGCTCCAGAGGTGTTCAGCAGCGGATCGTAAGTTCCGGGCTCGCCGCCGCATGACGCTACGACAAGAAATACGGCACAGATCGGCACTAGTCGGAAGCTCAGACGGACCATTCGGCGCATCAGGTGTGATCTTGAAGATCACTGCACATGGCAATAGAACCAGCGTGCCCAACCACACGGGGGGCGCCTCGTCAACTCTGATCAAGTGAACCGATCGTCTAACCAAGATCGTGGTCCAACGGAACAGGTTTCACGTGCCGTTGTGCATCGGGTTGCGAGTCGAATAGCGGTGAACGTTATCGATCGGTTTTCGATGGCTCAGGTTCGCTTCGGCGATGGGACTGCTTCTCGGTTGACTTTGACGTCCCTATGATCGAGCGATGGTCAAAGACGAAGTGCCGGACAGGTTGGCTGAGCTTCTTGTCAAGATCTTTGGGGATGAGCTCTACGCAGATATCGATCAAGCGCTTCGCTGGTTTGAGGAAGTCCGAGCCGTTTCAAAAGAGTCGGATTTACCCCGACTTGTTGAGGCTTTGGGTCGACCGGAATCTGATTTCTGGATTCGAGAGATGTTGGCTGACCCAATCGCAGAGCTTGGCGGCCTCGAGAGCCTCAGAGAACTCATCGAAGCCTTTGAGCACAACTTTCAGGACGGCCATGACAACGATGGCTTCCAAGTCATACTGATCGAAGTAGTTGAAAGCGACATAGTGGCCTCTCGGGCGAAATTGAATGAGCTCCGCTCGACTTTCCCTGAATCAGTCGAATGGCTGCTTGAATTCTGCGAGCCGCCATCGCACCCGTAAGCCGGGGCCCGACCGCCAACTCAATCAAGCAACTGTGAGGATATGGGGGTAATAACTGCCCGTTCTGGCGGACGGTCCGTCGCAGTGTGCTGGAGGCCCGACACTAACCGGGGCACAGGTTTTACGTGCCGTTATGGGCGACTCGAGGCGGTCGAGCGCGTGCACGTTGTGTGCGGTGAATCGTGGCTCGCCAGTTCGAGAGTTATGGATAGGCGGTGCCGTCGAAGTGAGTATTTGTTGCGAGCTCAGGTCCGATGTGGCGCGCGTCCACTCCCGCAGGACCGCCTCCGAATGAACAGCCCCATAGCCCAAGAAGCTCGGCTGCCATTCGCCACGCTTGGTGCGGGTCTGTGATCGGCTCGGGCATCCGGAACAGGTAACTGCAGAAGCTTGCTCCGACTAGCTCTACGCCATGTTCGTTCACCCACCGGCGAGCTACGGCGAGCGCATTTACGGGTCGGGAGTCGAAGGTGGACACATATGCCAAGCCATTGATCGGGTCCTTGTCCGGGATGAGGATCATCCACGTTGGGGAATCGAACTCGCTGCTCCATTGACCAGTTTGTCCTAATCGGTGACCCACCACGCCTTCCTCGATTTGCCTACGAACGAGGTAGCTCTCGATCTGCTGTGGCGAGTCGCAGTCGATTGTCTCTTCAGCTGACGCACGCCATCGATCGACAATCTCGGGGTCAATCCGCAGGTAGTCAAATAGTTCCATCGGGTCATCCAAAAATGGGGCTGGGTCGTGGTCAGCGAACACTCGGTTCGGGTCTATCGCCTTTACTTCGGACAGGAACTGGGCAGCCGAAAGATCGCTTCTAACGAACATCCCTCGGAGGGAGTCGCGGCCGCGTTCTCGCGGCTCCATCGTTCCGATCGGCCATCGGCCCGTAATGTCTACAAGGTCCCGTAGTTGCTGCCATTGTTCAAACCAGTCCACACCGGCATGAAGGGGGAACGCTAGAAGGTCAGGATCAGAGCCTGGCCCGGTTGTAAGCCAATGCAGGTCCTTTGGCGCATAGCCAAGCGATGACACAACTCTCGCAACTTCATCTCGTTCCACACAATAAGGGATACCACCTCAGAGGGGGATCGCGTCGAGAGGTCCCTCTTCCGCAAGTTCGATACTGCCCAGTCGTGGGGATATAGGGGGTAGTAACTGCTGGTTGTGGTGGACTGCGCGTGGTGGCGAATACCGCCGGGTGACGAGAATACGTGCCGTTGAACATGGGGCCGTGAGCTGTGTGGCGGTGAACATTATCGCTCACTATCCGTCGGCGATGGGCCGGTTGGTGGCGTCGGTTATCCAGCTAGAGGGACCAGATACACGTTGAGAGCTGGAGGTTCTGGTTCGGGTAGATCGTTGTCGCAATCTTCGTCGAATTCCGAGAAGGGGATTCCTCCGAGGTAGGGCGATGCTAGAAGCTCTGCTGCGATGACGGGTGCGTCAGCTGTTGTGCTGATCTGCCCTGTGAACGGAAGAGCGTCGGAAGACGAGATGCTCAATCGCAACTGCCCGGCCATCTCATCGACCCACGCGTAGAACCACAAATTTGGCGCCTGTAAGTCAACAGCGATGGACTGATAGGCCGCCCTAGCGTCTTCAATGAAGGAGCACACGTCTTCCACGGTCAGATCAGACCCGGAACCAATCGAGACCCTCCAAGTGTTTTCTAGGGCCTCTTGTCTCGTGTCGCCGAAGGTGAGGGTGTCGGCCGAGATCGCTGCAACGGTTTCACTAAAGACATCCACAAACGTTCGGCCTTCCTTCTCGACCAGCGAGAACAACATCGGTCCCAGCAACCAAACTGCGACCTACCGATAGCAAGTTCGACGGTACAAGGTCGGCAACTACGCACCGCGATCGTGCTGCAGAGTCCCTCCGAGCTTCCAGCAGAGCAGGGATTCATGTGCCGTTAAAAACTGGGTCCTGGGTCGAGAAGTGGCGAACATTATCGACCGGTTGGATTGAGGCAGGTCGGTCGGTTTCTGGGGGACTTGAGGGCTGCCGCGCCCGCCTGAGAGCTTCGACCATCAACAGCGTCCGGATTTTGCCGATGAGACGGACATGGGCTTCCTCGCTTCAATACTGTTCGGACGGAAGGGATCTGCCGGAACTGTGCGGCCCCTTCCAACCGGTGCAACGCTGCTGATTGACGGCGACACAGCGGCGGCCGAAGGCTGGCCCGGCACAGACCAAGAAGAACAGCGCAACAACTTACTGCACTACGTCGAAGTCCTCGACGGAGATCGGGAGGCGAAGTCAATTGTTGTCTTTACCGACCAACACTCCATGGCGACGACTCTGTGCAGAGTCGAGACTGCGTGGTCCGGGTCAGCGACAGACCACATCAAAGAACTCATAGTGAGGTCCAGGACAATGGATCCGCTCGTTGTAACAAATCATGCCGACCTGTTCTCCAGCATCGCAACCGTCACGATCGGTGACCTGCAAGGCGTAGTGAATCGCGGCCGACGAATCGTCGACATTGGCGAACCACGGGGATACAAGCCCAGTTCGTTCTACCGAATGGAACACGACACAGTGAGGAACTACTGGAACTATTTCAGAGATTTCCAACCATGAGCCCCAAAATACGGATCCGAAGAGTCGGCGATCGGCGGGGGTGGTTCCGTATTAGACCCCTTTACGAGGTGGAGTTAACTGAAGGAGCCCAACGACAGGTCATCGATACCGTCTTCCCTGGAAGAGTTCTCGATAAGCATCTACACATGGTGGATTCGTCAGTCCTGATTAACACCGCTCTTGATGAGTGGGATGGAACCAGCAATAGCGAGTGGACAACATACCCTGGGCAGTAGAGCCTGTCATGAATGAACAAGCCCTCATACTGCGTTCCACCGCCTTGGAGTCGACGATGCCGGTCGACTGGCCCTCGAACTTCGGAATCAGGCGAAGCTAGCAGTGCGCGGTAGCGCAGCTATCAGACTATTCAACAAGGCTAGGGGTGCTCAGCTTCTACATATTGATGTTGCAGGAAAACGATATCGTTTCGCTTTTTTTCAAGCTCGTTTCTCCACTAGCTCTACTCGACATAACAATAGACGTTTTGGATCTCGAGGATCAAAGCTTCCCCTACTACTCAGAACAACTCGCGGTCGTTTCCATGGACCACTCAACCCACGCGGGACGGATGGTTGATGGAGACGGCCGACGGGATCTGCGTGCAGGCGACCACTTTCAATACTCCCGAACCATCTGCTGACACTGGACGGTGAACCGCTGTTCAGTATTCGAAGGTTTTCTGAACACCTTCCGATCCAGAGCCTTCGGGGTCGAATCAGCATTCATTAGACCCTGTCAAAAACCTGTAGTGTCGATCTGGTGTTAATGACCGTTTTCTGTGCGTAAGGGTTTCAAGCCGTTGACGGCGCGGTTGAGGTACTCGAAGGGTTTGGGCTAGTCGGCCGGAGCTGACTAGCCCAGATCAACTGCCGCTTGGACTACCGGCTCGCGCCGGCGACGAATGTGGACACGATGTAGGTGGCGTGCCGGTCGAGGGATCCTCGTCCTCGGTCATATCTCATGGTTGTTCTGGGGTCGGCGTGTGATGCTGCTTCCTGCACGTCACGGAGTGGGACGCCGGCGTCGAGGGCGGCGGTGATGAACGAGTGTCGAAGTGAGTGTGGGCTGATTCGTTTGTCGATGCCTGCGTGTTTGGCGAGTCGTTTCACGATCCCGGCAGCAGCGTTCCGGTCGAGACGTTTTGAGCCGTCGTGGTTTAGGAAGATCGGAGATGGTGGCGGTCTTGCCGCCTTTCCGATGAATAAAGAGTGTCCGGTGACCGCGGTTGTAGTCGAGCTTGTCGATGTCGGCGTTCAACGCTTCTGACACACGGAGTCCGTTCAACGCGAGCAGAGCTGCGAGGGCGTGGTCTCGGCCTCCGGATAGTCCGGCTTGGACGAGGAACGCGCCGAGTTCGTTTCGGTCCAGTCCGAGGGTTGTTGATTCGTAGTCTTGTTTGGGTCTGCGGACGTGGGCTCCGGGGTCGCGTTCGATGAGGCGTTCCTGGGTGCAGTATTTGTAGAACCCGCAGATGGTGGAGAGTCTCCGTCCGATCGTGGAGCGGGCTTTGCCTTCTGATTCACACCATCGTGCGTAGAGTTCGATGTGGGCCCGTTCGACGTCGAAGGGGGCGAGGCCGGCGGTGTCGATCCATTCGATCCATTGGCGTAGATCGGTCTGGTATCCCTCGAGGGTTTCGCCCGAGTAGCCGGCGAGGAACCCGGCGATTGCTTTCTTGGTTTGCTGCCGTAGGGGGTTGGCGTCGACCAGCACAAGCTGGCCGACAGTGTCGCTGGAATGGTCTGAACGCATCTGAATTCTCCTTGGTCGCTGAAACCCAGATCACCACTCTTCGCGCGACAAATCACATCCACAGCGCTAGAACCCGGCCCGGTCGAGTCGCCCATAATGTTCAGCACATAGCCGGAAACACCCGTTCATAACCGGCAATGAACACGCTCTTCGGTTGACCATGTCCAGCGTCCTAGAGGAGGCATCGAGATCGCTTTCCATCTCGCCAGCGGACTTCTGATCTCAACTTGGGCGCGCACCGTGTGGGCGGAATTCCGCAAGCTAGTGTTTGGGCAGTGGCCGAGGCCTGAAGCTGCTAGCACTAGTCGGACTTGAGGAAGAACCATGTCGCACGCCAAGATGCGTCCAGGTGAAGTAGATATCGACGCCGAAATAGTCTCCGCACTTGTTGGCGAGCAATTCCCCGAGTATGCGAGTCTTTCGATTCAACCTGTTGATTCGGCTGGCACAGACAACGCGATGTACAAGCTGGGTCCTGACATGGTTGTGAGACTGCCTCGGCTACCTGACGCTGAGAAACAAGTGCACAAGGAACAGCAATGGTTGCCGCTGCTAGGACCTCACTTGCCGCTTGCAACACCGATCCCAATTGCTCTTGGGGTTCCAGCCGCAGGCTTTGGAATGCACTGGTCGATCTATCAATGGCTGAACGGTGGCAATACGTTTGACGAACCCATTGCCGATTTGCACGATGCTGCCGTCAAGCTAGGCCAATTTGGTGTCGCGCTCCGCAAACTTGACGCGACGAGGGGCCCGCTGTCGTTTCGTGGTGATCCGATCGCGATCAAGGCGACCGACGTTCTCCTCGCTATCGAGGATCTCGCAGCTGATCAGAAGATCGACAGAGACGTCGCAATGTTCGCCTGGCACTCCATAACCAAGCTCCCGCAGTGGGATAGAGATCCCGTATGGACCCACGGGGATCTTCTACCCGGAAACTTGCTTACAAGCGATGGACTGGTTTCTGCAGTCATCGACTTTGGCGGTGTTGGTGTCGGCGATCCTGCCTGCGACATGATGGTGGCTTGGACCGTCCTAACCGCCAACGAAAGACCAATATTTCGCGAACACGCAGAGGTAGACGATGCCACTTGGGACCGAGGGCGAGGCTGGGCTCTGGGCTGGGGGTTCATGACCGAGCACTACTACCACGTCAAGAATCCGGTTTTGGCCGCTGTCGCGCGCCTGTGGGGGCCGAGTATTGCGTCGTGCCTGTTCAGGCTGCGTTTTGGTATTCGTTGATGAGGCCGCCGCACCGAGTGGATTTCACGACTCGGAGATGACGATGAGCCGGGGGACTTGATCGACTGCTCGCGAGAGGTGGATGCTGGTTGAGAGTGCGGTGGGGGCGGTGGGTGTTGTAGTGATCGATGTAGTCGGTGACCAAGCGTTGGAGTTGTTGTTGGTTCCAGATGATGGTCCGGTCGAGGAGTTCTCGGCGTATCGATCCGATCCAGCGTTCGGCGAACGTGTTGGCCACCGGCGTGCGTACGGGGGTCTTGAGAATCTTGAAGCCTTCGGTTCGGAAGATCTCGTCGAACGCGTCCACGAATTGGCTGCCCCCGTCGCGAACGAGGGCTCGTGAATCGGCGAGCTTGGTTCCGTGGCGAAGGAACAGGTTGCGGGCGGCTTGAGTAGTCCACGCTCCAGTCGGGTTCGCGGTGACCCCGGCGTAGAAGACTTGGCGGGTGGGGATGTGGATGAAGAAGAGTACGTAGTAGCGGCGCAGTAGAGCGGTGTCGACGGTGAAGAAGTCGCAAGCCACGGCACCTTGGGACTTCAGGAACTGCGACCAGGTGATGTTGGACCGGTTGGGCGCTGGGTCGATGCCGCTGGATTTGAGGATCTTCCACACGGTCGACGAAGCGATCCGATGGTCGAGGCCGGCGAGTTCGCCGTGGATGCGTCGGTAGCCCCAGGTGGGATTCTCGGCGGCGAGGCGCTGGACGAGTCGCCGGATCTCGGT
>RCNE010001892.1_pt1 | contig 11373 bp, 7 predicted proteins | sample 2041361 | NCBI WGS metagenome assembly RCNE01 (sample SAMN09708229, study PRJNA481090) | Marine sediment metagenome, whole genome shotgun sequencing project.
ACCCCGACACCTGAGCCACATTCACATAAGCCAACGGATCCAAATCACCCGTCCCACCATCAACCACCGCAACCAAAACCGCGTCATACACCAAATCAACCGAACCACCCGCAGGCAGGCTCAGCCCGGGCCAGGTAATGGTCGAACCGGCCAGCGTGCCACCGGAGTTGATGTTGGAGATCCCGGCATAGCCCGGAGGAACCACATCTTCGACAGCAACACCGCTTGCCGCGCTGCGCCCAGCGTTGGTGACGCTGACGGTGAATGTCACTACATCGCCTACATGAGGTGCAGGGTCCGAGACCAACTTGATAAGTGAGAGGTCGCTGTATTGCGGCGTTGTGGCCGCGGCGTCTTCGTCATCTTCGATCGGCGCCACGCCCATGTTGGCGGGCGTCGAATCGGGATCCCACTGATCCGCAGCAGAAACCTCGGCCGCGTTGACATAGGCGGCAGCATCCAGACCACCACCACCATCGGGTACGGCAACCACGGTGGCATCAAATGTCAGAACTACCGACCCGGAATCCGGAACCGTGAGACCGGCCCAAGACACGACACCGGCAGCAAATGCACCGCCGCCACTGATCGTGGCGACCTCGACAGCGTATCCGGCTGGCACAGGATCGGAAACGACGACGCCGGTTGCGGCGTCGGGGCCATCGTTCGCGACGGTGATAGTGAAGGTGACCGAATCGCCGATGTTCGGGAATGCCGAAGAAACCGACTTGTCCAAGCTCAGGTCCGACTCTTGCGGCACGAGAGCAACGTTCGCCTCATCATCTTCGGATTGATCTCCGTCATCGTTATTGGGATTGCTGTCAGGATCGAACTGATCGGACGCGGTCACCTCAACCACGTTGACATATGCAGCGCCGGCACCGGTGGGGGCGTCAACCACTACATCGAAAGTGAGCGAGATCCAACCGCCAATGGCGACGCTGAGGTCCGACCAGGTGATAGCCGAACCGACGAGTATTCCGCCATCTGAAATGTTCACCACACCGGAGAGACCAGCGGGGACCGCATCCGCCACGGCGACGCCCGTTGCATCATCAGGTCCTTCGTTGGCAACCGTGATCGTGAAGGTGACAGTGTCGCCGACATTTGGCCTGGTCTCAGAAACCGATTTCGCTACCGATAGATCGGCCAGCTGCGGCTCGACGTCGAGACTGTGGGTGTCGGTCGCGACCACGGGATCCCCATCCCGGTCGGTGCCCGCAGCCGCTCCGGTGTTGACGAGCGGATCTCGCGTGGCCAGGTCGGTGGCAGTAAGAACATAGGCGGCGGTGAACACAAAGGTTTCGCCGATGTCGACGAGTCCGTCGGTGTCGACATCTCCGATATTGAAGGCGCCCGTCAGGACGGGAGCCGCCGGTCCGGCGACATCGTCGGCAACAGTGACTCCAGCTACCCAACTCACCGATGCGCACCATGAAGGATCGGGGTGGGTAGAACAATCGGTGGAATTGCTGACAGCGAAGCTGTACGTGATGGTTTGCCCGACACGGGCCGATGCTGGGCCCGACTTGACGATCGACAACTGTGGATCGACAGTGACATCGACCGATGCTTGAGCTGGATTCGACGTGACCGGCAGGCCGAGGACATCGTCGGCGGTCGCGGTCGCAGTGTTCGTCGTCGGCAGGTCGACGGGTTCGGTGCACTGGAATGTCCAGGTCTCCCCAACCTCCAGGACACCGATGGTGCCGATGTCGCCGCTCACATAGCCGGGATCGATCGCGCAGTGGTCGTCGGCAACGGCGACGGTACTCATCTCGTGATCCTGCTCGCACGTCACATCGCCGACGAGGCACAAGCTCGAATTGGTCACATCGAACGTGTAGGTCACAGGGGTACCGGGATCGACGGTGGCCGCTCCAGCTGTCTTGTCGAGTGTCAGCTGTGGGTCGCGGACCCGGACGGTTGCCGAGTCGGTTGTCGAAGCCGGGCCACCCGGACCGTCGGCGTTGACGGTCACCGTGTTCGGCGTAGTAGCGCCGAGCACGGTGCTACAGACGTACGTCCAACCTTCGCCCGGGCTGAGCACACCATCGCCATCGTCACCGCTGGGTCCGGTGATCGGTTCGCACAATGGATCCGTAACGGTGACCGTGGTGAAGTCGGAGTCACCGTCGTTGAAGACCAGGAACGTGTACAAGACAGTGTCTCCACCGAGGATCAACGAGGCATCCGGAAGCTTGGCGATGCTCAGGCTTGGTTCGAGCACGTTGACGAAGGCATCGTCTGCAACGATCCAGGTCTTGCCGAGGGAGTCCCTGCCGGACACCGATGCAATGTTGGTTGTGTCATCTGCAGGCGTATCGGTGCATGTGTAGACCCAGATTTCCGCAGGATCGAGGAGTCCATTGCCATTATCGCCTGCAGGTCCCACCAGCGGCGAGCAGGTGTCGTCGACAACGGCAACGTCCTGGAACACATCGTTGCCACCGTTCGACGCGACGATCGTATAGGTGACGGTTTCGCCTTCGGTGATCGTTTGCGGTGCAACTGACTTCACCAGGGAAATGACTGCGTCAACCACGGTCACCGTGAGAGTGTCGCTATCGGTAACCTCGACCGCGGCGCGGTCGGTACCGTGCGCCGTTGCAATATTGGTGGTCGTCGTGGCCAATATGGTGGAGCAAGAGAAGGTCCAGTTTTCGCCGGGTTCGAGCACACCGTCGCCATCGTCACCGGCGGTAGGACCAGCCACCGGGGCGCACTGATCATCCTCCACATACACACCGGTTAGCGGTTCGACCGATCCGGCGGCGGCGTCGATGGCAACGTCGTAGGTATAGGTGACCGGTTCGTCGGGTCGAATGAAGAGCCGGTCCGCACTCTTGGTGATCTGAATCGCGGAGTTGACGACCTCGACCGTGGCACTGTCGCTGTCCGTGACCGGTGTGTCGGCACCGGAGCCAGGGGTAATCGGATCACCCTCGACCGTGGCCGTGTTAACAAAGATCGGCGTATCAGCAGGCAAGGTTGCCGTACAAGTGTGGAGCCAGTTCTCATCGAGATCAAGCAAGCCATCGCCGTCGTCACCGGAAACGTAGAGCGGCACACAACCGGGGATACCGGTATCGGTGAGGACCACGTTCTCGAGAGGTTCGTTGCCGGCGTTGCTCACATCGAAGGCATATTCGACTGGATCACCGGGACTGACCAGTGGCGTGTCGGCGAGCTTGACGAGGTCGATGAGCGGCACAACTCGCTCCACCGTGGCCACTGCTTCGGACGGCTGCGACTGCTGGTCGCTGGTGGTGCGAGCAAAGTTGCTGAGCTCACGAGGGAACGGACTCGTTGCCGCGTCAACGGTCGTCTCGACGGTGATCGACATCTGCCGACCCGCAGCCAGATCGATACCGTCAGCGGCAGTCACCAGCCCGGGAGCGGCATGCCCGGCGAGCTGGTCCTCGCAGCCAATCGAGAGATTGTCGAACAGGATCTCGTCGTCGGCGTCTGAGTTGCCGGGTCCACTCCGGAAGCCGATTCTGGCGCCGGAGATAAAGATGCTGGGGTAGGTTGCGGAGTCGATGGCGACGGACGTGCCGTTGTGCCAGATAGCCGTTGGGTTTGTATCGGGATCATCGAGGACGAACGTGCTCCCGAGGGTGACGTAGCCCAGACCGTCCCAAGCGACGACATCAAAGATCCCGGCAGCGCCTGCCTTGGAATCGAGCGTGGCCCAATCGAATGTAAGGCTGCATTGGTCACGGCCACTGAGATCGGTCGGGAAGTAGATACCTCGATCCTTGTCCTTGATCTGCAGTACGCAGTCTGCTGTGTCTAGGCACTCACCGTCGCGGGTGCCATCGGTGACCCGTACATCGCCGCCGTCGTCCCTGTTGTCGTCACCGATCTCGAGCCAACCCTGCGAATACGTATTGGCTAGCGACCAGTCGAAATCGTCGCTGAGCGTGCCAAGAGTGACCCCACCGGCCAACCATGCGATCTGCACGTCGTCGACGTACACCCGCTCGTCGCTGTCCGCAACAAAGCCGAATGAGACGGGTCCGGCAAACAGGGCTGGGAATGCAGCAGCCGTGAGCGCTGCGCTCTCCGGCGCAAAGGAGACCGGCGGCGGCGTGAACGGAACCAACCGGGTCCAGTTGCCGCCGACCTCGTCGTAGACGGCCAACGAAATTCCGCCCAAGCTGTCACCATCGTCATCGACCCACTCGAAGTCGACATTCACCGTGTCGGCGGCCGAGAAGTCGAAGTGGCCGAACAGGCCCCTGTCGATCTTGCTGAAACGCACCGCAAGATCACCGGCACCGGAGTCCTCGTGACGGATATCGCCACGGGTGCGATTGTCGTCGTCAACTTCGACCCAGCCGTTGAGCCAGCCTTTTTGGGCAGGATCGCCGGACCAGGCCTCGATCATGATGCCGACAGGAGCCACGACCGTGCTCGAGACCCAGCTGAGTCCTTCCGGAAGAACGTCATCGACGGTCACCGACTGTTGGGTCTGGGCATCGGTGTTCTCGACAACGATGCGATAGCAGACGGTATCGCCGGCGTAGTACGCAGGGTCGATGAGCGTCGCCCCCGTGGCGCAGTCGATCGGCTCTTTGGAGATGCCAAGGGCGCGGTTGATGACTGAATAGGGCGCGGTGTCAGTTCTGGTAAGAACATCGCCGTCTGGGGTGATGGCGTCGGCCGCTATCGAATTCGTATCCGATGTTCCGGCTGAAGGCGTCGGGTCGATCGCACAAAAGTACGACATAGCTTGACCGGCAGGAAGGTCTCCGAGGAACCGATCGCAGCCTGGTGCTTGGGGATCGGTGACGATGAGATCGACGAGATCTACATCGCCGCTGTTGGTGACCGTTATCTCAAAGACAACCTGGCCGTCGGCCGAGTGCTCTGCACCGTCCGGCCCCTTGCTGATGAAGAAATCTGGGGCAATCACCTCAACGTGAGCTGTGTCCGAGGCAGCCACATCTCCGATTACCGGATGCCTAGCCGTCGCCGTGGCGATGTTGTCGGTGTCGTTGCTAATCGGGGTCGTACACGTGTACAGCCACACCTCACCGGGATCAAGGGATCCGATATTGGCAAGGTCACCGATATTGACACCGGGAGCGCCTTCGGTTTCGACCACTAGGCCGCAGGTGTCGTCGGTCACAGCTACGTCGGTCAGAGAAGCGGGCCCGGTGTTCGTCGCTACTAGATCGAACGTGACATCGACGCTGCCGCCGCCGGCGGCAAGTTCATCCTGGTCGATGAAGTCGGGGGTCGCCGTCTTCTGGAGTTGGAGTCCATTGATCCCCACATCCGTTAGGTCGGTGTCACTGTTGTCGCCCGGATCGGGGTCGTCCTGATCGGCTGCAACGGTTGCCGTGTTCGCGATCGTCCCCGTGTACCCGTCGTTGATCTGCACCGCTATGTCGACGCCGGGACTCTCTCCTATTGCCACACCACCCAGTTCGCATGTGACAGTGGAGCCGTCGAAGCTGCAGGTTCCCTGGGTCGGGGTTGCGCGGAGGAAGGTCACGTCGTTGGGCAAGGTATCTGTTACCAGAACACTGGTCGCGTCGGTTGGCCCAGCGTTATCCATCACAAGCGTGTAGGTGAGCAGGCTTCCTTCCTCGGCACCGTCAACACCATCGGTCTTGGCGATAGACAAGTCCGACTGCTCGACGACCCGCATCCCGTCGGCGGCGAAGGAGAATCGGCCACAGGTGTCATCGACGATGAGCCGGACTGTGCAGTCCTGCTCCGCCGCCGGCGGAGTGAACATTGTCGTGACAGTGTCTGGGCCCGCGATTGTGCCGGATGGCTCAGCGAATGAACCGCCGCACGACGAGACCCAGTCGTACTCGTAGGCGGGGTGACCGCCGGAGACGATTGCCGATACAGGTACGGTCGTCCCGGCAATGATGATTTCGGGGGCATCAACCTCGACATCGATCCCGCGCTCGATACCGGTCATCAAGTTCAGGTTGAGGAAGGCGCGCTGGGCGGCAACCTCGTCGGGATCGCCTCCGTCGTGAGTGTGACCGGCCTCGTAGAGCACATAACCGTTGCTCGGGTCACCAAAGCCCCTGCCGTAGAGCAGCGCCCCGGCTTGCCCCGGGGAGACGCCGCCCTGGGAGATCAGATCGCTCTGATCAGGATCCCACACAAGCATGGTCGACGAAGGGCGCCATGCAGAACCCGGCGCCGGCACGTAGATCTGCTCCGACCCGTTCTGCATGCCGTCATCGACCCCGCCGAGGAACTGCATGATCGGGTCACCGCCGAGGTTTGTGGCGTAGTCGTACGGTGGTGATCCATCGTCGTGGTCTCCGAAGTCAATCAGCCCTTCGGTGGAGAGGAAGTTCATGTCGGGGTCCGGGTCGGGATCCAAAGGATCAGATACGTTCTCGAGCACAGAAACGGCGTGGCACGCTGCCCAGATGAACCCGCCGAGTTCATTGAACGTGACGAGATTGTTGTGGGTCTCCCACTCGGGATCGGCGTGCGGCATGACATAGAGGTCATCGCAGGCGTCGAGGAACGCGGGCTCTTTGAACTCGTAGGCGACTTTGGTGCTGCCATCGCGCAAGAGACTGGTCTCCGGAATGCTGGCGTTGACGTAGTATCCCTGGGCAATGTTGCCATTTTGGGCGTCGAGCACCGCGTTCGGCCAGTTAGTCAGTGTGTCGAAGACGGGAGCTTGAAAGGCTGTTGGCGTCGGTCCATCAACCACCAAGCCCGGGTAGTCGAGGACCCACTGGGTAATGATCGGAGTCGCCTCGGCCGCGTACTCGGAGGCAACGATAAAGGCACCCCCTGAGTAGTCCTTACCGTTGTACGAGAAGTCGATGCCGTCTTTGACCTTGCCATCGTTGATGATCCAATCGACCGGGATCCGCGAACTGATGATCAGTTCATACACGAGGCCATAAGGCTTCAACCCGCTGTTGATGGTTTGGGGAACGACGCCCATATCGATGATGTAGGCACCGGGTTCGATCACAGTGAGCGTCGACGTCTCGGGAATTGTTCCCGCGTCCGCAGTGGGAGTCTGGAACGGCACGATGCCAAGGATCAGTGAGAACGCGGCAATGGGCAGGGTCACCCGACGCCACATCTGCATGCCGCGGCTCCGGCTTCTAGCACCGTCAACGACTGCTGATCGCAAGGCGATAAGCCGAGCCACCGCGATTAGCAATGCTCCCAACACGCCCAGGGTCTTCACGACAGATCTCACGTTTCCTGTCTGGATTCATTCTTGTTTCGCCGCGACCACATGGACGCGCACCAAATGCACTCTGTGCCTATCGACCAAGAACGCGGCTTCTTAAGGGTGGGGTCAAGTGTCCACGTCGACAGGGGGCATCGCCGGACGGTTCTTGGGCCCCGGTGCAGAGCCGGGTTCTGTGTCGTTCATGGGTGATCGTGGGCTAGCGCGGTCGACAACTCTGATGTTGGTGTGAGTCGTGGGCGGTTGTCGACGAACGCGGTAACGGTGAATTCGAAGCGGTCATTGAGTCTCGTCGTTGATAGATGAGATCACCCCCCATTGCCCTCTTGAGCTGCCGCGAGACGGCGAGACCGACCGATCCGGGTTGCGTTGATTCGACGTGACCGCGTTCGTAGGCTTCAGATATCGCTTGCTCTCGTCATTGGGGTACTCCGGGGCCGCCATCAAGCACGACAACCGCGACGAGAGCCGTGCGACGTCGATGGCGACGTGGTCGCCCCGTATCTTTAGGCGTTGGTGAGGAGGTTTCTAATTACCTGACGGAATCGGACCCGGGTCTGCCCAGGCTCTCGCCGGTTCGCCGCTCAGAACAATCTGCCGCAGCAAGCGCCGGTAGGCGGGATCGTGCGTCAAGTACAACTTACAGATGTGCTCGAACTGGACGCCCCGCACGTTGTTGTCGGGGTCGAGCCGCTCGAACAGGTCGCCAAAACCTGGCATACCAGGACCATACCGCTCAAACCCCAGGCTGAGTTCCTTCGCACCTCATGGATGACACCGATTCTTGCCGACCTCATGGACAGAAAAGTCGTAAATCTCGATGTCTAATGGAGAAACGGGCTACAAACCCCAGTCCCGCCTTTGGATCGCTTCCACAACATCCTTCGGTGCGAGGTGCCGAAGGTAGCGATCCGTAGTCGCCAGCGACGCGTGCCCGAGTTGCTGCTGGATGACCGGCACCGGGACACTCTCCATAATCAGCTCGAAACTGTGAGTGTGCCTTAGCCCGATGAAGCGCCCCTGTTTGGTGTGAGGAACGCCGACCGCAGCCTCGATTCGAGCACGGGTGGCGGATTCTGTGCTGGGTGGCAAATAGCTGCCGAGGACGTAGCTGAGTGAGACGACTCCGCTCGTGCCTTGCTCCCGGTATCCCCGGCCGACGGTCTCCGGCCCTCAGGCGGTACTCGGTTCTACCAATCAGTCCAGACGTTGTACGGCTGATCGGTCATCTTGGAGACCTGGCGTGAGTAGTAACCCGTCAGCCCCGCCAAGCCAAAGAAGACCAGCACCAACACCCAGAGAGCGGGCGACGTCCAGTCCCCGTTTTGGCCAGCGCGGTAGAGGCTCACGCTGGCAAAGACGCCGAACACGATTGTCGGAATTCTCCATGACTTTGCTTCCGAGCGTCGTTTGACTGGCGTCAGCACGCCACATGCAGGGCATTTGTATGCCTCGGCTGACATCGGAGAACCGCATTGCCCACAGAATCCTGTCTCAGGTGCAGAGGTCATCTCAACTCCTCCCATAGGGCCGACTACACAAAGCTACAGCACGTGGCATGGATTCCCAACCCAAATGGGCCGACAGCCATTGACTCGGCTAGGTACGGAGAGGTCACTGTGAACTCACCGCCGTGGGAGGCAGTAGCCGCATGTCGGCACCACGTCGTGGACGCCTGTTCGACCGATGTTCGTAGCGTGTTCACAGCTCCCATTTCCGCTGTTGCATCGCTTCGACAACATCCTTCGGGGCGAGGTGGCGCAGGTAGCGATCGGTTGTAGCGAGCGAGGTGTGCCCAAGCTGCTGCTGGATGACTGGTACCGGCACACCTTCCATCATCAGTTCGAAACTGTGCGTATGCCTCAGCCCATTCGGGTGGACTCTTTTCTCGATGCCCGCTCGTTCGGCGAGGCACGGCAGCAGTGTCCTCACATACGACTGGTGCAGCGGCTTGCCCTGAAGTGTGCAGAACAGCGGCGACCGCCCGCTGACACCTAGCTCTCGACGTGTATCGAGCCACATTGTGACTATCGCAAATTCGCCGGGATCAAGGCCAACAACACGATGCCGATCGCCCTTGCCGTGTAGCACCGTCACAGAACCAACATCAACATCCAGGTCCTTGGGCCGCAACGCCAGAGCCTCGGCGAGGCGCAGCCCTCCTCGGTACATCACCGTGATCAGCGCCCGGTTGCGGATGCCGGTGGGTGCCCGATTTGAGGCGGCCTTGATCAACGCCCGGGCCTCGTCCTCGGTAAGTAACTCCGGCGGAAACTTGCGACCCCGATTAGCTGGTTTCCGTCCCTTGTGATGGCCCTACTCGGTGACTGGTGACGCCACGGTTGATCCTCACTCAATAACCGGTCGGCAGGTCCGCCAGGGTGCGTAGCAACGGTGGCGAGAAGGTCACGGAGGGGGTCGGGGATGGTCGTGCAGGACATGGTGGGGACGGTACGGATCGGCGACAACAGGAACGTCGCTGGGTCGATCCAGCACCCTTCCCCGGCTGCTCCGACACATCCTGTTGGCGGTCATGGAACCACACGTCCACCGCAGACCCGGAAGCATTTGCTCGTAGCCCTTCCGTGTTGCGTTCGGACCTGTTACAAATGGTTGAGAAGAGGTTCCACGCGAGAGAGGAGGGAAACAATGACGTGGAATGCAGCACTCATGATCAGCTATACGACGCCGGTTCCTGGCCGGGAAGGCAAAGCAATGGAGGTCTTCGCTGGTGGGTTCACCATCTTCGGCAAGCTCGCTGTCGATGGCAAGTGCGCCGAACCAGAGGCGTTCCAGCACCTCTTTGGAGGCGGGATGTTCATCATCAAGACCGAGAGTGTCGAGACCGCAAACGAAATCCTCGACATGGACGACGTTCGCAAGATGCTTGACACGGCGGTCTTCACGGTGAACGACTTCCATGTCGAAATCTTGGTCACCGGCGCGAAGCTGATGAGCAACATGTCGGAGTACGCCGGGATCGGAACCGTACTCGGATACATCTGAGCCGACGACGGACCTGAGAGGGGCACAGAGGCAGGGGGTGCCTCTCTCACGAACCGTGTCGACCCGCACCGGGTCGGCAACGTGCGGGAGACCGACACTCGTTGGTCGGACACCATCGATGGTCACCTGGCGACTTTGATGTCTCCGGTGTCGTAGAAGTGTCGGAACCGCGCCACCTTGCCGTCTCGGATCGTGAACACCACCACCCAGTCGTGTTCGCAACGCTCCCCCGTCGCCACCATGGTGCGTGAGTTGCTGCCCTCAACCACGACCCGGCCACCAGACGCCGTGAACACGACATCGCGGAAGGCTTCGGGACGGACATGGGCAGCCATCGTCTCGAAATACTCGACAAGCTCCCGGCGACCCGTTCTCGTCCCAGCCCACGGCAACGCCGACGTTCGACTCACCGGGGATTCCATCACGATGCCGCCAGCGTGTGCGTCGATGACGCACACTTTTCTACACGCTCGCCTACACGGGAGTTCGTTGGGGCGAGGCTGTCGCCTTACGAAGGAAGCGGTGTCAAATACTGAAGGCAAAGCTCTACATCGCGGAGTCACTCGCCGAGGTCAACGGGGTCCTTCACTTCGGCGAGCCTAAATCCCGCAAGTCGAAACGTTGGGTCGACATGCCGCAATTCGTCGCCGACATGCTCGGTGGGCACATCGGTGCCCATGTGCCTGACGATGACGCTCTCATCTTCACCAGCCCACGGGGCGCGCCGCTTCGCCATTCGAATTTCTACAGGAATGTCGGGCGGCCAGCCGTTCGAGAAGCAGACCTGCCCGACGCTCTCCGAATCCATGATCTCAGACACACCGCCGCCAGCTTCATGATCTTTGAATGGGCACACCTCGAATTGGTACGGAAGCAATTGGGGCACTCCAGTGATTGTGACAAAACGCTATGCCCACCTCTACCCGTCGCAAGGGGAGGGCCTTGCCGTCCGACTCAACCTGCGCCGACAGTCAACAATCGACCGCGCTGTGGGGCTGTAGTGGGGTTAGTGCAAGGCCGAACGCCAGCAAGCCGCTCCAACATGTTAAGAACCCCCGTGGACACGGGGGTTCTTAATGGCTCCGGGGGCGAGACTTGAACTCGCAACAAACGGATTAACAGTCCGCTGCTCTGCCGAATTGAGCTACCCCGGAAGGGTTCCCACA
>RCNE010001895.1_pt1 | contig 11363 bp, 9 predicted proteins | sample 2041361 | NCBI WGS metagenome assembly RCNE01 (sample SAMN09708229, study PRJNA481090) | Marine sediment metagenome, whole genome shotgun sequencing project.
CTTCGTCTGCAAGCGGATAGTCGGGACTCCCGAGCGCTCGCCACAAACCCCAGAAAAATTTCGCGATGCCGTCGTCTGTCCGGTCAGCAGGCCCCTTTAAAACCAAGTCCTTGATTTCCTTCCTGGGCCCCGGCAATCCGCGACGATTGGTCGTCGACATGATCGACGTCAGGCTCGCGATTCTTTGCGGCGAATTAATGGCCATTATCTGCGCGATCATGCCACCCATGGATACGCCGACGAGATGTACTTTGTCGATGTCCAATGCGTCCATTAGTCCGAACATGTCTTGCGCCATGTCATCTAGTTGATACGGCGCCTTAACACGCATGAATACGGTTCGGCGCAGAAGCTGCCACAAGAAATTCGGCGTCCCCAAGTCGTCTAGCGTGTCGGATTGCCCAACGTCACGATTGTCCGGCGTAATGACTCTGTAGCCCTCTGCGACCAGCGCATCAATAAGCGCTGGCGGCGTTCCAGTGCAAGGGACATTCAGCCCCTGCAGGAACAAGATGACCGGACCGTCAGCGCTGCCATACTCTTCGTACGCAATGTTAATCCCGTTGCTATGCAGCTTGGGCATTGCCCGCTCCTGTTTTCGGCGTAACGACATCAAAATCCTTTAAGCCGGCCTGATGCATCTGCTTTCGAAACGCCGCAGCATTGTGCGGATACAAGGTCGTTATCTTGCCGGTCTCTGTGATGTAGTAACTGTCGCAGCCGGTGGCCCAAACGCTTTCGTCGAGAGCCGCGTAAATACCTTTGTTGAATTCGTCCTGCGCCGACTGCTTGACCGCCACCAGGTTGTTGATCCCCGCCGTTTTGATCATGCGCGTAATGAACTCAACGCTTTGCTCGATCATGAACACGACAGACGTTGTGCCAACACCGGTATTAGGGCCGGTCACCATCCAATAGTTTGGAAAGCCGGCAACGCAGGATCCGCAGTAGCCTTCAGGACCTTCTACCCACGTATTCGCGAGCGATTGGCCATTGCTGCCGTAGACATCAATTGAGCGCATGTGGCCGTCGATGTCGAAGCCAGTCGCGAACACAACAATATCGGCCTCGTGCAAGCTGCCGTTTTTGCAACGGATTCCACGTGGCTCGATTTTCTCAATGCCATTCGATTCGACCTCAACATTGTCGCGATTAAGTGAGCGATACAGATCGTCGGACAACAGAATACGCTTACAACCCATCTCGTACTGTGGCTCAAGCAGGGCATGTAAGTCTGAGTTCTTTACGGATGCACGCATGTACTGCATGATCTTTTCCCTACCCACCCTGCCCGTCTTAGAGCCTTTCTTGGTGATCGGGTAAAAGAAGAGATCCATGCGCTTGAAAAGGAACCAGCGGTACAAGCTCTGTAGCCATGGCCAGCGAGCGAAGCGCTGCTTCTCCGCATCGGTGTATTCGCGATCACCACGTGGTGCGATGTAGTTCGGCGTACGCTGAAAGATAGTCAGTTTGTCGGAGATTTTTGCAAGCTCCGGAATAATCTGAATAGCGCTCGCAGCGCTCCCGATTATGGCGACACGTTTGTTGTTGAAATCGACCGAATGGTCCCACTGGGCCGTATGTATCGTCGGGCCTGTGAACGAATCCTTACCCTCGAAATTTGGCACCGACGGTTTGTGCAAGCCGCCGTAGCCATTAATGATGTGACGTGTTTCGACGCTATCACCGTTGGCGAAGCTGACGACCCAAATAGCGCGTTCCTCATCAAGCCGCATTTCTGTGACTTTGGCACCGTTCTCAATGTATGGCCGAATCTCGTACTTGTCCGCACAGTGCTCTATGTACGCCTGAATTTCCGCCTGTGGCGAATAGATCCGCGACCAATTCGGATTGGGCTCGAACGAGTAACAGTAGAAGTGCGACGGTACATCACAGGCCGCGCCTGGGTAAGTATTGTCAAACCAGGTGCCACCAATGCCCTGCGATTTCTCATAGATCCGGAAGTTCCTGATTCCTTGCTCGAGTAGTTTGATTCCGGCACAGATTCCGGAGAATCCGGCGCCAATTACCAGCACGTCCAGCGGCTGCTTTTGAGGGGTGGTTTTCATGCGCTAATACTAAGTTCCTCAATGCCTTAGTACCTGTCCCCTGCGTGACAAGCGGCTGTCCCGTGAGTGACAGACAGCGCACCGCTGCAGGCGTAGATTTACTCTCAGTCTTATCAAATACTATTAACCAGGAGCTACACCAGTGAACGACATTACCCCCGACAAAATTAAGAACCTTTTGGAATCTGCGATCAGCAGCAACACCTCCGCATGGGTTGCTCAGAGCAAGTACTTCGACGATCTCGTTAAGCGCAACGTTGCTTCATTTGCATCACTCGCCGACGCTCGCGTCGCAAGCCTGAAGACGATCAGCGAATCAACCACGTTCAATGACGCTTTCGAAGCTAACGTTGCTTACGAAGACGCAGTACGTGATGAAATGCAAAAAATGTACGACGACAATCGCTCGTCTTGGGAATCACTGCAGGGCGAGCTTAAGACCATCTACATGCCCGTCTCTACAGAAGAAGCTGCCAGCAAGAAAGTCGAAAGCAAGAAGGTTACTGGCAAGAAAGCCGCGTAATTCGGCTTAGACCAAGCAACAGCCGGCCCCGGGGCGCTGTGAGGCGTCCAGGGGTTTTTCCACCAATCGAGAATTAACATGCGACAACTCAGTGGCGTCGACTCGCTATTTCTGTTTCAGGAAACTCCGGCCCAACCGATGCATGTCGGCACCTTGTCGATATTCGATCCGTCTACAGCACCCGACGGCATAGTCCGCTTCAAAAGCATCATCCAGACAATGCAGGATCGCGCCCACCTGGCCCCGTACCTGCGAGAACGAATTTTCGAAGTCCCGTTCAACGCCGATTTCCCGTACTGGATTCGAGATCAGGCGTTCGATCCGGAATTTCATATCCGCCATATTGCGCTGCCCAAGCCCGGTGACTGGCGGCAACTCTGTATCACAGCCTCCAGACTTTATGCGCGACCGCTGGATCGCTCGCGACCACTTTGGGAGCTATACGTCATCGAAGGCATCGACAATGTCGAGGGATTTCCGAAGGGCTGCTATGCCACTTTAACGAAAACGCATCACGCTGCTATCGACGGCAAATCGGTGAATGACATCAGTGTCGCGCTATGCGACCCGACGCCTGAGATTCGCAAAGTAGAAGGCTCTGAGGAGTGGAAGCCAGATCAGATCCCCAGCGCAGCAGAACTCGCAATCCTCGCGTACCACAATAATGCAATGAAGCCCTTGCGTTATATGGAGTTCATGCAAAAGGCGCTCGCCAGCTGGACCGACAGCCTGCAAGCCCTGACTGATCAGGCCCTGAGTGAGGCGAAACCAGTGCCGCGTACCCGCTTCAACGGAACTGTGTCGCCACACCGCGTATTCGACGGCGTGAACTTCGCACTTGAGGACATTCGCGAGATCAAGAACCTGGCCGGCGGAACAGTCAACGATGTTGTGCTCGCCATCTGCTCGGGCGCGCTGCGCCGATATCTGAAAGCCAACGACGAGCTGCCGGAAAACTCACTTGTGAGTATGTGCCCGGTTAGCGTGCGCGATCCCAACTCAGCGGCAAACGGCGGCAATCAAGTCACGTCGATGGCAGTGCCATTGCATACCGACGAACCCGACGCGGCCAAACGCCTCGCTGAAATTACTCGTGAAACACGTACTACGAAGGAACTCACGCATGCACTTGGGGCACGCAACATGATTGAAATGCATGATTTCATGCCGACCCAGGTCGCCGCTATCGGCGCCCGCGTCGCTGCAGAACAAGGTCTGGCGAATCACATCGAACCGACATTCAATACGGTCATCACTAATGTGCCCGGCTCACGAACACCAATTTACAGCAACGGCGCCGAGCACCTGAATTCTTTCGGTCTCGGGTTGAGCGTTGATGGCAACGGCTTGTTCCATTCTGTCGCCAGCTATTGCAGCCATCTTACGATCAGCATCACTTGCTGTCGCGAGATGATGCCCGACCCTTCTTTTTACACACTGTGCTTGCGCGAATCTTTTAACGCTCTGAAAGCCGCGTATGCCGAAAGAGACGCTGAAAAAAAGTATGCGTGAACCCATTGTCAGCAAACCAGATGTAAGTAAACCCAGCGGTCTTCTCTACTTCAGCGAATTCGGCCGCGCTATGCTTGAACTTGGCACTCTGCCTTTCGCCAAACCCTGGTTGAAGCGCTCAAAAACCACGCAACCGCATGCCGTGTTGGTGATTCCCGGTTTCGTAAGCAGCGGTCGCTCGACCAAAGTTCTGCGAAAGACACTGCAGTCTCTGGGCTACGATGCACACACTTGGAATCAGGGTATCAATCTTGGAGTTCGCCGCGAACTGTTTATCGGTGTCACCGAAGAACTCGACCGCTTATATGATGAATACGGCGCCAAGGTCAGCCTGATTGGGCAAAGTCTGGGAGGCATTTACGCACGGCAACTGGCGAAATTTCGTCCCGACAAAGTCAGTCGCGTCATTACGCTCGGCAGTCCGATAAACGACCCGGAAGGTCGTGGCTCGCACGTATCGCGTCTCTACAAAATTCTCAATCCCGATCAACTGGGCGAGGACCGCGAGTCCTGGCCGTTTGACGACTGGGACCTCGATGTACCGCCTGCAGTGCCAACCACAGTTATCTACAGCAAGTATGACGGTATTTGTCATTGGCAAACCTGTGTACAAAACGGCGACTATGAGCAGGTCGAGAATATCGAAGTCATCGGCAGCCATATCGGCATGGCAATCAATCCTGTTATTCAGTACTTTATCGCAGAACGATTGGCCGCAACACAATAAGGATAAACACATGTCCGCAGCGTATACCCACCTGAATCCGTTCCTGACGGACGATGACGCGGAGAACATGTTAGGTATCGCGGAGCGATTCGGCTCTTTCGGCACCTACGCCGACGAGGCGACCAGCGACAGTCTCGGCGAAGAGCTGCCACAACGATTCGACGCAGCTATCAATTACATCGCCGGCGGCATCGATGGCCGCGGCAACAGCGACGATCAAGACACGGCCGTGCAACGAACCAACTACTTTCGCGAAACCTATGTTTATGGGGATGATGTAGTGGCTTCAGGCATTGAGCCCTTTGCAGAACATCCGAAGATCAAAGACGCCGCCCGCGAAATATCGGGCTGCAACATCGTATTGCCCGCCATTATCTACGCGAACCTGCTTGTCCCGGGCCAGGAGCTTGCAGTACACACCGACGTTCCGGAGTTTCGCGGCGCCAATCGCAAGCTCGTGCCGCAATGGCTACTAGTAACCATGTTGCAGTCAGGTTTATTCGACGAATGGCATATCCCGATAGTCACTTGTGTATCGTGGTTCGGCGCGGCGAACGGTGGTGCATTCACCTTCTACCCGAATGGCGTATCTGGTGCGCGCGATTCGATTCCGGCAATTCACAACTCAGCGATTCTGTTGGATACGGACGCCGTTTTTCACGGTGTCGAAAGAGTGGCCGCAACCCAGGTCGACATGCCGGGAATCACTCAGAAAAGCCGCCTGCATTTTCTTGCTAACCAAAACTGGCAGTTACGCAACGATGACATGGTGTTGGCCGACTACACTTGGCCGGAGCTTCGCTACTCGATTTCGTGGAAAGCTTATTGTTTCAGGAATGAAGATGAAGAAGGTCTTTGGCGGGACGGCGGCGATGATCTCAGCATGGAATTCATATTAGATAGATTGGAAACAGAGTTGCGGCGTCTGGGTATGCTGGACGGACCGCGACCGGAGCCGACTGAGTTCGCCTTGTTATTAGTCAAGACGTTCGTACGCTTCCCTGGGTGAGGGGCCCCGAGCGGCGCCTGGCTATTTGGGGTTCGTCAGTTGCGGCCGGCGCCGGCGACGAATCTGAGCAAGGTGGTTACGCAGGCCGACTAGCTCGTTTGTTACAGCCAGACGGCTGGCAATTATTCAACCAGTCATTGGGTGGCGACAATACGGCAAGCCTGGCGCTGCGCTTCGCCCCTGGCGAAAACCCACAGCCAGACACCAGCTACCTCAGCGACGTTAATCCCTCCTATGTCGTAATCGGTCTCTCGCTGGGCAATGAAGGAATCAGCCAAAGTGACCTCGCCAGGGCACACCGTTGGTCCGAGTCTGATCAGGAGGCGGATGAGAAGTTCGGGCAATTTGCAAGCGGCATGCAGCATCTTATGAGCCGCTGCAGGGACGCCGGGGTCGTTCCGATCGTCGCGCTGCCGTATGCGAGGGGTGATTTCTCGGCGCAAGAGTATGCGCGCACTGTAGAAATGAACCTGCTTATCAACTCCTGGGATGCTCCAAGCGTTAATTTGCTGGGCGCCGTAGATGACGGCCATGGGCGCTGGACCGATGGTTTCTGGGCCGATCCGTATCATCCTAACTCCGCGGGACACCGCGAGTTAAGCCATGCTTTCGTACCGTCGTTGTTCGCAGCATTGGAGTCGGCAAAGCCTGCTCCAGCGATTGTCGATTCCAGCGGTTGCACACTCGGCGGCAGTAATTCGCCGCTGTTGTCTTTTGCGATCGAAGACACGCTCCGATCATTCTCGCTAACGTTTCAAGTGCAGCTCCACGAAGACACTGTCATTGCGTCAATCGGAGGCCAAAATCTGGCCTATCAGACGACCGTCGTACATCGAACCTGGGAAGATTGGGAGTGGGATAGCGAAACGCTAGACCTGACGCCAGCAGGAGCTCCCTTCGAAGCCACCCTTGCCGTGTCCGACGGACAACTCAGCTATCACGCATCGACCCAACAGGCCGTAGTCACACAGAGCAGGCCTATCGGATGTGACTGGCACGACGTTACGTTGACGCACTACGTAGCACGAGGCGAAACGTTGCTCTATCTCGACTCAGAACTGGTTGGCAGTGTCACTGAGCGTTTGCAGCCGGATGAATTTAGGCTCGGCGGTGATGCAGCTAACGCGCTGTTCAGGAACTGGATGATTCATCGTGCCGGCCTTACGCGCGACGAGGTTGTTGCGTTGCACAGCGGCAGATTTTTGCCCGCAAGCCTGGAGCTGTACGCACCTTTGTTAAACGATGAACAAGTCGGATTGCGAAACCACGCTCAAAGTCTCTCAGCCATTAAAAAAGCGCCACGTCGATAAACAACGTGGCGCTCGAACGCATCTAAAAGGGGGATGATTAGAAGCGTAATTCGAACTGTGCTGAGATCGTACGCGGCGGCTGCAAGTAACCGTAGTACGCCGGTGTTCCCAGGAATTCGCCCGCGAGAGGAACCTCGCCAACGAACTCAAGCACTTCTTCGTCAGACAGATTCTTGCCAAGCAATGCAACGGTCCAGCGCTCACCTTCCAGAGCAAGGCGCAGGTTATACATCGCATATGCCTCCTGGACCGTGCCTATTTCCTTCGTCGGCTCGGTGAAGTACTCGTCCTCAAAGAGCACGTCGAACGTTGCCCTGAAAGCCAGGTTTTTGAACGGCTTCAGGTAATCGAGGGTCATGTAGCCTGAATATTCCGGAGTGTTACCGGGTGTAGTACCGGTGCGACTGCAGGGGAACGTCACCTGCCCGGTTAACTCCAGATAAGAGTTACATGAGGTGTTCTCATACTTGTCGAACTCGGCGTCGATGTAAGCGAGCCCGCCGGATAGTGTCAGTGAATCCGTTATGAGCCAGCGGCCGTCAAACTCTAGGCCCTGAGCGGTGTACTCGGCAGCATTACCGACGACAAAGCCCGCAACACCATCAAACGAACTGACCTGCAGGTCTTCATAGAAGGAATGGAAAAGCGCAAAGTTGGTCTGAACTCTACCGTCAGCAAAGCTACTCTTCAGACCAAATTCGATTGCTGTAACTTGTTCGTCCTCGTATTCGAGATCTTTCTCGCGCGGTGCTCTGGCGTCAAAACCGCCGGCTTTGAAACCGGTAGAAGCCGTGCCATAAAGCATGCTGGCATCACCGAGATCAAACTCTACGGTAAGCGACGGTGTGAAAGCATCCTCGCTGCGCTCGCCGATGGCATCGTGAGTGCTGTAAACGCCGGGCCCAACAAAGTTGCCGGCACAATCAGGGAAAAATCCACCGAACGGGCCATTGGATAACTCGCCCAGTCCATTGTAGTCGACGCCAAATCCACACGATGCGGTAATTGCCTGTGTGGGGTCGAGTACGCCGGTATTGGTATCGACGACATCGACGAAGCGCCGGCCGGACTTGTTCTCATACGTATAACGACCGCCCAAAGTGATGCGGGTAGCGTCTGACACGTGCCAAGTCATCTGGCCGAACACGGCATAGGTCGTGCTGTCGCCTGTAAAGTTTCGAAAGCTATTCAAATTGGCGACGTTCTCGAGTCCCGGTGATAAACCGGCAACGCCAAGGAGAACCGGCAGATTCATGTCATCGACCAAAGTGTCTTCGTCCGCCTGAAGATCCCAACTCTGCAAATACGCGCCGGCTATCCAGTCGATCGATCCGCCGGTGTTCGAGGTAAATCGAATTTCCTGGCTAACCTGCTCATATTCTTCGTTCGTCAAAATACTGCTGATATCGATTCCGGTTAATCCGCCGCCCGCGAGTCTGTCCTCGTCATACTCAACGTAGCCGGTCACCGAGGTGAACAAAACACTGTCAAATTCGTGATTAATCGTCAGCTGGATATTGGTGAGGTCCAGTTCATGATAACCGTCGAATGCCGATCGGCGAACACGGTTCTGACTGATCTCGTCGTTGCCGACGTCGACCGGTGGCAATCCAAAGCCGGCAAGCGCAGCGTTATATCCAGCCTGGATGAACGCCACGGTAGTCGGGTAATCGACCCCGAATGCGCCGTCATAGCCAAAGATCATTTCGTGACCCTCGCCGACGCTGTCGACGGTGTCTTTCTCAAACTTGAAGATGAACTCGGTACTGTCGCCAGCATCCCAGGCCAGCGTACCGCGTACGGCCATCTCTTCGCGCTGCTCTTCCATACGATCGTAGGCTGTATTCTCGTAGTAGCCACCCAGATCCGAATACCGAACAGCGAGTCGTCCGCGCACGTTCTCTGCAAGAGGACCTGACAGGACAGCAACGGCTTCGCTGTTTTCGTAGTCTGGCTCATAACGCATGGACAGACTGCCTTCGAACTCATCAGTTGGCTTCGCGGTTACCAGCGAGATCGCGCCACCGATGCTGTTTTTACCAAACAGTACGTTTTGCGGGCCACGCAGAACCTCAACGCGCTCCAAGTCCATGAACGGCATGCGCGCGAGCGGCGCTCGGCTCAAGGAAACGTCGTCCATGTACATAACTACAGATTGCTCAAAAGCCGGGTTAGATCCGGTAGCAATGCCGCGTATCTGAATGATCGGGCCTGCGCCTGACTCACCCTTGCTGAAGTTCGGAACATAGAGAGCCAGATCATCAAGTGTCCTGATATTGGCTTCATTCAGCCTTTCGCCAGAAATAACCGCGATGGAAATCGGAACGTCCTGCATGCTCTGCTCGCGCTTCTGAGCGGTAACGACGATTTCTTCCAGAGCCATCTGCTGGGCAATTGCGCCGCCTGCTGATAATGCGATTGCAGCACCGGCCAAGGTGCTAATAGTGCGTTTGATAACTTTGTTCATAATTCCCCCCCGGGGGATCACTGAATTAGGAAAAAGCGAGCGCGCTACGTATGCGGGTACCCACCAATTGGCACACAGACTAGCAACGGAGTCTCTGATTTCATGTCGCGTTCGCGACACCGGGGTATTATTTGTCGTTCAGGTTGCGGCGCGGCTTACGCCTGTAGCCGATCATTTTGAGGATGACATAATGAGCATTCGTGGGACGAACGCGATCTTGTCCAGGCTATTTTTTCGCTTTACCGCTTTTCTTGCAGTGCCGCTCGTTAAGTTGCCCAACAATTACATCCACCGCGCTGGTTACGTCCTTAAGACTCCCCTGTCGACAGCCGTGAACGACGGTTGCACCGGCATATTCGATGACATAGTCATACCAGTTGGAGGAATCTGTGCCAGCGGGCGCCTCGGCGCTTTGGATTGATATTACTTTGTAGGATTGTTCCATAGCCCACCGATTTTACTCTAATCGACCTGATTTTGCCCGTATTCTCTGCGAGAGCCGACAACGTCCGCAACTACCGGGAGTCTATTTATCGTTCAGACTGCGGCGCAGCTTACGCATACCACCGACCCAGCGATCGTAATTGTTGGCTTTGTGCTGAAAATAGCCAATCACTTCGGGGTGCGGCGTGATCATGAATTGACCTGCACGCAATCCTTCGACGGCAGTGTCTGCAACCTGTTCGGGTGTCGCGATGCCATCAGCATCAGCGCCACCGAATACGTTTTCTTCCGCACCGGGGCCCGTCGCCAGATCCAGCATGTTCGTCGCTACTGCTTGCGGGCAAAGCACTGAAACCTGAATGCCTTCATCGCCATGACGAATGGCAACTGCCTCCGCAAAACCCAGCGCTGCGTGCTTGGTCGCTGAATATGCTGCGTCACCGATCGACGACAGGAATCCCGCAGCGGACACCGTGTTGAGCAAGTAACCGCCACCGCGCGCCACCATTTTTGGCAGTACAGCGCGCGCAGCATAGACATGGCCCATGACGTTCACGCGCCACGAGGTTTCCCAGCGATCAGAAATATCGGACAACACGCCGTCTGCCGATGCAGAACCGCTCTTGCCATCACCGAAAACGACACCGGCATTGGATGCGAATAAATCGATCGGACCAATGTTAGCCTCAATATCATCAACCAGTGCAGCCATCGCTGCCGCATCACCGACATCCGTTTGATAGGCTACGCCGTTGATTTCCGCGGCGACGGCCTCAGCGGCATCCTTATACAAGTCGACGACAACAACCTTGATGTCGTCCTGCGCCAAGCGGCGGCACAATGCCGCGCCGATGCCGTTGCCGCCACCTGTTACTACCGCGATAGAAATTTTGTGTTGCATAGTTTTTAGTCCGTCTCTGCTGCAGCCAGCTCATCGACGAAACCAAACATCTTCGGGTCCGTCAATCGATCGGTATACAAGATTCCATCGAGATGGTCGTACTCATGCTGAAAAACGACGGCGTGAAAGCCTTCGGCTTCGCGTTCAATGAGTACTCCGTATTGATCAAATCCTGTGTACTTGATACGCGCCCGCCGCTCGACATACCCACGCATGCCGGGAACGGACAGACACCCTTCCCAAAACCCCTCAATCTCGTCACTAATGACGGAGAATTCGGGATTCACCAGGACTGTCATCGGAACAACATCAGATTCCGGATAGCGTGGATTTTCATCCACTGCGAAAATCATGACCCTCTTGAGCTCGCCGATCTGCGTCGCCGCAAGACCAGCACCATC
>RCNE010004481.1_pt1 | contig 11363 bp, 13 predicted proteins | sample 2041361 | NCBI WGS metagenome assembly RCNE01 (sample SAMN09708229, study PRJNA481090) | Marine sediment metagenome, whole genome shotgun sequencing project.
ATCGGGGAAACCGTTGTTCTCTATTGCGCGGGCAAAAAATGCGGTTGCTGCGGCCTCATCGCGGTGCTCTGAGAGCATGAAATCAAGAGTTTTCCCGTGCTTGTCGATGGCACGGTAATAGTAGCTCCACTTGCCTTTCACCTTGATGTAGGTCTCATCCATGCGCCAGGATACAGCCGTTTTCCGCTTCCTTTTGTGCGCCTCCGACGCAATCATCGGGGAGAACTTGATCACCCAACGATTCAAGGTTGCATGATCCACAATGACACCGCGTTCCGCCATGATCTCTTCCAGATCACGGTAGGAAACCGCATATCGGACATAGAAGAACACCGCGTACAGGATCACCGATTTGGGATATTGGCTGCCTTTGAAATCATTCGTCACGTCCTGATACTCACCCTCGAATTCAAAAGGCGGCGTCTACCACAGGTCACCAAGCAGGCCCATATTCCAAAAAGTTTGCGGCAGAACCCCCCAGAGCGACTGCAGGAACGGCGCAAGACAGCCAAATCCCGAGATCTCGTCAATCCCACTCGATAACATTACTTTTGGCAACATATTCACCGCAGAACTCTGGTCACTGGCTATTAAAAAGCGCATCCTTTTCGTCGAAGTCCAAATCGAGAAAGTTGAGAAGTGGAGACGGAAGCAGACCCAGTTCGCTCGCTCATTCAGAAGACTATCATGTCAGTTGAGCAATCACTGGAATATGTGGACACAAATTCAGTGGTTTGGTCGTTGATCGGCATCGCTTTGGTTTTCTTGATACGCAAACAGCTTTCCGCGTTGGGCTTGATATGTTTCAAAGCGCTTTTGGCCCGGTTCGCTGTCAATTTCTCAGTCGAAGTCGAGGCGCAGTTAAGAACAGCGTGCGAAATACTTTTCGTCACTCTCGCGGTTTATACAGCTATCAGCCTTTCATTTCCCAAGGGTGGATCCGGGCTCTTTCTGAGTAGAGTCTTGAGTTCTGTTGCCATTGTTACAGTCTTTGGCGCTTGGTATCGTCTCAGTGGCCCGTTTGCGTCGTTGCTGCGCAATGACACCTCCAGTCTGGTCAGCAGCGAAACCGGTTGGATTGAGCGAGTTACTCAGTTTTCGGTCCTGTTGTTTGGCCTGACATCTCTTTTAAAGGTCTGGCAAATTGATATCACCGGAGCGCTCACCGGAGTTGGTGTGCTGGGTGCGGGGCTGGCCATTGCAACGCAAGATTTGCTCCGTAACCTTGTCGCGGGCATGACTAATATTAGCGAGAAACGTTTTGAGACGGGCGATGCCATTCAGGTGGAAGGGCAATTTGTTGGCACCGTCAAAAGAATTGATTTGCGTTCGACAATGGTGGTTGGCTTTGACCAGATCCCGCGACATATACCCAACTCCGACCTGTCGAACTCAGTTGTTTTGAACTATTCTGCGCGAAAACACAGGCGGATCATGCTAAAAGTACCCCTTAAGATGTCTGCGACCCAGTCGCAGATTGAGGCCGTGCGGGATGGAATAAGAAATCATCATCTGACATCCGGGGACTTTGACCTTGGGGATGATGCAGCCAAGCATATTTATGTCAGCGATTTCGGACCCAGCTCAATTGATATCCTGATCTACGCATGGACTCTGGGACCAGACTATCAGGAGTATCTTCAAGTCACCGAACGACTAACGTTGGCGATCCTCAGCATAACGCGAAGCGCAGGTGCCGAGCTCGCTTACCCTACACAAACACTGAAAATAGACGCCAGTACGGAAGGCCAAGGGCTGCGGGAAAACGCATTTGATCCCAAGTCCTAGAGCTGGCGTCTTTGATTGATAGCTCGCAAGACCAATCGACTAGGTAAGCCTGAGCCTAGGCGGTTTTCATTTTGTCGTATGCAGCTTTCATTTTCAGCCCCAACTCGCGGGCAGCTTCTCCCACTTCATCCGCAGACTTGTCAAACTCTGATCGGGACAGAAATTTGTCCCACTCGGCCTGAAGCTCTTCCCATTCGTCTTCTGCATCTTTCGAAGCAAGATGGAGCTGCAGTTTGAGCTCATCACGGCGTTGCTTAAGCTCTTTCATAATCTCAGTCACGTCGATCATTGGTTAGTCCTTTCTTTTTTTCCAACATGCGATGTTGTCCAGAAAATATATTGAAGTCAAATACCTGATGGCATCAATTTTCATATTCGATGCTGAAACCAACCGTCAGCTTGCTGAAGAAAATCGAGGTATTTGAATGCTATAAACTTGGTAACCGTGGGCGGTTAGCCTCACAGCAGAGGGCTGAACAACCGAGCAAAAGGCGCACCATTCCGTTGACGGAAGTTTCGATCTTTGAGCGTCTGAGTCAAACGGAACGATCTGGTGAAATCATCCTCGAACATCGCTGCAGTTTCAGCCGCTGTCTCCCTGTCAAAGACGATCGCCGTTTCTTCAAAGTTCAATCGACAAGAACGGTTGTCGAGATTTGTGGTCCCAACAGAAGAAACCCTGTCATCGACCAGAACGACCTTCTGATGCATGAAGCCTTCATTGTAACGCCAAACTTCGACGCCAGCTTCCATAATTTCATCAAAATAAGCTAGTGCGGCAAGCCATGGTATTTTATGATCGACGACTTCCGGTGTGAGGACCTTTACTTCAACACCGCGCATAGCCGCGAGTTTTAGAGACGTTAGGATATCGTTTTCTGGCACGAAATATGGCGAGGCAATCCACAGACGCTCCGTTGCTGAATTGATCAAGTCGCAGAAATAGAGGCTACCGGTGTCGAAACTATCCCCCGGTCCAGTCGCCAGAATTACGCCGTCCTTGTCTGCTTCGCTGTTCGTGACTTCCCAGTCCAATTCATTGGTCAGGTTCTCATGCGTTGCCCAATGCCAGTCTTCAGCAAAGATCAATTGGAGTTGCAAAACGATGGGGCCGGTAAGGCGAGCATGGGTATCCCGCCAAAGCCCAAATTTTGGGTTCTCGCCCATGTACTCGTCGCCCATGTTGAGGCCGCCGGTGAATCCGACACTACCATCTACTATTACCGTCTTCCGATGGTTCCGGAAATTGATCTGAAATCTGCTTTTTGGCCCACCTTTCGCATGTGCGTTCATAACCTCAACGCCACCTTGAGACAGTGCTGCCAGATAACTCTTGGGCAGTTTTGCACATCCCACAGCATCGTAGATCAGGCGCACCTTGACGCCGTTTTGCGCACGTTCGATCAGCGTATCGCGCAAACGACCGCCGATCTTGTCATCGTTGATAATGTAAGACTGCACCAATACGTATTTTTGCGCCGCGGCTATCGCGCCGAAAATCGCATCAAATGTTTTTTCGCCATCAATCAGCAACTCCAGATCATTTCCCGAAACAACCGGCATATCACCGATCTTTTCCAAAGCATCATAACTCCGTGTGTTTTCTGTGAGGTTCGGTGGATATCGTTTCTTGAAATCCTTCAGTCCAGTTATGACTTCGTCGCTGTCCCGCCGCGCCGTCAGGTAGCCTTCAAATTTAAAATTCCCAAGGAAAAGAAAAACGGGCAAGGCCAGAAAAGGTGTTGCCGTCAGGAACACGACCCAAGCGACCGATCCCTGTGGGGTGCGGGCATGGCGCACAGCGAGAACAGCACAGTAAACCGCAGCTACTTCCAGAAGGAGAAATAGGACAAGGCCCGCTTGAAAATTCATGTCGATATCCTGCTATGCATTGGCTGTTTCTAAAAGTCTATTTCTATGCAGACTGCCGCACAAATCAAAATTCACACTCGGTCGCTTTGAGATTTTAAACCGCTTGCATGTGGCTGATTACGTCGGCCCAATCTCGGGTTAACTCCAATTAACCCGTATGTCGCTCCAGATAGGCAGATGGTCCGATGCAATTTTCGTACGGTCGCTTTGATCAACGCCTGCATCCATAAGCTCCAATCGATGGCTCAACGCAAAACGGTCAAGGCCAGCCAACGGACGGGCGCTGTGAAAGGATTTTCCTGGGCTCACGATATCAAATTTGTCTTCAAGAGGCTCGAGCCCTACGGTTGCCGACCATTCATTGAAATCGCCCATTATAACTGCATCAGAAATTTCATTCCTCTCAAGGTGCGCCCTGATTTTCGCAAGCTGCGCTCGGCGATACGGTCGTAATAGTCCAAGGTGTACCCCGATAACAGATACCCGTTTGTTCGCGTCACCAATATCAACGCGAACAGCTCCTCTGGGTTCCAGTCCGGGCAATTCCAATTGATCGACTTCATGAATGGTCAAACCCTTGCGCACGAGAACAGCATTGCCGTGCCAACCAAGGCTCACCGTGTTTTGGGCAAGTTCTGCAACTTGGAAATCCGTGTTGGCTTCTAGAAAAGCCCTGTCGATGGAAGCAGGCCGCTGCCCTAGACGCTTGTCTACTTCCTGAAGCGCCACGACGTCAGCGTCCAACCGGTTGATGATGTCAAGAATTCGGCCCGGGTCACGACGATAGTCGAGCCCTACGGACTTTCGGATATTGTAGCTTGCCAGTCTCAGTCGATTCGTGCTGTCCAAGGTTCCGACCAACTCCGCTTTGAGGGTTTTCGTAGAGGCCTGGAGCCCCTTCATATCCAGGATAAGGCTGCGACAAGTTCTTATCCAGTTTTCGCTGGCAAGCCCATTCGGCACCCACCGGGAAAGCTCTGATTTCAGACGAGGTGCGGCAAAACAGGTGGGTATCAACAAAGTCTTTCCGGCACCCGACTGGAAGGACACTCTTCTTTAGGGGGTGGAAGGCAGCGAGCTTGCCTTTTTCGTTGGTCCCCCGAGGCATGGCTTGTATAATTCTTTCTAGCGTAAATACTGGTCGAACGATACGGCATATAATTCAGAAGAAGACGAGGCATATCGGATGACGCAGGATAAGACCACGGACACAAAAACATCAGGCATACCGGTTGTTCCTAAATGGTTTTTGGCCATCGTATCGGTTCCTATAATCATCGGATTGCTTTGGTTCGGGCGTGATTTCCTAATCCCGCTCGCGTTGGCCTCATTGCTATTCATTCTAAACATTGCGCTAATTGAACGTTTAAACTCTGCAACAGTCTTTGGCCGAGATATTCCTCGCTGGGTGGCTTACATCGGGGTGACGGCAGGTTTGTTCATTTTGCTTTCGGTATTCGGATACGCTTTATCAAACCAAGCGACAGCGGTGGCAGAGGCTGGACCCAGATATGCTGAGCGTTTGACGTCACTCGAAACGCAGTTTGAAACCCTCATAGGATCCGGCTGGGTCTCTACTATCGAAAAATCAATTCGGTCTTTGGACATCGGTAGTTGGCTGACTGGATTTGCGGCGTCCACTGTTGGCGTGATTGGGAACATAGGGCTGATCCTTCTTTACGTTGTGTTTATGCTGGGGGAACGAGGCGCATTTGCTAAGAAACTTCCAAGACTTTGTGCGACGCCAGATAGTGCTAGGCAGGTCGAAGAAATCCTGAAGTCGATTTCAGCCGGTGTCAGGCAGTATATTTGGATCAACACAGCCACCAGCGCGATGAGCGGCACATTAGCTTTTGTAGTTATGACAGCTTTAGGAGTCGATTTCGCACTTCCGCTGGCTCTTTTAGTTTTTTTGCTCAATTTCATTCCGAGCATCGGATCATTCCTCGCCGTCGTTTTCCCTACGATTGTGGCTCTTCTTCAGTTCGAAACTATCATACCGGCTTTGGTGGTTGTTGGGATATATGGGGGCGGTGACGCCATAATTGGAAACGTCGTGCAGCCACGGCTGCAGGGTAAATCCCTTAACCTGAGTACTTTTGTCGTCATGGTGGCCCTCACATTCTGGAGCCTCATGTGGGGTGGAATTGGAGCATTCATTGCGGTGCCACTTACAGTGGTCATAATGATAGTCTGCTCAGAAATCCCCGGGCTGCAAACCTTTGCGAGATTACTCTCAAGCGATGGGATCTTGCCAAAGGAACAGAATACCCAAGTCGAAGACACTGGGGCAGATGCTCCACTCTTTACTTCACAGACGTCAAGCCACGGAGGTGGCGGCACTACTGCGCTTCCGAAACAAGCCAATACCGAAACAGAAGAGGAACTTGCTTTGTTAAAACAAGAGTTGCTCGAGCGGAAGGAAGCCAGACAGCGCAAGTCTGAGCTGTGACCCTGCGTGAAATCTAGGCCAGACGCTCACCCGCTTGGCCTCTCCCAAAGTGGAGAAATGCGTCCCTTACCGACCAATCAGCTTTCCCCTGTCAGCCCTTCTTTTTTAGTGCGGCCGTCAAGACGGGGACCAAAAGCGTTGCTATAGACCCAAGCGGATTAGATCCCAGCCCTTTGATTGCATTAACCGTCTGGCGTGCTTCTAACGTCATGCCTTCGAGTTCTGCTTCAAGATCGGTAATCGCCATATCTCGTACTTCGACGGCTGGCGCGATCTCGTCTTCCACGCTCATGCGTCCAGCTACAGAGGCAAGCAAGCCCGCGAGACCAAGATTGACCAAAGCAAGCACTCCCGCCGCAACAGCAGGGGAAAACCGTGTTGTAAGAACAAAATAGAGAGCGGCATTTAGCAAGATCAGTCCGGCCAGTGCCGCTAATCCGGCCAGTGCCATCAAGGCCGTTTGTTGTTGAACAACGGCGATACGACGCCGTGTGATCAACCGTTCTGTGCGGTAGATTGTGGTTAGGTTTCTACTAATTCTATTCATTCATATTGTCCTACTTAAACGTCCGGCCAGCAACAAATCCAAAAACGAAAATGCTCAAGAGGACCGCAATTGGATACTCCTTTTGCAGTTTTGTAAATTCATCCGTCAACTGAGTAAACAAGGCATCTAAGTTTTCGCCATCGATGCCGTGTTCGTCCAGAAGCTGTCTTAAACTGTCCATCGCATCTGTTTCGTTCCGAGAATCATCAACCTTATTCTTTTTTGGTGACTCGCCGGCCTCCAAACTTAGAGCGTCGTTTTGCGCGCGAAGATGCTCTAGCTCAGCTTCCAACTCCGTTTTGCTTGCCATGATGAAGACCTCCTACGATAAACTTCAAATCTATCTGACCACCCATCAGAACCGACCAGTCATGACGATCAATTTGCCGGTTTTGACAACACCTGCTGCTAGTCTCTAACAATTACAATCAAAGGCAAACAGCGTTTCGTCAAGCATCCAGAATTCTAGCGCTTTCAAAATGCCCTGATCTGGTGAACTGGCGGAATGCAGCGACGGGTGCTGTCAGACGAATGCGAACCAGTCTAAGCACATCGGGGATAAAGAATTAGACGTGGACAAGGCTGCGGAACTTTGCGGTTTTTCTAAACCGGCCCTGACACGCAGATTGGCCAAGTTTACATCGATTGTTGAGATCCTAACCGTCCTCAAAATGGACTCTGCTAAAAACACCTTGGCCGTCTCCAATGCCTCTGTCCAAACCATCGCTCTCAGCCTTGGATATTCTGACGCAACCGCCTTTAGTCGGGCCTTCCGCAAGCGGATAGGCATGTCTCCGCGCGCCTACCGGAAAACGATAAAAGCAAAGGAACAACCAGAGTGTTGATAGTTATTATTAAAGTGTTACTGACGGCCTTCTTTTTGTTCGCAAGCTCGATCAAGATATTCGGCTGGCAGGATAAGATCTTCCAGATCCAACTTGAGATGTTCAAAAACTACGGTTTCAACCGAGGCATAATGCGACTGGTGGGGATGGCTGAGCTGTTCGGCGCTATTGCAATTTGGATCAACGGCACACTCTTTGCGCCACTCGGAGCTTTAGCGTTACTTGGAACATCGATAGGGGCGCTTGGGTGTCATTTGATTTTCGATACATGGAAGCAAGGTGTGCCTGCGATGGTCACAGGGGTATTGTCAGCGATTGTTTTGTGGAACGTCAAAGATTTGATCTTTGGGGTTCTTTGACGAGGGGGCGTGTTCCCGCAGTTTGAAAGCAGTCATTGGTGCAGAGTGCAGCGAACGGCAGCTCTCCGCCGTTCGTGACGGCGCGGGACTTCAAGCGCACCCGATTTCGCACTTGCAGCGAAAGCTAACTTTGTCCGCAGTCTGTGAATTCGACCTCTGATCCTTGCTGCAATCTGCACGAATGGCTGGTTTTCCCGCTGCGCGGCAGCACCGAATTTTACGCTGACGCAGCATGTTGCACGCTGCGTGCGCACGCAGCAGGAAAACTGAATTCACACAATGGGCTCATTTTCCTCTTTCGCTGCGCGCCGCACGAACGGCGGCTCATGGTTCTGAGTCTCATTAGTTCAGTCTCATTTTATACGAGTTCCAACGAGAAATTTTACCACCTGATAAAAATCGCATAAGAACTGTTATGTTAAATAAGTCAGTAATATTGACCTAAATTAGCTCACTTCAAGCCAGCAAACCGCCAAACATCATTCATAAATGACGTTCAGACATGCACCATTTTTCCACATTGGGACAAGTGCGCCCGTGTTCCATTTATAAAGCCATCCGACAACATCTCGCGTTTCCCGATCAAGGATGAACTTGATTGGTTCTGCGTGCCGACGTTGTTTTACTTCCTGTTGAGCGGTCTTCGTAGTGGCTGATACACTAATTCCTGTCGACTTGATCGACGCATTGATAGCGGTTGTCATGATGAATCCCCCTGAATTTGCGGCGAAGAAATGCCTAAAAATTTGATTTTTGACTTCTGCATTTGGCAGCAGAGAGTACCCGTACTAGTTGTGAATAGAATTTCTGCATAATCACGACAAAGAACGCACAGTTGCGCAGGGGAACGAAAAACTGTCTCATAACAGCCTGATAAAGAACGGTAAGTATTTTGTTGCACCGCAGAATTTCTCCGGTAACTTCAAGGCGCTTTTTTCCCGCTTGGCTGCGGAAGGTGCTGGACGTCCTATAGACGAGCATGGCTTTGCTGACGGCCCTTGGACTGCGGACCTGCTCGTCGAAGCAATTTCGGCCATTGATGTAAATCGTGACGGTATAGAACTGCGGACCGTGCAAGTCTGGTTTCAAGATAATGATCATGGCATCAGTCCCACCAATATCCGTTGGCTGGCACGGATCTTTGGGTGCAACGATCCCGAAACCGCAAGCCTATGGCAAGCTGAACTGACAGCGGCAAAAGAAAGGCTGACGAACGAGAGAAAAGCGGCAAAGAGGAAGCTGGCAACTGAAGCGTTGGTGGAAGAGACCGAAAACCTCAATGTTCTTACTTTTCCGATACAAGGTTTTAGTCTTGCAAGGCGTTCGGAAGCAATTTTTTCTGGGTCTCCTCTAGACTTACCCTCTTCTATTTTTGCAGGGGCTGTCGCGCTTGGGTTTTCGTCATATTTTCTGGGTATTCACAACGTCACCTATGGCGATACGGATGCGACCTTGAAGCAAGTTGGTTTCCTCTGGGCACCAAACTGGACGTTCTTGTTTATGGTCTTTCTGCCGTTGTTTTGTGCGTTCGTAATTGAGCTGCTTGTTTTCTGGAAAAATGAAGGCCGTTTGACGTTTTTAACGGAAGCTGAACGAACGAGCAGTGCGGGTGATTGGGCACGTAGAGTTAAAGGTTCATCCTACACGTATTGGTCTGTTTTTCTGATATGTATTGGATTTGCTGGCCTTTTTCAGTGGATAGGTGTTCGCTTTGTGTCGTTATCGAGCGAAGGGGGCGACTACGCTATAGACTGGGGAACAGTGGCGCTTGTACGTCCAGACGTCATATCAGTGCCGCAAGCCTTGGCATTCACGGGTTTCGCTTACCTATACATGTGTCTTTGTTTCTATCTGCTATTTGCAGGTCTCATTTTGCTCTACACGCTAGTCTACGACCTTTGGGACATTGCCAGCCATTCTGACGTTGCCTCAGAAGAAGACACTCATGAAGTCAGCCTGAGAATAATGCGTGGTATATTCCGCTGCACTCTTTTGGGCATCATGGTTGCAATTTGTATGAAGTTACAAAGCTTCTATTTAACATCAAGCGGTACAAGTATCCTACGTTGGCTGGTTGAGGACATGCTTTCAGTATTGAGCGGATCAGAGGTGTTGAGCCCTGAGAATACATTCAGCAGACCAACACACTACACCAGCTTGTTGGTTACTTTGGCGACATGTACCCCGTTTTTTTATGGTTCCATCAGAATTGGTCTCGGTAGCTCGTTTCATGAGGCTTCGGTGATAATGACGGCAATCGTTACACTACTCACCATTGGCTATTTGATGATCGGTGCTTTCGCTGGTTTTTCGATCCTACTGTGTGTCGGATTATTGGTCGCTGTGTACGGCCTCTTCGATCCAGCTTTAGGAAAACGGCCAGTGAGTAAATGGAAGGACGATCAGGTTGTATCATAAATGGTTGGATAATTGGGACGAACGGCGGGCGCAGCGCGGCGATGAAGTGAAGCATACGACAGACTTCGAACTTGATGCGAAGATTGGGTTTTCAGTTGCAAATGAGACTTCAAGTATGGCGGGTTTCTGCGGTTTAGCAGAGAAAGCCGTAGCCGATCCAAGTTTCTTTGATGATCCTAACGGAAGCGTGTCAGGATTTGAAAATATCGATGGGTGGGTCAAATTTCCGTCTAGCATTTCTACAGACATCGAAGAAAACAACCTAGTTTGGGCGAAAGTGACCAAAAGCGGCTCCTTGGATCATGCTCTAGTGGTTTTCCATCATTGGAACGCGAGCAGGCGTAACCGTCAGATCGCTAACTTTTTCTCAAAACGGGGCATCACGGTTGTTGAGATTGCTATGCCCTACCACTTTGAGCGAAGTCGCCAAGGTTCCACACACGCCGACTATATTCTCAGCTCAAACCTCGGTCGAACAATGCAATCTATGCGGCAGGCAGTATTTGATGGGCGGAAATTGATAGCCTGGTTAAAGTCTGAAGGATATGGCGAGATTTCCGTTCTTGGTATGAGTTTGGGTTCATGGGTTGCCGGTTTGGTCGCAGCACACGAAAAATCTGTCCGAAAGGCATCGCTATTTCTTACAGCAGGAAGCTTCGCAGATTTTGTATGGACGGGCCGCGCAACACAAAAGATACGCAAGAGCATTGAGCCTGAGATTGACTTAGCTAACCTCAGGAGGGCCTGGGGTCCAATCAACCTGGAGAATTACGTGGACGGGCTGGCACGGTCTGATCTCGATCTTCATGTCGTTTTGGCTAAGAGAGATACGGTTGTACTGCCAGAGATATCGAAGCGGTTCATGGATAGTCTGATAGAAGCTGGGGCCAAACCAAACATATTGGAGCTAAATTGCGGTCATTATTCATTGGCATTACCTCCCCACATCCTCTTTGCTGGATGGGACTTGAACCAATTTCTTAGGCGCAGGAGTTAAGTTTTCCCTGCAAGGATCAAATCCTTACATATTGAACCTTATGCGAATTTGACCTTGCAGCTGGGCACATTCTATACTGCGAAAC
>RCNE010001897.1_pt1 | contig 11354 bp, 9 predicted proteins | sample 2041361 | NCBI WGS metagenome assembly RCNE01 (sample SAMN09708229, study PRJNA481090) | Marine sediment metagenome, whole genome shotgun sequencing project.
AAACTTGTTTTTTTTGTCAACTGTCAACTGTCAACTGTCAACTGTCAACTGTCAACTGTCAACTGTCAACTGTCAACTGTCAACTGTCAACTGCCAACTGTCAACTGCCAGCCAATTAGATATTTAACCAATAGGTCAATTTCAAATTAATAGACCTACTTCTAGGCTGAAAGCTGTTTACAAAATAGTTGTCATTGTACACAATGAACAAATCTGATAAGGGTGCAAAACGCCATTGCAGTCTTGAATTGATTCCTAAATTATCTCTTTGATTGCTGTATTGCACCAGCGTTGACCAAAAAATAGATTTACTAAACGTGATATCGATTTTAGGGCTGACCAACCAAATATCAGCACTAGGGTAGGGATCTGGCAAAGAAATTTGATCATAATTCACAATTAACGACAAAAATACTTTGGGTTGAAACCTTAAGGTCATCATACTTTCAATTGAGAATCGTTTTCCATTGAAAAAGCGGCCTATTTCAGAACCAATTTCAAATGCAAAACGTTTTCTCTGATCTGATTGATATCCAAACTCGACGCTATTGTAATGATATCCTTGATCACCTGGTAATTGCAAAGCACCATCAGTATTGGTAGGGTCAAAGCTGTCGAATAAAAAAGTAAAGCTATTGGTCATGCCCAAATCAAATTGCGATTGATCTCTAAACTTTGCCTCCCAAGTTGTTCTGAAATCGTAATCCGTATTCTTAAAATCAAGGTTTGGATCCCATATAAATATTGGAAAAAATTGAAAACCGTGATTTTGAAGAATACCACTTTGTGGCCAAAAGACCCGTTCTGCGCTCAAAATACCTTTTACGATACCTGCTCTTCGCACAAAACCCAGATCTGATGAAAAATCCTCATCGATATACAGGCCTTTGCCATAAAAATTAAATTTTCTAGACTGGTAACGCATAACGGCTCCAGTTGATAGGTTACCAATATTGTCATCAGGTTGAAATGACTTATGTAAATAGGTTTTTCCTGTCCATGTATTATCTTTTGAGGCCAAATTATAATCAATTCCCATGATACGATTGTATTCATCTACGCGATCAACAAAATCATAATCTTCAAAAGACTGTTTATTTATAAAGAACGCACCAACATTTGACCGAGAAAAAACACGGTGCTGTAAGGCAAGCATCGTATTGTTATTAGATGGAATCTCATTCTCCTCATCTTTGGCAGTTTGAATGTTCATTACCCCAACCCTAAGATCTTTGGTTAATTTGCCACTTAGGCGAACCCCGCCTATAATTTTATTTTCTATCGCATTTCCTGCTGTATCTTGGGCAATACCAATACGCCTTGAAAAGAAAGGATTAGCATCTCGTTGATCACCAAAACTGGCAAACAGGTCACTATTGTCGATAAAAAACTGTCTTTTTTCAGGTAGTGAAACTTCAAAACGAGTTAGGTTGGTTACTTGGTCATCAACTTCTACTTGAGAAAAATCAGGATTGAGGGTGACGTCTAAATTTAGATTGTTACCAATGGAAACCTTTGCATCTCCACCGAATTTTAAATTATTGAGCCCTTTGTCAGTTTCAAAGTCCTTTTGTGAAATAGCATTGATATATGGAATAATGGCAAGTGGTGTTCTTGATTCACCCAAGGGTTTTTCAAATACCATATCACCCATAAAGGCAAGGTTGAAAATCAGTTGATTTTGAGGAATTTTAACCCATGAACTTCTTTCATTGTATTGTGTTTCAATACGATAGCTATTGAATCGCCATTTGGTAGCGCCTTCTTTGAATTTTAATGAGGTAAGAGGTATGGTCATTTCTGCCGTGAAATAATCATCGTACATTTTTGAATTACCTTGCCACTTTACGTCCCAGGAGAGGTTGAAGCTTCTTCGGTCGGTGCCACCACTTGATATTAATGCTTCCCTTCGAACGCCATACGGATTAATACCAAATAAAAATGCATTGGTACCGTCATTATAAGTATCGAAAAGCAATGAGAAACTATCTACTCCACTTCCTCTAAAGTCTCTTTTCAATGAAGTCAGCGAATAGTCTTTTCCGATGGAATATGCTTTTATTCCAACATATAGATTCTTGTCGTCATACAGTATTTTAACTTCGGATTGCTTTTCGGCGTGAACGGAATCCGTAGGAAAGTATTGCCAGTAGTTGTTAGCACTTTCAGCAATCTCCCAAATGGCTTCATCAAGAACTCCGTCGGTCACGATTGTTTCTGAAATATGCTTTACGGTAAATGATCTATTCTCTGTTTGGCAACATAGGGGAACTACATAAAAGAGGGCATAGAGAAAAACTCCAAAAGTTTTAATCATTTATTTTTGAATTAGCTCGAACGGTAAATTTAAAGCTTTAATGCGTTAAGGAAATCTTAAAATATTCAAGAGATTCTCGACGAGGTAGCTAACTTAAATATTTAACCAATAGGTGAATTTCAAATTGATTGACCGGTAGCGCGGTGAAAACTGGTTTACGAAATAATTGTCATTATATACAATGAACAAATCAGAGAGCGGAGCAAAACGCCATTGTAGCCTAGAGTTGATGCCCAAATTATCGTCTTGGTTGCTGTATTGAATCAAAGTAGACCAAAAAAGTGATTTGCTAAACGTCAATTCAACTTTCGGGCTTACCAACCATAAATCAGCACTTGAGTATGGGTCAGGCAGCGAAATCTTATTATAATTTAAAGCTAGAGTAATTTGCGCTTTTGGTAAAATTCGAAGAAACAATGTGGCATCAAGTGCGAAGATATTGCCATTGAAAAAACGACCAACTGTCGATTTGCCCATGACGGAAAGAACATCTGCTCTATTAGAATTGTAGCTTAAACTTAGATTGTTGTAGTGATAACCAGTATTACTCGGTAACGGCACTCCATCGGTTCTTGTTGGATCAAACTCATCAGTTAGAAAAGCGTAGCTATTTGTATAACCTAGGCTAAGTTGCGATTGGTTTTTAAAACCTATTTCACCCGTTAACATGATGTCATGATCAGTCTTTTTATAGTCTAAACCTGGTCTCCAAGTGATAATGGGAAAAAGGTTTAAACCATAACTATTTACAACCTCACTTTTTGGCCAGAAAACCTTTTCAACTGAAGTCGCAGATTTAATAATATCCGTTCTACGAATAAAACCCAGATCTGATGAAAAATCTTCATCAATATAGGCTAAATCACTAAAAATATTAAAAAATTTAGAGGTTCGACCTAAAAATGCCCCAGCTGAATAGTTACCTTCAGCGTCATCGGGTTGAAATGATTTATGCCCATAAAATTTACCATTCCATTTGCCATTTTTGGAGGCCAAATTGTAATCAAGTCCCAAGACCCTATTATACTCATCTTCTCTATCTACAAAATCATAATCTTTAAAAGACTGTCGGTTGATAAAGAACATACTGATATTCGACCGGTCAAAAACCTTTTTCTGAAGTGCCAACATGGTATTATTATTCGAGGCGATTTCGTTAGCTACGTCTTCATCTGTTTGAATGCTCAAAACACCAAGGCGCCAATCTTCACTCAATTTCCCACTTAACCGAACACCACCAAGAATTCTATTTTCTATGGAATTGTCAGCGGTATCGCGAGCAATTCCAATACGTCTTGAGAAGAAAGGGTTGGCATCTCTTGAACCACCAAAACTTCCGAAAAGGTCACTATTGTCAATAAAAAATTGTCTTTTTTCTGGTAAGCCAACTTCAAATCGAGTTAGATTAGTGATGATATTGTCGACTTCGACATTCGAAAAATCGGGATTAATGGTTACATCTAAATTCAATCCATCACCAATAGATATTTTGGCATCACCACCTACTTTTATATTGGTATTATTGTTATCGGTTGTAAAATCTTTTTCTGAAATTGTATTTAGGTAAGGGATAAGCGCTAATGGCGTTCTTGATTTGCCCAAAGGTTTTTCAAAATGCATATCACCCATAAAGGCAAGATTCACCAAAAACTGACCAAGCGGTACTTTGTACCAACCGCTACGCTCATTGGTTTGTAAATCGAAACGATAACTTTGAAAGCGCCATTTGGTTTCTCCTTCCTTAAATTTGAAAGAGGTTAATGGTATGGCCATTTCAGAGGTGTAGTAATCCCCGTGTATTTTAGACTCTCCCTTCCATTTGACATCCCAAGAGGTGTTGAATCCCCTTAAATCTTGACCTCCACCCGAAATCAAAACTTCACGCCGTACCCCATAAGGGTTGATACCAAACAAAAACGCATTGGTGCCATCATTAAAAGTGTCAAATACTAAACTCATGCTATCACCATTACTAGCTCTAAAATCTCTTTTTAAAGAGGGTGTAATCCATTTGTCACCAATCGATTGAACGGTGATGCCAATATACAAATGAGTGTCGCTGACTAGCATTTTAATATCAGTAGGATTTTCTGCTAGAATGGAATCAGAAGGAAAAAATTGTTGAAAGTCATGCGGACCATCGGCAGTTTTCCAAAATGCCTCATCTAAAACGCCATCTATGGTCGGAATTTCAGAAGTGAATTTTACGGTAAAAGATTTTTCGGGGTCTTGACTATGAAGTGAAATCGCATAAAAAAGAAATACAAAGGCGCAAAAAGCTCTTGTCATTGGCTTGGAATTAGCTGGTAGCGCAAATTTAGGATTTTTAACCGTTAACTAAACCCTAAACTTTGAGGTCTTAAACTTTCTTTTTAGGGTCACGCTTCGCTTCTTTAAGACTTTTCATGAGCATCCATTCAATTTGACCGTTAGTGCTACGAAATTCATCCGCAGCCCATTTTTCGATTGCTTTGAGCATTTCTTCATTCAAACGTAGTGCGAATGCCTTTTTCTTACTCATCTTTTGTCTTGAAATAACGTTGAATTACTTTTTGAGCTTCCTCTTCTCTTTGAGTGCCAATGAGCAACTTTTTGCCATTGTAGAATTCTAGTTGAATCCCTTTATTTCCTCTAATATTTATGGCTTTACCATTGCCAAACGAACCTCGATAGCCCCATCCTCCATATTCTCTGAGGGGGCTGTACGTACGAACATAACATTTTTTTACTGCATTCCAGCGAATTGATTTCTTACTTAAGTTAATGGGTAAAAACTGATAATGTATGCCGATTTCGTCAATCGTGGTTTTTAATTGAAACAAGTATATGAGCGCGATTGAAAATACCATTAAGCTAATTACCGTAATCTGGCCGATAACATCATTTTCAGAAACGTTACCTACAGCTTTATCTAGAACGAACCAATTGTAGGAAGCATAAATTAAAAAACTCAAAATAGCAATGTTTATGAGTTTAAGCCACCATTGAGTGAACCGTTGTAATTCGTTAAAAACTCTCATGATTAGTGATTTAAGGTTCCTGTATTCACTATCGGAGAAGCATCTTTATCAGAACAAAGTACAACCATGAGGTTGCTTACCATAGCTGCCTTTCGCTCTTCATCTAATTCGACAACGCCTTTCTTGCTGAGTTCTTCTAAAGCCATTTCAACCATACTTACCGCGCCCTCCACAATTTTGTGCCTTGCGGCTACAATTGCTGTGGCTTGCTGTCTTTTCAACATAGCATTAGCAATCTCTTGCGCATAAGCCAAATAACCGATTCGGGCCTCTAATACTTCTATACCTGCCATTGATAAACGTTCTTGAAGCTCTTGTTCTAAAGCTTCGCTAACTTCATTCAAGCTTGATCGCAGCGTAATATCTTCGACCACACCCTCATCGGCAAAATTATCGTAGGGATACATGCTGGCCAATTTTCGTACAGCTGCGTCGGTTTGGACGCGCACAAAATTTTGATAATCATCAACATCAAAAGCAGCTTTGTAGGTATCCGTAACTCGCCATACTAAAATGGTACTGATCATTACAGGATTTCCTAATTTGTCATTTACTTTTAAGCGTTCGCTATCGAAATTACTTGCTCGTAGGGATATCTTTTTTTTAGAATACAACGGGTTTACCCAAAATAATCCATTACTCTTTATAGTTCCCACATATTTTCCGAAAAGCAACAATATTCTAGAGCTATTAGGATTTACAAGTACAAAACCCGGAACAATAATAACTGCGCCTATAATAGCAAGAATACCAATAGGAGGAAATCGCATTAGCATAAAAACCCCTACAATTGCTAAAAGCAAAAGTAGAAAGAGCATCATATAGCCGTTCATTGGGTTCAAATCTTTTTCGTTTGTCATATTTAATTATTTAAATGATATCAAAATGATATCATAAATATATCAAATTAAATTTAATTGAACAAATTTTTTATAAAGTCTAATTTTTCTGTTTTTAATTTGAGCTGAATTTTTTAGACTTTTTCTTTTTCGGATTTGTAAACAATCGCTTAAAAAATCCATCCCTCTTGACAGGTTCACAATTCAGTTGGTCGCGTACAAAGGCGTTGGGTTTTTCAAATCTAGCTTTTGTGATGTTGTCGAAGGCTCTGTCTTTATTCATCTCTTGATACAACAATGCAAAAAGGGGTAAAGCGGCATTCGCTCCTTGACCAAGACCTGTACTTTTGAATCCGATTTCGTGATTGTCTAAGCCTACCCAAGTCACATGAACTAATTTCGGAGTGACAGCAACAAACCAAGCGTCTTTATTATTCTGAGTGGTACCTGTTTTTCCTGCAATATCATTCTTTAATTTATAGGTTGATCGTATGCGTTTTGCTGTTCCGGTGTTGATCGTAGATTTCATCATTTCGATCATAATTTGACGTGTTTGCGTCGAAAAAGCACTATTTTTTGCCTTTTTTGGTTCAAAATGAACTAAAATTGAATCTTTTTGATTTGTAATGGTTTCAATCAGATAAGGTAAAACGGCCTTACCATCGTTCACATAGCTAGCATAAACCCCTGCCAGTTCGTTGGCATAAATTTGACCGGTACCTAATGCAACAGAAGGTTGATTGGGTAGCTCAGAAAACACTCCCATTTTCTTTGCTTGGGACAGTACATTATCAATACCGGTTGCCTCCAATACTTTAACCGCTACGGTATTCACCGATTTGCTTAGGGCCTCTTCCATAGAATAGTTCAAATACGTTTCATCTTTGGTCCCAGAGTTACTGGGAGACCAACCTTTAAGGTTCTTATATTCTATTTCACTCGCCGAAAAATAAGCGCAAGGCGGAATACCCATTTCAAGGGCAGCTGTATATACTATCGGTTTAAAGGTAGAACCCACCTGGCGCTGACTTTGGGCTACGTGATCAAATTTGAATTTTTTAAAGTTGATGCCACCAATCCAAGAATAAACAGCGCCTGTTTTTGGGTTGATGTTGAGAGAACCTGTATTTAAGAATTTTAGATAATATTTTACACTATCAATAGGACTTGCAGTACTTGTTTTTTCTCCTTTCCAACCTTGTAAAGTCATTGATTTTTTTTGCTGTAAAGAATCCCAAGCGACGGTTTCGGTCAAGCCATTTTTTATTAATTTTTTGTAGTGCGGAGTAGCGTGAACTGCTTTTTTTATGATTTTAGTATTGGTTAACCAAGGCGCCTTTTTGCCATAGCTATCTTCAAATTTTTTTTGCAACGAAGCCATATGCTTTTTCATTGCTTTCTCTGCTAACAATTGCAGTTTGTAGTTCAGCGTAGTATAAATTTTTAATCCGGAAGTATATACATTGTATTGATTTCCTTTTTCCTTTTCAGCAGCAGCCCATTTGACCATTTGTTTGCGTACTTCTTCTCTGAAATAAGGAGCCAATCCGTCAGAAGAATCAAATTTCTTATAGTCTAATGTTAAGGGAATGAGCATAATACTGTCTTTCTCCCTTTCACTCAAAAAGTCATTGTTAGCCATAGCTTGCATCACTAAGTTTCTTCGCGTCAAACTATTTTCAGGAAACACTCGCGGATTGTAACCGTAAGTAGCCTTAAGCATTCCCACCAATACAGAAGCCTCTTCTAGCTGTAATTCGGATGTTTTTTTATTGAAAAATTTTAGAGATGCGCTTTCAATTCCGAAGGTGTTATCGCCAAAAGAAACCGTGTTTAGGTAATGTGTTAAGAGCTCATCCTTAGAAAAAATACTTTCTAAGCGCTTCCCAATAATCATTTCCTTCACCTTGTCAACGATAATATTGGTTTTCTTTCTTTCGCTTCGAGGATATAAGTTTTTCGCTAATTGTTGGCTAATGGTGCTACCGCCACCTGATGATTGGTCTTGCATCAAAAGGGTCTTAAAAGCGACACGAATCAAGCTTCGGTAATCAATACCAGAGTGCTCGTAAAAACGTTCATCTTCAATAGCTACCAAAGCCTCTAATACATGCTGAGGAATTTCAGTTAATTTAACGGGTTGCCGGTCATAGATATAGTATTTTCCGATGAGAAGGCTATCGGAGGTATATACTTCTGAGGCGCGTTGATACTTAAAGTCGGCGAGTTCAGCTTTATGGGGAAGTGACCCCCATAGTCCTAAATAAACACTTAAAATGAAGAAGAAAAGACCAATCGAAGAAACTCCAATAACATAAAGTGAATACCTTAAAAATTTGGGTTTTAACTTTTTGAGCATTAAAAATTTTATTTACAGCTGCAATATCGAACTTTAAATATAAAATGATATACGAGTTAACCCTAGATTAAAGTTCATTAGCTACATTTGAAAAAATTGCAATTTATGAAAAACAGCATTCTGATACTTGTTCTATTATCTTTTCAACTGACTTTCGGTAACGACATGTTTTGGTCTAAAAAGGGGCATCGAACTACAGGTGAAGTAGCACAAGAACACCTTTCTCGAAAAGCGAGAAAAGCAATTAGCAAACTTTTAAACGGACAAGATTTAGCCAAAGTTTCTACGTTTGGAGATGATATTAAGGCTGATCGCGATTTTAAGAAATTTAGCGCTTGGCATTATGTCAATTTTCCTGCGGATAAAAAGTATACTGATGTTGAGCCTAGTGAATACGGTGATATCGTAGTAGGTATTCAAAAATGCGTAGCTGTAGTTAAAGACGAAAATTCAAGTCAAGAAGATAAAATTTTCTACCTCAAACTATTGGTACACTTAGTGGGTGATTTGCATCAACCAATGCATGTGGGGCGATTAGCAGATAAGGGTGGTAATGATATTCAAGTACAATGGTTTAACAAAGGCAGTAACCTTCATAGAGTTTGGGATAGCAACATGATCGATGATAATGGTATGAGTTATACGGAAATTGCAGCCAGTTTACCGAAGCTAACCAAAAAACAAAAGAATTTTATACAAGAAGGTACGGTGTACGATTGGGTTGAAGAATCGCAAGACTTGGCCAATACCGTGTATGACTCGGCTGAAGTAGGTGAGAAGCTATATTACAGATATAGCTACGTTTGGTGGGGTACCGTTGAGACACAGCTACAAAAGGGAGGATTGAGACTCGCCAAAGTACTGAATGACATTTTTAAATAGCATTTCATCTATGAAAAGCTTTCTTTATCGAATAGTTATACCTTGGCATAACATTTGAAGTTATAGTAGAGAAGTTAGCTGCGAGGAAATTAGCAAAATAGCCCACCTGTTAAAGATAGTATCTAACGCTTCAAAGGGTATTAAAAAATCGGTTCCTGATTAGGAACCGATTTTTTAGTTAATAACTCTAAAGGTTAAATTAATTCTTGAGTCAATAGGTTTCGCAGTTTTGGGTATTTGATGCAACCAATGATGTTGTGTAGCACCTTTCATTAATAAAAGGCTACCATGCTCTAAAAGTAATTTGTGCTTCAGTTCTTTTTGAGTTCTATGTTTTAGATGGAAAAATCGTTCTTGACCTAAAGTTAAAGAGGCAATTACAGGGTTTATTGCTAATTCCTTTTCATTGTCAGCATGCCACCCGTTGCTGTCTTTACCATCTCGATATAAATTCAACAAGCATGTTGTAAAAACGACATCTGTTTTGGTCTCTATTTTTTGTTTGACTTCGAGCAGTTCTTTAGAAAATTCATGAGGTTGCATGGTAATGTTAGAATAGGAGTAAGGCTTTCCATTATTTCCATAAAGCGCGGTCAGTCTGGGCTGTGCATAAACTTTGCCGAAAACCTTGATATCATCTTGCTGCCACGGAATGGATTTTTTAAAGAATTCAAAAAAGGAGTTCGCTTCTACAGAATTCAGAAAACCAGGAAAGTAGCTAATTTCACTATCGGGTAATTCTAGTTTTATTTCTTCTGAAAAAAGACTAGGCACTAGTCAATACATTTTTAAGCTCATTACGATATTGTGAAGGGTTTTGCCCTGTAAAAACTTTGAACGATTTATTGAAATGTGAGAAATTATTGAATCCGCTTTCAAAACATACCTCTGTTATGCTCATAGGCTGCTCGGCTAAAAGTTTTGATGCATGTACCAAACGATATTCATTCACGAATTGTGTAAAGGTCTTATTGGTTATTTTTTTAAAGTATCTGCAAAAAGAAGGTATAGTCATACTTACCATATTAGCAATTTCATCTAGTGTGATTTCTTCTTTGAAATTGGTTTTTACGTGATTGAAGACTACATTGATTCGGTCATTGTCTTTAACTTCCGTTTCAAGGGCAAAACCTTCTGCGTTCAGAACTTTCATTTCCTTAGAATTGGCTAGTTCATTTAGTATATTCAGAATGGAAAGTAAACGTTGAAAATCAGTTTGATATTCCAATACTTCCATTTTGTCGCCTATTTTTTGTTTTGCACGACCAGAAAAAGCAATACCACCTTTAGCCATTTCAAAAAGCGCTTGAATTTTTTTCATTTCTGGAATATTGAAAAAATCATTCCCAAGAAAATCCATTTTCATCTGAATCACAGTCTCACTTTCATTACCCGTCAGTTTATCGGTAAAACCGCAATGCGGAAGATTACTACCTATTAATATGAGGTCTCCTTCAGAATAATAGGAAACATGGCTTCCTATTTGGCGCTTACCAGAACCACCATTTACATATACGAGTTCAATTTCTGGGTGGTAGTGCCAGTTGGTCTTAGAGTTTACAGAACCGGCATCGAACTTTTGATACGAGTACGAGTGGCCAAAAGTAGGCTCAATTGATTCTAACGTGGGTTTCTTTTTAATGGTTTCCATACTATACATAACTCAAAGTTACTTTGACTATTGTCGTATAATCTCTACAAAATTACCTCAATTCTGTGTAAAATTACCCATTAACACATAATTAACTAAAATGAGGGTTAAAATAGAACAGAAATTGGAGAATACTGTAGTAGTGTAGCCCTAGTTCTGTTGGTAAATTTGCAATGTAAATTAATATTAACCCCAAAAAAATTAATATATGAAATCAACAATTAGTAAAGTGCCGACAGCAGTCAAGAAAAATACATTTTTGACAACTTTCAAAGGAAGTAAAAGA
>RCNE010001901.1_pt1 | contig 11345 bp, 8 predicted proteins | sample 2041361 | NCBI WGS metagenome assembly RCNE01 (sample SAMN09708229, study PRJNA481090) | Marine sediment metagenome, whole genome shotgun sequencing project.
TCCGCTTCCGGCATACAGTAGGGGCAACGCAAATTGCACTGATCCAGCACCGAAATTCTGAGGTCGTGTAACGGCCGCCGCAGCGCGTCGACAATCTGGGTGGGCTTGGTCGCCGTCCGGTTCTCCGGTTTCGTTGTTATCGAGGTCATCCGGGTATTTTGCCCTAACTGGCTCTCGTTACAAACCGCGACAGACGGACCAGCGCGGGTTTGCTAAGCTCGCGCGGTTGCTTTTCAGCGGATAAACGCCAATGCATGTGACATTCAGCAAAGAAGAGCTCGAGTTTCAACAGGAAGTTCGTGCATTCTTCCGCGATGAGTTTCCCAAAGACCTTCGGGAAATGCGGGATAAAGACATCGAATTGCCGCCGGAGGCGCAAGTTCGCTGGCAGCAGCTGCTGTACAAGAAAGGCTGGGCCGGCCTCAACTGGCCGGTCGAGTACGGCGGCACTGGCTGGACACCGGTACAGAAATACATTTATGCGATGGAAGAGGCGGACGCAAATGCACCGCTCGTCGTACCCTTCGGCCTCAGCATGGTCGGTCCCGTCATCTACTCCTTCGGCAACGAGGAGCAAAAACAGCGCTTCCTGCCTGATATCCTCGCCAGTAACGTCTGGTGGTGCCAGGGTTATTCTGAACCCGGCGCCGGCTCCGACCTGGCATCACTGAAAACCCGGGCGGACCTGGCGGGCGATCACTTGGTTGTCAATGGCACCAAGACCTGGACGACGCTCGGCCAGCATGCGGACTGGATTTTTTGTTTGGTGAAAACCAACACGGACGTTGCGCGCAAACAGGAGGGCATCAGTTTTGTCCTGATCGACATGCAGACGCCCGGCGTGTCGGTCAGGCCGATCATTTTGCTGGACGGCACGGACGAAGTTAACGAGATACATTTCGACAACGTTGAGGTGCCGCTCGAGAATCTCGTTGGCGAAGAAGGCAAGGGCTGGACCTATGGCAAGGTTCTGCTGCAGCACGAGCGCGCCAATATCGCCGGCGTCGCCCGGTCACGTTATCGCCTGCGGCGATTAAGGAAACAAGCTGCGGCCTCCGTCCGAGGCGCCGCGCCGCTCGCCGACGACAAGAATTTCATGCGCGGCCTGGCTGCACTCGAGGTCGAACTCAAAGCGCTGGAGTACACCGAACTGCGCACACTGGCTGCGGTTGCCTCGGGCAAAGCCCCGGGGCCGGAATCGTCGATTCTCAAAGTCAAAGGCACAGAGATTCAACAGGCCACCGACATGCTCTACCTGCAGGCCGCCGGGTATTACGCGTTGCCGTATGTTCCCGATCAGTTCGAAGCAGGCTTTGCCGGTGAGCCCATCGGTGAAGGCGCCGAAATCAAGTCGTCATTGCGATATTTCAACTACCGCAAGGCGTCGATTTACGGCGGCTCGAATGAGATTCAGAAAAACATCATTGCAAAGCACGTACTAGGCCTTTAGAGGAACAACGATGGATTTCTCCCTTAATGAAGTACAGGAGATGCTGGCCGACAGCATCGACAAGTTCATCGATAACGAATACAACTTCGACGTGCGCCAGAAGTACGCGGCCAGTGAGTCCGGCTACAGCCTGGATGTATGGCGGATGTTCGCGGAGCTGGGCTGGACCGCAGTGCCCTTCAGCGAAGCGGACGGCGGTTTTGACGGCGGCCCAATCGACATCATGGTGGTCATGCAGCGCTTCGGCCGCGGGCTCGTCGTTGAACCTTATCTCGCGAACGTCGTGCTCGCCGGCGGCGTTTTGAAACGCACGGGCAGTGCGGAACAGAAAGCTCGCTGGCTGCAGCCGTTGATCGCCGGTGAATTGCAGGCGACGCTCGCATTCACCGAACCGCAGTCACGTTACGACCTCGCGAATATCGAAACGACCGCCGTTGCGGACGGCGATGACAATAGCGATGGCTGGGTATTAAGTGGTAACAAAGGCTATGTCATTAACGGTGCGACGTCCGATCTCATCATCGTGCCCGCGCGTACGTCCGGCAAAACGACGGATCAGGGCGGTATCGCGCTGTTTGCGGTAGACACGTCGCTGGACGGTGTTGCATGCCGCGGTTACCACACCGTCGATGGTGCGAGAGCCGCCGAGCTGTCACTCGATAAAGTGCGGGTTTCGTCGGATGCACTGCTGGGGACCGTCGACGGTGGTTTCGCCGCGCTGCAAGCAACGGTCGACGATGCCACGCTGGCCGTGTGCGCGGAGGCAGTCGGCATCATGCAGTCGCTCAAGGACAAGACGATCGAATACTCGAAGAGCCGCACGCAGTTTGGCGTGCCGATCGGCGGCTTCCAGGCGTTGCAGCACCGCATGGTGGACATGCTCACGGCCTGCGAGCAGGCGCAATCCTTGTTGCTGTGGGCCGCCATGACTTACGAGCAAGGTGGCGCTGATGCCGAGCGCGCAATCAGCTCGATAAAGTACCTGGTGGGGACCAGCGGTCAGGCTGTTGGCGAAGAAGCGGTGCAGATTCACGGTGGCATGGGCGTCACCTGGGACCTGGATGTCGCGCATCTTTTCAAGCGCCTGACCGCCATCGGCCAGCTGTTCGGCAACGCGGATTGGCACCTCGACAAGCTCGCCGCCTGATCCGGGCAAGCGCGCGTGTTTCCGCAGTTCATCGTCGATTACTACGCTGCTAACCAGGAACTGCTCTGGCTGACAACGCTGTTTGTCGACCTTGGCTGTACGCTGGTTTTATACCGGCTCTTCGGTAAAGCCGGCCTGCAGGTCGCCATCGTGCTGGCCATTCTCATGGCCAATTTACAGGGCCCCAAACTGACTATCATCTTCGGCCTGCAAACCAGCCTCGGGGTCATTTTTTATTCAAGCATTTTCTTCGCGACCGACGTGCTCAGCGAAAATTACGGCAAGGCAGCCGCCAACAAGGCGGTACGGATGGGCTTTGCTGTTAGCGTAATCGTGCTGATCATGCTGAGTCTCGCGCTGCTGTTCCTGCCCAGTAGCAAACCGGAGACCGCCGGGTTTTCGACCTCGATCCACAACGCGTTCGCAACCATCGTCAATTACACGCCGCGGTTTATCTTCGGCTCGCTGCTCGCCTATTACATCAGCCAGCATTTCGACGTCTGGGCATTTCACAAGATCAAGTCGCTGACCGGTGAGCGCTGGCTATGGTTGCGCAATAACGGGTCGACAATGGCCTCGCAAGTTATCGACACCGCGATCTACTCACTGGTTACCTGGTGGGGGATTGTCGACTTGAAAACGGCGCTCGCACTGGGTGCGGCCAAGTACCTATTCAAGATCGTCATTGCTATGATTGATACGATTTTCATTTACTGGGCAAGGCACATGTATCGACACGGTCATCGATGAAACCCTCGTCAATAAAACCATTGTCAATCAGCCCATCCGGCGTGATCACGATTACGACGGACTTTGGACACAAAGGTCCATTTGCCGCCGTGATGAAAGGCGTCATCCTCACGCGCTTCCCTGCAGCGCGTGTTATCGACCTCGCGCACGACATTCCTGCGCAGTGGCCGCCGGAAGCCGGCTTCTGGGTAAGCCGGTCCTTCCAGTGGTTTCCCGCCGGCACCGTGCACGTGGCAATCGTTGACCCGGGCGTTGGCACGGAGAGGGACATCCTGGTCGTCGAGCACGCAGGGCACGTGTTCATGGCGCCCGACAACGGGCTCCTGGCGCAGCTACTCGATAATGCTGACGGCGCTCGCGTTTTTCGGCTCGACACGGCAGTGATCGAGCGATTGCAACTACCCGTGGCCAGCGCCACGTTTCATGGGCGTGATATTTTCGCGCCGATCGCGGCGGAAATTGCCGCCGGAAGATTAGCGGCCGAGGAAACCGGCGCCCTGACGACGGAGTGGACGCCCGGATGGCTGGATGAGCCCGACGTCTCGCCGACCCGGGTCAGCGGCGTCATTGTCACTATCGACACGTTTGGCAACCTGATCAGCAACATCGACGGCGAACTTATCAAAGCGTTTCGCGAGCCGGTCGCAAACATCGCCGGACACCAGATTCCGATGCTGCAGACTTACGGGCGCGCCAGCCCCGGCGATTTTCTCGCGTTAGTCAATTCCTTTGGCGTCGTCGAGATTGCCAAAGCAGAGGGCAGCGCGGCAGAAGGCCTGGGCTCCGCACGCGGCGCACCGCTGAGCATCATGGACGGATATCGCACCTGAGCGGCGCTGGCATCAGGTGCTTTGCTGCAACGCCTGCTTTTCGAGTTTGGCCCACGAGTCACGCAGCGTCACAATTCGATTAAATACGGGCTCACCGACGGTCGTGTCCTGCGCGTCAATGCAGAAGTAACCGAGCCTCTCAAACTGGACCGCCTCGTCCACCTCCGCCAGTGACGGTTCGAGTTTTGCTCGAACCACCTCGAGTGAATTTTTATTGAGCACACTGTGAAAATCGTCAGCAGTACCAGGATTCGCGTTATTGAAAAGACGGTCGTACAAACGCACCGATGCGTCTAATCCATGCTCACAGGAAACCCAGTGAATCGTGCCCTTGACCTTGCGGTCCGACGTCCCGGTCCCGCTACGAGTATCCGGGTCATAGCTGCAACGCAACTCGACGACTTCGCCTGCATCATTCTTGATCACCTCATCGCAGCGGATGATGTAGCCGAAGCGCAAGCGCACTTCACCGCCTGGCTTGAGCCGGAAGAACTTGCGCGGTGCCTCCTCCATGAAGTCATCCTGTTCGATCCACAGCTCCCGTGAAAACGGCAACTCGCGCGTGCCGAAGTCGGGATTACCAGGGTGGTTCATGGCTTCCATGAGCTCCACCTGGCCCTCGGGATAGTTCGTCAGCACGACTTTGAGGGGCCGCAGCACTGCCATGCGGCGTGGCGCCACATTTCCGAGCGTCTCGCGCACGCAATTCTCAAGCGCACCCATCTCGATCAGCTTGTCTTTCTTGGTCACGCCCGCCCGGACCACGAACTCGCGAAGCGCCTCGGGCGGATAACCGCGACGACGCATACCCGCGATCGTGGGCATACGCGGGTCGTCCCAGCCCGCCACAACGCCCTCTTCAACCAGGGCGTTCAGTTTGCGTTTGCTCGTTATTGCGTAGGCAACGTTGAGTCGCGAGAACTCGATCTGGCGCGGCCGATGTTCCGGCTGTAGCTGATCCAGGAACCAGTCGTACAACGGGCGGTGGTCTTCGAACTCCAGCGTACACAGCGAATGGGTAACGCCTTCAAAGGCATCGGAAAGACCATGCGCGAAGTCGTACATCGGATAGATACACCACTTGTCACCCGCGTTCTGGTGCGGGATATGGCGGATCCGGTAGATTGCCGGGTCGCGCATGTTCATGTTCGGTGATGCCATGTCGATTTTCGCGCGGAGCAAATGCTCACCGTCACCAAACTCACCCGCGTGCATGCGCCGGAACAGATCCAGGTTTTCCTCGATGCTGCGGTCCCGGTACGGGCTGTTCCTGCCCGGTTCTGTCAGCGTGCCGCGGTGCTCACGAATCTCGTCAGCGCTGAGGCTGTCGACGTAGGCGACCCCTTTCTCGATCAACTCAATCGCGGAATCGTACAGCCGGTCGAAATAGTCGGATGCATGGGTCAGGCGATCCTCCCAGTCGAATCCCAGCCACTGCACGTTCTCCTTGATTGCCTCAACATACTCAGGGCTCTCCTTGCCCGGGTTCGTGTCATCGAGCCTCAGATAAGTACGCCCACCCGTCTCCGCGGCGACGCCGAAGTTCAGGCATATCGACATGACATGCCCGATATGCAGGTAACCGTTAGGTTCAGGCGGAAAACGGGTCACGATCTCCGCGTGTTTGCCTGACTCGAGGTCGTCGTCAATGATTTTGCGGATAAAGTCCCGCGGTTCGTTGTCATTCATGGGGTCGGATTGTACGCGAATTGCAATACCCGGGTTTATCAGCGTGGCAATTCGAGTACAATTCCGCGCATGCTGAATATCACCTTACCTGACGGCTCCATTCAGGAGTTCGATGCTGTCGCCCGCGGCAGTGAAATTGCCGCTCGTATCGGAGAGGGTCTGGCGCGCGCCGCCGTGGCAATCCGCGTTAACGGCCTCCTCTGGGACCTCGACCGAGACATCGATACCGATGCTGCCGTGGAAATCGTGACGCGCGATTCCGATGACGGCATCGAACTGCTGCGACACGACGCCGCCCACGTCCTGGCCGAAGCGGTCAAGGAGCTGTGGCCCGAGACGCAGGTGACGATTGGCCCGGCCATTGAAAATGGCTTCTACTATGATTTCGCTCGCGAAGCACCGTTTACCGAAGCCGATCTCGAAAAAATCGAAGCGCGCATGAAAGACATCGTCGATCGCGACGAGGTCATCGAGCGCGAGGTGTGGGAACGCGATAAAGCCGCAGCCTTCTTTCGTGAGATGGGTGAGGAATACAAAGCCGAGATTATCGAAAGTATTCCGTCGGATGAAGATCTCACCCTGTATCGCCAGGGCGGATTCATCGACCTGTGTCGCGGCCCGCACCTGCCGTCAACCGGCAAACTCGGCAAGGCCTTCAAGCTGACGCATGTATCGGGCGCCTATTGGCGCGGCGATTCGAACAACGAGATGCTGCAGCGCATCTACGGCACCGCCTGGTCGAACGACAAGGCGCTGCGTAAATACCTGCACATGCTCGAAGAAGCAGAGAAGCGCGATCACCGCCGCCTCGGCCGTGTCATGGATCTCTTCCATTTCCAGGAAGAAGCACCGGGCGCTGTTTTCTGGCATCCGAAAGGCTGGACCATATTCCAGGCACTCATCGACTACATGCGCCGGAAGCAAAACGCCGCCGGCTACCAGGAGATCAACACCCCTGAAATTATGGCGAAAGCGTTGTGGGAGAAGTCCGGCCACAACGCGGCCTTTGGCGACAACATGTTTACGTCAGAGACTGTCGACGGTCGCGTTTACGCCGTTAAGCCGATGAATTGCCCGGGTCACGTGCAAGTCTTCAAGCAGGGCATCACGAGTTACCGCGACCTGCCCGTGCGTCTTGCCGAGTTCGGCAAGTGCCATCGCTACGAACCATCGGGCGCCCTTCACGGCATGATGCGCGTGCGTGCATTCACTCAGGACGATGCGCACATCTTCTGTACGCCGGAGCAGATCACTGATGAGTCGATTGCGGTCTGCAAACTCATTCTTGAAATCTACCGCAGTTTTGGATTTGACGACGTACGTATCAAATTTGCCGACCGGCCAGAAGTCCGCGTCGGAGAAGATGCCGTATGGGACCAGGCCGAGCAGGCCTTGCTCAAGGCGCTCGAGGTTAGCGGCCTCGACTACACGCACAACCCGGGCGAAGGTGCCTTCTACGGACCCAAACTCGAATTCGTCCTGCGAGATGCCATCGGCCGCGACTGGCAGTGCGGCACGTTACAGGTGGATCTCAACATGCCAGGCCGCCTGGGGGCGACCTATATCGGCGAGGACGGCAACAAACACGTACCCGTCATGTTGCACCGCGCGATATTCGGCTCCCTTGAGCGATTCATGGCAATCCTGATCGAGCACCACGCCGGCAATCTGCCGTTGTGGCTCGCACCGCTGCAGGTCAAGGTTTTGACCATCACATCAGACGCGGATGATTATGCCGGTGAGGTGCTAGCTGCGCTTCAGGCCAAGGGCATTCGCGCCGAAGCAGATCTTCGCAACGAGAAAATCGCTTACAAGGTGCGCGAGCACAGCGTTGCGAAAGTCCCGGTGCAGTTTGCGATCGGGCAACGCGAATTCGAAAATAGCACGGTTGCCGTACGCCGACTGGGCACCAAGAAACAGGTGACGGTGGCGCTCGATGAAGCCATCGATTCACTGCTTGTCGAGATCGAAAAACACGCCTGAGCGGCGTCGTGTGAAGTAGGCAACACATTGGTTGTGCTGCACGTCACAAATTCGACACTCAGTTGCCCGCCGTCGACTGATTAACTTCCTCGTATGGATATACTTCGACAATGAGGGAACTCCCTCACTATTGGACATAATCTTATCGAGGGAACGAAGTGCCGCCGAACGAATTCAAGACACAGGTATTGTTGCTGCACAGCGATCAAGGCACCCTCGACAAACTTGGGGCCGAGTTTGATCTTCGATATACCGTGCACCTGGCAACCAGTGGCAGCCAGGCACTAAAGGCGCTCGCCGAAGCTCCGATCGACATTTTTGTTTCTTCTCAAGACCTGCCGGGAATGAGCGGCCTCGAGGCATTGCGCGAAGCAAAAAAACGTTCGCCCCAGACCCACGGCATCTTACTCACCAATGCAACAGCTGATGAAGGGGCAGCCTTCGTCGGCCACGACGAGGTTTTCCAGATCGTTCGCGGCGATGTCACCGGAGAGGCGCTTGTCGAGCTGGTGGACAACGCATCGCAGCAGATGCAATTACCACTACTTTCAAAACCAGCAAACGACACCACAGCACACGCCGACGGCGGCGCGGAAAATATCGTCATGGAAACGGCTGATGATGGCTCATCAATAATCAGCCAAAGCAGCGTCCGCCTGCGCGCGCTAAACGTGAAATCAATTGCAACAGCCGCGCCGGTCGATGTTCTGGTCTTGACGACGGACGCCGAATTTCTCGAAACGATCCGCTCATCATCACGCAGTACGCACAAATTTCATAGCGCGACGACGTTGCCGGAAGCCGACGATATCATTCGCAACCACAAAATCGGTGTCGCCGTTGTCGATGCCGCGATCGTGCGCGACAAGGTCGAGCAGTTGACACAGTACCTCCGCCGGGAAGCGCCGCGACTGGTTTCCGTTGTTGCGGGTCGACGTGACGACGGTGAGATGCTGATGGATCTCATCAATCGGGGCAAACTCTATCGTTTCCTGCTCAAGCCGGTGTCGTCCGGACGCGCACGCCTTGCCGTTGAGGCGTCGGTCAAGTTCCACCTTGAGGCGCCCGATGCTGCGTTCGCCAACAGAGATCATGCGACCAGGCTGCCGCCTGCCGCCACGGAATCAACCAGCCAGGTTGCCGACGTGCCGCAGAAGATCGCGAGTGAACCGGTCCTTGATGCACCGGCAGACAACGAGGTAGTCGGCGAGCCCGGCGAAGAGCCGCATGAACCAGAAGCACCGGACAATTCAGCAGTAACAGACTCGCTGTCGAAAACCGGCGCCTTCCGCATGGCCGAACTGGCTGTCGCCGAGTCAAGGGCCGCCAGGCCGACACACCGCTTCGGGAAAATACCTGTTATCGGTGCTGTTGCCGCCGTCCTTGCAATGATTGCCATCGGCGTTTTCTTCCTGGACGGTCCGTCCGAAGAGAACCTGGAACCACAAATCGCAAACGTACCGGTTACTGCTGCGCCTGCGGCCACCGAAGCCGACGTCGTGGTCACCCCACCGGCCGTCGAGCAGCTGATCAACGTCGCGGAAACAGCACTGTTGGACTCACGCCTGCAGGATACAGATGATGCCTTGCGGCGCGTCACCGCCCTGGATCCAGCCAATGCACGGCTACCATTTCTGACTGCGCAGCTCGCACGAGCACAGTTGCGTCTGCGCCTGAACGAGGCGCGCACAGCGATTCGTGAGGGCCGATTCGAAGATGCATCCGACGCTTTGTCGGTAGCACAGTCTCTCACCGCAGTGTCGGGTAGCACTGAATTCGAGACGCTGACAGCAGAGTTGGAAAGTGCGCGCAGCGAACAACAGACCGATGCAGTACTGGCGCTCGCGAACGCCAGCCTGGAGTCGGGAGCTCTGCTGTCTCCGCCAAACGGCAACGCTCGCTATTACTACGAACTGGTGCTGTCGAACGATCCGGAGAATGCGGCGGCGCAACAAGGACTAAGTACTATTGCAAACCGCGTGGTGCTGCAGGCACGCGCTGAGATCGATCGAGGCAATTTCGACGTCGCTCAGGAGTTGCTGTACGACGCTCGCGCCCTCGATTCTCAAAACAGCGAGCTTATCTCGACGGCCGATGCGTTGCAGGCAGCCCGCGAATCAGCAATGGCCGCACTTGCAGCCCAAGAGTCAGCAAATGCCGCACTAGCGGCCGAAGAGTCAGCAAAGGCCGCACTAGCGGCCCAAGAGTCAGCAAATGCCGCGCTTGTGGCTACCGCCGCGGCAACGGCCGCGATGCAAGCGAGCGATACCGAACGACCAGCCGATAACGCTGCGCCGGCTAGCGTTGTGGCAGAAGCGACTGAGCAGGTAGCTGCGCCCGTAGCAGACGAAAATCCGACGCCCGATGTCATTCCGGCCTCCGTCAGTTCACTGGTGCGCACGAACTACGTGGCACCGAAGTATCCACGCAACGCCCTGCGCCGCAACCTGTCTGGCTGGGTTGATGTCGAGTTTACGGTATCGACCAACGGTACGGTTATGGACGTAGGCGCGCGCGCTTCGGAACCTGGCGACTTATTTGTAGACTCTGCAACCCGTGCCGTCGAACAATGGGAGTTCGAGCCCGTTTTAAGCGACGGTATCGTTGTCGAGAAACGCGCTTCCGTTCGCATGATGTTCTCTCTCGACTAAGGCGTGTTCAGCCCGCCATCGAGGTCTCCGGACGATTTCAACTTGCAGCTGGATCGACCTCACCAATCCCGCTAGTCTTTGACCTCAGTCTATTTTCAGGCCTTGAATGTGACACAGGAAATGGTCCCGCGCCGCGGTCAGCGGCCCCGCAAGCAGCAGCATCGCAGCATCGCTACACAGCGTAAGCTGCTGGATGCGGCCATAGCCGCGTTTTCCGAAAACGGCTTCAAGGGCACGTCGACCCGTGACATTGCGGAACGGGCCGGCGTACATCATCCGCTGATTACCTATCACTTCAAGAACAAGGATCGGCTGTGGCGCGCTGCGGTTGACAGGGTCTTCGGCGAGTTCAGGCGATCGCTGACCGTCACGTTTGAGCAGACGGCCAAACATGGACCGAAAGCCCGCATGGCCGCGATGATTCGCGCTTACGTGCATTACGCTCGCAGCCAGCCGGCGCTACACAAAGTGATGGTGCTCGAAGCAAGCTATCCGAGCCCGCGGCTGGACTGGCTCGTCGAGAATCATCTGCAACCGCTGTTCGACGACGCGTTCAAGCTGATCGAGGAGTTGCAGCGAACCGGTGTGGCGCCAAACGGCAATCCGAAGCTGCTATTCAACATGATCCGCCTCTGCTCGGGAGGGCTGCTGGCACTGGGTAACGAGCTCAAGCTGTCAAGCAATTTGGATATGGATGACGACGAGACGCTTGACGAGATAGCTGACATGATTGTGCAGCTGTTCTTGCCGGGCGACTGCCCGCATGAGGCCGCACAAGCCTAGAGCAGGTCTTTCAGCCGAAAGTACAGCATGCCGAGCGCCAGCGCCGGGTTTGCAAACCACTT
>RCNE010002132.1_pt1 | contig 11345 bp, 10 predicted proteins | sample 2041361 | NCBI WGS metagenome assembly RCNE01 (sample SAMN09708229, study PRJNA481090) | Marine sediment metagenome, whole genome shotgun sequencing project.
ACTCGGGAACCAGATGCTCTGCGAAGCACAGCGAAACAGCACGAGATATATCCCTAAAATCAATGATCCTTTGTTGAATGATCCCTTTATTCGGATCCTGCTACTGACGCTGGGGACAATTCCTTTTTGGCTGGTTCTATACGCAATAATAACACCTCCACCTCCATCAACTGGACAGATCTTTAACACTGGATTGGTGGCTTTATTTTCTGGGGTTATCGCAACCAGCTTGTTTCTCCATGCTCGGCATCAAGCAAATAATTCATATGAGATTGCCGCGATCGATTCAACCCAGTCAAGTGAAGTCGTCTTCTCACTGTTAGGTGAAATTCTTTTTCTCAATGGACTGCTTCCTGGGTTAAGCAGTAGTATTGGTGTTAGTTTGACTGTTTTTGGACTGGCTTTTTCTTTCTGGATCGTCTTGCCTTATCCTACAACTGGAAAGTCATTGGTCTCAGATATTTTTTTAGGTAGACTAGAAAACCCTCAGTTTAAAAACGGAAGAATCGACGCTAAAATGTGGTTGTATCTTATTGGTGCTGTGATGCTTGAATTAAATATATTGAGTTTTATGGCGCATCATTATTCAGAATTCGGGACTATTTCTCCAAGCTTAATGCTTTGTGCGGCCATGCTGACTTATTTTATATTTGACTATTTGAGTTTTGAAAAAGTGCATTTGTACACCTATGATTTTTTTGCAGAAAGAGTAGGTTTTAAATTGGGCTGGGGATGCCTGGCCTTTTATCCATACTTTTACCTGATTGCCATCTGGGCCACAGAGTGAATTTGCCCGACCCCAACACAACAGTATGGCTTCTTATGTGTTATGCCCTTCTCTTTTTGCTGGGCTGGACACTGGCTCGTGGGGCCAATATGCAAAAATATTATTTTAAGACAGACCCTCAAAAATCATTTTTAGGGATCAAACCCGAAACCGTCTCAGATGGAAACAAAACACTTTTAGTGAATGGTTTTTGGGGACTCAGCCGCCACATTAATTATCTTGGAGAAATTCTAATGGGTACTGCTATCGCTTTAAGCGTAGGCTATCCGGAAGTTCTATGGGTATGGCTTTACCCTTTATATTATGTTGCGCTTTTACTGCCTCGTCAAATTGACGATGACAAACGATGCGCGTCCAAATATGGAGAGCTTTGGCAGGTTTATATAAAGAAAGTGACATATCGAATTATTCCTTATCTATACTAAAGTATTTACCCGATTATTTGGCTTTTAATTCGACCATTCGCTTTTTGTGGTAGTCAGACCCACTTATTTCATAGGCCTTTGTAACATTTATTAAGGCATTTTCAACATCATTTTGCATTTCATAATAATCCGCCAATGAATCAAAAGTATTGGCATCATTTGGGTAGTATTCAGTATTCAATTGAAAATACATTAGGGCTTTTTCGGGTTTTCCCATATCCATGCTCATATAACCACTCATATTGAATAAAAAATCAGGGTATGGAGCAACAGCATAGCCAAATTGCGTTTTCAGTTTTGCTTCACGCCGTTTAATGATTTCGTATAAAACCTCTTTGGATGTTTCAGGATCGTTGAATTTATTAACATCTTCCATTTGATACCAAGTGAAGAGCTCGATTAAGCCATCCATGATTGAAGGTAAAGGAATGGTTCCGTGTAAATCGTTTGGATAAAACTTCCAATGAAAGTTCAAGTCGTTGGATTTAGTAGTTTCTGCTATTTTCGATAATTCTATGTTGGATCTGGCGAACATCGTGAATTCAGTGGTGTCTTTCATAACATTATCAATAGTAATGTCGGTATTTGACCAGTGTAATTGGCCTCCCAATGAGACGAATAAAGATTTTCCTTTGAAATTGTGATCCTGTAATAAGACTCTTGATTCTTTAAGCAACTTTTGCTCGTCCCAATCCATACTTGGATCAATGGCAATATAATTTTCGAATAATTGTGAATGCTTCAGGAGCATATTGACGGTAAAAAGGCCCCCATAGGAATGACCTATTAAAGTTCTGTAATTCGTTACCGGATAATTGTTTTCTATAAAGGGAATCAATTCAGATTCTATAAATTCTGTGAATTTTTCTGCTCCTCCATATTCCTGATCATTGCCAATTCCGTTTTGTTCGGTTGGATTTGAGGTCGTGAGGTCTCTCGTTCTGTTTTCAGCATTAGAAATACCTATAAGAATCATTTCCGGCATAAACCCACCACTATAGTAACTATGAACCGTATGCAGGGTATTTAACATTACATCCCCATCTAAAATATACGCCACCGGGTATTTTTGATCGCTTTCCGGGTTGTATGAATCGGGCAATTGAACATAAAATTCTCGTGATTCATCGAGTACTTTGGAATATACACTATCGATTGCACCTACTTTAACACTAAAATTTGATTGAGCTTGTGAAATTTGATAAAAACCTACGTTGATTAACAACAAAAGAAATAATTGTACTCTTTTACTCATAATTTTTTTGATTAGTTGGTTTATTAGTAACGACTCAAACTGTGACAAATATCATTCCATAATTTTGCAGCTTTCGAGAATTGAGATATTTTTCAGGAAAGGCTTTCAATTTATCCATTTGGCTATAAGAGATGATTTGAAATCAAATTACGGTGATTCTGACTTTTTTCTTTTTAAGTCTGCTGTTATTCAATTTCGAGACAAGATCTTCTGCAAGGGTCAAGGGAACAGCTACAAAAGTACAATCCTGTTTCAGTTCAATAATGCCGAGCTGATCTTTAGTAAGATTTCCCTGTTTAAAAAATAAACCTGCTACATCACCTTTTGAAATCTTGTCTTTTCTTCCACCGGATATAAAAAGTGTTTGCCAGAACTGTGCTTTTCGTTTCGCTTCGCTGTCAATGGTTTCAATGGCAGTATTTTTAATAAAGTCAGGAAGGTATTCCTTCTCCCATGCTAAAACGTAGGCAGTTCCCTTTGCATTCACTCTGGCCGTTCTACCGTTTCTATGCGTAAATTCTTCTACAGTCCTTGGAAGTTCAAAATGAGCGATATATTTCAATTCAGGAACATCTATTCCTCTTGCAGCCAGATCTGTGGCTACAATTACCTGATAGGTACCGTTTCTGAATTTTATCAAAGTTCGTTCCCGGTCTCTTTGCTCCATCCCACCGCTAAAACATCCATGACTTATATTGTTTTTATGCAAAAATTCACTTACTCCCTCAATACTTTCCCTAAGGTTGCAAAATACGATACCTGGTTGATTTCCAAGATAATTTAATAGGGCCAAAAGGCTTATATACTTGTTTTTTGTAGGAGAGATGATCGTTTTCACAACAAGCTTTGAGGGAGCATCTTTAAGATAACTAATCACCGTTGGTCTATGCAAGCCAACAAATTCGGGAATTCCAAGACCCTGAGTAGCTGAAGTTAGAATGCGCTTCTTTAAATTTGGTAGTTGCTTGATAATGGCTTTCATCTGTGATTCAAAACCAGTTTCCAGAGATTTATCAAATTCATCCAGCACAAGTGTATGTATGTCCTCCCTTGAGAAACGATCACTTCTGAAATGATCTTCAATCCTTCCCGGAGTTCCCACAAGAATGGCAGGAGTGTGTTTTAATTCTATTTTATCCTTAGAAATGGGTCTGCCTCCATATACGGCATTCACTTTATAACCAGAGCCCATATTCCTGATCACCTGTTCTATTTGAATGGCCAATTCTCTCGAAGGCACAAGAATCAATGCTTGTATCTCTTTGCATTCTTGGTCAAGATTATTGATGATGGGCAATAAAAAAGCCAGGGTTTTACCTGTTCCTGTTGGAGACAATAAAATTGTATTTTTTACTCTCTCAATCGTGGGAATAGCCTCCTCCTGCATAGGGTTTAGCTGATGAATATTCAACTTGTTTAAAATTGACGCTTGCTCTTTAATAGTATTTGCCATTATGTATATTTTCAGCTTCTTTTTTTCTTTTTGCTTATTTTTTTATTTTCCGAAGCTACTTTATTGTTAAGGAGATAATTAGCCAAGGCTTTCTCAACTAATTCTTCTTTTGTTAAATGATGAAAAACCGTATGAATTTTTTGCTTGAACTCAGCAGATATTTCGTGATTTGGTTTGGTTTTAAAAATTTTCTTGGCCCAAAGAACGGCATTGTTTTCTTGAAGGCTTTGAGCATCGGCTTTGATGATTCGTTCAAATTTTATACCTAATTCTCTTTCAAAGTCGGGTATTTCAAAAAGTTCTTCCTCCTGCAGTACGGTTAAGGAAATACCCTTGGCCCCTGCCCTGGCCGTTCTTCCGCTTCTGTGAACATAGGATTCATAAACGTCGGGCAAATGATAATTGACCACATAGGAGATTTCTTTTACATCTATTCCTCTTGCTGCAAGGTCTGTGGCTACAAGTATATCTATATGGCCTTCTCTAAATTGACCCATGATACGATCTCTGATGCCCTGAGATAAACTACCATGCAAGGCTCCTGATGAAAACTTATGAATGGCCAGGTTTTTAGCTAATTTATTGACAGCTGCTTTTGTTTTACAAAATATAATGCCTCTTTGTCCTAATTTAGAATTCAAAAAATGCATTAGGACCTCAAGCTTTTCGATGGGTTGTACTACTACATACTGATGCTCAATTCCCTGATGGCCCATGGTTTTCATATCGGCCTCGATCTGAATAACATGTTTTGACATGTAATTTTGGATCATCTGCTTGATAGTACCTGGCAAAGTTGCCGTAAATAAAAAGGTTCTTCTGTCTTTGGGAAGTTCCTTTACCACAAGGTCTAAACCATCCTTTAGTGCACTAACCATTTCATCAGCCTCGTCCAAGACAAGATACTCGGCACGTTTAATATCTATGGCACCTCTGTTGATCAGATCAATTAATCTGCCAGGAGTAGCCACTACAACATGTGTAGTCTCCGTGAGCCTTTCTATCTGGGGTTTAATTGGAACCCCTCCACAAACAGAAGTGATTGAGATTTCAGGTAGATATTTTGCAAAAGAGATTAGATTATTAAAAATCTGCTGCCCTAGCTCTCTGGTAGGCGCCAGGACTATAGCCTGTATATGAGACTGAGTATGATCAACCAATTGTAACAGTGGCAAGCCAAAAGCTGCCGTTTTCCCTGTTCCGGTTTTGGCTAATCCAACCAAATCCTTTTTTTCCTTTAAAAACAAAGGAATGGTTTTAACTTGTATATCAGTTGGAATTGAAATTTCAGCTTCATTCAAGCTCTTTATAAGAGGATCAATGATTCCTAATTGGGAAAATTGTTTAGACATAGAATAATTTTGAGCAAAGATAGGCACCATTATCCACCCAAAGGCAAAGCATTGATAAAGATTTAAAGATGCACTATACTAAAACTTGGTTACTATATTAATAAAAAAGGAAGCCTTAAGGACTTGATTAAAAAGGGAAAGAATTAAATGTATATATGGGGTATAAAAAAAGGCCCCTTAAAAGGAGCCTTTGGTTTTACTTATTATCTGAATCTTCTTTTGACATTCCAATTGACTGCCTTAGAATTACTAAAAAGCATTGTCTGAATACCTTCTTTAGTAGTCGCCATTTTATTTATTAAATTTGTTTTCATAATCTCATATTTAATTGAGCGTGCAAATATAAAACATATTTACATACTAAAAACATTTATTTCACTTTTTTATAAAAAAATAAATAAACAAATATTATTTATTGATTTTTCTTATGAAAGAATAACAATTATCTATTAAAACAAACACTTTACAGCCCAATAAAAAAATCTATCAACACTCGAGTTCTTTCTGATAATTATAGTAATTAACAGGATCGATCGCCATTAATTTTAACCATCTTAAATTTTATGACGTCAATCACAATTCTGAAATTCGGATAATTTTAAATAATTACATCTTATTTGAACTGCTAATTAGCAGTACATCAGGCTCTAGAGAATCGATGATAAATCTATGGGATAAAAGCTTCAAATCAAGTTTGTGCTTGTAAAACGATTTTTGATAGATATGAACTTATTCTGATAGCTTGTACCACTGAACATTTTGAAGATTTTCACGCCTGCCCTTATTGTATACCGGGTAATTTTCAACTAAATAATTAACAATTACCTCTTGATTATCTCCCAACTCCCATAAGTTCTGAGTTTTCTGCATCCATCGGATAGTAGCATTCCACCTTTCTTTGTTCATTCTGTTTTGAATAATCAATTGAGCGGAATGACAGGCAGTACAATGAGTAACAACAGTCATCATTCCTTCATCTTCCTTTAAACCTGTACGCAAGTGAATTCCATCTACGATTTCATCATTCGTCACAGACTTGTTTACAATGGTCTGTTTGGGTTTTTCACGAGAAAGAATATCCAAAGCAGCCATAACAAGAATTGCAACAATAAAAACGCTAACCGTAATAAAAACAATCAGTTTCCTTTTCTTCCTCTCGGTAACAGCAGGATTACTATCTCTATTCTCCATAAATTCTTTAAACTACTTTAACCGCTATTCGATGACATGCATTATTTAAATAACCTTTCGGATTCCAACCTGGAACAATCATAGGCTGAGAGATTCCATCAGCATCGGTTGCCCTTGCCCAAATTTCATAATAACCAATATCAGGAAATGCAATTTGCGCCTTATAGTGTTGCCAGGCTAATCTGTTTATAGGTTTTTCAAGCAGGCAAGGATGCCAGGTAGATCCAAAATCAATAGAATATTCCATTTTAGATACCTCCGATTCTCCTGCCCAGGCATGTCCTCTAATTTTCAAAATTTTAGTTTTACTAAATACCGCACCTGATTTAGGGAAAGTAATCAAAGATTTTACAGGCATTGATTCGATAATTTGCATGTCCTGTTCAGGTACTTCCTGACCGGGAGAAACAGGGTATTTAGGAACCCTGTATGACATTCCTTTCATTTTCGAACCGTCGTGCTCTTTATTTCGCACGCTGATCCTGTTAATCCATTTACCTGAAGCCGACGCCGGCCAGCCACCCGCTATTAAACGCAAAGGGAAACCATGAACTAAAGGAATGGGCTTTTCATTCATCATATATGCAATCAAGGTTTCATCCTGATTAGCCTTATGAAGTGGTACTCCCCTGGAAATGGGTTCCTTATTTACATCTCCACTCAAATGCCTATCTGTTGCATGATACCCTATATATACCGCATCATCTTTTATCCCTGTATCTGCTAACAGATCTTTTAATCTAACGCCTGTCCATCTGGCACAATGTACGGCTCCAATTGTCCATTGGTTGCCTTTGGCAGGAGGATCAAACTCGCTTCTTCCGTTGCCCCCGCATTCCAAGGTAACCTGATAGGTATAGGCTTTAAATTTTGTTTTGAGGTCGGCTAAAGAATACGATTTTACCTCATTTACTGATTCGCCATCAATGCTTAACGACCATTGATCCGCATTAATTTCTTTTGGGATAATACCGTTGTTTCTGATAAACATTCTAGCATTAGGTGTAACCTTATCATCTAACAAATGTGCCTGAGCTTCAATATTGTATGGTTTATTATTTAAAACGACCATTGAACTGTCAAGCTCAAACATTTTAAAAGGATCAGGATCCTGAAAAGCAAGAAGTTCATACCCTTGCGGTATAGTAGATGCAAAGACAATATTCACTCCCGCTAAAGAGGCTAAAGTACTAAACCCTGTATTTTTTAAAAATGATCTTCTTTTCATATTAAAGCAAATTATGATAAACTATAGGGGTTAATTTCTTCGAAAATAAAATCGTTAATTCCACTGAAGTTTTTTTCTTTCATTCCAGTAAAAATTCGAATCCACAGCATGTTGCTTTAAAGACATCAGTTCATTATTTTCTAGGCTAAAATTCATTGCCTCTAAATTTTCCCTTAGTTGACTGATGTTTGAAGCGCCACTCAAAACAACATTGGGCCGAAGATGGTCCATAATAAATCTCAATGCTATGGCGTCAATCGAAACCTGATACTTCTCAGACAAGCTTTCAAGGTAAGTATATAAGCTCCCATAATGTTTATAATTGTCATTCCGAAAAATTCTTCCGTTGGCTAAGGCTTCCTTTACAATGACGATCCTTCCGGTTTTTATCAAATTACTTAACACTTTATGGGTACTGGTTTCCAATATATTATAAGTCACTTGAAAACTATCAAAAAGAGGTTCATTTTCAATTTTTATTCCAGAAGCATATTCCAATAGCTCACTTTGACGCTCTCCACTAGCTGATATACCGATTTTTATGCCTGTTTCAGTTTTGATCTTATAAAGTTCGTTTAGCACCTCAATATTTTCCAGCACACCACTCTCAAAAGTAGCTGAATGGACCTGATAGACTTTTAAAGCCGGTAAAAGATGCTTTGAAACTGACCACTGCTCCATAAGTTTTTTTAGGGAATGTTCCTTGATCTCATGAGGAACTTTGTATCCCAGATCCCAATTGGCTACATAGGTATATCCCCATTTGGTGCTGAATTCAAGATCTTCATGGGGGTTTTTCCTGTACCATTCAAGTAAAAATTCTTCTCCCTTGCCATAAGATGGCGCAGTATCAAAATGACGAACCCCTTGACCATAGGCAAAATTTAAAATTTGATGCGCATTATTTCTATAATACTCCAAAGATTTATCATGATCAAGAACTTGCCTGAGATTAATATATTCAGGTCTTCCAATGGCGGCAAGCCCCAAACCAATTTTTGTTGTTTTCAATCTGCTATTAATTTTTGCGCTTCATATGGCAAGTTGTACATTCATAACTATCTTCTTTTAAGGTAATCTTACCCAATTTAGAGGCAACTTCATTGATAAAACTATTATAGGTATTGTTCTCCGGAGTTATGTTTTGCGCTTTCATAAGTTTATAATAATTACCCTCCCATTCCTGTCTGCCCCAGCAATTAGGACAAATACCTTCTGGTGCCTCAGCTGTAGCTTCATTGTTGTTTTTTGCTTTAAAAAAGCGTTTGATATTCTCTGCTATATTCATATGTGTTTCTATTAAGTTTAAATATACTATTTATTCGGCATTTGATGCAAAGCTAACATGTGAGAGATTCGGGCTTTTAAAGCTTAGCTTCAAGATATTAAACAAATTTGTTTTTTTTGGAAGCATCTATATTATCAAATGGAGGATTGATACTATATTAATCAGGTTCGTTTTTATCCTTATTTTTGAATTTTTTATAGCCTATCACAAGTCTCATTCCCAATCTAGCAAATAGAATTATGGCAATAACCATTACAATATCCATTCCTTCCATCGTTGTTTTTTTATAAGCTAATTATATCATTATCAACTATTCATCCCTTTTATTCTCTTTTAAGAATTAGATAGTAACTCATTTATAATGTGCATAATTATAGTTTATTTCAATTAATTCTCACTTGTTTGATTTGAGATAAAGACGCTCAACCTTATCTCTGGCCCATTGTGTTTTTCTTAAAAACTTAAGGCTGGAATTAATTGAAGGATCCTTTTTAAAGCAATTGATATTAATTTTCAATGCCAGCTCTTCCCAGCCATAACGATCTACTAAGTACTCTAGAATGGTAATTAATTTCACCCCATGTAAAGGATTGTTGGGTTGTTCTTTGTTTGAATTGCTTTTATCATTCATTCATTATACAATTAGTTGAAATGTTATTAGTATCTACCAGCCAGATACATCTTAGCCGGCCATTTCTTTTAGAGCCTCGACAAATGCATCCAGTTCGTCTGTTGATGTGAAAATATTTGGTGTTATTCTGCAACCGTGAACACCTGGGCGATCAATGGCAACCACCCAAATAGTGTATTTCTCGAATAAAACATTTGCCATGTCTTTTGAGTTGATCTTCTTAATACCAACATTGGCAATGGCACAGGACCTTTCAGATTCAAAGGGAGTGTTTAGAATTATATTGGGGGTGTTCTTTACTTTAGAAGTCCAGTATTCTTTCAAATATTTAAGTCGATGCTCTTTTCTTTCTGCTCCTATCATGTTATAGTATTCAATAGCCTTTGGAATTGCCAGCTCTACATGAACAGGAGTTGTGCCTCTGTGATTCAATCTGTCGATATCATCTCTGGGTAATTCTGCTTCAGCAAATAGAGGCCAAAGATTTTTGATCTTGTCTTTTTTTACATACAATAACCCCGCACCTAACGGAACACTAAGCCATTTGTGTAAACTTGTGCCATAATAATCACAGTTTAAATTGGGTATTTTAAAATCGAGATGAGCAAAGGCATGTGCCCCGTCAACCATCACTTCAACTCCTTTCTTATGCGCCATATCGCAAATCTTTTTGACTGGTAATACTTGACCCGTAATATTCACAACATGGCTGATCATCAATAACTTCGTTTTATCAGTGATTTGACTGGCATATAAATCAATGATCTCCTCGTCATTCTTAGGATGATTTGGTATCGACACCACCTTAGATACGATTCCATAACGCTCTTCCATGAGCCTGAACATATCCATCATTGATCCGTAATCCTGTTCTGCAAAAACAACCTCATCTCCCCTTTCCCAATCCTGACCGGCAATGACCAGATCTAATGATTCTGTAGTATTTCGGGTTATAACAACTTCATCAAAAGAACAACCGGCCAATTCGGCTAGTTGTTGTCTGGCGATATCGCGATTATCATCCTGAACCGTCCTCATATACCTCGATGCCAAAAAATTAACCGTCTTGACGTCTTCTAAATAATTATTTAACCCTTCCTGAGGCATCATACAATAATAGCCGTTCTCCAGATTGATATAGTCCTCGCTCAACATGTATCCTTCACGGATACTGGCCCAAAAGTCTTCATCCGAAGCCAATTCAAAAGATGACATATGAGAAACAGTATCAAAACTCTTAGCCAGGCTTTCCATAAATGGAATGGTTGTTCCAATGCCTAATAAAGAGAGTTGTTTTAGAAAAGCTCTTTTGTCCATTCTTTAAAGATAGAAAATAATCCGATCAAACATAAAGCAGCCAACCAATCAAAAACGAACAAAAAAAAACCTTAACAAAACTGTTAAGGTTTTTTACGGTGGAATTCGTTTTTGTTCCATACTTCATTTTTTCATTAATTCATTGTTTCATTAAATCATTAGATCAATGCATCATTGATCCTAATATCCGTAATTTCTATAGTTTGACCATCTTACCCTTTTACTATCTCTAAAAGTTGAAAAATTACTGAATCTTGTTTCATTTGATGCGTTACTGTCGATTATTGTTTTCATGATATATATATTTAATTATTATACAACAAATGTATGTCAGGAGTTCGTATTGGTAAATTCTGACTTACCGAACTGTAGAAAAATTGTGACGAGTTGTATAAATTTGGCCTTCTCCCTGTCTAAA
>RCNE010001902.1_pt1 | contig 11342 bp, 9 predicted proteins | sample 2041361 | NCBI WGS metagenome assembly RCNE01 (sample SAMN09708229, study PRJNA481090) | Marine sediment metagenome, whole genome shotgun sequencing project.
AGCAGTGCAGGAAGAAGGCGTTTCACCCGCCGTGCATAGAAGCCCAGCAAGTATTCGGACCAGTTAGTGTCAGGGGTTCTCCGCAAATGCAGGGTTATCACATACCCGGAAATAACAAAGAAAATATCAACGCCGACGAAGCCATTTGGCAAGAGGGTAGGGAAGTAGTGATGAACGATGACGACCAGAATTGCAATAGCCCTTAGGCCGTCGATCTCGGGCTGGTAAAGTTGTCCACTTCTTTGGACTGCTGTTTTCGAGTAACTCACTCTTCCCCCACACTCTTCTTCGTACTGGCTGACCAATACAACATGAATCTTTATGTTATCGCACTTTTGTATTGTAGGGTGTCCGCGAACGGAACCGAATCAGCATGGTATTCCTGCCGGGGAATGTATTCTCCCTTGTTTGAGTCAAGCAACTGTCCGTAATCGTCAAGTAAGCCAACTCAACCATTCATATAATGCTCATGGAGTTGAAATGGAGAACATGACGATGGAAGAGATGAAATATAAATTGGTCAATGGTTCCGGTATTGATGAGGTTTCCGAGATAAGTAATAAGTTGATGGACGAGGGTTACGTACCTGCTGGCGGTATCAACTATATACCCAATGAACACTTATACACACAGGTAATGTTTTGGGAACCAAAGAGCATCACGGGGACCTTGTAAGGGCATTTACCTACCAAACAAAAGATCCTCCTGTGAAGGTCATGTTGCTTAGTGGTTCCTGTTCATTACAACAATTCAAGGCATTATCAAATGTCATTACTCGTGATTTTATGCCCTATATTGGAGGATCCAATCACGGAAGGAAGCTAGTTGATAAAAGTGCAAGAATCATGATTGCTCCTGGAGGAAAACACAACGGAACCATGCGGCCTTGCCCCCTTTAAAAGGCCTGCCAAAGCTACGAAATTCTGATACGCGGCTACCTCAGTTCTCCAGCAAGTGAATTATAGTCATCCCGACTCCAATAGATCAAATGCTTGTTCTGGACTAGCTTACTGGAGCGAGATAAACGTTAGCCAGTTACGATGCACATCTTCATGATGCATTTCTTAAATACATGTTATATAATCAAACGTGCAAGGGTATAAACATTTATCCTTCGTGTATTGTTAGAAGGGGTGTTTATTCTCCGCGTTAAGTTAGAAGGGGCTAGTTTTATAAGTTATGTATGGTTTAAACCGATTTGTCGGTAGACCATATGTTCTTAAGTTCCCTCAATAAAGTGAGATATGCAGCAGTTGACAGGTAATGGGGCCTGATTAGCTGATCACCAATGAATGGTGGGGTTTTACGGATTATAAATCGTAAAATTTTTGACAAGGAAAGTGGCCTACGGTTAGTCCGTAACCACATAGTCTCCCTGAAATGATTTCATGATCGCCTGTAATGGCTATCAGGATTCATTTAACCCGGTTCGCTTAGCGGACTGGTTTTGAGGAGATAATTAAATGTTATCACTTGTTTCATTGTTTTTAGTAACGCTGTTAGTATCCGCTAGTGTAGTTTGGATGTATCGCAGGATGCCTGAGATACTGGACTTTCTCGGCGAGCTTTTTAGTCCGTCTGATTCAGCAGCCAGATCAAAGGGTGGACTGCAGCAATTCTTATCATCGGTTTCAACACCGGGCTCGAATGCCAGTAATTTAAGGGGTGGAAAGGCCAGAAGTGTGAAACTGCGTAGTCCCAGGGGTGAAGTTAAAGCTCCTTGGGGTTGGTAAGTTTAGTTTCGCATTCGCTTTATTTTAGCGAAAAGTAAAAAATACGTTCTTCCATTTGGGCTTCATAGTTCAATTGGAATAACGTTTTTTTTTGTTCTATCCAATTGCGAATCCCGCTTCAGAGAACATCAATAATCTGTTAGTTTGTTTATAGCCAAAATGGCAGATTGTCTATAGCCAAAATGGCAAAGTGTCTATAGCCAAAATGGCAGATTGTCTATAGCCAAAATGGCAGATTGTCTATAGCCAAAATGGCAGATTGTCTATAGCCAGAATGGCAAAGTGTCTATAGCCAAAAACGCATGATAAAAAATGCTTATAATCAAATAGATAAACGATTATATTAAGGTGTTAATGTGAATCATTCGCTTAAACGGTGTGATTCTGAAAATCCATCAATCAAGATTGGAAGTATTTATTGCGAAAAAATAATGATTGGATACATCACAGTAGGGACCAATAACCTCTCGAAAGCACTGGCGTTCTATGACGATTACCCCGTGGTCATTCCGGACCTGGTGAAACCGGTAACCACGAGAGCGAGGTCTAAGGGTTTTCCTAAATAATTATGAATTGACTGTAATTTGAGTGAGGTTTACCATGGAGTAATAATACTAGAAAAAATTTTTATCTTTTCTAAAAAATACAGGGGTTTAATGAAATGAAAGAAAGGATTCTTTTTGCGCTTTTCACTGTTTTACTGATTTTTAACTTTCCTTCAATATCGAAGGCTCAGGTTTTGAGACCTAAGCTGATGTATTGCGGAGATTCCGATAGAGTTGGGGCAGACCTTTATCTTGGGACAGGTCAATTCAACGAGGTCTCAGGGTGTGTTCCAGATGCTAATACGCAGGCTCTACTGGTAACAGTCATTGATAGTACAATTATCGGCAATGGCGCGGCCTGGCTGGCGTATCTGGAAGCCGGTGGTGTAATTATATCGTCGATATATGTAACAAATGAAATATATTTAGAAATATTTGGCGAGTTTTACCCCGATACGGTGGAGTTTGGTGAATGTAAAAACAATGCAATGCCTTCCCTTAAGCTCAGCACGGGCGCGCCATTCTGGGTGGCGAATCCCGGGCTTACTGAGACGCCAGTTAACGCGACTGGCTGCGGGAGCGACAATGCAGTGATTGCCGCTGGTGAAAGCCAAGTAACCGCATTGGGAGGACTGCTTGATATCAATGGGGTTGATACCGGGGTCGTTTCCTTCGCGGTGCGGTACCAGGGGTTAGGTGTGTTTTGGTTGCTGGAGGCTGATTGGCTGGGGAATAAACCTGACTTCACAGTTGTCTCCAAGAATTTTATGGGTGCGCTGATCGCCAATGGCGCTGACGTGCCGAGTTTTATATTTGAAGACGGGTTTGAAGAACAACAATTAGAATCCGAGACACCAGGGTTGTAACGGCCTGTTGCAAAAGTAGTGACGCCGTCGGGACGGTTGCATCGATTCCGGATCTGTCCACCAGGAAGGGCCGTATCACCGGCACTTTCTTATAAAGCTGGGACACCCATGTCTTGAAAGGCTGTAAGATCTGGGTGTCGGCGCTCTCCACAAGATACCTGTCAAACCATAGCCCGTTTGCCGTGATAGCGAATACGTCTGACCGAGCCGTACGTTGATCCACTAGTGGCGCGCCTGGTGGTCAGGCCCTACTGATTTTCCCAACCATTGGAAAAACGGAATTATTCGACGCCCATGCCTTTAGCTTGGCAAACGTTGACGCGGTGGATTTCCTGCTGCCGAATGGATTCTTCGTGAATCGATTGCATGATCTGCAACACGACGTTTTCCGAGAGGTCGAGTTCGATCCCCTTGCGGACGCGATCCTGCACGATCTCCTGCCAGCGGTGCGGCTGGAAGGTGGAGACATTTTCCTCGGTTTTTAATCGCCCCATTTTGCGTACAACATCCATGCGATCTCTCAGCAGTCCCAACAGACGGTCATCGAGGTCATCAACCTCTTCGCGTAATTTACTCAGACGTTTTACAAACGCAGCGCTGTCGCTCTGTTCATGCGACAGGTTCAGTTTGCCGATCAAATCGAAAAACTGCTCAGGGGTGAGCTGCTGCGCGGCATCGCTCAAGGCGGTTTCGGGGTCGGGATGCACTTCGAGCATAAGTCCGTCGAACAACAGGTCGAGCGCTTCCTGCGCGATAGCAGGGATGAGATCGCGCTTGCCGCAGATATGGCTGGGGTCGCACAGCATAGGGATCTTCGGCATACGCCGCATGAGTTCAATCGGCATTTTCCAGTCGGGGGCGTTGCGGTAGCGCGTTTCGATCTTGGAGCTGAAGCCGCGGTGAATCGCGCCGAGCCGGGTCAATCCAGCATTGGCCAATCGTTCGATGGCACCCTGCCAAAGATTGACATCTGCGCTCATCGGATTCTTGACAAAGACAGGAATATCGGTTCCTTTCAGTGCATCGGCAATCGCCTGCACAGAAAAAGGATTGGTGGAGGTGCGTGCACCGACCCAGAGAATATCAACCTGATGCTTCAGACAGGCTTCCACATGGGCGGGGTCGGCCACTTCGGTTCCGATCTTCAGCCCGGTTTCGGCCCGCGCGTTCACCATCCACTCGAGCCCGGCTTCGCCCACTCCCTCGAACGAGCCCGGACGGGTACGAGGCTTCCAGATGCCTGCACGCATAAAGCTGATGCCGCCTTGGGTCAGCGCTTTTGCCGTGGCCATTACCTGCTCTTCGGACTCGGCGCTGCACGGTCCGGCCACCAGAAACTTGCGCTCAACCGGAAATCCCCATTCCTTTAAATTCGTTTTCATACGCCTTTTATTATGTGTATAGGAAGCAGTAACGCTATATTGCCACAAATCTGCATATAGTTAACAATGCATTACGTCAGAACTTGCCTAAGGGTATCTACTCTTGGCGGCGAAGACCATTTCTTGGTGTGTTGTTCACTTGGTTAGTGCCATGAATAATTGCGGCAGTTTTTCCGGCAGTTTTTCTACGTTATCAATCACGGTGTACTGATTTCCAAATATGTCCTGCACATATTCATCGGCATCTGGATCCAGGTTGATGCAGTAAGTGTAAATACCATCCTGGTCGAGTTCCTTGACCGCTTTGGCCGTATCTGCGATCAACATATGTGCGTCTTCGGCATCAACATCGGATGGCTCGCCATCGGTCAGAATCAGTAGCATTTTTTTATCAGTTTGCTGGTGGCCCAGGTAATGACCCGCGTGACGTATGGCAGCACCCATGCGGGTCGAGTAACCAGCTTTGATGGCTGCGAGTCGGGACTTTACTTCATCATCCCATTTTTCATTGAATCCCTTGATGTGCTGGTAGCGAACCTGGTGACGGGTATTTGATGAGAATCCGGCAATCGCGAACGGGTCGCCCAGTTCGTCAATCGCCATGCTTAGCAAGGCCACCGCTTCCTGGCTTAGCTCCAGGATTGTCTGACTGCAGCCTTCGGGAATATCATCCAGAGATGCTGAAAGATCCAGCAACAGGGTTACAGCTATATTACGACCGTCATGCTTGTGGCTCATATTGATGCGCGGGTCCGGGGTGATACCGCTTTTATAGTCAATCAATGATCGTATGGCGATGTCGAGGTCAAGTTCGCTGCCTTCTTCCTGGTAACGGACACGTACATAATTTTGAGGTTTGAGTAACTCCAGGAGCTGCTTAAGCCGTTTTGCCAAGGCAGCATGCTTTTTCAACAAGTCATCAATTTTTTCGGGCGAACCCGACGGGTGCAAGTTTTCATACAGGCTCACCCAATCGGGTCGGTAATTTTTGGCCCGGTAATCCCATTCCGGGTAATGCCGGGGTGGAAGTTTATCGGTTTCATCATCTACGAGCTTTTGTTCTTCCCGTTCAAACATTTCCTCATCATCGCTTTCTTCGATGTAAATCCACAGGTGGCGATTATCATCACGATAGGTGTTATCCGTGTCGGTAAAATGCATATTGGGGCTTTGATCACTTTGCCTGCGGGTGCGGGCAATAAATGACACGGCGAGTGCCGCCATCTCCTTCAGACTGGATTCGCTCTTCTGCATGATAACGTGAAAGCGGTCAGCAAATTCAATGATGTCCTTGTTTTTATAATGGTGGGACCGGTTCATGCAGGCATATGAAAGCATGGTGAGGCGATGGCGAATACAGGATTCATTGTCCTCATCGCAGGCATGCTCATCTGGTTGAGGGTGCAATGCCAGGAACAGTTTGTAGAGTCCGGGAAATCGCCTGATGGCCAGTGTATCCACCCGGCAGTCTTCCAGACATTCGATGCCGAAACGTTGAAACGGACTATAGTTATCAACGATGATTTTTCCGCTCCAGAGTCGATGTGCGGACATATGTGCCAGCGTTGCCCGGTAGCAGTCCAAACCGGAAACACCACTGTCGCTGTCATCCAGTACATCAGGGATGCGCATCCCCATTGAATCAAAGTAGGGCAGTGGTTTGAGTTGTTCGTCAAAGCCCGTGGAATAGGGCACCAATTGTTGCTTTTCATTCCACAGCGACTTCAGGTACATATCGAGTCGGCGCTGGTTGTCAGCAAACAGGGTGCCGTGACGTTCACGCTGTAAAATAGCTTTGGAATCAGCTGATTGTACTGAAAAGTAGTCTTTTTGCCTTTCCGGATGGTCTGAATAATAACGGACACCGTAATCAACCCAGTTTTTGAGCCCCTCAAGGGAAATCTGACTGAGCAGTAACGCAGTGTTGTTGAGAAGATCGGTGAGTCCCGGACTGGGAATGGTGGTGTGAAAACCGTGGATGGAACCCGTCGTGCTCTCCATAAAACCAAATACAATTTCAATAAAATGATCGAACGACTGTTTGCTTTGCAGACGACGGGCAGCAGAGGGCAGGGCCTGCAAAAATGCCAGGATCGATACACCATTGGGTGTGCGGCTGATTTTCCAGACAGATTGTGCAATTTGTTCAGCTGCCTGCTCGCCGACATGCCTGCAAATTTGTGGTACTTCTTCCAGGTAAACCAACACCGGTTCGAAGCCACGGCCGATCATGCAAACAAGCGAGGCACCTTCCAGGTAGGCTTGAATGCCGTCTTCAGGGAGGCTTTTAACGGCCTCGTCCATGCAGTTGTCAAAGACATCCTCCAGTTGCGGAAAATTGCATTTGAGCGTGCTACGGTATGCCGGATAACGGCATTCTTCAACGGTTTCGATGACGTCTTTGCTCATGGCAGCTCAGCGCCGTTTTGACACCGAGGCGCGAAATGCGAGCTTCATTCTCCGAACACCGCATCGATCGCATGATCGAGCGTGCTGCGGATATCAGCATCATCGGTAATCGGTCTGACCATGGCCAGACGACAGGCATCAGTAGCCGATAGTCCACTGTCAATCAGACTAGCGGCATAGACCATCAGGCGTGTTGAAATGCCTTCGTCCAGGCCGTGGCCTTTCAGGTTACGTGCAGCCTGTCCAACCGTGACCAGTTTCTTGGCAATCTCTTCAGGAATACCAGTTTCCTTGACCAGAATTGTCGCTTCCAAATCGGCACTCGCATAATCAAAATCCATACCTACAAAACGTTGTTTGGTGGATTGTTTGAGGTCTTTCATCAGGCTTTGGTAACCGGGATTGTAGGAAATCACCAACTGGAAATCGGCATGGGCCTCAACCATTTCGCCTTTTTTATCCAGCGGCAGGGCACGTCGGTGATCGGTTAACGGGTGAATTACAACCGTCGTGTCCTGACGGGCTTCAACGATTTCATCCAGGTAACAAATTGCGCCGAGCCTGGCAGCGATGGTCAACGGACCATCAACCCAGCGGGTGCCGTTGGCATCCAGCAGATAACGGCCGGTCAGGTCTGATGCTGTCATATCTTCATTGCAGGCAACGGTGATTAATGGCTTTTTCAATTTCCACGCCATGTATTCAATAAAGCGGGATTTGCCACAGCCCGTAGGGCCCTTGACCATCACTGGAAGCCGCTTGTTATAGGCAGCTTCATACCACTCGACTTCATTGCCCTGTGGGGCATAAAAGGGTTCCACTGCGACTTTGTATTGCTTCACGTTGCTCATCTGTAAATTCCTTGGGAAAAACCGGGGTCAGAGTAAAGTGCCAGAAAAACCGGGGTCAGAGTAAAGTGCCAGAGTGCAACTCTGGCACTTTACTCTGACCCCTTCGGAGCTACGGTTTACCTATGTACGCCCAACTTCTCCCTCCAACCGGGATAGAGTAAATCGGCATCACCCGGGAAGGATTCGAATGCGCGTGCAAACTCCCGGTGTTCTTTCGCAAACTCAATGGGGTCGGCGCCTTCCAGATAGCATTCATAAGCCTGCTTTAACGAGACAGCACCGTCTGCCGGGCTGTCGATGTGACCGTATGAGCCACCGCCAGACGTATTAATGACATTGCCGTGACCCAGGTTCTTGAAGAAACCAGGCAGCCGCAAGGCGTTCATACCACCGGAAATAATCGGCGTCGTAGGTTTCATGCCATACCATTCCTGGTGAAAGAACGGACCGTCAGCACTATCACGCTCGATCATGTATGCGATGATACGGTCATCCTGACCACCTTCCATCTTGCCATAACCCATGGTGCCTACATGTATTCCGGAAGCGCCCATCAGTCGTGAGAGTTTCGCCAGTACAAAAGCGGTGTAACCCCGTACAGAAGAGGGTGATGTGATCGCACCATGACCGGCGCGGTGATAGTGCAGGTACTGCTCCGGGTAGTTCCGGCGCGCCGTAGTAACCATGCCCGGGCCACCAACATAGCCATCCACCAAAAAGGCCACGCGGGGGGAGTTTTCGCCAAACGTCTCCAGTACGTAATCGGCGCGGGCACACATTTCGTGATAACAGTCGGCGGTAATATTGGCGGAGAAAAGTTTTGCTTCTCCGGTCTCATCCTGCGCACGATTCATTGCGTCCGCGACCAGCGGTAATACTTCCTTCATCGGACAGAACGTCTGGTTGCCCTGGGGTTCGTCATTCTTGATGAAATCGCCACCGAGCCAGAACTGGTACGCTGCTTCGGCAAACGGCTTGGGCCGCAAGCCAAGTTTGGGTTTGATGATGGTACCGGCAATATAACCCCCGGCATTGTAATCACGACCCAATAGCCCCCAGAGATCATTGATTGATTTTGATGGGCCATCATAGAGTTGCAGTAACTTGCGTGGCACATAAAAGTCCTGAATCTGTGCGCACTGGACATCACCCATTCCTTGATTGTTACCGATTGCCAGGGTCAGGAATGAAACCACCATCGTGCGGCCATCGGTTATATTGCGATCAAACAACTCGATCGGATAGGCGATCTTCATGATGCCGTTGGCCTCATCGATTTCATAAACCATGGCGTCCACACCCTTGGTGAAGTCATCGGTAGTTGAAACCTCGACATTAGTACCAGTTGATGACTCCGCCGCGAAGTGAGCGGCTGTTTCCAGGTAGCCACCAAAGCCCGGCATCGGGATCATCGTATACGCAACCAGCATGTGGTTGTCACCTGCGATCAGGTCTTCTTCTCTCAGACTTAAGTCTGCATATCGGCCGGATTGGTCCATAATTTTTTCCTCTATTGAATATAAAAATTACCAGGCGGTACTCAGACCGCCCAAAAGTCAATGGGTAGTCGGTTGTAGCACCTGTCCCGCATCACGAATCAGTCCGGCTAATGCGGAAAGATCGTGTAGAACGAAATCTGCGCCCAGATCTTCCACGGGTGCTGATCTGTAGCCCCATGGAACGACACCAATAACCACACCTGCCGCGTGGGCAGCGTGCACGTCGTGGACGGAATCTCCGATCATCAGGCTCAATGCGGGTTCCGAAACCAGGCCACGGAGACAGGCCAACACAGGCTCCGGGTCGGGTTTTCGTTCGCTGGTGGAATCACCGCCAACTACGCTGTTGAAATAGCCGGATAACCCCAGACCTTCAAGTATCTGCCGGGTAAAGGCTTCCGGTTTGTTGGTGCAGACACCCATGGGTATGTTCATGCTGTGAATTTCCTGCAGCGCCTCGACAACCCCCGGATAAGGGCGGGTATTGTCGGTCGCACAGGCCTTGTATTCCTTCCCAAACATCGCAAGCAACTCTTCAAGTTGCGCCGCATCAGGGCGTACACCAACGGCATTGAAACCTCTCTCAACCAGTTTTGGCACGCCATTACCGATCATCGCCCGTACCTCGGTGATGGAAAGGGTAAAAAAGCCGCGCTTATTCAGAACGGTGTTCAGCGCCGAAGCCAGGTCAGGTGCTGAATCAACAAGGGTTCCATCAAGATCCCAAACAATGGCAGTTGGCTGAAAATCAAACATCGTCTCAGGCTGCCTCAACGTGCACGACGCCTGTGTTCCATCAGGCGCAGGATCATTGGCGTCAGGATGAGTTGCATGGCGATGTCCAGCTTGCCCCCGGGTATCACGATGGTATTGGCGCGTGACATGAAGCTGTCGTGGAGCATTGAGACCAGGTACGGGAAATCAATGCCACGGGGATTGGCAAAGCGAATCACCACCATGGATTCATCTGCCGTTGGTATATAACGGGCGACAAATGCATTCGAGGTATCTACTGTCGGGATGCGTTGAAAGTTGATGTCTGTTTCAGTGAACTGCGGACATATGTAACTGATATAGTCCGGCATGCGGCGCAGGATGGTATCGCGGATGGCTTCGGTTGAGTAACCGCGGCTAGCCTTGTCGCGCTGGATTTTTTGAATCCACTCGAGGTTGATGACCGGCGTTACACCTATTTTAAGGTCACAATATTGGGCGAGGTTCACCTCTTCCGTTACCACGGCACCGTGCAGACCCTCGTAGAATAATAATTCGGTGTCATCGGGAATCTCGCGCCATTCGGTAAATTGGCCGGGTGGCGTACCCCTGAGTTCAGCTTCAATCTCATCATGCACGTAATTACGGATACGACCGGTACCGCTTTCACTGAATTGCTTGAAAACGTTTTGCAGGTCTTTCAGGCGATTGGCCTCGGGTCCGAAATGACTGAAGTGATTATTGCCTTTGTCAGTCTCTTCCTGCATGACAATCTTCATGTCAGCACGGTCGTAACGATGAAATGCATCCCCCTCGATAGCGGTGGCATTTATACCTTCGCGCAGGAAAATACGATCAAAAGTTTCCTTGACCGAGGTAGTACCGGCACCTGAAGAGCCCGTAACAGAAATAATGGGGTGTTTGACAGACATGGTCTTCTCCTTGGGTCAGTCGCGCAACAGGGTGCGGTTTTTGAACAGTTGGGGTCGTTCGTGGTAGGGGTTGATGTCGGCGTAATACTGTTCAACCAACTCCACTTCATGCTTTGATCCAAAAATCATCGGTACCCGCTCATGAATGTTTACTGGCTGAACCTCAAGAATGCGCTCTGTGCCGGTGGTTGCTGCACCACCTGCTTGCTCGATCAGTAATGCAATCGGGTTACATTCGTATACCAGGCGTAAGCGGCCCGCCGAGTAACCTTTACGTATGTCCGCCGGATACAAAAATATTCCACCCCGGGACATGATGCGGTGACATTCGGCTACCAGCGAGGCAATCCAGCGCATATTGTAGTTGCTGCCATGTGGCCCTTCTTCGCCCTCCAGGCAATCATCCACATA
>RCNE010001903.1_pt1 | contig 11339 bp, 9 predicted proteins | sample 2041361 | NCBI WGS metagenome assembly RCNE01 (sample SAMN09708229, study PRJNA481090) | Marine sediment metagenome, whole genome shotgun sequencing project.
CACCGGCTGGTCGCGAAGGAATTCGATGAAATATGTGAGCATGTATAGGACTCCTTAAGGTGCCGGCGTAGCCGTCACGTTTCCTTACTAGATACGACCGCAGGCAGCATTAGTTTTGCGATACGCCTCGACAGCCGATAAACCCGCGTGAGCGCGTCGATGACTTCATCTTCCATCCGGAAGATGGAGATGAGATCCGGCGTGGTTGGCGCCACACGATCGGCCTGGTATTGCAGGGCCTCATTCACCAGGCCATTGATCTCCGCCTTCATGTTGACCACTTCAAGCGCCTTGTTCTGGTCGATGTCACCAATCGCGGCCGTCGCCTGCCGTACCGCGTCGCAGACCCGTTGGTGCAGGTTTGTCATGATATGTCTTGTCGTGTCCGTGATTTCGATGTCTTTCTCAATCATGTTACGGCCTAACGGAATCAGGTCACTTCTGACCGTGTCCGCTATCCGCTCGATCCCGTCCAGCGCTATGATCATCAACAGGAGTTGCTTGCCCTGTTTTTCGGTCAGTTCCTGCTTGTGGATTTCCCCGAGATACTCGAGTATATGTTCCTTCAGGACATCAACCTGGTCGTCCTTTTTTTCAAGCTCAGAGAGTTGTTTCATGTCCCGTGACTGAAAGGCGGGCTTCAGTTTCTCAAGCATTGTGAATGCAATGCTTCCCAGTCGCTGACTTTCCATGCGTGCGGCATCCAGCGCCAGCGTCGGTGTGAGCATTAAACTATCGCTCAGGAACTTCGGCTTGATAATTTCGAGTTGGGCTTCCTCGCGGTCCGGCACCAGGCGTTGCACGAGTTTGGCCAGTGCCCCGGTGAACCAGATGAACAGCACCGTATTGGCCACATTAAAGATCGTGTGGGCGTTGGCGATCTGGCGCGGCACTTCTTTGGCCATTTGTGCTGCACCGTCCAATTCCGGATAAGCGGGTGAGACCGAGACGGACATCTGAGCCAGGAAACCGATGAAGGGCAACCAGATGAGTACACCGAGGATATTGAACACAATATGCGCAGCTGCAGCCTGGCGGGCGGCCACGGGTTTGCCGAGCGACGCAAGAATCGCGGTGACGCAGGTTCCGATATTGGCGCCAAGCGCCAGACCAATACCGGCTGGCAGGGACATCAGCCCCTCGCTCGCCATCACGATGGCTATGCCGGTTGTGGCGGCGGAAGACTGAACCAGGCCGGTGAAAACCGCGCCAACCAGGATACCCAGCAACGGATTTTCAAGTTGGCCCATCAGTTCCAGGAATGGCGGATAAGTGCGCAGCGGATACATTGCATCACTCATGACCCCCATGCCGCCGAACAGCAGTCCAAGGCCAAACAGCATGGCGCCGCCGTGCTTCATGCTCTCCGTCTTGCCGAAGAAGATCATGCCGTAACCGATGGCAATCGGCAGCATCGCGTACTGGGTGACGTTGAAGGCCACGATCTGTGCCGTCATCGTACTGCCAATATTTGCGCCCATGATGACGCCGATGGACTGGGTCAGGTTCATGATGCCCGCCGTGATGAAACCCACGACCAGCACGGTGGTGACGGAGGACGAATTCAATATCGCGGTGACGAATGCACCGGTGATGGCACCAAGAAACCGGTTTTTGGTCACACTACCCAACATACTGGCCATGCGGTCGCCAGCAACGGCCTTGAGACCGTGAGACATCTGATCGATGCCGAACAGGAACAGTGCCAAGCCGCCGAACAAACCCATCAACAGTCGAAATACATCGATCGAAGCAGCTTCCAGTTCTTGGGCAAACGCAGTGGTCGCAATCAGGGCGGCAATAGCCAGCATCAGGAGTTGGCGGCTGATCCTGCTGTTAATCAGGTGGGTCATTTGCATATTCATGTTCAGTCCTGGTTTTCGACTCTGTTAGTAACGGCTTCAGACGAGCTCGCGGCCAATGTTTGCCTGCGCGAATGTGCCGCCAACTGTAGGCATGGGCTTAAGGAAGATTCGCGAGTCGAGTAATTTTAAACGAAGTCTCGTAGGCACTGGCGTTATCTCGAGCTTCCCCCTGGATTACGTCTCCATCGATTTCGCCCTCGAATTTGATATCCAGTTTCTGTTCCTTTTTACCAAACACGGTGCGGCCTTGACCACGTTGCTCACCTACCGCGGATATCTCGATTCGATTACCCGAAATCTCGTAGTTACCGACCGTGTAATGATTCTCAGAGCCAGCTCGGTATTTGCCATCTTCGAGGAACGCGGTTGCCGTGGCTTCCCAACCATCTGGCCCGAGCATTTCCACTTTCCAAATTCCGTTCAAACTCGTGTGCATATTCATATTCAGTTCTGGTTTTCGATTCTGTTGGAAACCGCTTCAAAAAAGCTTGGGTACACTGTGCTTGAAAGGTATCTCGTCCGGAACATCCGAGCCACGCGGGTGGCACTCGGGAACCGGCCCCAATTCAAATGGGACTTTCTCGTAGGGAATCATGCTCAGAAAATGGGAGATGCAATTCAGCCGGGCCGCGCGCTTGTCATCAGACTGCACCCGGTACCAGGGTGCATGCGGCGTGTCCGTTGCGCTGATCATGGTCTCGTAGGCCTTGGTGTAATCCCACCATCGTGCCCAGGACTCGATGTCCATCGGGCTCAGCTTCCAGTGTTTGCGCGGATCTTCCGCCCGGGCCAGAAAACGCTTTTCCTGTTCGTCCTGACTGACGTCGAGAAAATACTTGATCAGGATGATGCCATCCTCTATCGCGTTCTGTTCGAATTGTGGTGCCTGGCGCAGGAACCGGTAATACTCTTCATCCGTACAGAAATCCATGACCCGCTCTACCCCGGCACGGTTGTACCAGCTGCGATCGAACAGGATAACCTCGCCCGCGGCAGGGAAATGCGCGAGATATCGCTGGGCATACATCTGGCTTTTTTCACGTTCGGTCGGCGTAGGCAGGGCTACAACCCGGAACACCCTGGGGCTGACCCGCTCGCTGATCCGCTTGATGACGCCACCCTTGCCGGCGGCATCGCGGCCTTCGAACACCACGACGATCCGCAACCCTTCTTTCACTACCCAGTTCTGCAACGTGCACAGTTCGATCTGCAGGCGTTTCATTTCCTTGTCGAATGTTTTTCGGGAGACTTTTTTCTTTGCCATAATTCTGTTAACTCCTATCCGTTTACGAGGAAATGCACGACAATTCCCGCGACATAGCCCAGTGCAATGACCGGCATCCATTTTAAATGTGACCCAAAGGTGTAAACTCCGCGCGCCGTTCCCATCAATGCCACACCGGCAGCCGATCCGATGGAAAGCAGGCTACCGCCGATGCCACAGGTCAAGGTGACCAGCAACCACTGGAAATGATCCATTTCCGGGCCCATGGATAGCACGGCAAACATGACCGGAATATTGTCTACGATGGCAGAAGCAGCACCCACCACTATGTTGGCATTGGTGGCTCCCCAAGTGCCATACATGACGTCGGAGGCCAGCACCAGCCAGCCACAGAATGCCAGGCCGCCCACACTGAAGATGATGCCGAAGAAGAACAGTAGCGTGTCCCACTCGGAGGCCGCGACCGCCCTGAAAATATCCAGTTCCCCCTCACTTTCCCGCCGCGTCCTGCGCAGGAAGTAGGCAAAGAACATCAACAGCGACAATCCCGTCATCATGCCCATAAAGGAGGGCAATCCCAGCATCTGCTCGAAGGTAATGGCCATGGAGATGGTCACGATGAACAGGATCACTATGATGCCCGCGCCCCGGTGCAGTTTGACGGTCTCTTCAATCTTTTTCGGTTTTCCGGATGGGATGAATGCTGTCATGATCGCGGCGGGCACAATAAAACTGGCCATCGAGGGCAAAATGAGAGCAAAGAACTCAGCAAACTCCACCCGGCCGGCCTGCCACATCATCAGTGTCGTGATGTCCCCGAATGGGCTGAACGCGCCACCCGCATTGGCGGCAACCACTATATTGACGCAACCAATGGAAACAAACTTTGGCGAGTCTTTGCCCAAAGCCATGATCACCGTGCCCATGACCAGTGCAGTGGTCATATTATCGGCAATCGGTGATAGACAGAAAGCGAGCACACCGGTGACCCAGAAAAGAGACCGATAACTAAAACCAAGGCCTACAAGCCAGGCGCGCAGTTTCTCGAACACGCCCGCTGCCTGCAGTGTACTGATATAGGTCATCGCGGTGAGCAGAAACAGCAGCAGGCCACCGTACTCATCCAGATCGTGGGTCAGTGCTTCTTCCAGGGCCTCGTGCGGTACGTTGTACTTGGGAGCCTGCCAACCAATGATTGCCCAGATGATGCCAGCCGCCAGTATGACCGGTTTTGATTTGCGCAGTTGAGACCGCTCTTCGGTCATGACCAGCACGTAAGAAAGCAGAAAAACAATCAGACAGACCCAGGCCGCAGGTATGTCGGTTGCTGCAGGGTATAAATAATCACTTCGGGGATCCGATCCGAAGACCATTGTGGAAAACACCAGGGCCGAAATCAGCAAGATGATTCTGTTTGTTATGTTTGGTTTCACCAATGTTCCCGGTTTATTCACCGTTGGGGGATTTTAGATAGTCGTCATCAATCTTCCAGAATAGTCCCCCAATGTACTCAAGTGGACGCCCGTTTTCGACACCTGGCGAACGCCCGTAGCGCACCGCAAGTACCAGGTCGGACGCCACGGCGGGATTGGTGCGGAAGTAATTATGTCCATGAGCCCCGCCAAGTTTTCCCTCGTACTGGATCACCGAGTCTCGGTCTGCCGAATCAACATGAGCAAAATTTTCCCCCCACATTTTGGCCATGTCGTTGATGGTGTCGTACCCGGCCTTTCCAAAGCGTCCGCCACCGAACAGCCATTCGGCTGAGCCAATAGCCTTGTCACGCGAGGACGTGTAGGTCGTCCAGCGATCCGCCGTCCATCTCGTGCCCTCCCGCTCGGTTCGTTGCATGGATACTTCAAGGTTGATGTCTGGTGCAGCGATCACGACGTTGCGAAGCTTGAAGCGTTCCCGTGCCGTTTCGCTCCGGCCTCTCCACTCAATGGTGAGTTCCCGGAGCGCGGTCAAAACGACGTCTGTACCGCGGCTATGTGCGATGACATGAATACCCTCTACCTCAGGGATTGTGGCAAGCCACTCCACGAATCGCTTGAAGTGGAACACCGTGAACTCGCTGGACTCGCGATCATAGTTGTAACCCCGCAGCAGCCCACCGCGACCAGCGGGCCAGGAATAAGCGATGGGAACCAATTCTCGTCCCAGGTAGTGCCAAAGCTCTGCCGTGGTGTACAGGGCATCGTCGAACTTATTGGCCACGCCATGTACATAGATCAGAATTTCCTTGCGCGGCGCTGTGGCTAGTCGCGAGCGGATCATATCGTGTAGGGTCGAGGACATGACCTGGATCTCCTGCTCACCTTCCGCAGTCGTCGCCATATTGCCATCGGCCTGGTAGTAGACCAACGCGTCCCGCGGCCCCCGGGTTTTCTCTGTCACTGAAACGACACTGAGATTCAGCGCCTTTTCGCGCACGCCGGTTCCAGCGTCCGCCGCGAGTTTTTCCCAGCTAATGTCACCGCCGATGTTCACGATTGCCTCGCCAAAAGCCAGGGAATGTTCCCTGCCCATGCCGTAATCAAGCCGCCCGTCTTCTCGAGAAGCCGGGACGCGGTCCGTAGCGTACATGATGTTTACATCCACGCTCTTGAGTTCAGCCGGCAAGGTATCGGCAAAGGGCTGCATGATGCCATACGCGTAAACATTCGGTGTGGGCATAAGCGGGCGCTGGCTGCTACAACCGCCCAGCAACAGCACGGCAGCAAACAAACAGGCACCCCTGACCATCCACGACCGCACCGGAACGGCCGGCAGCTTCATGTCATATCTTTGCATGACATTAATCATTCATTGAAATAGCGAAATTTAACTGCGCCCTCAGGCGGTGTGTATTTGAACGTGGATTCTGAAAACTCGGGCGAAAAATCCCACTCATCAAACTGAACCCAGAACCGGGGCTGTGCCGGCTCTTCCCGGTGTGTGATCAGAATACGCCAGGGCTTCGGCTCATCGCCCCGCTCGATCCAAACTTGAGCGTCCCTGGTGTCCATGCGCACGGCCAGATGATCACACGAGACACCGCCGATCATCGATTTGCCCACGTGAACCCCGGTTCGCACCCTGTTCAGCGACTGTGTCATTTGTTGGGTCAGAAAAAAGTTGAGTTCGCGAGGGCCGCCTGTCAGGCCGACCATGAAATCCAAAGACTCGTTTACGTCCCCCGGCTGGGGTGTGGTGTCATAAACGTGCCGGCCATCGTAGATAGTGGCAACAGTGATCGTCTCCCCATCAAAGAATATTTTGGCCTCGTATCCCTCTCTGGAATTCAATTGCATGTACAGTTTCGAGGGCCGCCTGAATACAACCGTGAATGTTGATCCATGTTCGACTATCTGACCGTTTTCCAATATCAGGTCGCCACCAAAATCCCCCTTGGCCGAAAATGCCGCAGCAGCTTCGATGAATTGGGTCGATCCGGAAAGAATTTTCAGGGCATTATCGGTATGTGTCGAGTCGACTGCCGACTCAGGGGAGTTTTCCTGGCCCTCGACATGGTGAGTTGCAGCTACCAATAAGATCAACATCACACCGCAGATAAGATCATGCTTCTTCATTAGTTCAATACCATGCTGCTTGAATCATGTGAGCTTTCCCAATGTTCAGTACATGAGACAACAGTATCACAGCTCGAGTCTATCCGGATTGCGACAGCCACACACACCGATAAGTCGGCGTCATGTCTATCGTCATGACTCGATTACGAGAATCAATTCAACTGCTGTAGAATCACTACCGACCACTGACCTGTACAATCAACTAATATGAAAGCCGCGAACGAAGTCAGAGCGAAGTTTAAGCAAAAGGGGCACCAACTTTTGCTGCTGACACTGATGTTGATGATTTTTGTCAGCCCTTTCCTGTCGCAGAATTCGCCGATGAGCTGGTTGGGCTCCATCATCCTGATGACTGTTCTTCTGACAGCAGCCTACACGGTAAGCAACCGCGGCCGCAGTTTTCGCGTGGCTCTGTTCCTGGGCGTTCCGGCGTTGATTTCACAAGTCGCGGTATTCACCAATGACAGTTTCTGGCTTGAAACACTTCGTTTCTCAGCCACACCCCTGTTTCTATTCTGGGTGTGCTTTCTGTTGCTCAAAGACATTGCGCTGCGCATCCAAACCGTAACACTGGAACTGCTTCTGGGTTCTGTAAACGTATACCTGATGCTGGGCATTGGCTTTGCCCTGGTTTTCGCCTTGATCGAACACCTTCAGCCCGGATCCTTTACAGGCCTCGAGGACTTTACGGTCATGCCCGACCGGATACTAACCTTTTTCTATTACAGCTTTATCACCATGTCCACGCTGGGCTACGGCGACATCTCTCCCGTGCAGCCTCACGCCATGACAGCGTCTTACGTGCTTGCCATTCTCGGCCAGCTTTACCTGGCCATCCTCGTGGCCCGACTCGTGGCTCTGTACATCGGCAGACCGGAAAACAGGGGCCATTGAGGCCACACAAGCGTCGAATGCTTCTTAGTTCATTACATCGTTTCCAAATGGGATGTCACAATCTGGATTGACGATCTCCCATTATTTCATTACCTTGGTGCATTGAACTTGCGAGGGTAAGCCATGACTATTGAAATTTGGCTGATGGTAGCCATATTGGGAACGACCTTTGGCTTGCTGATTTTTACCCGTATTCCCCCGGTTGCTGTTTTCCTTGGTGCGCTGACTTTGACCATCACGTTTGGCTTTGCACCGCTCGAGGCCAGCCTGAAAGGATTTTCAAATTCGGGCGTATTGACGATTGGCGCATTGTTCATGGTGGCAGCCGGCATGTATAGCACCGGCGCTATCATCATGATCAGTGAAAAACTGATCGGCAGGCCAGGCAGTTTGCTCGCCGCCCAATCCAGGATTCTTCCTCCCGTCGCGTTTGGCAGTGCGTTTCTCAACAATACGCCATTGGTGGCCATGATGATTCCGGTTATCCGGGACCTGTCCAAGTCTTGCAAGCTGCCTGCAACACGGCTCTACATTCCACTCAGTTATGCCTCGATACTCGGCGGCACCTGCACCCTGATCGGAACGGCCACCAATCTCGTTATCGCGGGCATGGTGCTGGATACTATTAACCGCGGTGGCCTGGGCTTGCCCGAGATGCGCCCCATCGGCATGTTCGACCTGGCCTGGGTCGGTGTCCCGATCACCATTGCAGGTATCGCGTTCATGATGCTTACAAGCCGCTGGTTGCTGCCGGACTCTCGGGAACCAGAGTCCGACCTGACCCTCAGACGTCGTTTCGGCGCGGAGTTCACGGTCGTGCCGGGATCGAAGTTGGCGAGGAAAACACTGTCCGAAAGCGGCCTCCTCGGAGCGGATGATTTCACCCTCCTATCGATCACCCGCGAGAACGGAGAGGCCGTCGAAATGGCGCCCGGAACCCGGCTTCAGCCCTCAGACCTTTTGCGCTTTCGCTGCATCTCCGATGCCCTGCCCGGTCTGTGGCGCACGGAAGGCCTTGCGGCCAACCACCAGTCGGGTCGCCTTGGCGGTGATCGCTTCCGTCATACCCTGGTGGAAGTGGCCCTGTCACGGCGCTGCTCTTTCCTTGGCCTTCGCCTGGGCGTGGACCGGCCGGATAGCCCTTACAAGGCCAACGTCATTGCCACTTCGCGGCAAGGGCAGCCACTGCCCGATGCCATGCACGGTGCGGTTCTGCAGGCCGGCGACATCATGGTCGCCGAGGTCGACAATAAATTCTTTTACGAGAACCGCAACGAGACCGAATTCTCCATGACACGCCGCATGACCAGCGAGCATGTTCAACGGTTCGACAAGGCTTCTGCCGCAATCCTCATCACCATGGGCATGGTGCTGGCCGCAGCGACGGGATGGATGAGTATGCTCAATGCCGCCCTGCTGGCCAGCGGTCTGATGGTGCTAACGGGTTGCATTTCTCTGGGCTCCGCGGGACGCAGCATCGAGTTTTCTACATTGATTATCATCGCCTGCGCGATTGGCCTTGAGTCGTCAGTCAGTGCGACAGGACTTTCCGCGATCATTGCCGGCGCATTGGGCCAGATTGGCGGCGACAGTGCCATCATTGCACTGATCGTAATCTTCATAGGTTGCATCGTGATGGATACGCTGATCACCAATGTTGCCTCCGCGGCATTCATGTACCCCATCGCCGTCGTACTGGCGGGTAACCTCGGCGCCGACTTCATGCCGTTTGCCGTCACCCTGATGGTCGGGGCTTCCTGCAGCTTTATCTCACCCATGGGGTACCAGACCAACCTGATGGTCTATGGACCAGGAAAATACGGATTCATGGACTATGTTCGTGTCGGTGTGCCGCTGACCGTACTCGTGGGTGTAATCACCATACTCCTTACCCCCATCGTTTTTCCTTTTTGAGATCAATCGGGATTGACTATCCAGATTGCGTCAGGGGCCTATTAGCACTAAGCTTCTGTAATGATGTCTTTCGAAGAATTTGCGGCAGATCTCCCACTGGCACACACGCAGTGGTTTACAAGTCCGTCAGCCCTGGAAAAGGCGATGGAGGAGTACGGAATCTGCCAGCCGACCCGCCAGGCGAGGCGCGGCGAATTCAAAGCCGGTCTGGCAACCCGAAAACTCAAGGATAGTGAGCTTTTTTCCGACCGCTACAGCACCGCATTGTCACTACATCTCAATTCGCCACCGGATGCAATTGGGATCCTTTTACCTCGCAGTCCCCACAAGCATTTTGTTGTCAATGGAATCAACCTGAAAAATGACCACCTGGTAATCACCCCTAAAAGTGAAGGCATGGATCTCAGCGGCCCTGGCCCAATTGGTTCCGATTGTATTGCCATTTCGGAAACGAGATTTCTCGAAATGCTGGCTAGCCTTTGTCCGACTGCAAGTATGGCGGAGGGTCTGAACCTGGTTAAAGTGTTTCCACCTGAGCTCGGTGCGCTTGGAGATTTGATTGTTCACCTGATTGGTGCGCCGGAATTAGAGGTTCAAGGTGAACGGTCCGCGAACCTGATCGCGTGGACTGTGTCGCTTATTGGCCATGCTTCAGAGCAGTATCGACCCGAGAAGATCAATGGTGGCGAGGCCCGGAACCGGATTGCCAAGGGTGCACAGGATTTCATCGAGAATAACTTTCAGGGCTCTGTTCGCCTGGAAAGCCTGTGTAGTCACGCAGGTGTCGGCATTCGGACAGTACAGCGCTGCTTCAGGGAGTATTTTGATCTCTCCGTCACCGATTACGTCAAAACCGTGCGCCTGGATAGCACGTACCGCGAGCTGGTGACCGCGGATGGCGGAGAGGAAAGTGTCACGGTCATTGCTCTACGTAATGGCTTCACCCACCTGGGACGTTTCTCCGTTGCGTATCACGTGCGTTTTGGCGAAATGCCCAGCGAAACTTTAGCTGCACAACCGGGTGCTTTAGATTCATGATGTTATCCAGGTTTCGAAATGAGCCTGTGTAGCCATCGAAGAAGAAGTTGACTGACGTAATCCGGATAGACAAAATGTTATCCAGTAGTAATATAACCTATCAAAAAAAAGGACGCCAACGTGAATAAATTCAGCCTGATCCTGACGGTTCTTCTTCTTGTATTGCTCACTGCCTGCTCAAAGCCAGAACCGCCGCCCTTACCTGAAGTAGCGCGTCCGGCCAAGCTTTTCACGGTCGTTGGCCCCAATGAGATGATGATGCGATCATTCCCTGGCGAAGTACAGGCCTCCGACGAGGCCAATATGGCTTTTCGCGTAAGCGGCAAGTTGGTCGAGTTCCCCGCCAACCGCGGCATCCTGGTCCAACAGGGCGACCTGCTGGCACGACTCGATCCCTCTGATTACCAGGCCACCGTTAACCAGACCCAGGCCCAGTACGATCTGGCCGTGGCCCAATTCAAGCGTGTGGCTGAACTCATCGACCGTCAACTGGTTTCCCAGTCGGAGTATGAGCAGCGGGAAGCCCTGATGAAAGTCAGGAAATCCAACCTTACCCAGGCCCAGAACAACTTGGAATACACACGTCTTATCGCCCCTTTCGATGGCGTTGTTGCACGTCGCATGGCAGAAAATTTCGAAAATGTCACGATTGGCCAGGTGGTCCTGATCCTGCAAACCAAGAAAATGATCGATATCATCGTCGATATCCCTGAATCAATTATAGCCCGTGTCGAGCGAGTGCGTGCCGAACGCCAACCGAAATTGGTACAGGTACGTTTCGGATCATCCTCAGACCGCACCTATGCTGCTGAATACAAGGAGCACGAGACC
>RCNE010002758.1_pt1 | contig 11336 bp, 10 predicted proteins | sample 2041361 | NCBI WGS metagenome assembly RCNE01 (sample SAMN09708229, study PRJNA481090) | Marine sediment metagenome, whole genome shotgun sequencing project.
GACGGACAATATCCGCGTTGGCCAGACATTGAGCATTCCCGTCTTCTCCGGCGGTTAATCTCTCCCAAACAAGACTTTTCACTGTCGATTTGGAAAAATGACGGCCCGTAGTGCGTCAGCCGGCCCTTTGTCATGCCAATTCAGCAGCTCCCCAGTCACCTGATCAACCAGATCGCCGCCGGTGAAGTGGTCGAGCGTCCGGCGTCAGTCGTGAAAGAGCTGGTTGAAAACAGCCTCGACGCTGGTGCGCATGCCGTGCAAATCGACATTGTTAATGGCGGACAGAAACTGATTCGTATCCGCGACGATGGGCAGGGCATCGAAAAACAGGAGCTATCGTTGGCTTTGTCGCGCCATGCCACCAGCAAGATATCGAGCCTCGACGATCTCGAGGCCGTTGTGTCGCTGGGGTTTCGTGGCGAAGCTCTGCCGAGCATCGCCTCGGTGGCCCGCTTGATGTTGTGTTCGCGCGCAACCGGCGCCGACGCGGCGTGGCAAGTAACGGCCGACGGTGGCGCCATCGAAGGGCCGGTTCCGGCTGCACACCCGCAGGGTACGACCGTCGAAGTGCACGATCTGTTTTACAACACGCCCGCACGTCGGCGATTCTTGCGCACCGAGAAAACCGAGTTCGGGCATATCGAGAAATGGGTACGGCGCCTGGCGCTGTCGCGCCCGGACGTTGCTTTCACGCTCAGTCACAATCGTCGCACTGTGATGAATCTCGTGGCCGGGTCGACAGACGCGGCGCGTCGACAGCGCATTGCCGGCATTTGCGGTGACTCGTTTGCCGAGCAGTGCGTATTTCTTGAGCACGAAACAGACGGCATTGCGCTGGCTGGCTGGGTAGGCTTGCCGACATTTAATCGCAGCCAGCCCGACATGCAGTACTGGTTCGTCAACGGCCGCAGTATTTCCGACAAGACGCTGGCACATGCGGCTCGCCATGCCTACCGGGACGTGCTGTTTCACGGCCGCTATCCTGCTTACGTCCTGGCATTGACGATGGACCCTGCCGGGGTGGACGCCAACGCCCATCCCGCCAAGCATGAGGTGCGCTTTCGTGACGGCCGCCGCGTGCATGGCGTGGTCTCGCAGGCGGTCGAAGTCACACTCAAGGACATGCGGCCAGGGGGGCACAATGTTGCGCCGATCCCGATGACGCGCGATGCGGTCTTCCGGCAAAGTCCGATGTCGCTGTCGTCTGCGCCGCCGCAATCGTTGTCGCCATCGGCGGTGCGCGAAACCCTTGCAGGTTACAGCGCGATGTCGGCGGCCATTTCATTCGCAGGGTCGCCCGAGCGCTCCCCCCAGCAATCGCACGACATACCGCCGCTCGGGTATGCCGTTGCACAGCTGTCAGGCGTCTATATCCTCGCGGAAAACAATGACGGACTGGTCGTTGTCGACATGCACGCTGCGCACGAACGTATCGTGTATGAAAAGCTGAAAGACGATTATCAGGACCGCGGTCTCGTTCGACAGCCGCTGCTGGTTCCGACAGCCGTTGCCGTGGCAGAGAGTGAAGCGAATCTGATCGAACAATCGGAGGACCTCCTGGAAAAGCTGGGACTGATTGTCGATCGTAGTGGGCCGACGAGTCTGACTGTTCGAGAGGTGCCGGCATTGCTCAAGAACGCCGACATCGAGTCGCTCGTGCGTGACCTGCTTGCAGATCTCTCGGAGTCCGGGCGTAGCAGTCGCGTCGATGACGTCAGCGATGACTACCTGGCGACGATGGCCTGCCATCATTCCGTGCGTGCAAATCGTCTGTTGTCCATCGACGAAATGAATTCACTGCTGCGGGAAATGGAACGCACGGATCGTGCCGATCAGTGCAATCATGGTCGACCAACGTGGACGGCGATCACGTTGTCAGAGCTCGATCGCCTGTTTCTGCGGGGGCGTTAGGGCCTGACCGTGATGAACACCGCCATCCTGCTGATGGGGCCCACCGCGTCCGGCAAGACCGGCTATGCGATCAGTCTTTGTAAGCGCTTTCCATTCGATGTAATCAGTGTCGATTCCGCGTTGGTTTATCGCGGTATGGATATCGGTACCGCAAAGCCGGACGCGCAGACGCTGGCGCGCGTGCCGCATCGACTGGTTGATATTCGTGATCCCGAAGAAAGTTATTCAGCCGGTGAGTTCGTTCGCGATGCGCACCGCGAGATGGCAGCTATCTTTGCTGATGGTCGTATTCCGCTCCTGGTCGGTGGCACGATGATGTACTTCCGGGCATTGACTGAAGGTATTGCCGATTTGCCACCGGGCGATGCGGCGATTCGCCGCGACATCGACGCATTCGCTGAGAAATCGGGATGGCTGGCCGTGCACCGCGAACTGGCCGCCGTCGATGCAGTGGCCGCGGAGCGCATCAATCCGAATGACAGCCAGCGCCTGCAGCGGGCGTTGGAGGTTTACCGAGCAAGCGGCAAGACTCTGACCGAATGGCAGGAGCAGGCGGCGGCGCCGCGACAGGATATTCGGTATCTGAAAATAGCGCTCCAAATCGAGCCACGAGCACTGCTGCATGCACGGATTGCGGAGCGTCTTGAGCATATGGTCGCTGACGGTTTTGAGGGTGAGGTGCGCAGGCTGCGTGAGCGCCCGGAGCTCACGCGCGACAGTCCATCGATGCGATCGGTAGGCTACCGCCAGTTCTGGCAGTACCTGGACGGCGAGGTTTCGTTGCATGAGGCACAGCAGCGCGCGCTGTTTGCCACCCGTCAGCTCGCCAAACGCCAGCTCACCTGGCTGCGCTCGGAGAAGTCGGTAATGACGGTCGATGCCCTTGAAGCCGTGGCAATCGACTCAATATCGGGATATCTGGCGCGAAATCTGGTCTGAAACCCCACGGTTGGGCGTATTGCCCGGATAGTCGCTGTGTTAAACTTTTTCGACGCTTTGGCAAAGGCTCGCCGCTGGGCAATCCCGGAGCCACCGGGACGCGGGCTGAAAGAATAATGAAAAATAAGGAGACCCAACATGGCTAAAGGGCAGACGCTACAAGATCCCTTCCTGAATATGCTTCGTAAGGAGAAGGTTCCGGTATCCATCTATCTGGTCAATGGCATCAAGCTGCAAGGACAGGTGGACTCATTCGACCAGTTCGTGGTGCTGTTAAAGAACAGCGTGAATCAGATGGTTTACAAGCACGCAATTTCCACCGTCGTGCCATCGCGCAATGTGCGTTTGCCGTTGCCAGACGATGAGCCAGGAGATGACGATTAGACAAGCCGTAGCGCTACTCCGTCAGGAGGCCGCGTTTGTTTGAAAGACCGCAAAGTGGCGAGCGAGCAGTGCTGGTCCATGCGAGTAACGATGGCCTACCCGAGAAGTCTGATCGCGAGGAATTCGCCGAACTGGCGCGCTCCGCCGGCGCTGTTATTGTCGGCGATCTGATGAGCTCGCGCCGTCGTCCGGATGCCCGTAATTATTTGGGCAAGGGCAAGCTCGAGGAACTTCGTGAACTTATTGCCTCGACGGACGCGGAACTCGTCGTGTCGTCCGCTTCGCTCAGTCCCAGCCAGGAACGCAACCTGGAAGGTGCGCTCAAATGCTGCGTGGTGGATCGGGCCGGCCTGATCCTCGATATTTTCGCGCAGCGCGCGAGGAGCTTCGAGGGCAAGCTGCAGGTTGAGCTCGCGCAACTGCGGCACCTGTCAACGCGCCTGGTGCGCGGCTGGACTCACCTGGAGCGCCAGAAAGGCGGCATCGGTTTGCGCGGGCCGGGCGAAACGCAGCTGGAGACGGATCGTCGTCTGGTCGGTCAGCGGATCCGGCAGCTCAACGAGCGACTGGAACATGTCGATACGCGGCGATCGATGAATCGGCGCAACCGGATTCGAGCAGAAATCCCGACGGTGGCCCTGGTTGGCTATACGAACGCGGGCAAATCGACGCTGTTCAACGCGCTAACCGACGCTGACGTCTACGTTCAGGATCAGCTGTTCGCGACCCTGGACCCGACGGTGCGGCGTCTGGACCTGCCGGAAGGCGAGCACGTCGTGCTCGCGGACACGGTCGGATTCGTGCGCGATCTGCCGCACGAGTTGATTGCTGCATTCCGCTCGACGTTGCAGGAGGCGCGCGAAGCTGACCTGATATTGCACTTGATCGATGCGAGTGATCCGAATCGCTGGCAGCGGGTGCGCCAGGTGAATGCTGTTCTCAAGGAGCTCGAGGCCGACCACGTGCCGCAGATTCGCGTCTACAACAAGATCGACCTGCTGGATCGAGAGCCGAGAATCACCAATAATGGGGCAGGCGAAGGGCGCGCTGTCTGGCTGTCGGCATTGACCGGTGAAGGCCTGCCAATGCTCAAAACAGCGATTGCGCAGCGCCTGCGCCAGAAGACTGAACACCGCACGATCCAGCTGTCTGCGTCTCAGGGGCGACAAAGAGCCCAACTATTCGAACTGGGCGCTGTCATTGGAGAGGAGCCCATCGAAGCGGGCGGCTGGACGTTGCAACTGAAAATGACCGAAAAGGACTTGCGGCGCTTCCTAAAGCGTGAAAATCTCGCGGAAGAACAACTCGAACCGGTGCTGATGTCTGCATCAGCGTCGGCGGCAAACGAATGAGAAGTATAAATATTATGGCTTGGAACGAATCAGGAAACGGGAAAGACCCGTGGAAACGCGACGGGGAAGGACCCAACGATCTCGATCAGATTGTGCAGGACTGGCAGCGCCGGTTCGGCAGCCTGTTTTCGGGCGGCAGCGGCGGCAGCGGCGGCGCGAGTGGGGTGGTGCTGGCTGTCATCTTGCTGATCGCCTGGGGCGTGACCGGGTTTTACAGAATCGACGAGGCGGAACGCGGCGTGGTGCAGCGGTTTGGCGCCTATACGAAGACGACGCTGCCCGGGCTGCACTGGCATTTTCCGTTTCCCATCGAGACCTTTAATCGCGTCAATACCAGCGCGGTGTCGAATTACGCTTACCGCACCGAGATGTTGACGGCCGATGAGCAGTACGTGTTTATCGACATGGTCGTGCAATACCGGCGCACCAATCCGGTGGATTACAGTTTCGAAGTGGTTGAGCCCGATTTGACCATGCAGGACGTCACAGAGAGCGCGCTGCGCGAAGTCGTCGGCACAACGATGCTCGACGTGCTCGTGACCGGCAGGCGCGATGAAATCACCTCGCGCACGCGCGAGGTGCTGCAGTCGACCATCGATGCGTACAAGGCTGGCATTTCGATTACCTCGATTTCGCTTGAGACAGTGAACTATCCACAAGCCGTGCAGGCTGCGGTGGATGACGCGCAGAAAGCGCGTAACGACAGCGAGCGCTTCGGACTTGAAGCCGATGCCTATGCGAATGATGTCGTACCAAAAGCAGGCGGTGCTGCAATCCGAATATTGGAAGACGCCCGCGGTTACCGCGACCGTGTCGTCGCCGATGCACAAGGTGAAGCTTCTCGCTTTGAGGCAATTTTGACTGAGTATGAGAAGGCGCCGCGAGTAACGAGAGATCGCCTGTATATCGAGGCAATAGAAGATGTCTATGGCAATACGGCCAAGGTGCTGCTCGACAACAAGGGCAGTGGCAACGTCATGTACTTGCCGCTCGACCAGATCATCAAGCAGCAAGGGCGTGTGCCGACGACATTGGAGTCAAACCGCTCGGCTGATTCCGAGTCGTTACAGGCGCAGCAGGAGGCGTTAAACAACCTGGATGATACGCGCGAAAGGAGGATTCGCGAATGAACAGCGGCAAATTTGGCGGCGTCGTTGCGCTTGGCCTGATTATCGTTATTTTTGGCCTGTCGGCGTTTACGGTTGACGAGACCGAGCTGGCGATCAAACTACAGCTCGGCCAGGTGGTCCAGGCGGACTATGAGCCGGGCCTGCACTTCAAGTGGCCGATCGTACAGAACGTTCGTAAGTTCCCGCGTCGCATTCTGACCATTAGTGATCGGCCCGAGCGCATTTTCACGGCTGAGAACGAGGCAGTGCAGGTGGACTTCTTCGTCAAATGGCGAATCGTCGACCCGCTGCGTTTCTACACGTCGACGGGCGGTGCGTTGACCGTTGCCAATGGTCGTCTGTCCGAGATCATCAAGAACTCCATCGTGACCGAGTTCGGCAAACGGTCGGTCGCGGAGGCGATCTCACTGGAACGTGCGGAAATGATGCGCGACATGCTCGCGACAGCCGCGGCGACTGCCGAAGATCTAGGCGTCTCGCTCGTGGACTTTCGCGTGAAGCAGGTTGAATTCATGGACGAGGTGCGAAACTCGGTATACGCACAAATGGCGGCCGAGCGTGCTCGTATCGCTGCGGAACGACGTGCAGAGGGGCGGGCAGGCGCTGAGGAGAAGCGCGCGTCGGCCGACCGGCAGCGCACGGTAATTCTCGCGAACGCTTATCGTGACAGCCAGATCATTCGCGGTGAGGGTGATGCGAAGGCTGCCGACATTTACGCGCAGGCTTACACCAAGGATCCGGAGTTCTATGCTTTTTACCGCAGTATCGACGCCTACCGTAAATCGATGGGTAAGGCCGGCGATATCCTGGTGCTCGATCCTGACAATGAGTTTTTCCGTTACCTGAATCAGTCGAGCGGCGAAAAATAGCCGCTTATTGACAGCGCCGCATGTTCTGGACAGAAGTACTGACGGCACTCGCGCTGGTCCTCGTGCTGGAAGGTATGTTGCCATTCATATCGCCGTCGAACTATCGGCGCATGGTGGCTGAAGTTACAAAGCTCGGTGATAACAGCATTCGCAATATCGGATTGGTCGTCATGATCGCCGGATTGCTACTGTTATTCGTGGTGCGCAGTTAAGATCACATAGTAAAAACAAGTATCTAAGAGTCAGGGCGATCATGGGAAAAAATGTAGTTGTAATAGGCACCCAGTGGGGCGATGAGGGTAAAGGCAAGATCGTCGACCTGCTGACCGATCGCGCGGCAGCCGTCGTGCGTTTTCAGGGTGGCCACAATGCAGGCCACACGCTGGTAATCGATGGCGAGAAGACAGTTCTTCACCTGATTCCATCCGGCATTTTGCGTGACGGCGTCAGCTGCCTGATCGGCAATGGCGTGGTGCTGGCGCTGGATGCGCTGGTCGAAGAGGCGAATGCCCTGATCGAAAGCGGCGTGCCGGTGTACGAGCGCCTTAAGGTCAGCCCGGGCTGCCCGTTGATTCTGCCGTCACACGTAGCGCTCGACGCGGCACGCGAGAAAGCCAGAGGTGCCAGCGCCATTGGCACCACTGGCCGCGGTATCGGGCCGGCTTACGAAGACAAAGTCGCCCGCCGCGCCCTGAAGGTCTCCGACATCTTTGTACGCGAGGTTTTCGCCGCCAAGCTGGGTGAGGTTCTCGACTACCATAACTTCCTGTTGAAGAACTATTTCGGCGCGAAGACGGTCGACTTTGCAGAAACGCTGGACGAAACGCTGGGCTACGCCGAAATTATGGCGCCAATCACGGCGGACATTACACAAATACTCCACGATCTCGCGGACTCGGATAAAGGCATTCTGTTCGAAGGCGCGCAGGGCAGTTTCCTCGACGTCGATCACGGTACCTATCCGTATGTCACGTCATCGAATACCGTGGCGGCTGCTGCGAGTACCGGCACCGGTATCGGCCCGCGGAACCTCGACTACATCGTTGGCATTGTGAAGGCCTACACCACGCGTGTTGGCGCAGGGCCGTTTCCGACTGAGCTCTTCGATGACCAGGGCGCGCACCTGGCGCGAGTCGGGGCAGAGTTTGGTGCGACGACCGGACGCCCGCGCCGGTGTGGTTGGTTCGATGCCGTTGCACTGCGTCGCTCGATTATCAACAGCAGCGTGTCGGGCTTATGCGTCACGAAACTTGATGTACTCGACGAGCTGGAGACGATTCAGATCTGCGTGGGTTATTCGATTGACGACAAGCCTATCTCGGGTCTGCCGGTGGTTGTTGATCGCTTTGCGGAGTGCAAGCCGATTTACGAAGAGTGGGCCGGTTGGCAGGAGTCGACGGTTGGCATCACCGAGTTCAACAAGCTGCCGAAAAAAGCACGCGCTTATCTCGCACGTATCGAAGAACTCGCGGACATACCCGTCGACATCATATCGACCGGGCCGGATCGCGAGCAGACGATCATCAAGACGCATCCCTTCGATTAGTTTGACGCCGAAGACGCCGTCTTTGACCTTCAAAGCGGGCGCAGGTGCCCTGAAATCGATTCGTGCGCACGGCTTTGACATCAGTAGCATCGGTACGATTGCCGGTGCCTCGGGCGGCGCGAAGTGGCTGGTGCTGAGCCAGCTCGATCGCGCGATCCTTAAGAACCTGGTGCCGAAAATGGCCGGCCCGGTGCACCTGATCGGCTCGTCGATCGGCTCCTGGCGCTTCGCTTGCTATGCGCAAAACGATCCGTTGGCGGCGATTGAACGTTTTGAAAATGCCTATCTCGACCAGACCTACAGCGAGAAGCCGGACATTCACGAGATTACGACGAAGAGCCGCGAGATTCTCGCGCACATTCTCGGCCCGGACGGCGTTCAGCAAATACTGCAGAATCCACTATTTCGCACGCATGTCATGGCAGTGCGCAGTCGCAAAAGCAGCGCCACCGAGAACCGCGTGCTATTGGCGGCGAGTCTCATGGCGGCAGCGGCGATGAACACCATCAGTCGTAAGACCCTGGGCCTGTTTTTCGAACGTGCCCTGTTTTTCGACGACCGCGAGGTGCCGCCGTTTTTCGAGCTGACCGGTTTTCGGCTACAGCGTATTGCGCTAACGGCTGAGAATCTCTCCGATGCGATTATCGCTACGGGGTCCATTCCGCTAGTGCTATCCGGCGTGCCCAATATTAGTGGGGCGATTCCCGGCGTTTATCGCGACGGGGGTGTTATTGACTATCATCTGGATCTGCCGCACAGCAGCAAAGAACGGATGACGCTGTTTCCGCATTTCTACGATCGTATCGTGCCGGGCTGGTTCGACAAGCGGCTGAAATGGCGGCGGCCGCATCCGGGCAACGTTGATCGCACGATTCTCGTTAGCCCTTCGGCAGACTTCGTCGCGAAACTGCCGAACGCGAAAATTCCCGACCGCAGCGACTTTGTCAAGCTCACGCCAGAGGAGCGGGTCAAAGCATGGCGGACCTGCGTCGCTGCGTGCGCAGCACTGGCGGAGGAATTCAACGACGTTATAGAGAAGCAACAGCTGGCGGCGCGCTTGCAGCCTCTGTGGTAGGCTTTCCGGAAAATAACAATGGGGGAGAGACGGTGGCACCCACACCATCAACAATCGCTCGGCCGTACCCGGAGCTCACCTGGGTTGCGCTGATCACCGGCTGGTTTCTCGGCGTCATCATCGCCGTAGCTATGCGGCATTGATTCTCGGGTTTTCCATTGAAGGTTCGGAGCTCGCCGCGATCCTCGGCTTTGGCATTCTGCGTGGCCTGTTGGGTCGGAAGAGTATCGTCGAAAACAATATCGTCCAGACGGTCGCCAGTGGTGTAAACGGCGCATCCTCAGGAATGATGTTCTCCGTGCCGGCGCTGTTTTTGCTCGGTTTTGGTGATCGCTTCGATCCGGTCCTTCTGACCTTCGGTTGCATCGCCGGTGCGTTCATGGGTATTGCGTTTATCATTCCGCTGCGCAAGCACATGATTGACTACGAACGCCTGACTTATCCGGGCGGCGTTGCTGTTGCGACGATCCTCAAATCGCCCGGCGCCGGTGTGCGCAAAGCGATTTTCCTGGTGATTGCGGCTGTGATCAGCGCGGTCGTGCATTTTGCAACGATCCAGACGGGTGTCGACGACTGGAACGTCGGTGGCGGGCTCGGGCTACCAGACTACATGAACGGCATTTGGTACCTGTCGCTGATGACGGTGGGCGTCGGTTTTATTGCCGGGCGCGGCGGAATCGCGTTCATCATCGGTGGTTTTGTCGCCTACTGGTTCCTGTCACCGATGCTGGCCGTGACCGGCAGTTTTCCAGTGGATGCTGCGGGCGGTGACCCGGGTTTGATGCGCGTGTTGCTGTATCGCCCGTTAGGTATCGGCATGCTGATCGGCGGTGCGATCATGGGGGTGATTCTCGCGTTCCCGTTGATCGTTAGTGCCATTCGTTCGATGCAAAAAGCGGCTGGCGTCTCGTCCGAGTCCTCGGGCGACGAAATGCCGATCAAGATGCTGTATTTCGCAATCGTCGGCGCGCTGATTTTGTTGACCTTCATGGCGGTATCGTCCGCTGACTCGGTGAGTCTCGGGCGTGGTATCGCGATGGCACTGCTCGGCACGTTGTGGATCTGGATGGCGGGCATCATTTTGGCTGAGGCGATTGGTCGCACCAACTGGTCACCGCTGTCGGGCATGACGCTCGTCGGGATTACGTTGTTGATTGTTGTCACGCACGGCATGGAGCGCAGCGATTCGATTATTGCGGCGCTGATGGTAGGCGCGGCGACCTGTGTGGCTATGTCGCAGGCAACGGACCTGATGCTCGATTTGAAAACCGGATACCTCGTCGGCGCAACGCCGCGCATGCAGCAAATAGGGCAGTTCGCCGGCGCGTGGCTTGGCCCGATCGTCGTGATCTTTGTCATTTTCGTCTTGGACAAGTCCTACGGCCTTGGCAGCGAGCAGTTACCGGCACCGCAGGCGCAGGCACTGGCCAGCACGATTGACGGCATTCTCGGCGGCGACGTGCCGACCGAGAAATACATGGCCGGTGCGATTCTCGGCGGCATTTTGTCGGCGGTCATGGGTGGACTGGGCATCACTGTCGGACTCGGCTTCTATTTGCCGTTCAATATCGTGCTGACATATTCGCTCGGCACGCTGGCCCGCGAATTATCGAATAAAGTGAAGGGCAATACCTGGAGCGAGGAGATTGGCATTCCTATTGCTGCCGGACTCATCATCGGTGAAGCGCTTGTCGGTGTTGGTAATGCTCTCGCCATCGTATTCTCATAGGGAGGCAGGAAAATGACTAAGAAAGGGCTGGGTTACTTTCTGCTTGCCGTCGGTTTCTTAGGCGGTGCTTTTGCGACGTCGCTCGACGTGCAGGAAGTTAACTGGACAATGTTTGGGATCAGCGCTATAGCAGCGGTTGTTGGCCTGGTGCTCTTCAAAGGGCAGGCCTCGGCAGCGGCACGCTCGGAGACCGTGTTGCAGGTGAATCGCACGGAGCTGAATGAGTCGATCCAGAATATTGTTCGGGATCTTGAAGAGCTGAACGGTGATGGGCAGCAGCAAGGGGCTGCGTTGCGCGATGCCATCGATCTCAAGTTGCGGAATGACTTGCGCCGATTTGCCGATGCGAGGGAAAGTATGGTGCATCTGTTCGGCTTGCAGACCTATGCGGACATCGTGAG
>RCNE010001905.1_pt1 | contig 11333 bp, 10 predicted proteins | sample 2041361 | NCBI WGS metagenome assembly RCNE01 (sample SAMN09708229, study PRJNA481090) | Marine sediment metagenome, whole genome shotgun sequencing project.
CCTCCATCAGCGCGTCCACTTTTGAAGGGATGGCTCCATCCTCTAAGGGGACGTCGGCACGCTCCTCAACGAAGGACTGCCTGGCCGCAGTAATTTCAATATCGCCTGCATCCGTGTCGATCGCGTCAACCCAGGCGCCCGGGAACGCGGTTTTCAATTCCCCGAGTGCTGCAGCGGCGGCCGCACCGGAAGGGTAGTCGCCGAGCCTCAGGCGATACCAGGCATTGCCGTCGATGGTGACTTCAGAATAGAAAAGGCGTTGCCCCGTGCCGATCTTCAGCCCGTTCGCATCTGAAACCGTCGGAATTCGTTTCAGCGACGAAAGGTTGATGGCGTAACTTGGGGTGCGTGCTTTCGGTCGAGGCACCTGCCGGTGGCTTGTTGATGGCGTCGTAGGCTCTATCTTGGTCGCCGTGTCAGAAATCGCTGCAGTCTTTACTGAGACGACCAGGCCGAAAGTGACGCCTGACATGTCGACGTCGAATGTAACCGGTTGGCTGAAGTTGAATGTGAGCATCGGCCCGGCCGGCGAATCGCCATCGTATTCCATGTCGAGAAGCTGCGCGCTGTCGGAATTGCCGGGACGCAATCGGGTTCGCGACTCGGCGACGACAGGTGACACGCCGTTACAAATGCCAGTCGGCTCGAGGTAGATCCGCAGCCGGTCGCCGCCGCTCTGCGGTTCGTGCCGGAGGTACTCGGCCTTGCAATTAAAGCGGACCTCGATCGTTGCGGAATCCGCGTCGCCTGAAACGCGTGAGCTCTCGATAAAACCCGGGCCCGCAAAGGCCACAGCCGCGAGTCCGCACAACAGGGTGCCTGCAAGCCGGGGAGCAAGTCGTAGACTGGCTTTGTTGTTGATCAGTTCGCGCATAAACAAGGTCCGTGCTACCACTCGTCTTCGGTGATGCGGTGACAGCCACTGCTTGCGCAGTTCAAGTCGTTTTGCAGGCCATTGTGGTCATCCTTGTCGGCCTTGTAGTCTCTCGCGTGACAGCCTGCGCAGGTCGGTTGATAGCCCGGTGAAGACCAGTTGACCGCCTCAGTGTTCGTGCTATGGCAATCCGTGCACGCGAAGTTGCCGCGATGATCGAGTGGTTCGTACGTGAGGCCCGTGTGGCTGAAGTCTGCAGGGGTCCAGGCAACGGGGCTATGGCAGCGGCCGCAGTCCAGCGTCGTATTGAAGTGCCCCGGATTCTGCCCGGTCGCCTGCGTGCCGTTGTGACAGGACGAACAGGAACCCAATACCTGGTTGTGGTCCACCGTGGTTACCGGCGACCATACGATGGCGCTGTGGCAGTCCTCACAGACGTTGGTGGTCTGCACATGCGTGGGAGCCTTGCCCGTCGCGTCAGTGCCGTTGTGACAGCTGGAGCAATTGTCGATGATATTTGCGTGATCGAACGTCGCAGGCGTCCACGCAACCGTCGTGTGGCAGTCGTCGCAGTTATTGCCGCTGCTGATATGTGTCGGATGCTTGCCGGTCGCCGTTACACCATCGTGACAGGATCCGCACGTACCGAGAACCTGGGTGTGATCGACCGTAAAGACCGGTATCCAGACGTTGGACGTATGGCAGTCCTCACAAACGTCGCTGGTCTGGATGTGAGTTGGCGTCTTGCCTGTGGCGTCGGTGCCGTTGTGACAGCTTGAACAATTGCCGGTGATGTTGACGTGGTCGAAATTAGCCGGCAGCCAGCCCGTCGTGGAGTGGCAGTCGTCGCAGTTGGTGCCACTATTAATGTGCCCCTGGTTCTTGCCTGTCGCGATGATGCCGTCGTGGCAGGATCCGCAGGTTCCGATGACCTGCGTGTGATCGACCGTAAAGACGGGAACCCAGACATTCGATGTGTGGCAGTCCTCGCAGACGTTGCTGGTCTGGATGTGGGTCAGGTTCTTGCCAGTGGCCTCGGTGCCGTTGTGGCAGCTGAAACAATTGCCGGTGATGTTGACGTGATCGAAGTTTGCCGGCACCCAGCCTGTCGTGGAGTGGCAGTCGTCGCAGTTGGTGCCACTGGTGATATGCGTGGGGTTCTTGCCGGTTGCGGTGAGGCCGTCGTGACAGGAGCCGCAGGAACCCAGTACCTGCGTGTGATCGACAGTATCGGCTGGTGCCCAGATGTTGCTGTTATGGCAGTCTTCGCAGACGTTGCTGGTCTGGATGTGTGTGACGTTCTTACCCGTAGCCTCCACGCCGTTGTGGCAGCTGATGCAATTGCCGACGATGCCGACGTGGTCAAAAGTCGCCGGGCGCCAGGCATTAGATGTGTGGCAGTCATCACAGGTATTGCTGCTGTCGATATGAGTCGGGTGCTTACCCGTCGCCGTGACACCGTCGTGGCACGAGCCGCAGGTCCCGATCACTTGCGTATGGTCGACCGTGAATACCGGCGCGAATACGTTCGTGTTGTGGCAGTCCTCGCAGATGTTGCTTGTCTGGATATGCGTCTGGTTCTTGCCGGTCGCCTCAACGCCGTTGTGACAGTCGATGCAGTTGCCGACGATATTCACATGGTCGAAATTCGCCGGTAACCAGCCGGTGGTTGCGTGGCAGTCGTCGCAAGTCTCACCGCTGGCAATATGGTCGGGGTCCTTACCGGTCGACGTGAAACCGTCATGACAGGAGCCACAGGTGCCGGTCACCTGCGTGTGGTCGACCGTGTCCACCGGCGTAAACGCATTGGTGTTGTGGCAGTCCTCGCAGACGTCGGTTGTTGTAATGTGCGTCGGGGTCTTGCCAGTGGCGTCGGTGCCATTGTGGCAGCTGCCGCAATTTCCGGTGATATCCACGTGATTGAAGTTCGCAGGCGTCCAGCCGGTGGTCGCATGGCAGTCGTCGCAGTTGTTGCTGCTGTCGATATGCGTCGGAGTCTTGCCGGTGGCGGTAACGCCATCGTGACAAGAACCGCAGGACCCGATTACCTGCGTATGGTCGACCGTGAATACGGGCGCGAAGACGTTGGTTGTGTGGCAGTCCTCGCAGATATTGGTGGTTTGTATATGCGTCGTGTTCTTGCCGATGGCCTCCGTGCCGTTGTGGCAGCTTGCGCAGTCGCCTGTAATGTTGACGTGATCGAAGTTCGCCGGTAACCAGCCAATGGTGGAGTGGCAGTCATCGCAATTATTGCCGCTGGTGATATGCGTGGCGTTCTTGCCCGTGGCCGTGACGCCGTCGTGACAGGAGCCACAGGCTCCGAGGACCTGGGTATGGTCGACTGTTGTGACTGGCTCAAATGCGACGGTGCTGTGGCAGTCTTCACAAACATTCGTCGTCTGCACGTGCGTCGGACTCTTGCCCGTAGCGGTGGTCCCGTTGTGGCAGCTCACACAGTTGCCGACGATGCCTGCATGATCGAATACGGCGGGCGCCCAAGCGGTGACCGTGTGACAGTCGTCGCACTGATCATTGGATGAGATGTGGGTTGGCGTCTTTCCAGTAGCCTGAATACCGTTGTGACAACTGACACAGCTGCCGGTAATGGACGAATGATCCATGAAAGTAACAACGGTCCAGTTCGCCGTGATATGACAGTCGGAGCACTCGCCGGTGGTCGCGATATGGCTGGCTGGTTTTGACGACGCACGTACAAGCCCGCTCTGCGAGTGGCAACTGTTGCAGGATGGGTTGGTCGGTCCAAAAGTGCCACCGATATGGCAGCCTTCGCAGGTCACATTCGAGTGAGCACCGTCAAGAATGAAGCCAGTGCTGAAATGGTCGAAGGTCTGCTGTGACCAGGCATCATCCGATGCCAGCAGCGTGACAGCGATCACGGCCACAAAGATCAGGCGCAAGAGCAATGGTGCAGCAGAGGGGAGGGCGAAAGTCTTCGTGGTCATAGTGTTCATTGCAGTGACCTCACTTCGGTGAAGGTGTCGGCGCTGTGGCAGCGACCGCAGTCGGCACCGAATTCACCATCATGGACGTCGTCGGCGCGATGACAGTCGCGGCAACTACCGTTAATGGCTTTGATTTTTGCCAGGGGCATGCGATGACAGTCGTTACAACCCACCTCGATATGCGCGCCGTCGAGCGGGAAGTCAGTTTGCACGTCGTGATTAAAGGTCCAGATGTCCCAGGCGACCGGGTTATGGCAGCTGTCACATCGGTCTTCAAAATTGCCTTTGTGCGAGTCGTCGTCCTTGTGGCAGGAGACACAATCGACCGATTCGTTCGCATAGGCCTGGGTCGTATGACAGCTGTCACATTCCTGCTCTCTATGCACGCCGTGCAACGGGAATCGAGTCAGGTCATGGTCAAAGAAAACCGGATCCTGCCAGTTGACTTCCGTGTGGCAGCTCTCGCATTGAGTGCCAAGAACCCCTTCGTGAGGATCGTCGTCCGCGTGGCATGACTGACAGTCAGCCGCGAGCTCGACTTCGAAGATGGGCTCTATGTGGCAATCGTTACATGTGACTTCGCGGTGTCCGCCGAGGAGCTCGTAGTCAGTATGATCGTCGTGATCAAAGAACGGTTTTTCCCATTCAGTGCTCACATGGCAGGTGTCGCATTGGTCGCCGCGATGGCTGTCATGTGCGTCATCCTCCAGATGACAGGAGGCACAGGCTTTATCCATTTTGTCTTCGAAGGGATTCTCTGAATGGCAGTCGCTACAGGCGGCACGGGTATGTGCGCCCTCAAGCGGGAAATCAGTATCACGCTCGTGATTGAAGCTCGAGTCATTCCAGTCGCTTGGGTTGTGGCAGGCCCCGCATTCATTACCGCTACGGCCATCGTGCGCGTCGTCAGCTTCGTGGCAACCGAAGCAGGTCGTTGGAGGTTCGGGGAACGTGCGATCTTCGTGACAGTCAAGGCAGGCCGTCTCCTGATGCTTTCCGAGCAACGGGTATTCCGTGGAGTCGTGATCGAATTGGCCATTAGCCCATTCGGTTGGCTCATGGCACGACGCGCAGTCGTCATCCATCGTATTCTCATGAGGTTTTTCGTCGCGGTGACAATCGACGCAATCCGATGGCGCTTCCCTGTGTTTCTCGTCGGCAACGTGACAGTCGCTGCACTCAGCCTCAAGGTGAGCGCTTACGAGTTCGAAGTCGGTGAAGGCATGGTCGAAATTATCTTCTTCCAGGATCACCATGTTCGCATTGCGTCCTTCGTGATCCGTGTGGCATGACGCGCACTTATCGCCGCTCGCATCCGGATGGAGTCCGTGATAGCCAACAGAAGAATCAATGTCGGCTGCGACGTCTTCGTGGCAATCCATACAAAGTTGACGCTGCGCGTTCTTGTCGAACATCGTATGACATGATGAGCATTCGGCCTCGACCTCAGCATGGCCTTCTATGACCTGGCCTGGCATCACAAGCGTTTCGATATCCTGTGCGTGGGCGTTCGAAAATGTCAAAGCGGCAAGCATCATCGTTAATCCAACTAGACTATGTCTCCACCAGGTCATATCACTCAATCAATCGTGTTAGTACATGTGTACTGCGAGCACATGCACGAGCGCCGAAATAACCAGCAGAATGAACAGCGGCATATGAAAGACGTGCCACAGTGAGAACAGTCGCTCGTAAAAAGATATCTGGGCAACCTGGCGCATCAGCTTGACCTGCTGCGCGGCATATGCGTTCGCTGTCCGCCGCAGTTTCTTCGTATTGCTGCGGACTGTTTCCGACAGTACCGAGCGAGCTCGAAGTTCGCGGCGAATCGAAAAGTGCATCTTCACTCGTACAGCGTAGTACTTCACGGACCAGTACAGGCTGCGCCTCATGCTGAGCGAGCGCGTGAACTGATCGCCAAGAACTTCGGCGGAAACTGCATGCAGTGCGCCAATGAACCCTGGAAGTATTGCCGCCAGGCCCCGGCTATTGTCCAGTGACTCGGAGATCTCGACCCGAAGCTCCTCAATATTGGCGCGCTTGCCGTAGAGCCCGCGATGGATACGGGTATAAAAATAGCGGCCAATAATGCCGCTGATGGTGACGCCGAGCATGCTGTAAAGCGCCACCTTGCTGTTCATGGCATTGACGCTGAAATTGCAATGATAAAGAATCAGGAGTGGACCTATCAGTCCGATCAGCATGTGCACGCGAAACCAGTGCTTAACCAGCCCGAGGCGCCGGAGCAAAGATGATTTCTTGCCGGACGGGTAGAGCAGCAATAGCAACATCAGGGATCCGCCGACTATTCCGAGCCAATAGCCGACGCCTTCCTCAGGGTTTATAAGCTGCTTGTCCTTCAGCAGCCAGCCTGCCAGGAGCGCCGCTACGAGAATCGAATAGCCGTACACCGCTCGGAATGATCGAGCCTTGCTTGTTTTGGAACTGGCCGGGGTCGCCTTGGGCGTAGCCGGAATATCCAGTGCTGTCTCTAACATTCGTTTTTGCCCTTATTATTCTATGATCAGGTTCAAATGTTCATTGTCCGCGACGACAATGGTCCCTGATTTTGCTTCGAGGTCTTGCAGTGCATCGGTTGCAACACCCGAACGCGAGATACGAGCTGTTACTACCACCTGCTCGTAGTTGGAGAGTTTCGTGTCAGCTGAAATCGCCTGACTGTCGTTTAGAAGGAAGTCGAGCGGTAATTCAGAAACCGGTCTCTGCAGCACAGCGACGGGCATTGGCGGCCCGTCAACGGCGCGAGCAAAAATAAAGACGGTATCGGTTGGCAATGCGATCGCTTTTGATCGGTCGGACAGCTTCACATTGCCGAAGATCTGCGCCGCCGGAGATTCGTTCGCCGCGACGTCCTGGGAAAGGGCCGCCAGCCCTTCGTCGTATTCTCCGAGGGCGGCGGCGCGCTCATAGGCTTTGATTGCGTCTGGCGTTCTCTTCAGGTGCTGGTAGGAGCGCGCCAGGAGCAGCCAGCTCTTGCCATCATCAGGATTTTCTTCGACTCGGGCTGCGAGGCCGTCGACCATGCTCGAGACCGAGCCGACTGACTTCGGCGAGTTTCCCGAGAGGTTGCTTCGAGTAGATTTCGCCGTCGTTTCCGGCGCGACGATAGTCGCCGCTTGCGGTGAGCCAACCAGCCAATAAAGTCCGCCCGCAAAAACAGGCAAAGCCAGCGCAACGCCGATAAGACCAAATCGCCGATTGCCCCGAATCAGCGGTGTGGCGACGAAGCTGAAAGCCAGCAACGCCATAGCGATTGTCGATACCCAAAATACTGCGACCATGTCTGCTCAATACCCAAGCTTGTGAGAGTCAGCGAATTGCTCCGCACATTATTAGCAACACGAAGTTTGGCCAGGAAAGGTTCCGGCTTTCGCGAAGAAAAAGCCGGCTCTTTCAGGCCAGAACGTTATAAGGCGCGCCCGCGCGAAAATCCTGGCTCCCAGTGTCTGTTTTTCGGCACCCCGACGTAAGTGTCGTAGTTCACAGACAGCGCATATTGTGGATATTGATCACGGTAAACCTACAGGGTTGATGCCATATCGAACCGCGGGTTTTCCCTTAGTTTTTCCAGTTCTCCGTAAGCCGGATTGCAGCGATCGCGGGGCTCGGCCCATGCCGTTATGTAAAAACACTCTGAATTTCACTATTCTCGGATTCAATCCTGATAAAACCCTGAACATCTCGGTCACTGTCGTTGCGCCTCCACCTTCGCAACTATCCGTACGATGAAATTGTGAACAGAATCACACTCAAGACGGCAGGCAGCAGTAACCTTCAGTCCTCTTTGCGCAAAAGAAGAAGAAGTCTTTGAGTAATACCCTGCAATTCCTGATCTATGCCGTTCCGGTGCTGCTGATATTTCTGTGGTACCTGCGCGCTCACTCGCACAAGGAAACGACCGGTCTCAACGCGATGAAAGCGGCAACCGAAGAGGGCTTGATCGAACCACCGACACTGCATCCGGAGATCGACCATAAGCTCTGCATCGGTTGCACGAACTGCGTGGCCGCCTGTCCGGAACAGGGATCTCACCAGGTACTGGGGATGATCCGCAAGAAAGCCCACCTCGTTGGTCCAACCAACTGCATTGGTCACGGTGCCTGCAAGGACGTGTGCCCTGTTAACGCCATCACCCTGGTATTCGGAACTTCGCGGCGCGGCATCGACATCCCATTGGTCAATCCGGATTTTCAGACCAACGTGCCGGGCGTATTCATTGCGGGTGAGCTCGGCGGAATGGGTTTGATCAAGAATGCGGTTGAGCAAGGCAGGCAGGCGATGGAATCGATTGGCAACCTCCTGCAAACCCCGCATCAAAACGCGCTCGACATCGTTATCGTCGGAGCGGGTCCGGCAGGGTTATGTGCGACGCTGGCCGCGACAGAGGCGAAGTTGAAATATGCGACCGTGGAGCAGGAGGAGCTCGGTGGGACCGTCGCCCACTTTCCGCGGCGAAAACTGGTAATGACGCAACCCGCCGTATTGCCAATCGTAGGCAAAATGAGTTTCAAGGAAGTACAGAAGGAAGAGCTCATCGATTTTTGGCGCGACGTCGAGAAAAAAACGGGCATCACCATCAACTACAGCGAGAATGTCGAAGCTGTTGAGGCCGCACCGAATGGCGGATTCGTAGTGAAGACCGGCAAACGCAACTACAACACGCGGACGGTTCTGCTGGCTATCGGGCGCCGCGGATCACCTCGAAAGCTGGGCGTTCCCGGTGAAGAAATGACTAAGGTTGTCTACCGCGTTATCGATCCTGCCCAACATCGAAACCAGCATGTGCTCGTAGTAGGCGGTGGTGATAGTGCGTTAGAAGCCGCAACGACCATCGCGGAAGAGCCTGGAACGACGGTCACGCTGTCGTATCGATCGGAGGCATTTTCCCGTGCGAAGCCAAAGAATCGGCAACGCGTCGACGAAATGGCGGCGGCGGGGCGCCTGCGCGTTCTGTACAGCTCGAACGTGAAGACAATTCGCGAAGATGCGGTGGAGATTGCCCATAGCGATACGTTGGAAGAGATCCCGAACGATGCCGTTGTCGTGTCGGCCGGCGGCATCCTGCCGAGTGGCTTTTTGAAGACCATTGGCATTCATGTCGAAACGAAATGGGGTAGCCAGTAAAAGGCTTAGTCGTTCTCGAATAAGCGCTTAACGGAATCGACAAGCGCCTTGCGCTCGAATGGCTTCGTAATCACCCAGTCTGCGCCCGCTTGCGTGGCGGCCTGCAGATAGGCGGTTGTTGTTATCGCATTCGGCTCATACGCCTTGTGTCCAAAATTACCGCCACCTGAGATCGCGATAACCTTAATGCCAGGCTGCGCATCTCGAGCCCTTCGGATCGCCTCCACGCCGTCGATGCCGGGCATAATGATGTCGCTGATCAACACATCGAATTCGCGGTCAGCCAACAGTGCGAGGCCCGCTTCGGCGTTTGCTGCTGTTTCTACATCGTAGCCTTCCCGTTGCAGCACAAGCGCGATGGCGTCTCGTACGTCAGTCTCATCATCAATCAATAGTATGCTGGTCATCTCGTTCAACCTGAGTTTTTGTTGCTCGCGTGCAAAGGTCATCCCTCAAGAACGGGGAAGTATACGGAGAACGTTGATCCCGATTCTAGCGCACTCTCAACTTCAATTGCGCCATTCAAGTCGTTGACTATTCCATGTACAACGGATAGTCCAAGTCCTGTACCTTTGCCTACTGTACGCGTGGTGAAAAAGGGTTCAAATATCCGGCTTTTGGTGTTTCGGTCCATTCCATGGCCCGAGTCCCTGACCGCAAGTCGAACAAGCTTGTGTCCGCGAAGCGCTGGATGCCCGGCAGCAAGTCTTGTGTTTGCTTCGGTCACATCCAGTGTTACCTGCACGGTTCCGGCCCCGTCGGTCAGTGCCTGGATCGCGTTGGTGAGCAGGTTCAGCACGAGTTGGCCGAGTAGTGAGGAGTCACCCAGAATAGACGGGCAATCGGCCGCTGTTCTAACTTCAAGCGTCGCCGCCGGCGGCAATGACGTCCTCACAAGGTCCGCCGACTCTTGTACTATTTCGCTAAGGTCGACTGGTACGGTCTCATCGTTAGTCATCTTGCGGCTAAAGGTCAGCACCTGACCAACCAGGGCCTTGGCGCGCTTCGCCGCATTCAGTACGCGCTCCATGTTGTCGATCGACTTGGTGTCGCGGGGCACGTCTTCGATTGCCATCTCTGTGTATAGAATGATGGGTAAGAGGATATTATTGAGTTCATGGGCGATCCCGCCGGCCATTGTGCCCACCGTCTCCAGACGTTGGCTGTGGCGGAGCTGTTGCTCGAGGCTGCGGCGCTCCGTCTCGAGATTTTCTCGATCGAGGATCTCTTGCTGCAGTTGTTCGTTCATCCCGATGAGCCGATTCTTCATTCGCTCAAGGTCCTCGGCGAGCTCGACGATCTCAACAAGATCTGTTTCAGCGCTGAGCTGTCCTGTCAATTCGCCGGAGGCAATTTGTCGGGACGCCGTCTGCAAAGACCGGATGGGTCGAGCAATTCGTCTGCTGACCATCGGTAGGAGAAGGAACAGTGCGACAAGGTAGATGGCAACCAGGAGCAGACCATTTCGATGAGCGACGGCATTATTCTCGAGAAACGGCGCTTCATCGAAACCGACCTTCAATTGCAGCATGTCCGTGCCACGGAACACCGGCACCGAAATAAAGTAGATATCGTCTCCATGCTCACCTATCGCAAAATCTTCCACGTAGGCGGGTGCGTTTTGCGGATCGATCAGGGAGCTCATAGACACGCTGTCCTGGCCCTCTAACCGGGAGTACAGGCCGACGCCGCTCAGGACGATCGTGTCCAGGATTTCGATAACTTCCGAATCCGAAGAAGCATCGTCCAGGCGTTCAAGGTCGTCTGCAAGAAAACGCGCATAGCCGCGCGTGCTGTTGAGAAACATCTCCTCATTGTTTTGCTCGAGAATATAGACGAGCCCGAAATAGAGTGCCGGCAGCACAATGACGTGGATAGCGGCTATGCCAAGCGCAATTCGAGCGGTTATAGTCCTGCTCAGCGGTGCCACAATACTCTCACGACTTTAATGTTTTCGTCGTCCTTGATGTCCTCTTCCCATGCGAAAGCTATCGCGTCCTTGTCGTTCTTTATGCTTTCGACAACTTGATCAATATTGTAATAGACGTCCGGCCGTACGCGACCCGATTGCAGGGTCAGGGATAGCAGCCTGCGATCATAGGACCTCTCCGACATACCCATAACGTCTTGCAAGAAGATTTCCCACAATCTCACATTGCTTCTGTTCGTCAGTGCGCGAATAACTCGGCCACCGTGATTTCTAACGGTGAACCCAAGGTAGACCTTCCTGAGGTCCACGGGTTTGAGGCTGTCGATGGAGCTTTCTGCGTTCGCAATAAGGACCAGAGAATGATTGGCATGCAGGGAAGCCGGCGCCGCCAGCGAGCCGAGGATCAACGCGATGATAGCCA
>RCNE010001908.1_pt1 | contig 11318 bp, 7 predicted proteins | sample 2041361 | NCBI WGS metagenome assembly RCNE01 (sample SAMN09708229, study PRJNA481090) | Marine sediment metagenome, whole genome shotgun sequencing project.
CACCCATTGTCTTTGCTGGCGATTACCCACTAAATAACTCTTAATACTCTTCGTATTATAATATTCGCTGTATTGTTTAAGCACTTCTTTGGCATGTTCTAAACTTTTAATGTTATAAGCCCAATACCCAACTCCAGGGCCTGTACTATAGACTCTTGGTCCATGAATCATACCGGCATCAACCATATCTGCATAGGTTAAAACATCGGTGGTTGCAGTTTGCGGATCTCTAGTCGTCGTCACGCCATAGGCTAGATTTGCAGAATAAATCCAAACCTGATTTTTATGAACTCCCCAATTTGGCCACATATGTGCATGGGTATCTATAAAACCTGGGGTCAAAGTTTTACCAGTAACATCAATAATTTTAGCATCGTCAGGCACAGTGAAACTACCTGAAGCTCCAACGGCTTTAATGCGATTATTTTCAATTAAAATATCTCCATTTTCTATGACTTCTTTACCGTTCATGGTAATGATACGCCCTCCTTTTAGTAAGATCTTACCTTTTGGAATGGCACGTTGGTATTTCACCTTTACTTTATACTCATCGGCTTTAAACTTTAGCGTATCCTTTTTCTTGTCTTTTTTATCTTCCGTCTTTGTAGAATCTGTTTTCTTTTCGGCAGCCTTTAGTTCTTTTTCTTTTTTCTTAGCGACTGCTAAACTATCTGTAAAAGCTTTCCCTTTTGCTAAGTCATAGGCGAAGTGGCTTGCGCCAAGTGACCAATGCACCTTTTTACTATCGTTAGACCATGCTGCAAATTCACCTCCCATTACGGTGAGCTTAGTTGCAGGAAAGGCGGCTTTTTCAGGTTTAGCCACTGAAATCGATGGGGTTTCTCCAATCATAGGAATGACCACCGAATAAATATCATTATTTATCTGAGCCAAAGCATGGGTACCGTCTGGCGAAATCCTGATTTCACTAGGTTTCGAGCCTTTATTCACTTCACGCCAACCTTCTTCATGCGTTGGCATCGCCGCAGCTTGATCGTGGTCTTTTCCGAAGACATCAGAAGAGCCATAGGTTTTAATACCTGTTAATTTCAAATGTTCTTTTTCATCACTACCATCCCAACGGATAGAAATTAGACCTTTGGTACCATGATTTAAATACACCCGATTATTCACCTGGGTAAAGTGCGGTAACTGTCTGCCTTTAGATTTATCAATTACGGTAATGTCTCCCCCTTCAGACGAAATCCAAGCGAGTTCGGCATATACACGACCATTAAATGGATCAATAGCATCATCATACGTTTGCGCTGCCCCTTTCGTAAAGGCAATGCGATTACTTTTATAGGACCAAGCCGGATAGGTGTAAATACCGCGTTCCTTAGTCAATTGTGTAGGGTTACCGCTACCTGAAGCATTCACTTTATATAAATGCCCTCCATCGGGTTTCCAGGTGGTAAAAACAATCTGTTTACCATCTGGCGACCAGGCTGGCATCGCTTCTGTAAAATTGTGATCGGTTAAGCGTTTTGGAGTGCCGTTTTCTAAATCCATCACATAAAGACGGTTCAATGCGGTAAACGCTATTTGTTTACCATCTGGAGAGGGTTTTGCATCTCTAATTTGTGTGACAAAGGCTTCTGGTGAATCATCAATAGGATACTTAAACGAGACCATTGGTCCCATATCTAAATCTACATCCACAGAAAACGGAATCTCAGTGGCATTACTATCTGAAATGCTAATCTTGTATAGTTTTCCACCATAAGAGGCGATAAGGTTTTTACTGTCTGGCGTAAATGCCATGGCAGGTAACACACCTAATGGCGCGATAGATTCTTGGTCATCGCGTTGCACAGGATAGGCCAACCAGCGTTCTTCGCCCGTTTTAAGATTCCGTAAAACCAAGCCTGTATGCTCTTCAAAACGGCTGCCATAGACCATCCAATTTCCATCTTTAGAAAGGGTAGGAGTAAAGGCAGAACCATAACGCGATGTGATCATTTCGGTCGTCGCATCCTCACGGTCAAAACTCATAATCTGATACTGCGGCAACTGTGCATTATAATTCCATGCTCCACGGCGTGCCGAGAAGTAAATATGTTTGCCGTCTGCGCTAAAAGCAGGATCAATATATTTATTAGCTTTTTCCTTTTTTAATAAATCAGCACCAGAACCTCCATCTTTATGAACGATAAAAGGCTTTACATTTCGTCTGCCACGGGTGCCAACGATATAATCACCATCGGGACTCCAATCTGCCGAGACCTGGTATTTGTTTTTGTCTTTAGTGAGCTGTTTTTGTTCTTTAGTTGCCAAATCCATGGTCCAAAGGTTGTCCGAGCCACTTTTATCTGATATAAATAAAATAGACTTACCATCTGGGCTGTAACGTGGATGCACATCGTAAGGCATGCCTTCCGTAACTCTAGTGGCTTTTCCTCCTGCCATAGGAATGGTGTAGAGGTCTCCCATCATATCAAACATAATGGTACTGCCATCAGGACTCACATCTACCGAAATCCAAGTGCCTTTATCCGTGGTGAAGTTCACTTTACGGGTGGGCTCTAAAGGGAGTTCTTTAGTGGCTTTTTTGGTGGAGTCTTTAGCTTTATCAGCGTCTTGAGCGGTTAAACTATTTAAAGAGAAAAGTAGGAGTAGGGCAATGTAAAAACGCGTGTAGTTTTTCATGTGTGGTTGATTGATTAAATATACTGCCTTAAAAATAAGGAAATTAATAGAATGTTACTGTTAATTATTTTGTTAGTGCGACAAACCTCAAATTGAACCGTCATTGCACGGGAAGAATGGACGAAGTAAATGCAAGGCATTCATGAATACTTTTGAAAAACAATAAGAGCTCATGAATAATCTGTTTGTTGGTAATTTTATTCTTGATGAGACTAGTTTTCTTCGTCCCTCGCAACGCCTCGCCGTGACTTTGATCATGTCATCGCGAGGCTTGAGCCTGTGTAGGGCATTACTGAAAAACAAAATATATTTTGTTTTGAACGTAGTAAACGACGTTTGCCGAAGTAAAGCGATCTGTTTACTATAAGTTCTCCCCTAATGAGACTGCTTTACGTCGTCTCAATTGGACTCACTTCACCTCACTTCGACTACGCTGAGTGACCAACGCTCAATGACCAATGCTCAGTGGCCAACGCTTAGTGGCCAAAGCTTAGTAGCTAAAGCTCAGTGACTAACGTTAGGAGCAGGCTCAAGTCTCGCAATGACTGTAGCCATGCAATTTACAACTCATCCTAAAATTTATTTGACGCGATTTCTTTTTTAAAATAGGCGATTTGTTTTCGGAAAAATAGCACCTAAAATCATCAAATAATAATGTATCTTTAAGTTTCATTTCTTAAGCTTAAATCCCATTACATCTATGAAGTTCCTCAAACTTATGTCCTGCCTGCTCGTCTTACTATTATTTGCTTGTAATCAGGACAATGCTAAAGACGAAAAAGAGGTGCGTGAGTTTGCGAAACAATGGAACGCAGCCCATACACAACTCAAGGCACCCTACCTAGAACGCGACTATATGGATGTCGTCACCTATTACGGAAAAGAGCGCACCAGAAGACAAGTGCAGCAAGATAAGAATTTGCTGTTTCAACAATTCCCAGATTATACACAGCGTATTTTAAATGACGAATTGGTCATCACGAAAGAGGTCGGGAGCTATTTAGTAACCTTCACCAAACAGGTCAGCTATAACGGCATAGTAGCAGATTATACGTCGTATCTTTCAGTGACATCTAAAAATGGTGCGGTTAAAATATTACGAGAAGGCGTTGCTGAAAATGCTAAAGATCTAGATGCTCCCATTTTTCCTAGTGCTCGCGAAAATAATGAGGTCTTCACGACAACGAGGCAGCTGTTCGGAGATTTTAATGGCGACGGTCTATCAGACTCTGCGTCCGTAAGCTCTCCAGAAATAATATCCGCTACAAAAACGGAAGGCCAAAACGGCGATTCGGTAAAATGCAAAGGGGGCTGCAAGAGCGTGATCACCTTTAGTAATAAAGATCTAAAAGCCATCACAATCGAAGGCGCATACAGATCACAATTAGAAAATCTTAAAGACCTTAACAGTGACGGAGCAGACGAGATTGGTTTTTGGAATCTAAAACCCACGACTAAGAGTCTCTATGTTTTTAATGCAACCAATGGTGTTTTACTTACCGAGCCTGTCGTCATTAACACCTCCGTCCATAAAAACCTCAGTCTTATTGACGTTTTTAAAAAAACAGGGCCTAATAAAATTACAGTCACACACAGTGAACAAGTCAATGGGAAGTGGGTCTTAAAAAGCGAAGTGATTGCTTTGGATTGAGAAAATACTAAGCATTCATGAATACCTCTTAAAAACAATAAGAACTCATGAATAATCTGTTTCTAGCTTAATGTCATTGCGAGCTTTACGAGGCATACGAAGTAAACTTGAAGCAATCTGCCTATTGCTTTGCTTTATGTTCATTTTACCTTGATGTAAACTGCGCAGCAAATCATGAGATCCATAAAATAAGTATCGGCGAATAAACGAACCAAAAGATCAAAACGATTGGTTAGGAATTACTCATTTATTCTTATTGTTTAAATAGGAAATCGTGAATGCCGCGCATTTGCCAAGCACCATTCGCTAATGCGTGTTTGTTTATATTTTTCATTACCCTTCTAATTTGAACCCTTGATTTGTTTTCAAAACTAACTTTATTACTCATTATTTCTGAAAATCGTTGCTTCCGACGGTGTCGGAATTTCAAGTATGATATTGGTTTAGGGCTTATTTACTGTGATTGTTGGTGATATAAAAACGGGAATTGTATTGACATTGCTAGCGCGCCTAGCAGCTGATATAGATACAAGACGCGGCAAATACTAAGCAATCATGAATACCTTTGAGAAACAATAGGAGCTCATCAATAATCTGTTTTTTGGATTACTGGATTATTATATTGTAGGTTTTTGACTGCTTTTTACGTGGGGATTGTTGTATAATACATTCATGATAAGGGTGTTGAATTATATTTTTCCAAAAAAAAACAGTAGGACAAGGTCTCTACATGTCTAATTATTTCTTTAATTTTAGAGGTATATATATTAAAGTTAAACTCACTAGGGTGTTTATATGCTTGTTGGCTTGAATAGTCACAAACATTGAAACTAAAATTGAACAACATGAAAACAAAACATTTATTTTTCATTCTCTTACTTTTCATTGCTAATTCGGCACGCGCTCAATTGAGTGCCGTTCAATCTCAACAAATTGATAGCTTGTTTAATTCATGGACTGAAGCTAATCATCCTGGAGGAGCTGTTGGCATAATGCAAGACGGAAAAGTTATTTATTCAAAAGCATTTGGTTTGGCAAGTTTAGAGTATCAAGTCCCAAACACAACAGAAACCATATTCAATATAGCCTCAGTTTCTAAGCAATTTACGGCCATGGGTATTGTGCTACTTCATGAGAAAGGGCTAATATCAATAGATGATGATATCCGCAAATATTTACCAGACATGCCAGATTTTGGACATACCATTACCATACGCCACATGCTGCATCATACAAGTGGTATGCGTAGTTTACACGCTATGCTTGAATTAGCTGGGTGGCGACGTGGCGACTCTAGAACGAATGAAGATTTGTATCGGTTTATGTTAAACCAAAAGGAGTTGAATTTTGAACCAGGTGAAGAATTCTTGTATTGTAATACAGGGTATATGCTCATGGTCAATATTATTGAAAATGTGACTAAAGAAAAGTTTCCCATGTGGATGAAAGCTAATGTTTTTGAACCATTAGGAATGACAAATACTTATGTGGAAGACAGATTTGATCGTATTGTTCCAAATAATGCAACCTCATATTATGGAGCAAAAGGTGATTTTTTTAGAGCAGTAGAATTTTGGGGTTATATAGGATCTGGCAATATGCATTCTACAACAGCAGATTTATTAAAGTGGCTTCAGAACTTTAGCAGACCACCTTCAAATTGGAGTTCAGCTTTTGAAATGCTCAAAACGACCGATGCACTTAATGATGGCAGTGAAAACAACTATGCCTTTGGAGTAAGTCTTGATGAGGTAAATGGTTATAAGAGAATTCAACATGGAGGAGCTATAGGTGGTTTTAGATCGTATACGAGCACCTACCCTGAAGAACAACTGAGTATTGCCGTGTTAACTAATTTTTCATCATCAAATGTTGGACAAAAGGAAAGCCAAATTGCTCAAGTTTTATTAAAAGAGAAGTTGATTAAAAAAATAGCAGATGGGGAACCAAAATTGAATAGACCCGCTATTACATTGTCAACTGAACAGCTGAAAAAATTTGAAGCTTCTTATTGGAACGATAAGGAAAACTATGCAAGAAAAATATATGTAAAAAATGACACATTACATTATTTTCGTTCAACAAATAATGAAAATTCCTTAGTTCCTATTTCACCTAACGAATTTAAGATGTTAGGCATATCTGGTAATCTCGTTGCAAAATTTGATGTAGATGCAACTGGTCATAAAACGATGTCTGTTAGTGAAGATGGAGGCAGGTCTTCAATGTTTAAGTCTTTTGAACCTGGTGTTGCAGACGCTATGGACTTTAAGGGCTATACGGGTCGTTTTTATAGTCCTGAATTAGAAAGCACTTTTGACTTCTTTATTAGAGATGAGAAATTAGTTGGTCATCATGGAAGACATGGTGATTTCCCAGTACAAATAATTAAAAGTGACGTCGTGGAAAATCCTGGTAGGGCGATAATAAAATTTGAGCGCGATAAAAACAACAAAGTAACTGGAATTAGAATTTCTAATGGAAGGGCCAGAAATGTTTGGTTTGAAAAACAAGAATAAATACGCAAGCCAACAACATATATAAGCTATTAAAACGGCTCATATAAATTACCGTTAGCGCCAATTAATACAAAATCAATTAAATAATGAAAGTTACAGATGAACATAATGAGCGTATAGCAAAAATGAAATTTTATTCAGTTTATCCTCATTACGTCACGAAGATTGAAAAGAAAGGCAGAACGACAGCTGAGTTGCATCAAGTGATAGAATGGTTAACTGGTTTTAATGAGTCCAAAATACAAGAGTTAATTGATGAAAAAGCAACATTTGAATTATTCTTTCAAAACGCGGAACTGAATCCAAATGCTCACCTGATTAAAGGAGTAATATGCGGTTATCGAATTGAGGAAATAGATTATCCATTAACGCAACAAGTAAGGTATTTGGATAAATTAGTAGATGAATTAGCAAAGGGACGAAAAATGGAGAAGATATTACGAATTGGATAAAAACTGTAACTAACAACGTTTAAAATTAATACCTAATAAAAGCCTACTTACGAAAGTCCGTAAGGACTTTCTATCTGTGATTTATTTACTAACTATAGGACTTAAAACACGCAACTAACCTTATAACGACAGTTAGCCTTTATTTGAAAAATTTCAACATTAGGCAAAAAGATATAGATGTAAAAATGGGTATTAACAATTAGAACATAATTAATTTACAAACATAAAAAATAATATTATGATGGTTTTTATTGAATTTTGGAAAGCTAAAGATGCATGGCATCAATTGACTAAAGAAGAACGAATAGCCTATCTGGGCCAAATTGGACCAGCTATGGAAGATTTAGTATCAAAAGGAGTAACTATTGATGCTTGGGGCTTGAATAGTGACACTTCACCATATAAAGCAGATTATGACTTCTATGCTATTGCAAAGTTGCCTTCTCAAGAATTACTTGATAGTTTTCAAGCCACAGTGGAAGGCTCAGCTTGGTACAATTACTTTGAACAAATAAATGTGTCTGGAGATGATTTAGGCATAGAGACCGTCATTGGAAAAATGATTGAGTTGTAATCAAATAATAGCAATTAAGAAAAGAAAACAAAGGCTAACAAGAGGCCTAATTCATTGCTAGTTCTGTTTGTATTCTGGCTCGAGCGAAGCGAACTGGAGCAAGCATAATTCTAGGGGTTTTCCTCTGGCGCGTTATCTTTTACTAGTTTAGTTTCTAGCCAATGCAACTAAGCCTGCACAATACGTTTTGTGCAAGCTCGGTATGCTACAGGCACAACGTTTACTGACAAGAATGCCAATAAAAATATGAAAAGAAGAATCTTTATTAAAAACACGACATTGACTGGGCTTGGGATCACAACATTTGGACTACTGGACTTAAATGCTACAGTGTTCTTTGGCAACAATCTCAAAGTAAACGGGCAACGTATTGAAAATCGGATTAATGAGCTGGCCAAATTTGGACAGGACGAAAACGGTCACGGCTACCGAGTGGCGTATACCAAAGGCGACATTGAGGGCAGAGCATGGTTTATGCAACTGATGAAAAATGCTGGACTTCATCCAACTATTGACAGTGGGGGCAACATCATCGGGACGCGAAACGGGAAAAAACCTGCACTAAAACCAATTGCTTTTGGTTCGCACATTGACATGGTGCCTGATGGGGGCAACTACGATGGTACTTTAGGCTCCCTTAGTGCTTTGGAAGTCATAGAAGTACTCAATGAAAATAAGATGGTGACAGAACACCCTCTGGAGGTCATCATTTTCGCCAATGAAGAAGGAGGTCTCATTGGTAGCCAGGCCATGGTGGGGCAATTGACAGATGATGGACTAAAGCAGATTAGTCAAAGTGGTTTGGTGATGGCAGATGGAATCAAGGCTATTAATGGTAAACCTAATGAACTTCAAAATTCCATACGCAAGAAAGGAGACCTCCACGCATTTCTTGAACTCCATATTGAGCAAGGTGGCATTCTGGAGAGTGAAAACTTACAAATCGGTGTAGTTGAAGGTATTGTAGGTATTCTGGATTGTAAAATTACGATAGAGGGTTTTGCAAATCATGCGGGCACGACTCCTATGAAACTGCGGAAAGATGCTTTATTGGCTGCGTCCAAATTAATAATTGAAGTGAACGAAGTGATTAACAGTATACCAGGAAATCAAGTTGGAACTGTAGGGAAAATTCAGGCCCTGCCTGGAGCATACAATGTTGTGCCGGGTAAGGTTATATTAGGTTTGGAAATACGGGATTTGTCATGGGATAAAATTGAAATGTTGTTGGCTGAAATTGAAAAGGGTGCTGAGACTATAGCATTTGACACAAAAACGAAAATTATTTTTAAGCCTGAGGCAAGTTTCTCAAAACCTGCACTAACAGATAAATTATTGCAAAAAAAAATCTATGAATCCGCAAATTCTCTTGGACTTAAAACGAAGTTTATGCAAAGTGGCGCAGGTCACGACTCGCAACAAATGGCAACCATTGCACCTGTGGGTATGATTTTCGTTCCAAGCGTAGGTGGCATTAGCCATTCGCATAAAGAATTCACCAAAACAGAAGACATGATAAATGGAGCTAATGTATTACTGCAAACCATATTATCCGTTGACAGAGAATGAGGTCAGCCTGCGCAAAACAAAAGCTATAAAGCATCTGCCTTAACGCACATAACAAATCAATTAAAGTACTATGGACAAAGCATTACAAACGATGATTGACAATATGCCTGAAAAAACAGGAAAGTCATTAGAGCAATGGAAAGACGTTCTTAAAGCGGAATCCTTTTCAAAACATTCGGAAGGGGTCAACTATTTAAAGGCAAAGCACCACGTTACCCATGGTTTTGCAAATATGATTGTAACACTTTCAAAGGAAGAAAATAAGGTGCCTGAAGACCTCGTTGAAGCCCAATATAAAGGGAAAGAGAATTTATTACCGATCTATCAAGCGCTTAACAAATTCGTTAGTGCTTTGGGAACAGATATTATAATTATACCAAAAAAAAGAAGTGTAAGTATGATTCGGAAACGGCAATTTGTGTTGATAAAACCAGCCACTAAAACACGGATTGATTTGGGTTTTAAGCTAAAAGATAAACCAACGACCGCTAGGCTTGAGAATTCTGGACCTTTTGGAACCATGTGTACGCATAGGGTGAAAATCTCTGAAATTACTGAGATTGATGATGAATTAAAAAAATGGATTTCGGAAGCCTATGAAACATCAATATAAAACGGGCTACACTAAAATAGATAAGCAAAAGTCTCTTGCGGGATATGGCTGCGCATTGCTAAAACGTAAGTGGCAATTTTGAAAAGACCAAAATAAATTAATCATTCTTCTAAACCTATTAACTATGAAAAACAGTATTGTGTTAATGGCCATAGCCATTTTAATATTAGGGTGTAATGCACAAAAAGAAGCCCTTAAGAATGGTAAAACTTATGAGAACTTTAAAGGTTTTGAGCCCATTGACCCAATTGAATATGATGATAATGTATATATCGTAATTGATGGCCGGATTGTCAGTAAAGAAATAAAATTACTATCACCAGATGAGGTTTTAAGTTTCCTAAACAATGAAACTGTTCTAGTCTCAATCGCTCAGTTCTCTATGGAAGGTGATATTAGTTATTTACCAGTTACGGTGTCTTCTAAATATACAAGTTATAAAATTACAATGGACTATATGAAGTTTGCGACACTTGGACAACGGAATCAGCAGAACGAATTTATTGGTTTTAAAAGAGTGGGAGTTGGTCTTAGATTAATTTCACTTATAACAACAACAGATGCTGGAATAAATATTGGTGATTTATCATCGATTGGTATGGCTGCAAAAATGGGCAAATTAACTGGCACATTAATGGTAGAGGTAATTGGGATTAAGTCAAAAGAAGTGACCACTTTATTACCACTACCCTCAGAAATTAATCAAACAACCATCCAAAATGCAATGCAAGCCTTAGCTACCATTAAATCGAAAATATATGACGACGACACGCAATTATATCCGCAAGTTATGGCAATAAAGACTGTAGATACTAAGACTGATTCGACTAAAACAGGCCCAGAACGTAGCGATAGTATAAATGAGGATAATAGAATACAGCTTCAAGTCGACAATAATAAAATAATCCCTACTAATAAAGCGGAAAAAGCGGAAGATTTAGAAAGTCAAGCCTTCAGTTTTCTATTTGCCAAAGACCTTGAAAACGCAATGAGAAAATTTAGTGAATGCGAAAATACCTTTCCAACATACCATAGTGTCTATGATATTTTAAGACTACTTAATAGAGAAAAACAAAATTTGTCCGTGGACAATGATACACAATGGAAAGCCGTTTATTTTCAAATTCTAAATGACTATAGCTGGAAGTTATCGAGGGATATTTTAGAGAAACTTAGAGCATTAAGTCAATAAAAAAGGGCCAAATACAGCATGCACTAAAGCGTTAGCAGAAATTTAAATAAAGAAAAAAAAATATTGATATATGGAAAAGACCGTTTTAATCGCGTTAGT
>RCNE010001910.1_pt1 | contig 11315 bp, 6 predicted proteins | sample 2041361 | NCBI WGS metagenome assembly RCNE01 (sample SAMN09708229, study PRJNA481090) | Marine sediment metagenome, whole genome shotgun sequencing project.
AAATTTAAGAAGTATTCGGGAGTAAAGTGTGGTAAAAAAAAGAATCCCCGAATTTTCGGGGATTCTTTAACTATTTAGTATGATGTGCCTGTTTTGGAAAGCGCTTCCAATTCTTCATTTTTGGGTAATAGTTCTTCTCCAAGGTTTCGCTCTGGTCTTTTTCCTCCACGCATTCTTGTTTTAATACGGTAGGTAATATTGAACAATACGGGCACGATAATCAGGGTCAAAAAAGTTGCAACAATCAATCCGAAAATAACTGTCCATGCTAATGGACCCCAGAAAACAACGTTGTCTCCACCAATGTAGATTTTTGGGTCAAACTCAGTAAAGAGTGAGAAGAAATCAATATTCAATCCGATAGCTAAAGGAATCAAGCCTAATACTGTAGTAATTGCTGTTAAAATTACTGGGCGCAATCTTGCCTTACCACTTTTGATGATGACCTCCGTAGCATCTTCCATTGGTAGTAAATCGGTATCTTCTAAATCCAATTTTACCTTTCTACGGTCTATCAGAATCTGAGTGTAATCTAGTAATACAACTCCATTGTTAACTACAATACCCGCTAAGGAAATAATTCCCATCATAGTCATCATAATTACAAACGACCATCCGGTTATCATCAGCCCGCCGAAAACTCCGATAAAGCTCAAGAAAATGGCAATCATGATGATTAAGGGTTTTGAAATACCGCCGAATTGGAAAATCAAAATCAGCATAATTAAAGCTAGTCCACCAAAAAAGGCACCGACTAGGAAAACCATTTGTTTGTTCTGCTCTTCAATTTGTCCTGTAAAATCCAGTTTGATATCCTCTGGAAGACCTTTGTAATCGACCATTTCTTTTTGAATTTCGGCAACAATTGCACCAGCATCACTAAACCCTGGTTTTAACTGAGAATACAAGGTCACCACCCGCTTTTTGTTCTTATGTTTTATCGAACTAAAACCAGAAGAATTACGCTGCGAAGCTACTGCTGAAACAGGTACTTCTTTAATTTGCCCCGAGGCGGGATCTCTAAAAATAATATTCTGATTGAACAGCGCACTTTTATTGTATCGAATGTCTTCGTTAAATCTAACATTAATATCATAATCCTCTCCATCTACTTTATAGATTCCAGCTTTTTCGCCAAACAACGAACGACGCAATTGCTGCCCAACTTGCCCAACAGAAACTCCTAATTCTCCAGCTTTTTCTCGGTCAACCACTACTTGCATCGAAGGCTTACCCTTGTTCACATCTATTTTCAACTCTTCAATACCAGCAATGTTCTTGGTATTGATAAAGTTTCGGATATCTTCGGCACTATTGATAAGTTCCGTATAATCTTTGCCTTGCAATTCAATATTAATTGGATAACCGGCTGGCGGTCCGTTTGCTTCTTTTTCTACGGATATTCCTACGCCAGGGTAAATTCCCGTTAAGGCTTCTTGAATTTCACCACGTAATATTTCTGTGTCGCGACCCTCACGATATTTAAACTCTTTCATAGAAACAGTTACCTTTCCACGATGTGGCATTTCTGCGGATGATCCGCTACTAGTAAAAGGATTGCCAGCACCTTCACCGACTTGAGACACTGCTGATTCAACTAAATAGTTATGGTCACCATCCGTATATTTTGGATCATTTGCTACGGCATAAACTCTTTTCTCAATGGCTTTTGTAAGCGTATTTGTTTTTTCAATTGAAGTACCTTCAGGGTATTCAATGTAGGCATATATCTCATTCGGTTTGTTATCTGGAAAGAATTCGATTTTAGTTCGGCCGCTTCCTATTGACATTCCAAAGAGCATGAAAACGAGAAGGAGTAATAAGGTGGTTATCCCAAAATACCAATACACGTTTCCGCCTCTTAGCGCATGTGTAATTCTTCTTTCATACCAATTTTCAAATCGAACCATTACCTTTTTCTGAAAACTCGAAGCCACTGTTTTAATTCCGTATTTATAAATCCAGAAGAGAATAGCGGTAAGTAACATAACCGACCCAAGACCTCGCATGGGTCCACCAAAGAATAGTATAAACAAACCAAAGCCACCGAGTATGATGCTGATACGGATGAGCGCTTTTTTGCTGAGTTCTTTCTCGTCAATATCCATAAACTGCGATACCAACATCGAGTTCATGAAAATCGCAACGAATAAGGAAGACCCTAATACGACGGATAACGTAATGGGGAAGTACTTCATAAACTGCCCAAAAATACCAGGCCAGAATGCAAGTGGTACAAAGGCCGCCACCGTAGTAAGTGTTGAAATGATAATAGGATATGCAATTTCGCCAATTCCTTTTTTCGCAGCTTCGGTTCTTGACATACCTTCGCTCATGAGGCGATATACATTTTCTACTACCACAATACCATTATCCACAAGCATACCGAGCCCCATAATCATTCCGAAAAGAATCATGGTATTCAAAGTGTATCCTAAAAGGGATAAGACCATAAAAGAGATGAACATTGACATAGGTATGGCAAAACCAACAAAAAGAGCATTCCGGAAGCCTAAAAAGAACATCAATACTGTCACTACTAGGATGATTCCGAAGATGATATTGTTGACCAAATCATCTACCTGATTCAAGGTTCGACCGGAAGAATCGTTGGCAATTGTAATATTCAAATCTTTAGGAAAGTAGTTAGCTTCGGCCTCTTTTACCAGTTCTCTAATTTTAGTAGTAGCCTCAATCATGTTTTTACCGGCCCGTTTTTTGATATCTAGCATCACCACGCTTTCGCCGTACTCACGAGCAAAAGTGGTCTTTTCTTTTTCACTAAAAATTACTTTGGCAATGTCTTTTAAATAAACGGCCCCGTTTTCAGATTTTACAACAAAGTTTTCTAGTTCTTTAGGATTTTCAATCTCCCCTAAAACCCGAATAGTTCTCCGCTGGTCACCAGATTTAAGATTACCTGCAGACATGGTCGTATTACCATTGGAAATAGCCGAAATTACATCTTGAAAGCTAATTTTGGCCGCCATCATTTTATAAACGTCTACCGCTATTTCTACCTCCTTATCCTGAGCTCCACGAATTCCTACTTCCTTGATTTCTTCAAGATCTTCAATTTCATCTTGCATATATTCTGCAAACTCCTTCAGCTTTTCCACAGGATAATCACCTGTGAAATTGACGTTCATGATAGGGAAGGACTCCGATAAATTCAAATCAAAAACGTTCGGCTCTAACTTCGCATTATTGAATGTGGGCCAATCTTCACTTGCTTTTTCGCCATCTACTTCATCTTTTACCTTTTGTTTGGCCTGATCGAGCGTGAGTTGTTCATCAAATTCAATGGTAATAATGGAATAATCTTCTTGAGAAGTGGAGGTAATTTTTACGACATTACTAATATTCTTCAGTTTGTCTTCTAAAGGGTCAGTAATTAGTCGCTCCACATCTTCTGCTGTATTACCAGGGTAAGGTGTGCTTACATACACAATGTTTTGAATTATTTCAGGAAAATCTTCCCGTGGCATGGCTTGGTACGATTGAAAACCGAGCCATAGAAAAATAGCAATCATCACATAGACAACCGAAGGATTATCGATAGCCCAGGACGACGGTTTAAATTCTTTGTCAGCATTTTTCTTTTGTTTACTGCTCATCAGTCTGATTTTTTAGGATTTCAACATTTTGACCATCTTTTACACTTCGGGCACCTTCTTTGACCAATTGGTCGCCATCGGAAATTCCTGATAAAACTTCTACCATACTGCCTTGTGTTTTTCCTGTGACGATGATTTTTCGATTGACTATTGCGGTATTTTCTCCATCTGATGCTGTGGCGATATACACATATTGTTCACCATCTGCATTCTCAGAAATGATACTTTGTGGAATTGTTATCGCGTTTTCACTTGTATAATCATTAAGACTCACCTTCGCAGAAAGATTGGGTTTGATATTTCCTTTTTTGTTTGGTACAGGAATCTCTACTGAAAATGCTCTGTTACTAGGATTGATAAAATTGCCCGTTTGACGAACTTCTGACATCACCGTATCTCCTAAAACCGGAAAGTACACCATGGCAACTTTCCCTTTTTCAATACCTCCTAAATGACTTTCAGGCACATCTACTTTGATGTACATGTCAGAAAGATTTACAATGCGAAATACTTCTGCCCCAGGTCCCGGTGAGACTACTGTTCCTTGGTCTTTGATAACATCATCGATAATTCCTGAAAAGGGTGCTCTGATCGTAGATTTGCCTAATTGACTTTGTGCTTGTTTTACCGCATTTTCTGTAGCTTCATAACTAGATTTTGCCTGAAGAAATTGAATTTCAGAACCTATTTTTTGTTCCCAAAGACGTTTTTGTCGTTCATAGGTAGTTTTTGCTAACTCGGCTTGCGTTTTTAATTGTGAGACTTGGCTTCCCATTCCACCATCGTCAATGGTAGCTAAAAGCTGTCCTTTGCTAACACGCTGTCCTTCCTTTACATAAACACGTTTTAATGTGCCTCCCATTTCAGGGTAAATTAATACATTCTGTTTGGTTTTTACATCGCCTTGTAGCTCTAAAAAATGAACAAAATTTTCTGCTTTAGCGACTACTGTAGTAACAAGAGGTAATTTTTCATTTCCTTTGAACGTAGAAATAGCGGAATCCAGTTTTTGCAACTGAGCATCTAGATTCCTTTGCTGTTGAGATAGTTCGTTTTTTTTGCCGCGTATCGCTTCTAAATCTCCTTTTGCGATAAGATCTTCTACAGATGCAATTTTGTCATTGCCGCATGATGAGAAAGCAATGGCTGCGATAAGGACGTATATTACGTTTTTCATATGAATTGTATTATAGATTGATGTATGTTGTTTATGATTTGTTATTTAATATGGTTTCAAGAACAGTCTTCTTATTGATGACTTCTACCATACTTTGAAGATAGTTTGACTGTGCATCATATAATTGTGTTTGTGCCTGACGCAATTCAAAACTACTGGCAAGACCTTCGCTATATTTGATTTGATTTTTTTTCTCAATTCGCTCCGCGAGGTTGAGATTGCTTTTTGCCGTTTCGTATTGTTCGATGGCCAAAATGTAATTGCTTTTTGAACTTTCTAGCTGCAAGCGAATTTGTTCTTCAGCTTCATTTAATTGCGTTTTAGCTTTTTCAAAGGCAATTTTTGCTCTTGCGGTACCTGCACTTCGTTTACCTGAACTGAATATAGGAATGCTTAAATCAAAACCAAGTACTGAAGAATCAAACCATTGTTGGTCGCTACTTAAAAAATTAAAGTTATCGGCAAAGCCAGAGGTACCATAATTGATGAATGAATTTAAGGTAGGTAATGCACGGCTTTTGGCCAGCTTCCACTCGTAATAACGTTGTTGGTTCAAATTCGTTGCTAATTTGAAGTCTACATTATTCTCCATGTTGAATTCGCTTTCGAGTAGACCAAAATCGACTTGACTTTGTGCTAAATCATCCAAATTTTCTTCTAATTTGGTGGGAATGTCAATCGCAATACCCATGACCAAATTCAACATTTGTAGTGTAATACCTTTTAAACGAATAGCGTTTTTTAATTGATTGTCAACAGATGATAACGTAATCTGTAATTGTTCAACACTCTCCTCATCACCCAAACCATTTTCATAGATTTTAGTAGTCTCGAAAAGGTTCTTTTCTAAGTTGGCTTTATTCTTTTCAAAGATGGAAACGCTTTCTTCTGCAAGCAGTACATTTCCGTATGCTTCAGTAACTGCCTTTCGGACCTCCAAATCTGTCTTCTCTTTATTATTCTGGCTATAGCTCAAAAATGCCTTAGTTGCTTGAACACCTACGATATAAGAACCATCGAAGATTTGTTGTTTTAAAGTTGCTGTTGCGTTCGCTGATTGTGGTTGGCCAAAAACTACCTCGGCGAAAGTACCCGGTTCTCCACCAAAGATCTCTGCTGGAATTACCGATACGGGTTGCTTTAATTGGTTCTGATAACTTACACCACCTGTAATTTGTGGAAGGCCAGTTGCGATGGTTTCCCATTTCTGTTTTTTGGCATCTATTAAATCGCGATCGGCATTAATTGCACTATAGTTATTTTCTAAAGCAAATTCAATAGCTCCTTGTAAGGTGAAGCTATAGGTTTTGGTTGTTTCATCCTGAGAAAAACCGATACTTGCGATAAGTAAAACTAGGAAGGTTAAAATATGTTTTCGCATACTACTCTTGATTTGAATTGATGAGTTTGTTTAAAATTTTTCTTCCCTCGGGAGTAATTATTCCTCTTAGGTGATACTCCAAATAATCGTCCATCAAAGTTGAAATAGGGAAATTTTCTAAAGGAAAAAATGAATGATCTTTAATACTGTTCACTCCTGTAAAATAAATTCTTGAGACAAAATCGATATTTAGGTTTTTCCTGTAAATTCCTATTGAAATTCCTTTTTTAATGTTGTCAACCACGCAGTCTTGCATCATTTCGAATTGCAGCTTCTGGAGGGTTCCATGAATTTTAGGATAATATTTTTGAAGCTGATACTGCGGAGAAGATTTTTCATCCTTTAGGTGAACCATTACGAATTTCTTGATTTCATAAAGTTCTTCGATTGGGTTCTTCTCCAAACTACAGATAATGTCGATGCCGCTCGAAATCTTGTGAAAAAGATTCATAGAGCAATCTTCGACCAAACTAGTCTTATTCGCATAATTTGCATAAATGGTTTTCTTAGAAATGCCCATTTTATTAGCAATATCGTCCATAGTGACACTCTTGAAACCGTAGTTCAAGAACATATCCGTAGCCTTTTCTAATATTTTTTCTTTCATAATTGGGCGGCAAATATAATTCAGGAAACTTTAAAAACAAAAAAAGTTTCCAAAGTTTTACAATTATTTAACATAGGCTTATGATGAATGTCATTGTTTAGTTTTGACGTATTTTTGAATAAAATCAGTTGCATGCATTCTATTGAATATTACCGGAATGAATTCATTTCTTATTTAGCGTCTAAAACTATTACCAAAGAACCTAGCAATCTTTATGAACCTATTAGGTATATATTAGGTTTGGGGGGCAAGCGACTTCGACCTGTTTTGGTACTAATGACTGCCGAAGTATTTGGTGCTGACTATAAAAAAGCTTTGGATGCCGCCTTGGCAATAGAAATTTTTCATAATTTTTCTTTAGTGCATGACGATATTATGGATGACGCTCCTTTGCGAAGAGGTAAGGAAACGGTTCATGAAAAATGGGATATAAATACAGGAATTCTTTCAGGAGATGCGATGCTGATTAACGCATATCAATTGTTCGAAAATTACGATGGCGAAACTTTTAAAGACTTAGCGAAGCTGTTTAGTAAAACTGCTCTTGAAGTTTGTGAGGGGCAACAGTACGATGTAGATTTTGAAACTCGTGATGATGTGACCCAAGCGGAATACCTGAAAATGATCGAATATAAGACCGCAGTTTTAGTTGCCGCGGCTATGAAAATGGGGGGCATTGTTGCTGGTGCTTCTGCCGAAGAGCAAAATGATATCTACAAATTCGGACGTAATTTGGGAATTGCATTTCAACTACAAGATGATTATCTAGATGCTTTTGGTGACCCTAAAACCTTTGGCAAGCAAGTTGGAGGAGATATTATAGAAAACAAAAAAACCTTTTTATACCTAAAAGCTGTTGAGTTAGGAACAGAGGATCAACAAAAAGAACTTTCGAATTTATTCTCTATTCACCCTAAAGACTCTGAAGATAAAGTAAATACAGTCAAAGAAATATTTGTGCAAACCGGTGCTACTGTCCGAATTCAAAAGGAGATTGAGAAATACACGCAAGAAGCATTTTCGGTGCTGCAAAGTTTGCCAATTTCAGATGAAAAGAAAACCTTATTACATCAATTTGGTGAGAATTTGATGCGACGAAAGGTTTAAAATAAGCGTTTCAAAAATGCTTTTATAAAAGGTAATTTAGGACATCCCCAAATATATTTAAGATCTTCCCAAACTGAAGTTTCTTCATCTAGAAACTTAAAAATAAGTTGTGGACTTAGATTTTTAAACAAGCTTTCGAAGATTTGATAACCGTTTGCATTGTCTTTATACAGTACATCTAGAAAGAGGAGGTCATAGAGCCAGAAACGGTTTTTGAAACTTAATTGATGTAATGGTTTCCCAGATTTTATATAGTTTATTAATACAGGAATTTTTCGTGCCGTACTTGCAAAAGTATAGCCTGTGCTAGGCTTGGCCCAGCCACCTGCGGTGCCGATATAGCGAATATTCTGTGAATGATGTTCTTGAAAATCATAGCAGGTCATGGGAATACTGCCCATTTCAGTCGCCTTGATTTCAAAATCGGTGGTGGCCAAGTTGTTCGTCAAATAATCTTTGATGGCATTTTCGTATTCCTTTTTTTGTAGTACATCTGCCGAGAACAAAGTATATTCTATTAATGCTTTGTTTTTAGCATAAGGCAGTACATACATAAATCGGGTATTTCCTTTTTGTTCGATGGAAAAGTCCATGTATGTGGCCTGATCTATATCAAAAACTGGTTTTTTAGTTTTTACGACCCAACCTATAAAGTGTTGTTGTAATACCGGATATTTTTGTTGATGCGTAGCCATTTCGTAGTTGAAAATGCTATTGAAGGCTTGCTGTCCAAGAAAAACTTCACCAGCCGTTGAGACCACAACGTTTTGCCCATTATCTTCGACCGACTCAACTTCTGCTTGCCTAAAGGTAATTCTTGTCGAGGTTTCAATATTTTCCAATACGGATGTATAAAAATCAATGCCACGAACCATTTTATAGATATACGGATTGATTTTGTAGCGTTTCGAAAATTTTTGACCCGCGAAATAGACATGATTCCATTTTTTATGAACGAGCGAGTCGAATGGTCCTTCTCCCTTTTCCCAAAAACACCAAGTTCGATCATTAGTTTGCTTTGCATCTTTATCCAACAATAAAATAGACTTCCCAGAGAAAAAATCATCGGTGACCATTGCATTTGCTAGCATGAGTCCTGCAGCACCAGCACCAATAATGATGTAATCGTATTGAGAAGAATTATCCAAGAAGTGAAGCGTATTGGTTCCTTCAAAAATAGGTATTAAAACTAGTTCAAGCGATACCGTACTCCAAAGAAACCACGAATACCCTGATTCGGCCCATATACATATGAAGGGTCAAAAGTCAATGCATTTGGATTGTCTGGTGTAGCTATTGCTGCGCCATTGTCGTCAAAAACTACATTTTTATCAAAAGGGTCATTAGCTCTAGCAATAATAAATGGATTACCGCGGTTAGGTGTCCAGTCTAAGAGATTTTTTATACCTCCGTAAAATTCGAAGTCATCTAAGCCATCGAAAGTGAATTGAATATTTTGAATACTCCAGACAGGAGAATAATCACTCCTCGGGTCATTTTCACCTAAAGTTGGTAAACGCATTGGGCCATAAAGGTTTCCGGTGTAATCAACAGTAAGATTTAGTGATCTAAAGTCATAACCAAAATTCCAAGTTCCGGTATAACTTTCTGTTAAGATTTGGCGGCTTGAAACTCCGTTTTCAGTTTGACTAACATCTTGAAAAGTAGCTCCTAATAAGAACTTAAATCCCGATCGAAAAACTGCATCTATATTAGCACTAAAGCCTTGAGAAACTGATTTTCCATCTAAATTATCATAAATAATTTGATTAGAATTTGTGTCATAATCTGGTAGAATAGCGTTGCTGAAATTGGTATAGAAAAGAGAGGCATCTAGGTTTATAAAAGTACCATTATCCATATAAATCTTTTTCAGGTAGTTGATATTCACATTGAATGATTGCTCAGGATCTAATTCTTCGGTGACAATAACATCACGTGCTCCGGTAAGTGCCGCGTGCTCTTCAGTAAAAAGGTTGACCACTCGAAAACCAGTACCTGCATTTAAGCGAAGAATATCAGTATTGGTCATTTTCCAACGATATGCGATTCTAGGAGTGTAAATAGAACCGTGTCTTTTATCATAATCATAGCGCAGTCCTAATAGTAACGAATGTTCCTTAGCAAGTTGAATCTCATCTTGTACGAATAGACTTGGAATAGTCACTTCATCTGCCGAAGCTGTTGCTGCCGTATTATCATCGTAGTAATTATAGCGTAAGGCACTACCTAATAAAAGGTCATGTCTACCTGCTTTTTTATCCCAAGTTAGTTGTGTAAAACCAATTCGCTGGTCTGCGATATAAGGAATGTCACCATAGACAGAATTTTGTGCGTGGTCATTATACGAAAAGGAAAGTAGCAATTTCTCTTTTACAGGAAGTTGGTATTTGCCCAATACTTCCCATCGTCTAGTATAGATACTTTCGCCATAGATTTCATCACCACCTCGAAACTCTTTTGTCCATTGTAATTCACCACCCCAACGTTCTTCATAGAAGAAACGACCAGCCAAAGAAAGAATACGATTGTCTTTACGCTGGAAGTTCCATTTTTGGAAGACAGAAATCCGGTCTTGAAGAGTCAAATCAGTGAAATTATCACCATTATTATCAATCAATTCATCGTAGTTGAAATAGTTAACCCCCAGAAGCAAGTCGGTTTTTTTACCAATGTTAATTTTACCTCCGATGTCTAGATTGTATTCTCCCCATCCGGTTAGGAAAGTATCTGCTGAAAAGTCGGGAGCTTCTAATGTATTTTTAGTGATGATATTAATGAGTCCGCCAACAGCTTCGCTTCCGTAAAGACTCGATGCTGGACCTTTTACAATTTCTATCTGTTCTATTAAGGAATTCGGAATTCCTGACAATCCGTAAACCGTACCCAAACCACTGACGATGGGCATGCCGTCAATTAAAACTAAAGTATAAGGACCTTCTAATCCGTTGATATGAATATCTCCCGTATTGCAAACATTACAATTGATTTGCGGACGAACGCCATTTACGTTCTGTAAAGCCTCAAAAATACTAGCAGTCGGATTCTTTTTCAAGAAAGTAGGACTGTAGACCTCCACTGGAACCGGACTATCAGAACGGCGCACTGCTTTCAATGTGCCAGTAACTACTGTTTCTTCTAATTGCTCAGAAGAAGCTTCCATAAAAATAGAAACCAATAGTTTTTCGTTTGAATCAATGGTGATTTTTTTTGAAAAATTTCGGTATCCAAGAACAGTAGCTTTGAGCTTGTATTTTCCTGCAGGAACGTTCTTTAAAGTGTAATTCCCATCTTCATCAGAAGAATTACCTAATACTGTTCCTTCTAAATAAACATTGGCAAATGCAATCGTAGAAAGGTCATCTGAAATAACCCCTTGAATTTCTCCATTTTGCGCATTTGCTAGAAAAAAACCAAAACATAATA
>RCNE010001911.1_pt1 | contig 11313 bp, 7 predicted proteins | sample 2041361 | NCBI WGS metagenome assembly RCNE01 (sample SAMN09708229, study PRJNA481090) | Marine sediment metagenome, whole genome shotgun sequencing project.
GTGACCGGATCTACCTTCTCCTGCATGGTTTTACCCTGCTGGATATCATCAAACTTCAGTGTTCCCGACATTTCGGTAATAATGGGGGTGGTAAATGGGTCCCAACTGGCCAACAAGTCTCCAATTCCAACTTTTTGACCGTCTTTAATCTCCATCTGAGCACCGTAAATAACATGAAACCGTTCAAGCTCACGTCCGCTTTTTCCCATGACGGCCAGCTCGCCGCCTTTGCGGTTCATAATAATCCGGCTGCCTTGAGCGTTGGTAACCACGTTGAGATCAAGGTATTGAATCTTGCCTTCTGTCCGGGCCCGGATATCGGCCTGAGCCACCCGTTGGCTGGCTGTACCACCAATATGAAAGGTCCGCATGGTAAGCTGTGTTCCCGGCTCACCGATGGACTGAGCGGCCAAAATACCTACCGCCTGGCCAATCTCAACCAACCTTCCGTGGGCCAAATCTCGACCGTAGCATTTGGCACACATGCCCACCTTGGCTTTACACGTTAAGGCCGACCGGATATGAAGCTTGGTAATATTTGACGCCTCAATGCGCCCCACCGCCGCTTCGTCGAAGATTTCACCCTCCTTGGCCAGCAGAGTGTCATTGTGAGGGTCCAGCACATCTTCCATGGCCGTACGCCCCAAAGCGCGCTCACTCAGCCGCTGAATCACCTCGCCGCCTTCCATCAACGGTTCGACTTCCATGCCCATCAAAGTGCCACAGTCATGCTCGGTGACCATACAGTCCTGGGCCACATCAGCCAAACGTCGGGTCAGATACCCCGAGTTGGCTGTTTTAAGCGCTGTATCCGCCAACCCCTTACGAGCACCATGGGTTGAAATAAAATACTGCAGCACCGACAGCCCTTCCCGGAAATTGGCCTGGATGGGTGTTTCGATAATTTCGCCCGACGGTTTAGCCATCAATCCACGCATACCGGCCAGCTGACGCATCTGGTCCTTGCTGCCCCGAGCACCGGAATCGGCCATCATATAGATGGAGTTGAGGCTTTCCTGGTAAACCGGCTTTCCCTTGGCATCCTTCCGGATGGAGCCGTCCTGTTCAATCACAGGTGCCAGCTTCATCAAGTCCATCATCTCCGTGGCCACATCATCCGTGGCCTTGGCCCAGATATCCACAACCTTATTGTATTTCTCACCGGTGGTAATCAACCCCTCGGTATATTGCGATCCAATTTCAGTGACCTTCTTTTCAGCCGCCTTTAAGATTTTCCATTTGCTGTCCGGAATCAGCATATCGTCAATGGCAATGGACAAACCACCTTCAGTGGACATCCGATAACCGATATCCTTGAGCCGATCGGCCAAGATAACGGTCTGCTTGCTTCCCAAATTACGGTAGGCAAAATCGACTAGGTCCCGTAGTGCTTTTTTATCCATGACACGATTGACTTCAGCAAAAGGGATTTCAGGCTGCTTGTCTTCCACCTTGAAAATAGAGAAGTGATCTTCAATGGCAATCACCGGAGAAAGATCACCCGGTTCTAAGGCAAGCAGGTCGTCAGCAATGGCTTCATCTACACCGAATACCCGCAAAAACTCCTCTTTGCCGAGGCGCCCCACCATGCCGTTGTCACGTTTATCATCGCTGATGGAAAGTTTGGCCACCAGATCTTCCATGATGGACTCTTTTTTACTGCGAAGCATTTTTGTCCGTAGCTTTTTGGCCTCGTCTTCATCATTGACCGTGATCCTACGAAGGACCACCACACTCTCTTTGGGCATAATTTCCCACAAAAGCACCCGTCCGGGCGTTGTCTTAACCCGCTTATCATGCATCCGCACCTCAATGGGTGCGTGGAGGCTGACAACACCGGCATCATAGGCGGAACGAACCTCCGCCGGGCTGGAAAAGAGCTGGCCTTCACCCAGTGAACCTTCAATTTTACGGGTCATGTAGTAGGTCCCCAACACAATATCCTGACTGGGAACAATAATCGGGCTACCGTTGGCCGGGGAGAGAATATTATTTGATGAGAGCATCAACACCCGCGATTCGATCTGGGATTCCACCGAAAGAGGCACATGCACCGCCATCTGGTCACCGTCAAAGTCGGCGTTGAATGCGGTACAGACCAGTGGGTGAAGCTGTATGGCCTTGCCCTCAATCAGCATCGGCTCAAACGCCTGAATCCCCAAACGATGCAAAGTGGGCGCACGGTTGAGCATTATCGGATACTCTTTTACCACCTCGTCTAAGGTATCCCAAACCTCGGAGGTCTCCCGTTCAACCATCTTCTTGGCACTCTTCACCGTAGAGACAAGACCTTTTTGCTCCAGACGGTAATAGATAAAGGGTTTGAAAAGCTCCAAGGCCATTTTCTTGGGCAGACCGCACTGATGCAGCCTTAAATTGGGTCCGACGGTAATTACTGTCCGGCCTGAGTAATCAACCCGTTTACCCAGCAAGTTTTGCCGAAACCGTCCCTGTTTCCCTTTTAATGTGTCACTCAAGGATTTTAGCGGCCGCTTGTTGGTTCCGGTAATCACCCGGCCATGACGGCCGTTGTCAAACAGCACATCTACAGACTCTTGCAACATCCGCTTTTCATTGCGTACAATGATGTCAGGTGCGTTCAGATCCATCAAACGCCGTAAACGATTGTTGCGGTTGATAATCCGGCGATAGAGATCGTTTAAGTCCGATGCGGCAAACCTTCCGCCTTCCAGTGGTACCAATGGGCGTAAATCCGGCGGCAACACCGGGATCACATCCATAATCATCCAGGCCGGGTCAATCCCTGAACGTCGAAACGCATCCACCACCTTTAGCCGCTTGGCCAATTTCTGGCGCTTGGCAACGGAACCGGTGGTTCGAATATCCACACGCAACGTCTCGTAAATTTCATCTAGATTAAGCTCTTCTAAAATAGACTTAACCGCCTCGGCCCCAATCCCCGCCTCAAACTTACCGCCGAATTCTTCCTGAGCTTCCCAATACTCTTCATCGGTCAATAGCTCACCATGGGAGAGCGTGGTATCTTTAGGATCAAGCACAATATAGCTGTCGAAGTAGAGCACCTTCTCAATATTTTTGAGGGTAAGATCCAACAAATTGCCGATTTTGCTGGGCAGACTTTTTAAAAACCAGATATGTGCCACCGGGCTGGCCAAAGCGATGTGGGCCATCCGCTCACGACGGACTTTGGATTGGATCACTTCCACACCGCATTTTTCGCATACCACACCCCGGTGTTTCATTCGTTTATACTTGCCACAATTGCACTCGTAGTCTTTGGTTGGGCCAAAAATCTTGGCGCAAAAAAGACCATCCCGCTCCGGCTTAAACGTCCGGTAATTGATGGTCTCCGGCTTTTTAATCTCGCCGTGGGACCATTCAAGAATCTGTTCGGGCGAAGCCAGCGACAATTTCACGCCGGAATACCGTCTGGGATCCATCGGTTTGGCAAAAAAATCGTATAAGGTTTCCATAGAAATCTACACCTTTATGTAAATATAGATGGTCAGATTATTGTCATGCACATGACATTCAGTACCATTGGGGCTGCGTTAACTTGATTCAGTTAATCTTCCTCAATCAAGGTCACGTCTAGCCCCAATGCCCGTAATTCATGGTTTAAAACTTTAAAGGATTCGGGCAAACCTGGCTCAAGGCTATTCTGGCCCTTGACGATTTTTTCATACATCCGCGTCCGGCCGGCCATATCATCCGACTTAACCGTCAAAAACTCCTGCAAGGCATGGGCCGCACCGTAGGCTTCCATAGCCCACACTTCCATCTCACCCAATCGTTGGCCGCCAAACTGGGCCTTACCGCCCAAAGGCTGCTGCGTCACCAGCGAATAGGGACCGATGGAACGCGCGTGTAATTTATCGTCAACCAGATGATGCAGTTTAAGCATATACATGGTACCCACCGTAATTTTACCTTTAAACGCTTCTCCGGTACGACCATCGTAAAGCGTTGCCTGACCGGTGGTCGCAACCCCCGCTTCGGTGAGCAGCGCCTTCACTTCATCTTCTTTGGCGCCGTCAAAAACCGGGGTGGCCATGTGGAACCCATCGCGATATTTATTAGCCAGCTCCATCATCCCATCATCATCCAAGTCTTGAATTTGCTTCAAAACTGCATTGTCGGCCTCAGTTTGAGCTGAAAAAATATTCTCAAATTTTTCTCGGATCGCATCTGTCTTGTTGGCCTCAACCAAGGTGTTAATTTGATCACCCAGATTTTTGGCGGCCGCCCCCAGGTGAATTTCCAACACCTGGCCCACGTTCATCCGGGAGGGGACCCCCAGCGGATTAAGAATCATATCCACCGAGCGGCCATCTTCGAAATAGGGAAGATCTTCTTCCGGCAAAATTCGGGAGACAACCCCTTTGTTACCATGCCGGCCGGCCATTTTATCACCCACGGATAATTTCCGTTTCATGGCAACATAGACCTTGACCATTTTGATCACACCCGGCTGCAGATCATCCCCTTTTGCAAAATGGCTGATCTTCTTGTCAAACGCTTCCCTGCAGCGAGATGTCTCCTCCCGATATTTTTCCAGAAAGCGGTTCATGGCTTCAGTAACACCCGCATCAGTCAATACCAGTTTTTCCAGCTGGGCTGTCGTGAGCGGCTCCACCAGTTTGGCCGTCAACTTGATATCTTTGGCCACCAATACTTTGCGGCCCTTCTTCAGTGCTGCGGCACTTTTTTGACCCACCACGAGCTTTTGAATCCGCTCTATTACAACTGCCTCAAGAATCGCCAGCTCATCGTCCAAGTTTTTTTCAAGCATGGCGATTTCTGCATCTTCGATCTGAAGGGTCCGCTCGTCTTTGTCCGAACCGCGCCTGGAGAAAACTTTGGCATCCACTACAATTCCGGAAACGCCCGGTGGAACCCGTAGAGAGGTATCCTTTACATCGCCAGCCTTTTCGCCAAAAATAGCTCGGAGCAGTTTCTCTTCCGGAGAGAGCTGGGTTTCACCTTTGGGGGTGATTTTTCCCACAAGTATATCCCCCGCCTCCACTTCGGCGCCCAGGCGAATGATTCCGCTACCGTCAAGATCACTTAAAGCCTCGTCACCCACATTGGGAATATCCTGGGTGATCTCCTCTTTCCCCAATTTGGTATCCCGGGCAACGGTCTCAAATTCTTCGATATGAACAGAGGTGTAAATACCATCCCGCACCAATCGCTCACCCACCAGGATGGAATCCTCAAAGTTATAGCCACCCCAGGGCATAAAGGCCACGGTGACATTTTTGCCCAGAGCCAATTCACCGTTTTCGGTGGCCGGGCCGTCGGCCAAAACCTGCCCTGCCTTAACCTTTTGACCCACTCTTACAATGGGACGATGGTTGAAACAGGTATTCTGGTTTGAACGAACAAATTTGGACAGATTGTATAAGGTTACCGGTTTTTCCAGATCGTCGGCATCATTATCAGTATGACGCAGCACAATCCGAGACGCGTCAACGCCTGTCACCACCCCATCACGTTTGGCAACAATGGTAACACCTGAATCCCGCGCAACGACCCCTTCCATTCCCGTACCCACCAAGGGCGCTTCGCCCACCAACAACGGAACCGCCTGACGCTGCATGTTGGAGCCCATCAAGGCGCGGTTGGCATCATCGTTTTCCAAAAAAGGGATCATGGCCGCCGAGACACTCACCAGCTGATTTGGCGAAATATCCATAAATTCAATGGTCTCTTTGGGCATCATCATCAATTCACCTTCCACCCTGGAGGTGACGGTGGGATTGATATAACGATTTTTCGCATCCATAGGTGCGTTGGCCTGGGCAATGGGGTGCATCTGCTCTTCAAAAGCACTTAAGAAAACAACATCATCCGTAACTTTAGCATCTTTGACCTTGCGATAGGGTGTTTCAATAAAACCGTACTCGTTGACACGGGCATAGGTTCCCAAAGAAACAATCAGACCGATATTGGGCCCTTCAGGGGTTTCTATGGGACAAATCCGGCCATAATGCGACGGATGGACATCCCGAACCTCAAACCCTGCCCGTTCACGGGTTAAACCACCTGGCCCCAGAGCACTCAAACGGCGTTTATGGGTCGTTTCCGACAGCGGGTTGGTCTGATCCATAAACTGGCTCAGCTGGCTGGTGCCAAAGAATTCTTTCACCACTGCTGAAACCGGCTTGGAGTTGATCAGATCGTTTGGCATCAGCGCATCAACTTCCTGCAAGCTCATCCGTTCTTTAATCGCCCGCTCCATGCGTACCAAGCCAATGCGATATTGATTTTCCAACAATTCACCCACTGAACGAACCCGCCGGTTGCCCAGATGGTCAATATCATCGACGGTACCCTGACTGTCCCGTAAAAAAACCAGCTTACGCGCTGTCTTCAAAATATCTTCTTTACGAAGCACGCGCAAATCAATATTGGTATCAATCCCCAGGCTGTGATTAATTTTCATACGACCCACATTGGAAAGATCGTAGTATGAAGCATCAAAGAAGAGGTGGTCCACAAAATCCTGAGCTACTTCAGGGGTCACTGGATTCCCAGGTCTAAGACGCCGATAAATTTCAACCAATCCCTCTTCCTTGGATTCCACTTTATCTAGCGCCAGTGTTTTATGAATCGCATCGCTGTACCGGGTACCGTCAATCATCAAAACATCAAACTTGTCAACACCTTGCGCCGTCAAGTTTTCCAACAACTCTTCGTCAATCACGGTATTTGGCATTGCCCAAGGCTCGCCATTCTCTTCGGTAGAAGGGATTGTTTCGGCACAAATTTTCCCAATAACTTCCTCCCGATCAATGGGAATCTCGACAACACCCGCATTTTTCATCTTTTTGATGGTATTTTTCGAGTAGATTCGCCCTTTGGAGATCAGGACAGTCCCTTCATTTTGGGGATCCAGAACATCCGCACTGGCCCGCTGACCTTTGATCATGGTTGGGTTGAAGGTGATGTAATACCGCCCATCCTTGCAGATGACGGTATCGGTGGTGTAAAAATAATTCAGCAGATCCTGGACCGAATAACCAAAGGCTTTAAACAGAATCGTCACCGGAAATTTACGTCGCCGATCAATACGGATATTGACAATATCTTTCGGGTCCACTTCCAGGTCGATCCAGGAACCCCGGACAGGAATAATCCGCGAACTATAGATGATTTTACCGCTGGAGTGCGATTTACCCTTATCATGATCAAAAAAGACACCGGAAGAGCGATGCAACTGACTAACCACAACCCGCTCGGTCCCGTTGATGATAAAGGTCCCTTTTTCCGTCATATAGGGGATCGTGCCAAAGTAGATTTCCTGCTCTTTAATATCCCGGATATTGGAGACATTTGTCTCTTTATCAACATCGTATACAACCAGACGGACCGTAATATAGACTGAAATCTTGTAGGTCATCCCCCGGTGAACACATTCATCCACACTATCGACAATATCACCAAAACGGTACGACACAAACTCCAAGGTCGCCGTTCCACTAAAATCCTTAATGGGAAAAACCGAGTTAAAAACTGCCTGTAATCCATAACTTCCACGTTTTTCCGGTGGTGTGTCCATTTGCAAAAGACGGTTGAAGGACCCCCTTTGCAAGCCGATAAGGTCTGGAATTCCAACGATTTGGCGAATTTTACCAAAATTTTTGCGAATACGGGTCGTAGCAAGACTGCTTGCAGACATGGCATCTCCAAGTTTATTTGACTGAAAACCGAGGCTTTTCCCAAATGGGGCCTTAGTCATTTTAATTCAACGAACTTAACAAGTTAGGTCTTTTTGAGAGTATGTCAAATCGGGACACGTCAGAAACACCAAAACCGAGCGCTAACCGGCACCATCATGGTCCCGGTCGGCTCGGATTCGAATAACGCGACAGATATTAGGTTACTTAACGTCCACCTGCGCACCAACAGCTTCAAGCTGTTCTTTGATTTTTTCGGCCTCTTCTTTATCGATACCTTCTTTGACCGGTAGGGGAGCACCGTCAACCAAGGCTTTGGCATCTTTCAATCCCAAACCGGTGATGGCGCGAACTTCCTTGATCACCTGGATCTTTGTATCGCCATGAGCGACCAAAATCACATCAAACTCGGTTTGCTCTTCTTCGGCGGCGGCATCTGCCGCACCGGCGCCCATAGCTGCCACGGCAACAGGCGCTGCTGCAGAAACGCCAAATTTATCTTCCATCTCTTTGATCATTTCGGAAAGATCGAGAACCGACATATTGGCAATAAACTCAATCACATCTTCTTTGGTAACATCTGCCATTTTAAAATCTCCTTAGGTACTTTTCTCGGTAAAATTTGCCTCTGCTGTCAAATAGACTGACAGCGGAATTATTAAAAATTGTTTTTGTTTAAGCTTCCGCTTTTTGGTCTTTTAAAGCGCTCAAGATATTGACGAACCCTTGCGGAACGGCGTTTAGCACCCTGACAAATGAAGTCGGGACACCGTTGATGGTCGAAAGTAATTGCGCCAGCAAGACCTCTTTAGACGGCAGGCTTGAAAGTGCTTTAATCGCAGCCAGATCCAGCAATTGATCTTCCATCACACCAGCTTTGATCTCCAGATTGTCATTTTCTTTGGCGAACTCGGTTAGCACTTTAGCCGGTGCAACCGGGTCGTCAAAAGAATAGGCAATGGCACTGGGTCCTTTGAAGCACTCCTCCATCAGGGCCATCTGGTTGTCTTCCGCTACCCGGCGAAGCAGAGTATTTTTAACCACCTGATACTCTACCCCCGCCTCTTTTAACTTGCGACGCAAATCGCTGATAGCCGCGACATCCAACCCCTTGTAGTCAGTTGTGATGACTACTTTAGCGGTTGATAGCTTTTCCTGTAACCCCTTGACCAGCTCTTCTTTTTGCAGTTTATCCACAGTTTATTTACACCCCCTTTGCAAATACGCCAAAAACCAAAGGCTACAAGAATACCGAAAAAAGGCTTTAACAATCGACCCTCCTGAAAAACCGGAGCAATACCGGAGGGCTTCTCATTTATAGCCGTCTGTTATTTTCGGATATCGCTTTAAGCATCTCTCCTGTCTATGAAGGCCAGCAATTTGCTGATTAAACACGCTGATGGGCGAGACCCATTGTCTCTGTCATCAAAAAGTGTGCCTACGGTCTTTGACAGCGTTATGGACGGTTCTGCATCAAGCGACAAGCTCAATAGCATTACCATCGATTTCATCTGTTTATATAATTTCTCAACAGAGCATCACTTTACAACTGTTGACTTTTTCCTGTTGTGACTGAGCGATACAATCCGAAGTGCCGATTTAGACGGCCACTTCCTTCAAACTGGCCGCGTCAATTTTGACACCCGGACCCATAGTGGTTGAAACCGAAACCCCCTTCAAATAAGTTCCCTTGGCGGAAGAGGGCTTCAGCCGAAAGATCGCATCAATAAAAGCGGAGATATTCTGGATCAATTTCTCGGCACCAAAAGAGGCTTTTCCCACCGGGACATGAATAATCCCGGTCTTTTCAACCCGAAAGTCAATTTTACCGGCCTTTAGTTCTTTAACAGCAGTGGCGACATCAAATGTGACCGTACCGGTTTTGGCATTGGGCATCAATCCCCTGGGTCCCAGAACCCGGCCGATTTTGCCGACCACTCCCATGACATCCGGGGTAGCTACCACCTTGTCAAAACCGAACCAACCTTCTTCCTGAATCTTTTTAACAAAGTCGTCATTGCCCACAAAATCGGCCCCAGCATCGGCGGCTTCTTTCTCTTTTTCGCCCTTGGCAAATACCAACACCTTCACATCTTTGCCCAGTCCGTTCGGTAGAACCACCGTTCCCCTAACCATTTGATCGGCATGGCGCGGATCGACGCCTAAACGTACCGCCAAGTCGATAGTTTCGTCAAATTTCGCAAAGGCGTTATCAACAATCAGTTGAATCGCTTCCGCAAAATCATACCGTTGGTTTCGGTCTATTTTTGCGATTGCCGCGTTAAATTTTTTTCCCCGTTTTCCCATCGCTCTTTTCTCTCCTTAGGATCAGATCCGCATGCAATAAATAAAGGTGCCGATCCTAACTGCTAAAATATAAGTAAAATTGAGTTTTTAAACCCTAAAGTAGCCCTACCGAAAATCGGCTCAAGCTCTTATTATACAACCTTAATACCCATGCTTCGGGCCGTTCCCGCAATGATCAAACTGGCCGCCTCAATATCGTAGGCGTTCAAATCCACCATCTTGAGTTTTGCGATTTCCGCCACCTGCTCACGGGTCACTTCACCCACTTTTTCCCGCAAGGGATCACCGGCCCCTTTAGCCACCTTGGCGGCTTTTTTCAAAAGCACTGCCGCTGGAGGCGTCTTGGTAATAAAGGTGAATGATCGATCTTTATAAACGGTGATCACCACAGGAATAATCATTCCTGCATCGTTTTGCGTCCTGGCGTTAAAGGCTTTGCAAAAATCCATAATATTGACGCCATGTTGACCCAATGCGGGGCCGATCGGCGGTGAGGGGTTGGCCTTGCCGGCTTCCACCTGTAATTTAATATAGGCCATTACTTTTTTTGCCATCGGCTTTATTCTCCTAAAATCCTAAGTTTACAATGGTACCGTTATTATAATTTGCTAACCTGAACAAAATCGAGCTCAACCGGTGTCGGCCGACCAAAAATGCTCACTAACACCTTAATCTTGCCTTTTTCCGGATTCACATCCTCAACCACACCGTTAAAATTGGCAAAGGGCCCGTCAATAACGCGAATCTCGTCACCCATCTCAAAATAGAATTTTGGTTTGGGTTTGAGCTTACCCGCCTGCATCCGCTCCAAAATTTTTTCCGCCTCACGATCGGGAATCGGTGTTGGTTTGGTGCCACTACCTAAAAAACCGGTCACCTTGGGTGTATCGTTGACAATATGCCAGGTTTCATCGGTAAGTTCCATTTGCACCAGGATATACCCAGGATAAAATTTTCGGGAAGACTCCCGCCGCTTTCCCTTGACCAGTTCAACGACCTGTTCTGTGGGGACAACAACTTCTCCGAATTTATCCTGCTCGTCAAAAGTGACAATCCGCTCTTCCAAAGCCATTTTGACTTTGGCTTCATACCCAGAATAGACATGGACGATGTACCATTTATGTGCCAAAGTCAGCTCCTCGCCTTATCTTAATACCGCGCGGACCAAGCTGGTTAACCCCATGTCAACGAGTCCTAAATAGAGTGCAATCAGCATCACCAGAACCAACACGACCACCGTCGAACCTATAGTCTGTTTGCGGGTCGGCCACGTGACCTTTTTCAGCTCAATACGAACCTCCCGCAAGAACTGGATGCTCTGTTGAATCCACCCCGGCTCTTT
>RCNE010001912.1_pt1 | contig 11306 bp, 9 predicted proteins | sample 2041361 | NCBI WGS metagenome assembly RCNE01 (sample SAMN09708229, study PRJNA481090) | Marine sediment metagenome, whole genome shotgun sequencing project.
AGGGGTGCATCATCATCATAAACTGAGCACGGACCGCCGGAAAGAACAATCCCTGAAGGTTTCAATTCTTTTATCTTATCAAGCAGGATTGAATACGGGTGTATCTCGCAATAGACCTTCTGTTCCCTGATTCGTCTGGCAATGAGCTGGGTTGTCTGGGAACCGAAGTCAAGAATGAGAATCATCTGGGTATGTATGTTCATTTCAAACAGTCCTTTGCAATAAAATTAAAGGTGAAACAACATCTGGCATTCTATCAGGCCGTTCTGTAATTTGGCGCTTCCTTTGTAATAATTACGTCATGAACATGGGATTCGCGCAGGCCGGCTGATGAAATACGAACAAACTGAGCCTTTTTCTGCAGTTCGGCAATGGATGGCGCCCCCACGTAACCCATCCCTGAACGAAGGCCTCCAAGGAGCTGATAAATGACATTGACCAGCGGTCCTCGATACGGTACCCTTCCTTCGATACCTTCAGGTACCAGCTTGGATGCGGAATTTATTTCAGACTGAAAGTAACGATCAGACGATCCCTGACTCATCGCACCAAGGGATCCCATACCACGATATCCCTTATAGGTTCGGCCCTGGTAAAGGAAGGTTTCACCTGGCGTCTCGTCGGTACCCGCGAAAAGGCTGCCGATCATGATTGTTGAGGCTCCGGCACCGATGGCTTTTGCCAGGTCGCCGGAATGTTTTATTCCTCCATCTGAGATCACCGGAACATTATATTTGTTGCCAACCTTAACACAATCTTTCAAGGCGGTTATCTGGGGTACACCGACACCTGCCACTATTCTCGTGGTGCAGATGGAACCCGGACCAACACCAACTTTTACGCCATTTGCGCCGGCTTTGATCAAGTCCTCAGCAGCGTCTGCCGTGGCAATATTGCCGGCAAGGACCTGAAGCTCAGGAAATGAACTCCGAACCGCTTTGACACCGTTGATTACGCCAGCAGAATGACCGTGGGCCGAGTCGAGTACAACGACATCTACTCCTGCCTTGATAAGCTGTTCAACATTGGACTCCAGTTCATCACCGACTCCAATCGCCGCACCAACGATCAACCGACCAAATTCGTCCTTTGCCGAATGGGGATACTTTTTAATCTTCTCGAGATCTTTAATGGTGATGAGGCCTTTAAGATTCCCATCATCATCAACAACCAGTAATTTTTCAATCCGGTGCTCATGCAGCAGGGCCTTTGAATGTTCCAGATCGATTCCCACTTTGGCGGTCACCAGGTTCTTGCTGGTCATCACATCTGCAACTCTGAGGTTAACATCTGATACAAATCTCAAGTCACGGTTGGTGACAATTCCTACGAGTTTGCCTTCGTGCAGAACCGGTAATCCAGAAATCTTATAACGGCTCATGATATCCTGCACTTCTGCCACAGACTGATACTGCCCGACAACAATTGGATCAATAATCATCCCGGATTCTGATTTTTTTACCCGTTCAACCTCGAGCACCTGTTGCTCAATACCCATATTCTTATGAATAATGCCAATCCCGCCCTCGCGAGCCATGGCAATGGCGGTGGCTGATTCGGTAACCGTGTCCATCGCCGCACTGATGAGGGGACAATTGAGACTGATCTTCTCGGTTAAGCTGGTCTGCAGTGAGACCTCATTGGGAAGAACCTCCGAGGCTGAGGGAACCAAAAGAAGGTCATCAAAAGTTAATGCTATTTCAATATTATCTGGTATCATGGGTAACTCCTTTTAAGATCTACACAAACCAGGTAAATAACCACCCGGTTAATCAAATGTAATTCACAAATTCAGGTCTATAAGTTAAAACATCTGACAAGAAAATCTCAACTAATTTACCGACCTTAAAAGTCTGACAGATAAAGTCGTTTCAAGGCTTTCTTTGAAGGGCAGGCAGCAAAATGATAATTAACATCAACCCCGACAATCCCCAATTACGCCTGGTAAAGCAGGTAGCCGAGAAGATCAGGCACGGAGCAGTAATCTGTTATCCGACAGAAACAGGCTATGGCATCGGCTGTGATATTTTCAGCCCAAAAGCGATAAAACAGATCGTTCAGTTAAAGCGGAGACCAAAAAACAAACCGTTTTCCTTTATGTGCCCGGATCTGAAAAATATCAGCCTCTATGCTCATGTCTCAAATACAGCATACAGGCTTCTTAAAAAGAATCTGCCGGGACCATATACCTTTGTTCTGCCCGGAACAAAGCTGGTTCCGAAAGTAATGACCACCCGGCAAAAGACGGTCGGTATCCGCGTGCCTGAAAATGCAATCTGCCGGATGCTGCTGGAAGAACTCGACACACCAATTATCAATACCAGTATTCCTGTTGACGATGATACACAGGGGCCCAATGAGGCCTACCAGATAGACATGCTTATCGGTAATCGAGTTGACCTTGTCATCGATGGCGGTCCGGTCTACCCCGATCCATCATCCCTTATCGACCTTACCGGTGATTCCCCCGCCATACTCAGGGAAGGGAAAGGAGATGTTACCCCTTTCCTTTAATCAGGGAGTCCTTCAGGGATTTACTCATGGTGAAATGGATCGTCTTCCTCTCACCGATGTCCATGATTACACCAGTGCGTGGATTTTTAGTTTGCCGGGCTTTGCGGCTCCTCGTTGAAAAACTGCCAAAGCCGCGGAGCTCTACCCGCCGCCCCTCTGTAATTGCATCCACCATGGAGTCAAGTATTATATCAACGGCTACCGCCACATCCTGCTTCTGAATGTTAAGATCATCACTAATCTGATCGACCAATTCTTTCTTTAACATGCTCATTTATTAACAAACCTCAGTTACACCATCTAATTCGTAAGATATAAAAAAAGGTTGTTTTGTCGAAGATATCGCCAAAACAACCTTTTCCTTCAATGACATTCTGGGAGTGTTTCTACTCCTCAGTCGGTGTGCCTCCCTCGGCAGCTGCCTTGAGAAGATCACCAAAGGTTGACGGTGCAGCTTCTGCAACCTCTGCTTCGGCCTTCTTAATCTTCTCTACCGCTTCCGCCTCACCCTCATTTTCAAGAGTCTTTACAGACAGACCAATCTTTCTGTCTTTTGCAGAAACGTTGATGACGATCGCTTTAAGTACGTCGCCCACCTGATACATACCCACCGGGGTTTTGACCTTGTCTTTGCTTATTTCAGAAACATGAACCAGACCTTCAATTCCTTCTTCAAGTTTCACGAAAACACCAAAGTCGGTGACGTTGGTAATTTCCCCTTCGACAACAGTACCAGATGGATAGTTGTTGTAAGCGGCCTGCCATGGATCGGGGGTAAGCTGCTTGACACCAAGAGAGAATCTCTCATTTTCTTTATCTATTTTCAGGACAACAGCCTGGATCACCTCTCCTTTGGCATACTTCTCAGAAGGATGCTTGATACGCTCGGTCCAGGACAGGTCAGAAACATGAATAAGACCATCAATGCCATCCTCGATTCCAATAAAGACGCCAAAATCGGTAATGTTCTTGATCTTTCCTTCGATGATGGAACCGACCGGATAACTCTCGGTGACAAGATCCCATGGATTTGCCTGAAGTTGCTTCATACCAAGTGATATGCGTTTGGTCTCCGGCTCGATATTGAGAACCATGATTTCGATCTCATCACCAACGGCTACCATCTTGGACGGATGACGCGGCTTTTTCGACCAGGTCATTTCAGATACGTGGATCAGACCTTCAACACCTTCTTCCAGCTCAACAAAGACGCCGTAATCAGTAATAGAAACGACCTTACCAATCGTTTTTTCACTGAGCGGATAGCGATCTGTTACCGTCGCCCATGGATCTTCTCTGAGTTGTTTGATACCGAGGGATACGCGGTCATTATCTTTATCGTACTTCAGAACTTTAACATCAAGCTCCTGGCCGACCTTGTAAAGTTTTGCCGGATGTGAAACACGACCCCAGCTGAGATCAGTTATATGACAGAGACCGTCCATTCCACCCATATCGATGAAGAGTCCATAATCGGTAATGTTGGTGATCGCCCCGGTAATTATCTGGCCTTCTTCAAGACGTGAACGCATCTCCTCGCGCAGTTTATTCCGCTCTTCTTCCAGAATTGCCCGGCGAGAAATCACAACGTTGTTGCGTTTCCGGTTGAATTTGAGGATCTTGAAGTCATATGACTCACCGATGAGAGCGTCAAGATCTTTTACCGGCCGCAGATCAATCTGTGAGTATGGAAGAAAGGCAGGAACACCGATATCAACCGACATACCGCCTTTAACACGACTTTCTATTTTACCCTGGATGGTTCCATCTGCTTCCTGGATCTTGGCAATATCCTCCCAGACCTTGATAGCAATGGCCTTTTCTCGTGACAGAAGAAGTCCACCTTCATCTTTACGACGTTCAACGAACACTTCAACAGCGTCGCCAACCCCCATCCCTTCAATCCCGTCAAAACGAAATTCAGATTTGGGAATATAGCTCTCAGCCTTATCCCCGACATCAACAAGGTAATAATCATCTTCAACGCCGATAATGGTGCCGCTGGCAACATTACCTACCTCAACAACCCTGTTGTTTTCTTCCATCTCAAAGAGATCTGCAAAACTCATCTCTTGATCATTTTCTGCCTGGTTTAATTGGTTAAGTTCTTCTGTCATGGATTTACTCATAGCGCAGAATAAACTGCACAGTCTAAAGTTTATCTTCACCTGCCGGGAGCAGGCAGCCAAAAAAATAAGAAGGGCCGCATTTCTTAAACAGAAAGCAACCCTTGCAACTAGAAACCCATTTTATACCACGAAAACCATGGAGAGACAAGCCTTTATTGCATTGACAGAGAAAATTCATCAGCCTGATCCGGCCGTAACCATTCTCTCTCTTGCACCAGCCCGGAATCACCTGAAATCATTTCTTTTTTCGATCCTCCGGCCCGGTTTCCACGGGCAGCTGAGCACGCCTCCAGGCTTCTATTCCTCCGTCAAGATTGTAGACTTCCTGGTGCCCCATGGCGAGCAAGGCCTTACTGGCAATATAACTCCTGCCGCCAACAGCGCAGACAACCAGAATCGGCTGCTCTTTGGGCACCATTAACCTCCCTCTCATGACATCGCCTATCGGAATTAACTCTGATCCGGAGAGTCTTACCTGAGAGCGCTCCTGAGGTGTTCTGACATCAATCACCAGAAGGTTATCCTTCTGATTTATCATCGTCTGAGCTTCAGTCCCGGAGACTGATTTGAAGGTGCTCTTGACTGGTGATTGCTTCGATTCAGAAACAGCAGCAGCAGATGGTACTGGCTTATTTTCCTCCGCAGAACAGCTGGAAAAAATCAGGACCCACACGACAAGACTGACAAACATGACAAAATGAAACTTAGTTAATTCTCGCTTCATAGAGAAAACCGACCTTAATCTGGAATAGGAATAACATGGAGGGAGAGAATATAATCACACTTCTGAAGAGTGCGACTCCATGCTGACAATTGTCGTATTTTTATTTTTTTGACCCAGGTGGCCTTCGTCTATGCCCCTGATACCTTTTCTTTCCGGTCTTCTTTACAACCACTGTCGGTTCTGGCGGCTCATTCAGCATCTCATCAGGCGGTACAACACATTCCAGTGATCGGTTGATAAAACCCTCGATGGCCGGCAGATAGAATGAGCCGGTCTCACAGGCAAAGCTGATTGCCACACCATCTGCCCCCGCTCTGCCCGTCCTGCCAATACGGTGAACATAATCCTCAGGTTCATATGGCAAGGTATAGTTCACCACGTATTTGATGCTATCAATATGGATCCCCCTGCCGGCAACGTCTGTAGCCACCAGTAGTTTATTTTCCCCGGATCGAAATGACTCCAGTCTCCTCGTTCGCTTATGCTGTGGAACATCACCGGTGAGCAGCTGACAGCTCAAGCCGTTTGCCTGGAGCTTCGTGACCAGGGCTGCCGCTTCACTTCTCATGTTCGTAAAGACTAAGATTCTCTCGTTGACGGAGCTCACCGCAAGGTTATAGAGCAGTGCGTATTTCTCCTTTTCAGTGGTCAGATAGACCCGTTGTTCAATCCGCTCAACATCTACGGTATCCTCACCTGCCTCTACCGAGACGGGAGCTTTGCACCACTGAGATGCAAGACGCCTGACATCATCGGTGATTGTCGCTGAAAAGAGCATTGTCTGCCGATTATCACGGTCCGGAAGGTGGCTGAGAATTCGCCTGACATCAGGGATAAACCCCATATCAAGCATTCGGTCTGCTTCATCAATCACCAGGGTGGCACAATGGTCAAGAACAATGATCCGTTTTCTGACAAAATCGAGCAGGCGGCCCGGGGTCGCCACGACAATGTCACATCGCTGGTTCGCAGCCATTTCCTGCTGTTTCTGGTAACCGGCCCCCCCATATATTGCGCAGATATTAAGCGGTGTAAATGCACCAAGTGTTTTGCCGTCTTTGGTAATCTGAATCGCCAGTTCCCTGGTGGGGGCAATAATCAACGCCCTGGGTTGTCCATTTGGCGGCCAGGCGTCCTTGTCATTTAACAACCGGCAATACAGGCCAATCAGAAAAACCGCGGTTTTCCCCGTCCCTGTCTGGGCCCTGCCGACAAGATCGCGGGAATCAAGGACCGTTGGCAGCGCCTTTTCCTGAATCGGTGTACAATATTGAAATTCCTCTGATGCAATGCCGCGCATGACCCGCAGATCAATTGAGAAATCATGGAATCTGCTGCGTCCCGGTAGCGGTGGCACCTGAAATTGAGATAGAGACCAACCCTTTTTTTTCTTCCCTGAAACGTGCTTTTCCTTTGATGTTGGTCCAGAAGCTGGCTCACTCCCGACTCTCGCCGGCTGGTCCGCTAATGGCTGTTCCGCCTCCACAGACTGAGACACGACGCTTTCACCGGCAACCGCCTCTTTCTTTTTGGAAAACGGCAGAATACGGCGACAGACATCTTTTCCCGAGCGGGTCAGCCTGTTAAAATGGTAGGCAGCACTGCCTGCCAGCCCTTTCATTCGATGTGTCATCTAAACTGGTGTCCTGATAAGATTATTACAGCTCTGTCTGAAGAAAAAAACAGGATTACTGCTTTGGAAATGAAAACAGGTAAACGACTCAGCTACGGTCTCACCGACTGTTGCTGCATACCCCGCACCTCTTCGGCAAAAAGAGGGATTACCCCGTTATCGTCCCTGTACCTTGAGTTCTTCCATGAAAGGTCCGAACAACTCTTCATATTCGGGGATTGATTTGCGTAGAATAACGCCAAAGTGCGATGTATCCTTTTCATTTACCACAAGGTTGGCCGAACATGCAAGTGCCTGAAGATTATAAAATGTATTGAACTCGGGCCCAAGCAGGGCATAAAAAATATAGCGCCTACGTGCCATGCTCATAGAACTCAGCAGTTCATGAAATTTATTTTCCTCCAGGCCAGTGCCGCCAAAAGATGATTGCATGACGATAGATGAATAATTAAAGAACTGCATCTTCTCAATCGCCTCCGCTACATCATCGACCGTTTCGGCTCGATATCCAAGACCGGTCAGGGCACTTACGACCTGCTCTTCAATTTTTTCATCCTTCACAAGAACCATGGCCTGGGGGATATCTGAGACAACCGCCTCCTCTTCAAAGTCACCGTCCGCCAGCCAGCTTGTATCAGGCGGCTCCGGCGGTCTAACCTTACCCGCGCCAACCTCACCTGAGAGTATTTCCTTTCCCAGAGATATCTGCTCTCCGCACTGACTGCACTTCAGACGCACCTTCTGTCCGGGAGCCAGCTTCATAATACTCTTTTCTATCTTTGAATTAGATTTATGAACCTTTCCGCACGCTTTACAGGTTATATTCATGACGATCACTTTATTTCCCTTTAACCATTGACTCACGGCTACAATTTTCTCTTTTAGTGCCTTATTCCTGAAAACCTATCATAAAAAACAAGAAATCATCAGAGAAGTTTGAAATCAGAAACTGGGAGTATCCACCAAGGCACTTATCCAGTGACTCTAAAAAGTTTTTCGGCTTGTCGGGTTAGCTGATAACAACGCTCACACGTTACCGGTCTTAATACCCGAGCTGCTCCTCTTCTTCCTCTTGCATGGCAAGTCCGGTGAGAGATGTTGTTGCTTCTCCTCGTGTCGCTTTTATTGTATCGAGCCCACGGTTCACCTCATTACGGTGCGAACAGTAGGTAATTGCCGTTTCTTCGGTGATCAACCCATCAGTGAAGAGTTCAAGGATATGCTGATCAAAGGTTCTCATCTGGAGAGACGACCCTGCCTTGACAACATTGTAGTAGGTCTTCTCCTCCGTTTCTCCGTTCATGATCAGATCTTTTACTCGAAGGCTGGTTCGCAGGATTTCCATTGCAGCAATCCTGCCTCCGCCAATTTTTGGCAGCAGGCGCTGGCTGACAACCCACCTGATGGTATCCACCAGTCGATGCCTGATCTGGGGCTGCTCTTCCTGCTCAAACATACCGAGAACACGGTTCATGGTCTGTCCTGCATCAATGGTATGCAGCGTTGACAGGACCAGATGACCGGTCTCTGCAGCGGTCAAGCCAATCTCCATAGTTTCACGGTCCCGCATCTCACCAACGAGGATTACTTTCGGGGCCTGACGCAGAGCGGCTCTCATTCCGGTTGCAAAGGTGCTGAAGTCATTTCCCATCTCCCGCTGGTTAAACGTCGCCTGGTGATGGGGGTGTACATATTCAATGGGATCTTCCAGCGTGACAATATGAACGGCACGCTCATGATTTATCCTGTTGAGCAATGCCGCAAGAGAAGTTGTTTTACCGGTACCCGTAGCACCGGTAAAAAGAACGAGCCCATTTAACTCCCGTGCCATCATCCCGAATGCTTGAGGGAAATTCATGCCTTCAATACTTGGCACCTTTGTTTCAAGCTTTCGAAGTACTGCGGTCAGGTATCCTTTCTGGGTAAAAATATTGACCCTGAACCGAGCCAGGCTCCCCAATGAATATGACAGATCGCATGAACCATTGGTAACCAGGTCGGTCAGCAGCCGCTTGTTATTACCAATGAGATTGAGCGCAAAGGTTTCCGATTGGAATGGTGTCAGGTGTTCAATCGGAGGCTTGATACTAACTGGCACCAGCACTCCCGAAGATTCCACCTGCAGTGTCTTGCCAACAGTGATATTTAGGTCAGAAACATTTGGATTGGATTCCAGCATTACGGTTATCCAATAATCAATTTCCGTCTTTTTCATGACTATCTCCTGAAAAAATGTGCAATAACGATTATTTTCATTTTATATTGCTACAAAAGAAATACAAAGTACAATTTTATTTTTATCAGATATTTAATTCTACAGAAGGTGAGAAAAAATGGCAAATACACTCCGCAGTGACACAACAACCCAGGGAAGGCGTATGGCTGGAGCCCGAAGTCTCTGGCGTGCAAACGGTATGACTGACGAACAGATCGGCAAACCGGTCATCGGTATTGTTAACTCGTTTACCCAATTTGTGCCCGGTCATGTTCATCTCCATGAGATTGGTCAGCATATCAAAAAAATTATAGCAGAGCATGGTTGCTTCGCCGCTGAATTCGATACCATTGCCATAGATGACGGGATTGCCATGGGCCATGACGGCATGCTCTACTCGCTGCCGTCCAGAGAGCTCATCGCTGACAGTATAGAATATATGTGCAACGCCCACACCGTTGATGCAATTATCTGCATCTCAAACTGCGACAAGATCACCCCCGGCATGCTGATGGCAGCGATGCGGCTTAATCTGCCGACCATATTCGTCTCAGGCGGTCCCATGGAAGCAGGGGTAGATGGTGATAAACGGTATGACCTGATCGATGCCATGATCATGGCCGCTGATCAGAATATCGACGATGAACTCATGGACCGGGTCGAACAGTGCGCCTGCCCCACCTGCGGCTGCTGCTCAGGGATGTTCACCGCCAACTCGATGAACTGTCTGAACGAGGCGCTTGGCCTGGCGCTTCCTGGAAACGGCACAATAGTGGCAACCCATTCAAACCGGACAAAACTGTTTGAAGAAGCGGCCGTTCGCATCGTCAACATGGCTGAAGCCTACTATATGAAGGGAGATGACTCGGTTTTGCCCCGTTCCATTGCAACCAAAGCGGCATTCATGAATGCCATGACGCTGGATATTGCCATGGGTGGCTCAACCAACACCGTTCTGCACCTGCTCGCCATTGCCCAGGAAGCAGAGGTCGATTTTACCATCACAGATATTGATCATTTGTCGAGGAAAACCCCAAATCTCTGCAAGGTTTCACCTTCTTCTTCATATCATGTTGAAGATGTCAACCGCGCCGGCGGCATTATTGGCATTATGGCCGAGCTTGACCGCGCAGGATTGCTTGACCCCTCAGTGAGCAGAGTAGACAGCCCAAGCCTGGGCGAAACACTCCAAAAATATGATATTGCCGGTGGTAAGCAAACTGAGGCGGCAACAGCACTTTATCTGAGTGCACCGGGAGCATTTGGCAGAAACCTGACAATGGGCTCCCAATCCAACACCTATAAAGCCCTTGACCTTGATCGAAGCTCAGGATGTATACGCAGTTTGGAACACAGCTACAGCAGGGACGGCGGCCTGGCAGTGCTTTACGGAAATATCGCCGCAGACGGCTGTATCGTAAAAACGGCCGGAGTCGATGAATCCATTCTTGTTTTTTCAGGAACAGCTCGAGTCTGCTCATCACAGGAAGAAGCCTGCGATATGATACTGGGAGGTAACATCACTGCCGGAGATGTGGTTGTTATTCGTTATGAAGGTCCCCGGGGCGGCCCGGGTATGCAGGAAATGCTTTACCCGACCTCATACCTCAAATCGATACATCTCGGGAAAAAATGTGCACTCGTAACTGACGGTCGTTTTTCAGGCGGAACATCAGGGTTGTCCATCGGCCACGTCTCTCCGGAAGCAGCAGCAGGCGGTGCCATCGCACTTATTGAAGAAGGTGACAGGATCGACATTAATATCCCTCAGAGATCCATTAATGTTGCTGTCAGTGAAAGCGAATTACTAAAAAGAAGAAAAGCCGAAGAGGCAAAGGGCAAAGAGGCCTTTACCCCTCCTGAACGGCCGCGTAAGGTTTCCAAGGCCTTGAAAGCATATGGTTACCTTGCCTCATCAGCAGATAAAGGGGCCATCAGGGTAGTGCCTGAGTAACCGTCAGGCCTGAGGCCCAAAAATTGTGTTTTGGGGGGTCTCAGGCCTGGACAAACCCGCCTAAGACATTGTATTTAAATGTTTTTTGTTTTTCTCTGTGCTCCACAAAAAACCTTGCTTTTCAAGGCGCAGGCATT
>RCNE010002346.1_pt1 | contig 11304 bp, 9 predicted proteins | sample 2041361 | NCBI WGS metagenome assembly RCNE01 (sample SAMN09708229, study PRJNA481090) | Marine sediment metagenome, whole genome shotgun sequencing project.
ATGATGGCGGCGCGGTATCGGTTATGTCGGGCACGTTGGACGGGGCCACGGGGATCACCACAGAAAAACACATCTTTGTCGCCGATAAGGGTGATTATTACGACATTGCGGATGACCTTCCGCAGCATGAATCATAACGGAGCAATGACATGAATGATTTCCCAACTACGGCCCGTGTGGTCATCATCGGTGGTGGCGTTGTTGGCACCTCTACGCTGTATCATTTGGCCAAAGCGGGCTGGAAAGATTGTGTGCTGGTGGAGAAGAACGAACTCACCGCAGGCTCCACATGGCATGCGGCAGGCAACTGTCCAAATTTCTCGGGCTCTTGGGCGGTCATGAACATGCAGCGCTACGGCCTTGAGATGTACCGCACGCTGGGCGAGGATGTGGACTATCCGATGAACTACAACGTCACGGGTGCGCTGCGTCTGGCGCATAACAAAGAGCGGATGCAGGAATTTGAGCGCGTGTCGTCTATGGGGGCCTATCAAGGTCTGGATATGGGGCTGATCACGCCGGAAGAGTGTAAAGAATATAACCCTTTCATGGAGACCCATGACCTTGTCGGTGCTTTATGGGACCCGCTGGACGGTGACATTGATCCCGCGCAACTTACCCAAGCTTTCGCCAAGGGAGCGCGCGACAATGGAGGCCGGATCGAGCGGTTCTGCCCTGTTGTCGGTTTGGAACGTGATGGCGACGAATGGATTGTGAAGACCGAAAAGGGCGATATCCGCTGTGAGAAAGTCGTCAATTGTGCCGGCTATTATGCGCAGCGTGTGGGCGAGATGTTCAAGCCATTCGGTGGCCGCACCGTGCCGATGGTGGTGATGTCCCACCAGTACTTCCTGACAGAGCCGATTGCGGAGCTGGAGGCATGGACCAAGGAGAAGGGCCACAAGATGCCGATGATCCGCGATGTGGATATCAGCTATTACTTGCGTCAGGATAAGAACGGTCTGAACCTCGGGCCTTATGAGCGGAATTGTCAGGCGGCGTGGGTGACGCCCGATGATCCGATGCCAGAGGATTTCTCCTTCCAGCTTTATCCCGATGATCTGGACCGTCTTGAGTTCTACATCGAGGATGCGATGGAGCGTTTGCCGCTGTTGGGGACTGCGGGTGTGGGACGCAACATCAACGGGCCTATTCCTTATGCGCCGGACGGTTTGCCGATGATTGGCCCGATGCCCGGGGTTAAGAACGCGTTTGAGGGGCATAGCTTTACCTTTGGGATCGCCCAAGGTGGAGGTGCTGGCAAGGTCTTGTCCGAGTGGATCATGCACGGTGAGACGGAGTTGGACATGTGGGCCGTCGATCCGCGCCGTTATACCGATCACACCGATCACGACCACTGCCTGTCCAAGGCGCTTGAAACCTATGGCCACGAATACGCCATGCACTTCCCGCATCACGAATGGCCTGCAGGGCGCGATAAAAAGTTGTCTCCGAACCATGCCTCCCTGCAAAATGCAGGAGCGCAATTGGGATCATACAACGGTTGGGAGCGGGCAAACTGGTTTGCCAAAGGCGGTGATGACACCTCTGAGGAAAGCGCGCAGACATGGAACCGCAACGGGCCATGGTCGGTGCGGATCAAGGAAGAAGTGGAGGCCGTGCGCGATCATGCCGGTGTCCTCGATATGCCGGGTTTCTCGCGCTATGCTTTGAGCGGTGCGGGTGCAGCGGAATGGCTGCGTGGTGAAGTTGCAGGTGCATTGCCCAAGATCGGGCGCATGAATCTTGCTTATTTCACCGATAGCCGTGGCCGTATCCTAACCGAGATGACGGTTATTCGTTGGGGTGAGGATGATTTCTGGCTGATGACGGCGGCAGTTGCGCTTTGGCACGACTTTGAGATGCTCAAAGGCCGAATGCCCAGCGATGGGTCGCTGACATTGACGGACATTACGCTGGATTGGTCCACGCATCTGCTGACGGGCCCCGCGTCCCGCGATATCTTGAGCGGTATGGCCGAGGGTGCTGATCTGGCCGCGACCTGGATGGCCGTGCAGGATGCCACAGTGGCCGGCAAACCCGCCAAGCTGTTCCGCGTCTCGTTCGCGGGTGAGCTGGGATGGGAAGTGCACACCGCATTTGACGACAGCTCTGCCGTTTATGACGCGATCAAGGCTGCGGGTGCGACACCGTTTGGCATGTATGCGCTGAACTCCATGCGGATCGAAAAAGGCTACCGCACATGGAAGGGCGATCTGTCCACCGATTACTCCATGCTGGAGGCAGGGCTTGACCGTTGGGTCAAGTTTGACAAGCCGCAGGATTTCAAAGGCAAGGCTGCACTGACGGCGGAGCGGGATGCGGGTATTACAAAGAGGTTTGTCACCATGATCGTCGAGGCGGGTGATCAGGACGCGCCGTATATGTCGACGGTGTATCACGGTGGGGCAGTTGTCGGAGAAACGACAAGTGGCGATTGGGGGTACCGCGTGGGCGCGTCCATCGCGCTGGGCACCATCCGCGCCGATCTGGCGGTTGAGGGAACCGAGTTGGAAATCAATATTTTCGGGCGTATGTGCAAGGCAATTGTACAAGCGGATCGCCCTTTGTGGGATCCCGAAAATGAAAGATTGCGCGCATGACAAACATCACCCTTCTGGACGGCTCTATCGGGCAAGAATTGGTCAAGCGGAGCACTGTCCCCGCGACCAATCTGTGGTCGACCAGTGTGATGATGGAGCAACCGGAACTGGTGCGTGCAGTTCATGACGACTATTTCACCGCAGGTGCAACTGTTGCCACGACCAATACCTATGCTGTGCACGTGAACCGATTGGAACGGGCGGGGATCGCCGATAAGCAGGGCGAACTGATGAGCATTGGTGTTGGCCAAGCTTTGGCGGCCCGTGATGCACATGGGAGCGGGCGTGTCGCGGGTGCGATCGGACCGCTGCTGGCGACCTACCGCCCCGATTTGATGCCCGATGTAGGTATGGCGACAGAGCAGTTTTCCCAGCACATCAGATTACTGGGGGACAATGTTGACTTACTGCTGGTCGAGACTGTGTGCTCGCTCCAAGAAGCCGAAGGAATTTTCCAAGGCTACGCTGACTCAGGTAGTGACAAACCGTTGTGGATGGCGTTTTCGGTTGATGATCGGGACGGGACCAAGCTCCGTTCGGGCGAGCCGTTGTTTGTGGTGACCGAAATGCTCAACCACTACCAACCTGCCGCTGTTTTGCTGAATTGCTCTATGCCCGAAGCGATCACAAAGGGTCTGCCGCTGCTGACAGATTGCGGCCTGCCGTTTGGCGCCTATGCCAACGGGTTCACGATGATCACCGATGATTTCAAGAAAGAAGCGCCTACTGTTGATTCGCTGAGTGCCCGAACGGACCTCACACCGCACGCGTATGCCGACCATGTAATGGAATGGGTCGGCGCGGGTGCCACGATTGTGGGTGGCTGTTGTGAAGTTGGCCCTGCCCATATTACGGAAATTGCCCGACGTCTAAAAGACGCGGGTCACACGATTATTTAAGAAAGGGTCTAACCGTGGCTAATGTTCCTGCACATGCGCGCGTTGTTATTATCGGAGGGGGCGTTATTGGCTGCTCCGTCGCGTATCACCTGACAAAACTGGGATGGAAAGATGTGGTGCTGCTGGAACGTAAGCAGCTGACATCGGGCACCACATGGCATGCGGCGGGACTGATCGCGCAGTTGCGCGCGACCAAGAACATGACCAAGCTCGCGAAGTATTCTCAGGAACTGTACGGCAACCTCGAGGAAGAGACGGGCGTGGCGACGGGGTTCAAACGCTGTGGCTCGATTACCGTGGCGCTGACCGAAGAGCGGCGTGAGGAAATTTTTCGCCAAGCGGCGATGGCGCGTGCATTCGGTGTAGAGGTTGAGGAGATCTCGCCCGAGGAAGTGCTAAAGCGCTATGAGCATCTGAATATCGACGGTGTCAAAGGTGCAGTGTATCTAGACAAAGACGGGCAGGGCGATCCCGCGAATATCGCGTTGGCATTGGCCAAGGGCGCGCGGCAACGTGGTGCTAAGGTGCTTGAGCGGACGGCGGTGACGGGTGTGACCAAGGATGGCCGCCGCATCACGGGCGTGGATTGGCAGCAGGGTGAAGAGAGCGGACACATCACCGCCGATATGGTGGTGAACTGTGCCGGTATGTGGGGCCATGCTGTTGGCAAGATGACGGGCACAAATGTGCCGCTGCATGCGTGTGAGCACTTCTACATCGTGACCGAGGCGATCCCCGGCCTGACGCAACTGCCTGTGCTGCGGGTGCCGGATGAGTGCGCGTATTACAAAGAAGATGCGGGCAAGATGCTGCTGGGCGCGTTTGAACCAAACGCCAAGCCTTGGGCGATGGACGGTATCCCTGCGGACTTTGAATTTGACCAACTGCCAGAGGATTTTGATCACTTCGAGCCGATCCTTGAAGCCGCTGTTGAGCGTTTGCCGATGCTGGCGGAAGCGGGGATACACACGTTCTTTAACGGGCCAGAATCCTTTACGCCCGACGATGCCTACCATCTGGGCCTTGCGCCGGAGATGGATAATGTCTGGGTCGCGGCGGGGTTCAACTCCATCGGTATCCAATCTGCAGGCGGGGCTGGAATGGCGCTGGCGCAGTGGATGGACGAAGGGGCCAAGCCGTTTGATCTGGGTGATGTGGACATCAGCCGGATGCAGCCGTTTCAGGGCAATAAGACGTACTTGTTCGAGCGTTCCAAAGAGGCGCTCGGCCTGCTCTATGCCGATCACTTCCCCTTCCGTCAGAAAGCCACTGCACGCGGTGTCCGCCGGACACCGTTCCACGCGCATCTGTTGGAGCACGGCGCGGTGATGGGCGAATTGGCAGGTTGGGAGCGGGCCAACTGGATGGCCCGTAAAGGACAGGAACCTGCGTATCAGTACAGCTGGCAACGCCAGAACTTTTTCGACAACGTCGCCGAAGAACATGACGCGGTACGCACCAGTGTCGGCATGTATGATATGTCGTCGTTCGGGAAAATCCGTGTTGAGGGGCGCGATGCCGAGGCGTTTATGAACTACGTCGGTGGCGGTGATTACTCTGTGCCGATTGGCAAGATCGTCTATACCCAATTCCTTAACCACCGCGGTGGGATCGAAGCGGATGTGACCGTGACGCGTCTGGCCGAGCAAGCCTATCTGGTCGTGACACCTGCGGCGACCACGATTGCTGATCAGACATGGCTGCGGCGTAATCAGGGTGAATTCAATGTGGTCATCACCGATGTGACGGCGGGCGAAGGGGTGCTGGCCGTGATGGGTCCGCGTTCGCGAGAGTTGTTGCAAGCCGTTTCGCCCAATGATTTCACAAATGATGTGAACCCGTTTGGTACGGCCCAAGAGATCGAGATCGGGATGGGCCTCGCCCGTGTGCACCGCGTGACATATGTGGGTGAGTTGGGATGGGAAGTCTATGTGAGCGCCGATCAGGCGGGCCATGTGTTCGAAACACTGAACGAGGCGGGACAGGACTTTGGCATGCGTCTGTGCGGCATGCATATGATGGACAGTTGCCGGATCGAGAAGGGCTTCCGCCACTTTGGCCATGACATCACGTCAGAGGATCATGTGCTGGAGGCAGGGCTTGGGTTTGCAGTGAAGACCTCCAAGCCTGACTTCATCGGGCGCGAAGCAGTGCTCGAGAAGAAGGAAGCAGGTCTGGATATGCGCATGCTGCAATTCAAGCTAACCGACCCCGAGCCGCTACTCTATCACAACGAGCCTGTGCTGCGCGATGGCGAGATTGTGGGCTACCTTAGCTCTGGCTCCTACGGACATCATTTGGGCGCGGCCATGGGCCTTGGCTATGTGCCGTGTAAGGGCGAGAAGCCTGCTGAGGTGCTGGCCTCGACCTATGAGATCGACGTGATGGGGACGCGGGTGCGCGCCGAAGCATCGCTCAAGCCGATGTACGATCCGACCTCTGAACGGGTGAAGGTGTAACGGGTACAATTCAAGGCTTTCCCTTGCCCCCTTCCTTGCCCTAACGCTTTGGGGCAAGGAGACCGATATGAGCAGCCCTACACCCGTCGCCACAGATCAAGATACGCCGCAAGGCTTGCTCTTTGCGGGCGGTGCGTATGCGATGTGGGGGTTCCTGCCGCTCTATATGAAAATGCTGAGCCACATTCCCGTGGCCGAGGTTATTGCGCACCGCATCATATGGTCTGTGCCTGTGGCGGCGGTGGTGTTGATCCTGCTGGGGCGCACGGCGACTTTGCGGGCTGCGTTTCGCAATCCGCGCATGTTGGCCATGGGGTGTGTCACGGCGGCACTGATCTCGCTCAACTGGGGTATCTACGTCTATGCGATTGTGACAGACCGCGCGCTGGACGCGGCGATCGGATATTACATTAACCCGCTGTTTAGTGTGTTCCTCGCGGCGGTCCTGCTGGGTGAAAAGCTGCACCGGATGCAGTGGGTCGCGGTGTCGATTGTGACTGTGGCGGTGCTGGTGCTGATCCTTGATGCGGAGGAAACACCATGGCTCGCCTTTGGTATGATGCTAACGTGGGGGTTCTATGCGCTCGCGAAAAAAAGCCTGCCCATTGGCCCGAACCAAGGATTTCTGATGGAGGTTCTTTTACTCCTGCCACCCGCTTTGGCCTATGCAGTATATATGGGCAGCACGGGCGGGGCGAAGTTTCTGGGCGGTGATGTCATGGATACATGGCTCCTGCTAGGCTGTGGTCTCGTCACGGCGATTCCATTGCTGTGCTACGCGAACGGAGCCAAGCTTCTGCGCTTATCGACCATAGGCATCCTGCAATACATCGCGCCAACGATGATCATGCTAAACGCGGTGTTCATCTTTGGTGAACCGTTTGGCCGCGCACGTGCGATTGCCCTACCACTGATCTGGCTGGCGTTGATCATTTACACCGTCTCGATGGTGCGGCAGATGCGCGCGAAACGGGCCTTAGCTTAAGGCCGATTTATGTTTCATGAAGGAAGGGTCTTTTGAGACACGTTCATTCATTGCAGCCCTTAGCGCGCCGATGGTTTTATATGGGCGCATGACAACTTCAAAAGTTTGCATGAGGCCACTGTCATTGAGTGTGATCAAATCAACGCCGACACAATCCAGCCCCTCAACCTTGCACTGAAACTCAAGCGCCCAATCATTGCCCGACCCCATGACACGGCGGTATTCAAAGTCGGTGAACACTTCGTTCACGTGGCCGAGCACAGCAGCCACTGCATCGCGTCCGTTCCATGTGGCCCAATAGGTGGGCGGCTGGAATTTGACATCATCGGCCATGAGCGCAGGAACGCCGCTATGATCATTGGCGAGGACGAGATCGTGAAATTTCTGGATCGTTGGATGCATATTGGTTCTCCCGTTTCGGTACAGCGTGCCACGGGACGGGTTGAAAACCTACCCTGCACATGGGACTGAGGTGGTTATGGACGCAACGTATAACCCCCCGATGGACCCGCTTGAGGTTCTGCATCTCGACCATGAAGTCATTCTGGTCGACAAACCGGCTGGGCTTCTGTCAGTGCCCGGTAAAGGCCCCGAGCTTGCTGACTGTTTGCTGACACGTTTGCAGGCCGCGTTCCCCGATGCGCTGCTGATCCACAGACTGGACCGTGATACATCCGGTGTGATGATCTTTGCCCTGACCCGTCACGCGCAACGGCATCTCGGATTGCAGTTTGAAAAGCGCATGACAAAGAAGACCTATGTTGCCCGCGTTTGGGGGGTGCCCTCCGAAAAGACCGGAACCGTGGATCTGCCTCTCATCGTGGATTGGCCCAACCGACCGCGCCAAATGGTGTGCCAAGAGACGGGAAAATCGGCACAAACAGACTGGCGGGTGATCAAAGACCAAGGTGACACAGCGCGCGTGCGCCTGTCGCCGCACACAGGCCGGAGCCACCAGTTGCGTGTACATATGCTGAGCCTTGGCCACCCGATATTGGGTGACCCGTTTTATGCCGAAGGTGCCGCGCAAGACTTTCCCCGGATGATGCTGCACTCGGAAGAGTTACGCTTCAAACATCCCGACGGTGGGCAGTCCACAAGGGTCCGTAGCAAGGCGCCTTTCTAAAGTTGGCGATTGCGCATGCTGGTGCTGCAGGATTGAGTTTAAATGGCAAAATAGAAAAGTATCTAAAGCGATTGCTCCACCCTTGGCTATTAACCTGGGCGGAGCTCTCTACTTTGCACGCGGGGTCGCTCTCCAGCTGTCCGCGCTCCTTGAAAGTACTCAAGCGGGGTTAAGAGTAGCTTAACAGGCGGAACGTTCTTCTCTATTTTGCCATTTAAACTCAATCCCACCATTGCAGTCAGCTCGGGCGGTGGAATTGAAAAAGGGCCGCCCACAGGCAGCCCCTTCCCTATAATTTCTAACAAGTTGGCTATTCAGCGGCCCAGCCGGAAACAGCTTTGACTTCGAGGAACTCCTCCAGACCGAACACGCCACCTTCTCGGCCGTTGCCGGACTGTTTGTAACCACCGAAAGGCGAGCCTTGGGCGAAGCCCTGGCCGTTTGTCTCAACCATGCCGGACCGCAAACGGCGTGCCACGCGGCGGCGTTTTTCGTCGTCTGCCGTCTGGATGTAGTTGGTCAAGCCATATGGCGTGTCGTTGGCGATGGCGATCGCTTCCTCTTCGGTCTCGAAGGGGATGATCGACAGCACTGGTCCAAAGACTTCTTCGCGGGCGATGGTCATGTCGTTTGTTACATCGGCAAAGACTGTTGGTTTGACGTAGTAGCCGCGGTTGAGGCCATCAGGGCGACCGAGACCGCCTGCGGTTAAGCGGGCTTCGGACATGCCGGCTTCGATGAGGCCTTGGATTTTGTTGTATTGTGCCTCTGAGACAACGGGGCCGATCTGTTTGCCTTCCTCGGACGCAGGCCCAACCTTTGTATTGGTTGCGACTTCTGAGGCAGATGCTACAGCTTCGTCATAGCGTGATTTGTGGACCAGCATGCGGGTGGGTGCGTTGCAGGATTGGCCAGAGTTTCGGAAGCAGCGGATCGCGCCCTGCTTGGCTGCCTTTGGGTCAGCGTCCTCGAATATGATGTTGGCGCCTTTACCACCTAATTCCAGCGATACACGCTTGAGTGTATCAGCAGCCGCTTTTGAGATGGCGATGCCTGCGCGGGTGGAGCCGGTGAAGCTGACCATATCGACTTCGGGGTGCGCGGAGAGTTGACTGCCCACGCCTGGACCGTCTCCGTTGACGAGGTTGAATACGCCTGCGGGGAAGCCTGCCTCATGCACGAATTCTGCAAACAGAAGGCCGGACAATGGCGCGATCTCGGAAGGTTTCAGAACGACCGTGTTGCCGGTGGCCAGCGCGGGAATGACTTTAAGGATGATCTGGTTCATGGGCCAGTTCCAAGGTGTGATTAGAGCGCAGACGCCGATGGGCTCAAGCAGGGTCTTCTCGGATGCAGTGAAGTCTCGTTCGAACGAGAAATCTTTGAACGCGTTGAGGAATCCGCCAATGTGCCAGCTACCGGCGCCAACTTGTTGTTGACGGCTCAGCATGATGGGTGCGCCCATTTCCATGGACATTGCTTGCGCCATCTCTTCCTGACGAGCGTCATAGATTTCGGCCAGCTTTTGGATCAACGCTGTGCGCTCTTCCTTCGAGGTCTGGGACCAGCTGTCGAAGGCGGCGCGGGCGGCCCCTACGGCGGCGTCTGTATCAGACTGGTCGCCCAACGAGATGATGGCGCACTGCTCTTCGGTGGATGGATCAATGACGGCAAAGTCGTTGGCGGCAGCGGGGGCTGTCCATGCGCCGTTGATGTAAAAATTGCGTTTCTCTAGCATGGGGATGCTCCTTATTTGAGATTTGTGGCCACTGTGGCATTGCGGCTTGTCACCTGCAAGATGGGGGATGAAACTTGGCCAGAGAATGGTTAGATAGGTAATATAACTTTAATGGAGGACGCTGCGATGAGTTTGCGCATTAACGACACAATCCCCGACCTGACGGTTGAAACGGATCATGGCACGATCAGCTTACACGAATTCGTCGGCGACAGCTGGGCGATTTTGTTTTCGCATCCCAAGGATTTCACGCCCGTTTGCACAACCGAGTTTGGTGCTGTGGCGCAGCTCGCGGATGAATGGGAAAAGCGTGGAACCAAGGTTCTGGGTGTTTCGGTCGACGGTGTCGAGGATCACAAAAAAGTGGAAGGCTGACATTGAAACAGTCGGCGGCGCCAAGGCGGGATTTCCGATTGTTGCGGATACTGACCTCACGCTGTCAAAGGCGTTTGATATGCTGCCAGCCGAGGCGTACCTGCCTGACGGGCGCACGCCAGCGGATAGTGCGACAGTACGCTCGGTTTTCATCATCGGCCCTGACAAAAAGCTCAAGCTGTCGATGACCTACCCGATGACGGTTGGCCGCAATTTCGCAGAGGTCCTCCGCGCGCTAGACGGGTTGCAGACATCTGTGGGTCATGGCGTCGCGACACCTGCTAACTGGAATGTCGGGGATGATGTGATCATCCCCGCAACTGTGTCGGACGAGGATGCAACGGCGAAGTTTGGTACATTTACAAAGGTACTGCCGTATCTGCGGACGGCCAAATTGCCAGGATGAGCGATTGAATTACGGTGGCCCGGCGGATCAATTAGGTTTGGCTGGGCCATGTGCTCTTGGGAGCGGTGACCTCTATTGCGGGCAGCAAAAGCTATTGATTGCGCTTAATTCTATCTACGTAAGGCTGGAATATGCTTTTGCAAAAAGCTTGGCCGCGTCAGTCCAAGGGCGTCGAGGTCAAATTCTTTTGCAAACGAAACATTTGGAAAATAGTCCTTGATCGATGCCGCGTAGATTTCTTCGATCTTGAAATAGTCGTTTGAGGAAACAAATACCTGACGGCCCAAAAGCGCACCCCCGATGGCGACGTGAAGTCGGTTCGTATAGATACGTTCATATTTTGCTAACGTCTTCATGAACTTGTAGATCGGCGTCTTTGCCCTGCCGTCTTTTGAAATATCGTGGTTTCCATACCCTTCAGGGATGACCATGCCGTCTGGGCTTTCGTCATCATCTCTCAGAAACAGTCCCCACTTCCGGTTGGGTTTTGGAAAACGGGGTGGGGTATAGAAAAATGCCATGTCATGGCAAAACTCTGCGTCCGGGCAATTCTCCATGCTGGCAGCAAGGCCACGCGAAAATACAGCCATTTCGGGTGAAAAGTTATAGTCGCTGTATTTGACCGCAAATGTTGAGGGGAACAGGAGTGACGCACTATATTCATGCGACAACTTGGCCATTTTTTCGACTCTGCCATAACGCGACATGAGGGC
>RCNE010001914.1_pt1 | contig 11303 bp, 16 predicted proteins | sample 2041361 | NCBI WGS metagenome assembly RCNE01 (sample SAMN09708229, study PRJNA481090) | Marine sediment metagenome, whole genome shotgun sequencing project.
TCGGCCACCTGGTTTTCCGATAACGTGGCTGAATATCAAGAAAAAGCGAAATCCGTCGGCGTTCTTGCCACCGAAAATGAAGATGTGCGTTCACTGAGAGAGCTTTTGATCATCGGCCTCAAAGGCATCTTGCGCCCCCTCAAGCTCAGCCATCCGGCGTGCGCGGGGGTCATCTTCAACCGCATCTAGCGGCATTTCCTCTTGGCTTTCAACTGGTTGCGGGGTGTCCGCGTCACGACGAAGACGGGTCTCCCTCGCGGCCTCTTCGCGCAAGATATCCGCAACATTGGGATCAATCTGACTGCGCGCGGGACGCTCACCAGTCGTATCCACATCAGGGCCCGGCGCGCCACTTGGGCCCTCAACCTCGACCTCGGACAACCTCGGCTCTGGGGTTGGTTCAGGCTCGGGCGTGGGCTCCGCAACAACAGGTTCCACGATCCGAGGACCCGGCTGGAACCACGTGGTTGAACAGTTGGAGCACTGCACATCGCGCCCACCTGCGGGCACCATGGCCTCATCCACATCATACCTTGCACTACAATTGGGGCACGTCAGACGCATGGGTCTATAATCTCTGATCTTGCGCCACAAAATCCGTGGCCATGAGCGGCCCTAAAAAGGCAGCCCACAGTGGAAGAATTATCGGTAGGTTAACCCTACCGCCCAATCTTTCCAATCCCCGTTTCAATTCAGATGCATACGCGTTGCATCAACGCTTCAATCGCCCCTGATCCTTGCGGCTGCGATTGCAAGTGTCCGCGCCACGGTGCAAGAAAGATGCAACTTGGGCGAAAGGCGCAAACTCACATGATCGAGATGAACGACGCCGCCTATGGCTATGGGTCTGAGCCGCTTTTGTCCGGCCTGACCCTGAACCTTGCACCTGGCTCCTTCCACTTTCTGACAGGGCCATCGGGCGCAGGTAAGACCACGTTCCTCAAGCTGTGCTACGCGGAACTGTTGCCCACAGGCGGCAACATCAGCTTGTTTGGCCACACCGCATCAGGCCTGTCGCGCGACGGCATCGCGGACCTGCGTCAACGCATCGGCGTGGTGCATCAAGATTGCAAATTCCTCGACCATTTGCCGTTGATGGATAACCTAGCGTTGCCGCTGACCGTCACGGGCAAAGGCAACATGGTCCAAGAGAGCAATCTGACGGAGCTAATCGGTTGGGTCGGCCTATCCGCCCGCGCCCATGCCACCCCGCCAGAGTTATCGGGCGGCGAACGTCAACGCGCAGCCTTGGCCCGCGCCATCATCATGGACCCCGATCTAATCATCGCAGACGAGCCGACGGGCAACGTCGATTGGGAGATGTCCCTGCGCCTGCTGAACCTGTTGGTGGAGCTGAACAAACTGGGCAAAACGGTGGTCATAGCGACACACGACCTGGCCCTGATCCGCGCCGCTAAGCAGCGGGTGCAAGCGCGTGTGCTGCGTATCCAAGGTGGGCAGATCACCTCTGCGGGGGCGGACCTATGAGCCTTGGCAACGATATCATCGCCCTTGTGAAACGCGATGTCCAAGCCGATCGCGTGGTTCCACGCTCCGGTCAATCCGCGCGCCTGACGCTTGCAACATCTGCGGCCATGGCCTTCCTCGCCGTCTTCGCTATGGCTCTGTCCATGGCATCGGGCCGCTTGGCAGATCGCTGGACGGACGCGCTCGCGCAATCCTCCACCATCCGCATTTCCGCCCCTGCGGCGGAACTAGAAACGCAAACTTGGGCAGTACTCACCGTGTTGGAACAAACCCCCGGCATCGACAGCGCCCGCGCATTGACGGATGAGGATCAGCAAGCCCTGCTTGCCCCGTGGTTCGGCCCTGACCTTCCGCTTGGTGACCTGCCGATCCCCCGCTTGATCGAGATCACGGAAACCGCTGAGGGCTACGACAGTGATGGCCTCCGCCAACGCCTTGCCGCAGAAGCGCCGGGGGCTGTGCTGGACGATCATAACCGCTGGCGCAGACCACTGGCCGAGGCCGCATCGCGCCTACGCCTGCTTGGCGGCCTCGCGTTGGTCCTGATCCTTGGGGCCACCGCCGCCATGGTCACACTCGCCGCACAGTCCGCGCTATCGGCCAATGAACAAGTCGTCCGCGTCCTGCGCCTTGTGGGGGCGCGCGACAGCTACATCGCCCGCGCCTTCGTGCGCCGCTTCACACTTCGCGCCTTGACCGGAGCCGCAGTCGGAACCCTCATCGGTATCCTCGCCGTGATGATCCTACCTTCCGCGCGTGACACCGCCGCGATCCTCACAGGCCTCAGCTTTTCGGGCGCAGGCTGGCTCTGGCCGATGCTCATCCCACCACTGGCCGCCACCACGGCGTTCATCGCCACCCGCGTCGCGGCCTTCCGCACGCTAAAGGGCCTGCAATGATCCAAACGATCCGCTCCTTCCTCCATATCGTGCAGATGTATATCGCGTTGGCGGTCATCTGCATCGCGTATATCCCCTACGCCATCTACAGCCCCGCCGGTGCCCACGCGTGCTGCCACGCCTATTCTCGTTGGGTGATCTGGACGTTGAATTGGATGGTCGGCCTCAAGGTTGAGGTGCGGGGCACACCCCCTACCGATGAGGTGATGGTTGCCGCCAAACACCAAAGCTTCCTCGACGTGATGGCCATCTATGAGGCCATTCCCCGTGGCAAATTCATCATGAAACGCATCCTGATGTATGCGCCTTTTGTGGGCCAATACGGGCTGCGCGTTGGCTGCATCCCCGTAGATCGCGGCAAGCGTGGCGTGGCGATCAAGAAGATGTTGGAGGACGTTCGTACCGGCAAGCTGCAGGGCGGTCAGCTGATTATCTACCCCCAAGGCACCCGCATCGCGCCGGGCGTCGTGGCCCCGTATAAGAAGGGCACCGGCGCGCTTTATGCGCAGATGGGGCAGCCTTGTGTGCCTGTGGCCACCAACATCGGGATGTTCTGGCCCAAGAAGGGCGTCACCCGCAAACCGGGTGTGGCCGTGGTTGAATTCCTCCCACGGATTGAAGCGGGGCTGGACCAAAAGGACTTTATGGCACGGCTGGAGGACCAGATTGAAACCGCCAGTGAGGCCCTCCTTGACGAGGCCGGATTTCAGCGGGACACGACATGAAAACCGTTACCGATATCGCGGCGCTTGAAGATCTCTACGACGTGCCCGCGCCGAACTCCTTGGCCAAGGTCACGCCCAAGCTGACCCCACTTTACTGCAGATGGATCAATGCCTCCCGCTTCGTGGTGCTGTCCACCGTGGGTCCGGAAGGCACAGACGGCAGTCCGCGCGGTGACGATGGCCCCGTGGTCCGGATCGTGGATGACCAAACGATCTGGATGCCCGATTGGCGTGGCAACAACCGCATCGACACCCTGCGCAACATCGTGCGCGATGGCCGCGTATCGCTTATGTTTATGGTGCCCGGCTCGCTCAACGTGGTGCGGATCAACGGTACGGCTGTGCTGACGGATGATGAAGCTGTGACAAGCACCTTCGCGCAACGCGGAAAGCACCCGAAATCTGTGATCTCCATCACGCCAGATGAGATTTACTTTCAATGCGCGAAAGCCGTGATGCGCGCGGGCCTCTGGACCCGTGATGACGCGGGTGGCCTGCCAAAAGCGGGCGAGTTCATTCAAGAGATGAAGGCCGATTTCGACGGCGCATCCTATGACGCAGGCTATTCTGAGTACGCGAAAGAGAAGATGTGGTGAAGGCGCTCGGCTATGTCCTATTCCTCCTCGGCCTACTAACAGGCCTCCTCGCAGCTTTCATCTTCTTCGCCGCTTGGACCGATTTTCAAGGACGTGGCTGCCCCGATGCAGATCAATGCTCTGATGCCGTCAGCGTCATGGTCCTGACGGGCTGCGCCATAGTGGCAAGCGCCGTAATGATCTTCGCATCCGTGGTATTTATGCGCCGTTAATCGAGGCTCATGTGAGATACCGACACATCCGCCACGTGGTCACGCCCGAACGCAACGATCCCCAAAGACCGCACGTCCTGCGCCGCGATACTTAGTGGCATGGTATCGCGGGACGGGGCAAAGACGCTAAGCGGCAAGGTAACATCCGACCAGTCTGTCGTCGTGTCAAATCCCGCTCGGTAGCTTTGCCAAGGGCGGGTGCTATGGACGGAGCGCAGGTGCACGAAGTACCGCTCTCCATTGCCACGCACGCGTAGGTGGATCGTGTTTCCAGACAGGCCGCTCGAGAGGTCCGTGCGAACTTGGATAAAACCACCGTTGTTGGCCGTCGAAACGGTCCCAGTCAGCCGCAGTACACCCCCTTCAACCGCGCCCTGCCCGTCCGAGACTCCCCCCATGACGGTGTCCGCCGCATAGCGCCATTGGAAATCGGTGATTGGTTGCATGGTTGCCTCCTGAGCTTTCACGCCAAACGGCACTAACGCAAATAGAGCACAAAGCGCGCGGCGCGTGATCATGCGGCCAGGCCTTTCGCCCCCATGTCGAGGAACTTGCGACGACGCCCGGCGATCAACGCGGTGCGGTCCGCATCGTCAAAGCCCGCCAACATAGACGAAATAGCTTTGCCAACGCTGACAATGGCCGCCTGCTTGTCGCGCTGCGCGCCACCCATAGGTTCGTTGATGACCACGTCGCAAACGCCCAGCTTGTGTAGGTCTTGAGCAGTCAGGCGCAACGCCTCAGCCGCTTCGCGCATCTTCTCCGCATCTTTCCAAAGTATCGACGCGCAGCCTTCAGGTGAGATCACTGAGTAGACCGAATGCTCCAACATCGCGAGCTTGTCTGCCGTCGCAAACGCCACCGCGCCGCCAGAGCCGCCTTCCCCAATTATGACCGAGATCAGCGGTACGCCGATCTGCAGGCACTTCTCGGTGGAGCGCGCGATTGCCTCAGACTGGCCACGTTCTTCCGCGCCTTTGCCGGGGTAGGCACCAGGCGTATCAACCAGTGTGATAACCGGCAGGTTGAACCGATCCGCGAGGTCCATCAGACGCACTGCCTTGCGATACCCTTCAGGGCGCGCCATGCCGAAGTTCCGCTCAATCCGTGTCTTGGTGTCATGGCCCTTTTCGTGACCAATGATGACCACGGGCGTGTCGTTGAAGCGCGCAAGCCCGCCCATAATCGCGTGATCGTCAGCGAAGTTCCGGTCGCCTGCTAGGGGCGTATATTCCGTGAACAACGCCTCAATGTAGTCCTTGCAATGAGGGCGCTCTGCATGGCGCGCCACCTGGCATTTCCGCCAAGGCGTCAGGTCGCTGTAGAGATCGCGCAACAAGTCTGAGGCCTTCTTGTCCAGCGCCGCCGCTTGGTCTTCGACGTCCATCCCCTCTTCCCGACGCGCCATCGCGCGCAGCTCTTCGGCTTTGCCTTCAATCTCGGCAAGGGGCTTTTCAAAATCGAGGTAGTTCATGGGGCGTCTTTCTGCATCGAGGTCCGACACCCAGACATATGAAGGCGCGCGAGGTCGGATGCAACTCAGCAACTGTGTCGCGCCTTATCCACCTAGGGTGCGTATTTCTCTTTTCGCTCGATCAGAAACTCGGCCTTGGCGAACAAAACGTCGTGATCTTCCAGATTGAAGATGTTTGCTCTGCGCACGCGAGATGGCTCGTCCGGGCGCATAACGGACCTTTGGCGAGCATTGCGTTCCGCTTTCCAATCGACATTCGACGCCCTGATAGCTGTATCCGTGATGCGCAGGAATTCTGTGGGGGTTGGAGCCTCCACGATCGACAGGGTCACGACAGTGCCAGCGGCAGCAGAGGCCGTGTCGTGCAACGCAACAGTTACGTCCGATTTCACCCGGCTGATCTGTCTCACCTCTTCACTGCTAAGAGGGATCAGCACGCGGCCGTCAGAGCACACGCCGGCAAGATCAGCATGTTCAACTAGATTTGCCAACGCCTGACGGTCCAACCCAATAGGGGCGGGTTCGCCAAACAACCCGAAAGCACTGCGCCATAGGCCTGGCACAGGTTCAATCGTTAGAAAACCGGCATACGTTCCAAAGGGACGGGCCGCGTAGGCATTGGTCATTTCCCGCATGAATGCAGGTCCTAGCAACAGACCGGACACAGCGTCATGGGTGGCTGATGCCTCAAGGCGGTTCTCACGGCGAATGCGATGGTTCTCTCGTTCCAGCAAAGACGCGATCAACGGAACCGCAAACAAATTCATCACCAACATCGGCCCTGCCGCATGAGTGATGAACCAGATAGCAAGTTCCCTTGGCAGAACGACGGCAGCCAACATATGGCTGGACATCGCAAGTCCCAACAACAGCAATCCGCCAAAATTCCACGTGTCGAAGTTGGTCCTTTTGCGGGCCCAGATCATTCCTGCTAAACCAGCCAACGCCATAGCCCAAAGGCCGGATTCCATGCCTACGCCACCAAGGCCCACACGCGTCGCCATGGCGATCGCAAGGCAGGGCAACAGCCCACGCCAGCCCAGAAATGCACCAGCAAGTGCGACGGGAATGTTTCGCATATCGATAATAAGGCCGTCAAACGGCTCCACCGGGTGGAACATTTGCACCAGCGCCATAAAGCCGAACAACACACCCAGCACAAACGGTGCTAACGCATTGCCAACCAACCGCCGCCGCACGACGCCATAACTTTCAGCCAGCAGCGCCGTTAGCGCCAGCGTGGCGGCAATATCAATAATCGCAGAAAAACTCATACCCAAAACCCCACGTCACCCAGTGAGGACAGTGGTATACAGATGCACTTTCCGGGACGTTAATTCCGCCCGCCTAACCCGCGATCATTTTAGCTTGTTTGACGATGACTTCCGCCTGTTTGATCGAAGCGATATCCACCAATCGTCCCTTGTACACGGTTGCGCCTGCGCCTTCAGCGGTGGCTTTGCGCATGGCGGCAAGGATCTCCTCCGCCTCCGCAACAGCCTCAGTCGACGGTGTGAAAACCTCATTGGCCACAGCAATTTGCTTGGGGTGAATCGCCCACTTACCAACCATCCCCAGCGTCGCAGACCGCCGCGCCTGCGCGCGATATCCCTCATCATCTGAGAAATCTCCAAACGGGCCGTCAACGGGCAAAACACCGTGGGTCCGGCACGCAGCCACAATCGCCGTCTGCGCCCAATGCCACGGGTCTGACCAATACTGCGCGCCCTCATGGAGCATGTAGTAATTCGCCTGAGTGCCCCCGATGCCCGTCGTCTGCATCCCCATCGAGGCGGCAAAATCCGCTGCCCCAAGGCTCATCGCCTGCATCCGGGGAGAGGCGGCCGCGATCTCTTCCACATGGGCAATGCCAGCGGCCGACTCGATGATCACCTCAAATCCCACAGGTTTTGTACGCCCCGTGGCCGTCTCAATCGCCGTCACCAGCGCATCGACCGCATAGATATCCGCCGCGCAGCCAACCTTGGGGATCATGATGATGTCGAGGCGAGGAGTATCGGCCTCCAACAGCTCCACCACATCGCGGTACCAATAGGGCGTGTCGAGGCTGTTGATCCGAACCGAAAGGGTTTTGCTGCCCCAATCCACGTCCTGAATAGCGCCAATGATGTTGGCGCGTGCCGTAGCCTTGTCGGCAGGCGCAACCGAATCCTCCAAGTCGAGGTTGATCACATCCGCGTCTGACGCCGCCATCTTCGCGAATAGCTTGGGGTTCGAGCCGGGTCCAAACAATTGGCAACGGTTGGGACGAGCGACAGGAGCGGGCTGCAGGCGAAAGCTCATAAGGACCTCACGAAAGGAAATTGCGCAATGCGTTGCGTGAGGGGTAGGTTATTGCGTCGCGGCATGCAAGCGCTGCACTGCGGCACGTCTTTGGGGCCAGAGCTTGGGGCATGGGCTTTAGGTTACTTCTTCTTCCAGCCCTGCGTCGAGTTCCGCTTTTGGCTACGTCGCCGCGACGCATATTCGGTGGGGATCAGGATCAGTGCTGCGGCAGAGCCCACAATCGCATCAATCCCCGGCGACCCGAGGCTTAGCCCAAACAACGACCGCACAAAGAACAGCACCAACACAGCACCCCAAGCGATGAAGACCGAGGGTAGGATGCCGTTGTGAGTGAAGTCCCACTTCTCGAACAAAAACGCCACGACGCCCGCGATCATCAGCGATCCGAAGAAGGAAAAAAGGATCATGCATGGTCTCCTAAATTGCAGTGCGTAGACTGCTTTACCCTAGAACGGTTCCCGGCGCGATGCGCGCACCCAAAAGCCAGTCTTTCGTGTCCATCGCGCCTTTACCCTCAGGCTGCACGCGCGTCAGTTCCACAGCGCCGTCGCCACAAGCAATCGTTGTGCCAATCAACACCGTCCCCGGCGCTCCGGTGCCATCCGCAACCCTCGCTTCCAGCACTTTCAACCGCTTGCCTGCAGCCATGGTCCAGCTGCCCGGAAACGGCGACAGGCCAAGGATCTGTTTTACGATATGGGGGGCGGGGTCGGTCCAATCCAGCTTTGCCTCAGATTTATCGATCTTCGTGGCATAGGTGACACCTTCCTCCGGCTGAGCAACTGGCGTCAGATCATCCAATTGCGCCAGCGCATCGACAATCGCTTCTGCCCCCATCGCGGACAGGCGATCATGCAGCGCGCCTGTCGTCTCACCCGCACCAATCGACGTCTCACGGCGTAAGAGCACGGGGCCAGTATCCAGCCCCGCCTCCATCTGCATGATGCACACGCCGGTGGATGTATCGCCTACCATAATCGCCCGGTGAATGGGAGCGGCTCCGCGCCAGCGCGGTAGAAGGGAGGCGTGGATATTCAGGCAGCCACGCGTCGGCGCATCCAGCACCACTTGCGGCAGGATCAGGCCATACGCCACGACAACGGCGATGTCGGCGCCCAGCGCGGCGAACGCCGCCTGCGCGCCTGCGTCCTTCAATGACACGGGATGGCGCACGGTAAGGCCGAGAACCTCTGCGCGCGCTTGCACCGGGTTGGGGCGGTCCTTCTTACCGCGACCAGCAGGGCGCGGGGGTTGAGAATAAACGGCCGCAACCTCGTGCCCTGCCTCTACCAACGCATCCAAGACAGGGACCGAGAAGTCCGGCGTTCCCATGAAGACCACTCTCATACCTTGCGTGCCTTCTTCACCAGCATATCGCGCTTGGTTTTGCTGAGATGGACGACATACATCCGCCCCGCCAAATGGTCGATCTGGTGCTGTACGGAGGTGGCCCAAAGGCCCACAAACTCCTGACGCACCCGCATGCCGTGGTGATCGGTGAAGGCGACTGTAACCGTCGCAGGTCGCGTGATCTTTGAACTGACACCGGGCAGGTTGGGGGAGCCTTCGTCATGGGTGTTCATCTCAGCCGATGCGCTGACCAGCTCAGGATCCGCCATACGGATCGCGCGACCCCGCGCGTCACTGGCATCCACCACGGCGAGGCGCAGCATGACGCCGATCTGCGGCGCGGCAAGACCGACGCCGGGCATCCCCTCCATTGTGTCGATCATATCATCCCAAACGCGACGGTGTTCGTCAGTGATTGAGCCAACGGTTTCTGCCGCCGTGCGCAGGCGCTTGTCGGGATAGGGAATGAAGGGTCTAACCGGCATAAGCGGCCTCCAATGCGGCGCGTTTGTCTGGTGCTTGGTGATCAAGGATCACACGACCGTCCAGATGGTCCAACTCGTGCAGGATGCAGCGGGCTAGGTTGCCATCAAAGGTCTCCCGCATCTGCGCGCCGTCCGCTTTGTCCCACGTCAGCTCGACCTGCAAAGGGCGCTCAACCGGCATCGGCAGGTCCGGGATGGAAAGGCATTGCTCTTCCATCGTGTCGATGTCCTCACCGCTGTTTGCCACAACGGGATTGAGGAACACGCGCGGGCTGTGCACCCCCTCTTTCCAGGTCACATCCACCACGAACACACGCTGCATTATCCCGATCTGCGGGGCGGCAAGGCCACGCCCTTTCGCGGCATACATCGTCTCAAACATATCCGCGATCAGCGCGGGGTCGACGGTTTCCACAGGCTCACACACGACCGATAGCCGTGGATCGGGCCACAGCAAAACTGGCCTAAGGCTCAAAACGCGTCCCTTGCGCGGTCACGCTTCAACTTCACCATCTTTCGAGTGATCAACTGCCGCTTCAGCGCTGAAAGGTAGTCGATGAACAACTTCCCCTCTAGGTGGTCAATCTCGTGCTGCACACAGGTCGCCCACAGCCCATCGAACGTTTCCTCAACGGCGTTGCCGTTCACATCCATCCACCGCACCGTCACAGCCTCGGGCCGGGTCACGTCCGCGTAGGTATCGGGGATCGACAGGCAACCTTCGTCGTAGGTGTTCATCTCGTCGGACGACGACACCACCTCCGGGTTGAACATCGCCAAGGGGCGTGGCGTGGACTCGTCGCCCTTCTCACAATCCAGAACGATCAGCCGCGCGCCCACGCCGACCTGCGGCGCGGCCAAGCCGATACCGGGCGCGTCGTACATCGTGGACAGCATGTCGTTGGCCAGCACCCGCAATTCATCGGACACGTCATCAACGGCGGCGGCCACCTTCTTGAGGCGAGGATCAGGGTGGATCAGGATCGAGCGTTTCATGGGAGGTGAGATAGGCGATCAAACGCCATATCGCAACAGATCAGCGCGTGTAACCTTGACGTTACTCTTACGCAGACAGTATGTAACCCCAAGGTTACTATCGAATCCCTTAGTCGAGGAGAATACAATGTCATCCAACCCCGTCAGCCTTGTCCGCACTTGGGGCAGCGTCGCCATCATTGTCATATCCGTCTTGGCGATTGCTGTGTTGTTCCTGACAGACGCACCCTCAACCCCATGGGTCATCGCCATTGCCGTGACGGCGGGTGGCTTCGCGGTACTCTCGTTCCTGGTGAACCTTTGGTATCCTAAAGCCTCTGACCGCGCGTGGGATGAGATGAACCGCGATGCCCACCGTGCCAGCCTTACCTTCGGATACTGGGCCGCGCTGCTGGTCTTTGTTGGCTTGCTCACCGCCGTTGACCTTACCGATCTGGACGCCCGCACTGCGTTCTACTGGATGGGTCCGGTTCTGGGCCTCGCACCAGTTGCGCATTTCCTGTCCTCCGTTATCCGAGGGCGCGCGGAATGAGCGACACGCTGATTGTCCACCTGAAGGCCCATCGCAACACGGCTGGTCTGACACAAAGCGCCCTTGCGGACGGCATCGGTGTGTCGCGCAAAACCATCAACACGATCGAGAACGGGGTTTTCACGCCTTCCACCCGTCTGGCGCTACAACTGGCGCGACACCTCGACTGCTAGGTCCATGAGTTGTTTGAATTGCCAGATCGCTAAGCCCCTCTTGCAGCCCCTTCGCCATCCGCTAGG
>RCNE010001915.1_pt1 | contig 11303 bp, 11 predicted proteins | sample 2041361 | NCBI WGS metagenome assembly RCNE01 (sample SAMN09708229, study PRJNA481090) | Marine sediment metagenome, whole genome shotgun sequencing project.
GACGTGGCGGTCTGCGTCGACTGTCTGCGGGAGATCCGCGACCCGGACGACCCGTCGATCACGCTGCCACTCGGCGACGAGGGCGAGATCGCGATCCGGTGCGACGGGCAAATGCTGGGATTCTGGGAACAGCCAGATGCGACGGCTGAGCGAATGACCGACGACGGATTCGTGCTCACCGGCGACATCGGGAGAATTGACGCCAACGGGTACCTCTACGTGTTGGACCGCAAGGACGACATGATCATCTCCGGCGGGTTCAACATCTGGCCGGCGGAGTTGGAGAACGTCATCCTCAATCACCCGGACATCGTCGAAGTGGCCGTGTTCGCCATCCCGGACGATCGATGGGGCGAGTCGCCCATGGCCGTCTGCGTCGTTGATGCGAACGCTGATGTCGACGCCGAGGCATGCGCCGATGAAGTGCGAGCACTGTGCGCCGAGCAGCTCGGCTCGTACAGGAAGCCTGGCCGTGTCGCCATCCAAACCGAACCGCTACCGAAGAGCCCCGTCGGAAAGATCCAACGCAAGGCACTGCGCGAACCGCACTGGCAGGATCGTGACCGGCGTGTCAGCGGAACGTGACCGAGCAAATGACGTGGCACCAAACCAGCGATGGGCTGGCATACAACGAACTCGCCGCAAACCCGGCGGCGAAAGGAATCGACCATGATCGATGACGATGTGTTGACGCCCGAATTGGTGCGCGACCCATATCCCTATTTCCGCCGGCTGCAAGAAGAGGCTCCGGTCTACTGGAACGAGCGATATCGAGCATGGTTCGTCACCCGCTTCGACGACGTCAGCCAAGCCTTCCGCGACCCGCGGTACTCGGCCAACCGGATCGCGGCGTTCGAGGCAAACAACACCGACCACGACGACGCGTTCGACAACGTCCTCCACGTCCTGTCGAACTGGCTGGTGTTCAAGGACCCGCCGGATCACACCCGTCTGCGCCGGCTGCTGCAGTCGTCATTCACGATGAAGGAAATCGAATTGTGGCGGCCCCGCGTCGAGGTGATCGTGAACGAACTCATCGACGACATCGCGAGTGATGGGCCGATCGATCTCGTGAGCGACGTCGCCTACCCTCTCCCGGCCATCGTGATCGCCGAGATGCTCGGGGTGCCACCCGCTGATCGAGACCTGTTCAAGAAATGGTCGGACCAGATCACCGCCCTTGTGTTCGGTGCTCTCGATCAACCAGATCGACGTGAGCAAGCAATCGCCGGCATGGGCGAGCTGGCCGACTACCTCAGCGACCTCATACGCCACCATCGGAACGTCGGCGGTAACGATCTGATGAGCTCGCTCATCAATGCGCGCGAAGAGAACGATGCGCTCAGCGACGACGAGGTGCTCTCGACATGCGTCCTGCTGTTGTTCGGAGGCCATGAGACGACAACCAGCCTCATCGGGAGCGGCATGTTGGCGCTTCTCGAGCATCCCGACCAGATGGAGCGGCTGCGGTCGACGCCAGAACTCATCGGTCCCGCCATCGAGGAGTTCCTCCGGTATGACGGACCGGCCAGGGTGTCCGTCCGCATCGTCGCCGAGGACCTCACGATCCGTGGACATGACTTGCGTGCTGGATCCCGGGTGTTCCTCGTTCCGTGCGCGGCCAACCGGGACCCGGAACGATTCGCCGATCCCGACCTGCTGATCCTCGATCGAGAAGACGGCGGGCACGTCGGTTTCGGTGGTGGGATCCACTACTGCCTGGGCGCCCCCCTCGCTCGTTTGGAGGGCGGGCTCGCGATCAGCGCGATCGTCAAGCGACTCCGCAACATCGAGTTGGTCGACCGAGACGCACTCGATTGGCATCCCACGATGCTGAGCCGCGGACTACGGAGCCTGCCGGTGACCGTCAGCGAGATCGAGGCTGCGCGATGACCGAGACCAGACGACTTCGCATCACGGCCGATGTCTCGACCTGTGCCGGGGTTCGTCAATGTGTGCTGAGCGACCCGACCGTCTTTGCCCACGACGATCAGTACCTAGTCGTAGTCCTGCAGTCCGAGGTCGACGACCACCCGGAACTGGCCGATGCGATCGCCATGTGCCCGACCGGTTCTCTGTCAGCGGTGGACCTCGAAACAGGTGAAGAGATCTATCCCTGATCGGCGCTTTGGAACTATCTGTCTTCGCGCTGGACGTCTTCGCGCTGGACGCTGCGCCGCACCGGCACACTGTGGGTCGGGACGCCAAGCGCCACGTCGGCCAATTCGCCGAAGATCTCGCTGATCGTCGGGTGAGGGAAGATGGTTCCGGCCAGATCGTCGAGAACTGCGCCCATCTCGATCGCCAACGCGGCGGTACCGATCATCTCGCCGACCCCGGGTCCGATCAGATGCATACCGAGCACGAGTTCCGACGGGACGTCGTACACCAAGAGTCCGAACCCGTCGGCGCCCAGTGTGAGGCCGCGAGCATTCGCCGCGAGCGGAAACTGGACCTGCCGTGCGTCGAGACTGCGGTCGAGCGCCTCGTCGAGGCGCAGCCCGACCGTCGCGATCTCCGGAGTGGTGAAGACGACCGCCGGCACTGCCGCCGGCTGGTACGCCACGGCTTTCCCCGCAATTGCCTCCGCAGCGACCCGGCCCTGGGCCATCGCCCGATGTGCCAGCGCCGGACCAGGCGTGACATCACCGACTGCCCAGACATGAGCGACCTCGGTGCAGAGTCGGTCATCGACGACGATGTGTCCCGAGGCCTCGACTTGCACCCCGGCGGCAGCCAGCCCGATGTCTGATGTCCGTGGTTCGCGGCCCACTGCGATGATCACGACGTCGGTCTCGAGCACCGTGTCGCCATCAGGGCCGCTGACCACGACCTTGCCATCCCCGGCCTCGACGACACGGGTACCGACGCGCACGTCGATTCCCTTCGCGCTCATCCGGTCAGCCAGATGATCGGCCAGAGCAGGCTCGATGCCCGGCAACACCCGATCCATTGCTTCAACCACGACGATCTCGGTCCCGAAACCGCTCAGCGCGCTGGCGAGCTCGAGCCCGATGTACCCGCCGCCGATGACGACAGCCCGGTCGGGTCGCTGGCCCAGGTCGAGCACCTCGCGTGCGGTGAGCACGAAGTTTCCATCGATCTTGATTCCGGCTGGGACGATCGCTTGCGATCCGGTCGCGACAATCAGGTCGTCGAAGTCGAGGCGAACGATCTCGCCGCCGCTGTCGACGCTCAGGGTGTGCGAGTCCACGAACGTTCCACGACCGGCCACCACCTCAACACCGTTGGCTCGCAGGAGCGCCGACACCCCCGTCCGTAGCCGATCGATGATCGCTGCCCGACCGTCATGGGACGCGGTGAAACGGAGGGCGACCTGGAGCTCGTCGATGAGTTCGAGTGATGCGTCATGGGCGGTCAACTCCGCGTCGTGGATCAGTGCCTTGCTCGGCACACAACCCTCGTTGAGGCATACGCCGCCGAGGTCTACCTCCTCAACGAGCGTCGTAGGCACGCCGAGCTGCGCTGCGCGAATCGCCGCCACGTACCCGCCTGGTCCGCCACCGAGCACGACCAGCCCTGTTTGCCGGTGGGCTGTCACAGCAGAACTCGCACGGGATGCTCGATCAGCGACGTGAAGTCGTTGATGAACGAGGTCGCTTCCGCACCGTCGATGTACCGGTGGTCGAACGAGAGGCTGCACGTCATCTGTCGTCCCGCCCGAACCACTCCTGCCTCGATCACCGCCTCATCCCGAATCCGGGACATCCACAGAATCGCGACCTGGGGCAGACTGATGAGCGGCTGCGTCGAGATCACCCGGGCACGCTCAAGCCCTCCGGTACTCGACACCGTGAACGTGCCGCCATGCAGCTCGGCGAGGCTCAGCGCACCCTCACGGGCTGACGTGGCGACCCGGCTGATGCCATCGCTAAGCGCGGCGAGACCCATCGAGTGGGCATCTCGCAACACGGGCACGACGAGCCCCGACGGGGATGCGACGGCAATGCCGAGATGCACGGATCGATGCACGAGTAGATCATCGGTCTCGGGATCTGCGACCGCGTTGAACCGTGGGTTCCCCAGGAGTGTGCGCACCGTGCAGGCGGCCGAGATAGAGAAGACGCCGACGTTCGACCAGGACGAATCTGCAGCGTCCGACCGCATTTCGGCCATCAACTCCTCGGCGCGCTCCATCCGGACGGTGAACGTCGAGGTCGTCGTGGCGAGCGCGTTGCTCGATTCGGACATGTGCCGGAACATCGCGCTTCGAACACCGGTGAGACGCTCGCGCATGACCTCGTCGGCGGATACACCACCAGAGGTCGACCCTGAGGAGCCAGCGACAGCATGAACATCACTGTTGAGAATTCGACCGGCCGGGCCCGACCCGCTCAGCCCGTCGAGCGACACACCGAGCTCCATCGCCAGCTTGCGGGTGGAAGGTGCGGCCACCGGCCGACCGAGCCCGCTGGGGGAAGTCATCGACCCCGACACGGCGTCGTGGCCGGCCGATGCGGGCGCGTCGTTCTCGGCCGCGGCGGACGTTTCGTGGGCGCCCGCAGCGGAGTTGGCGCCAGGTGCGTTGGTGTCGGTCGCGCCAGTATCGTCACCATCGAGGACCATCAGAACTTGCCCGACAGTGAGGATGTCACCAGGATTCCAGGGCAGCGAGCTGACGACACCCGCCGCCGGTGACGGGAGTTCGACCGAGACCTTGTCGGTGTTGATGACAGCGACGGGCGTTCCCTCGTCGACCGTCGTTCCGGCCTGCACCAGCCATTCCTGCAGCTCGGCTTCGTGAATGCCCTCGCCAACGTCGGGGAGTCGGAACTCAAACATCAGAACTTGTACTCCATCGCTCGTCGGACGGCCGCCCGGACCCGGTCGATATTCGGCCGGTAATGCTCGTCGCCGATGCTGAAGCCGTACGGCATGTCATGGCCTGCGATCCGTTGAATCGGGCAGTGCAGATAGCCGAAGTCGTGCTCCTGCACAGCAGTGGCCACCTCCGCTCCGAAGCCAAGCGTCTGTGGCCCTTCATGGAGCACGACCAGGCGGCCGGTACGCCGGACCGAAGCCGACACCGTTTCTCGATCCCACGGCACCAGGGATCGAAGGTCGATCACCTCGATCGAGATTTGTTCCCGTTCGGCCATCTCCTCGGCTGCGCTCACCGCAAGATGACGGGGTGGGCCGTACGTGACGATCGTGAGGTCGTCGCCTGCGCGCACCACCTCGGCCTGCCCGATCTCGGCGGGTACGCCGTCGTCGTCGACCGGACCAGAGAGACTCCGATACAGAGGTACCGCTTCGAGCACCAGGACGGGGTCCGGGTCGACGATCGCGGCGAGCAGGAGCCGGTACGCGTCATCTGGTGTCGACGGGCAGACGATCTTCATGCCACCGCCGTGGACAAAGTACGACTCCGGGCTCTGAGAGTGCCAGAAGCCACCCTTGATGCCTCCGAACGACGGTGAGCGCACGACGAGCGGACAGGTATATTCACCCCCGGTGATCCACCGGTACTTCGTGCCGCAGAACATGATCTGTTCGAATGCGTCGTGGATGAATCCCGAGAACTGGATCTCGACGATCGGACGTAGCCCATAAAGCGCCATGCCGATCGCGTGGGCGGCGATGCCCTGCTCGTCGAGCGGCGTGTCGATGACACGTTGATCGCCGAAGCGCTGCTGCAGCCCCTGCGTCGCCCGGAAAATTCCACCGGCGACACCCACATCTTCCCCCATCACCAAGACCGAGGGATCGTCCTGCATCGCTCGCGCCATCGCGGCCGTCGTCGCCTCGAGCACGGTCATCTCAACGCTCATCGTGCGCCGCCCGTCGAGTAGTCGTCCAGTAACCGCTCGCGTTGTTCGTCGAGCATCCAGTTACTGCGTTCGAACACATCGTCGAATTGTGATTCAGGCTGTGCCTTTGGAAGCGCCTCCGCCTCCTTGATGGCAGACTTGATCTCGCGCTCCGCCGACTCGACCAGTCGTTCCTCGTCATCATCAGTCCACCAGCCGCGATGCTCGAGATACTTGCGGGTCCGGTCAAGCGGATCCCACTGTTGCCAGCCGGCAACCTCGTCATCGCGACGATAAAGATCCGGGTTGTCCGATGATGTGTGGAAGCCCATCCGGTACGTGACCGTCTCGATGAGCGTGGCCCCCTCGTCGGGCATGGCGGCAAGAGCTTCCGCAGTGGCTGCATAGACGGCAAGCGGATCGTTGCCGTCGACCCGCACATTACGGACCGCGTAGGCATCCGCTTTCTCAGCGAAGGTCGCTGACGCGGTCTGTCGATCGTTCGGCGTCGAGACCGCCCAACCGTTGTTCTGGCACAAGAACACCACCGGTGGCCGATGGATGCCAGCGAAGTTGAGCGCGCTGTGGAACTCCCCGCGGGAGGTCGCTCCGTCACCGAAGTACACGATCACACGCGTGCTGTCGCCTCGGAGCTTGGCGGCCCATGCCGCGCCGGCAGCGTGGGGGATGTACGAGCCAACTTGGGTTGTGCACGGCACGATGTTGATGCTGCGGTCGCCGAGTAAGAGCGGTAGCCGTCGCCCTTTGAGCGGTTCATCTTCACGCCCAAAGAACTGGGCGAACATCCGCGTGAGGCTGGCGCCGCGCCAGAGGAACGAGCCCGGCTCGCGGTCGGCCAGGAAGATCCAGTCACTCGGCTGGAGTGCAGCGGTCGAGGCGACGTGAGAGGCCTCCTGACCTCGTGAGGGGATCCAGAACTCCATGCGTCCCGATCGCTGCAGCTGCCAGCCGATCCGATCCAGCGCGGCGACCTGCACCATCGTTTCGTAGATCTTGACGACCAGTTCGCGGTCGAGGTCCGGGTCCGGCCGGTTGCCCTGTGGCAATCCGTCGGCATCGAGGACCTGTTCGATCCCGAGTTCGTTCGCACGTGCGAGCGGAACGGGAACCGGTTCGCGGGGTTGTCCCTCGAACGAGACGATCTTTGGCGTGTTCATCCGTCTTCGCCAGTCACTCGAGCGACGAGAGCTCGCTCTTCTGGTGTCTGCCAGAGGAACTCGACGTCGCGTCGAACGAATCGCCACAGGCCGTCGCCGCCTCGCTGGACGTCGTCGTGGTAGTCCCCATACCCCACGGTCAGCGCAGTCTCACGTTCCACTACGAAGAAGTACGCAGAACTGGCGGCTCGGTCGCCGTCCACGCTCCGGACCCACAGATTGAGATAGTGGTGGCGGGGGCGTCCTTCTCGCGAGGCGATGAAACGAATCTCGTCACCGGTGAACTCGCGGCTCCCGACGGCGAACACGCCATCGTCGACGAAACAGTCAGCGAACAAGTCCTGGTCGTTGTTGTCGTACCCGAAGCAGTAGCGCGAGTAAAGCTCCTGGATTCCCACGTGAGCTGCCGTGTCGTTCGGGGTCATCTTGTCTCTCCTTATTGTTGGGCCGCGAGTCAGCCCGAATGGTCACCTGGCCTGGGTGTACGACCCACCGTCGAGGAAGATCTCGCGCCCGGTCAGCATCTCCGCGGCTGGGGTCGACAAGAAGTGGACGACTTCGGCCACATCGGACTCGTCGACGTTCCGTCCCATCGGGTTCGCAGCTGCCGCATCTTTCCCCCTCGCCTCAGCCGCATCACCGAACAGTGTGCGGACGGCGTCGGTCAACACGAGGCTCGCAGAGACGACGTGGGCCCGAATCCTGAACTCGGCGAGTTCGATCGCCAGGTATCGAATCAGGGCCTCGCCGAGGGCCTTTGGTGCGCCGATCGCGCCATAGTTCGGCACCGCGACCTTCGAGCCCCGACTGGAGAGGAAGAAGACCGTGCTTCCCGGCCTCAGCATCGGCAACGCGGCTTGAGTGAGATGAGCCAGCGCGGTTCCATTGAGGGCAACAGCGCGGTCCAACTCGTCAGGATCCGCTTTGAGCAGAGACGTCGAGTACGGGTAGACGGCACCGTGCACCAACTGGTCGAGCGAGTCGGTGTCCTGGCGGACGCGGTCGATCAGCTCACTGATTCCCTCGTGATGGGTGATGTCGCCCTTCACGAGTATTGGGGTGGCGCCTCGGTCGGTGATCGCTTGGGCGGCGGCCGCCGCTGCGGCGTCATCGCTCACATAGTTCAAGAAGACTTGGTTGCCGGGCGTGGCGAAACGCTCCGCGATCCCGCGCCCAATTCCCTTGGTTCCACCGGTGATGAGTATGGACACGTGCAATCTCCCTGGGAGCGATGATGCCTAACGAACGCGAGGGTTGGGCGTCTCGGCGGCTCCGGAGAGTCGCGCTCATCACCGAAAACATTAACGAACAGCCGTTTGTTTATCATTCCAACTGAAAAGTGTCAACCACCAGAAGACCCGCTCGGTTACCCGATCGTCTATGCCTGATCTAGACCGCTCGGGACCGGGATCGTCCTTCGGGCCAGCACGCCGGAGAGGAACGAACTCGCAATGCGATCCGCGATCTCTTCAGCGGAGAGCTCGCCACCCGGTTCGTACCAGCGGGTCATCCAGTTCAGCGCCCCGATCAACGCCATGGCGCTGATCACCGGCACAGTCGCAGCATCGAATAGACCATCCCGCCGGCCATCTTCGATGATGTCGCTGAGCTGCCGCACGTACACGCGGTCCCGCTCCCGCCACTCAGGTGTATGGGCCTGGCCCGCAATCTCTTGCACGTAGACGGCGACGTAGGGAAGGTAGTCCTCGATCACCCGGGCGTGGCTACGAGCAACGAACCGAATCTTCTCCGATGCCGGAAGGTCAGACTCGGACAACGAGGACAACGAGTCCAAGAGATGAGAAGCGGGAGGGTTGACTACCGCCAACAGCAAGTCTTCCTTGCTGTCGATGTAGTTGTAGAGGCTGCCCTTCTGCATGCCGAGTTCCTCGGCGATGTCTTCCAGGCGAGTCGCGTGGTAACCCCGTTGCCTGAACACGATCGCCGCTGCTTCAACGACATCGTTCCATCTACTCGGTCGGGGCAAGATTGATCACCCTTCCGGCGATGTCTGGTTGAGCTGAGATCCAACGAAAACTTACTACGGCCCGGGCAGTTCTTGCGGAGGGAGCCATCAGGAAACACGCTCAATGAGCGTCGCGTTCGCGAGGCCTCCGCCTTCACATACCGTTTCCACGCCCCATCTCGCTTCACGACGATGTAGCTCGTGGACGAGCGTTGTGAAGAGCCGGGTACCGGTACATCCGAGGGCATGCCCGAGCGAGATAGCACCACCATTGACGTTGGTCTTGTCCAAGCTGGCGCCTGTCTCGGCGGCCCATGCGAGCACCACCGAAGCAAATGCCTCGTTCACCTCAAACAGATCGATGTCACCTATCTCGAGACCGGCGCGCTCCAGCAGCCGCTGTGTGGCGGGGATAGGCCCGGTCAACATGAGCTTCGGATCGCTGCCAACCACTGTCATGCCGCGTATGACCCCGAGGGAGGCCAGCCCAAGACGGTTGACCACCTCATCGGATGCCAAGACCACGCCGGAAGCGCCATCAGCGATCTGGCTGGCGACACCGATTGAGATCCGGCTGCCATCGACCAGTGGGCGCAGCCCGGCAATGATCTCTGCGGTGGTGTCCGGACGGATGGTCTCGTCACGATCGAAGTCTCCGACCGGCAGAATCTCTCGGTCGAAGAAACCCGCGTCACGGGCTGCCGCTGCGCGGCCATGGCTCTCCGCAGCGAACGCTGCCATCTGATCACCACCAAGGTCCCACTGCTCTGCGATCAGGTCGGCAGCGGCGAACTGGTGGACCTCGCTGGAACCGAACCGCTCCACCCACTTGGTCGCTTCAAACGGATAGCCGACGCCGAGTTCTGGACCCGCTTCCCAGGCGGTACCCAGCGGTACGCAACTCATCGATTCGACCCCGGCAGCAATGGCGATGTCGTAACTCCCAGCCAGGATTCCCTGCGCTGCAAAGTGCACTGCCTGCTGAGACGATCCACACTGCCGATCGATTGTCACTGCAGGGACGTGCTCCGGTAAACCAGCTGCGAGCCAACTGTTGCGGGCAATGTTGGCGCCCTGCGCCCCAACTTGATCGATGCACCCGAAGATGACGTCGTCGACGCTCCCCGGGTCGATGTTCGACCTCTCGACCAATCCCGTCAAGAGGTGTGCAGCCAAGTCGACCGGATGGATCTTGCTGAGACTGCCTCCATTACGGCCCATGGGAGTACGGAGTGCCTCCACAATGTGTACCTCTGTCATGCATACCTCTCTGTCAGAATTTCCGAACGCGCTAACGCATCCACATTTTACCCGACTCATAAGTCGATTAAGGCGATCTGTCGTCGGCGATCCCGACGACGAATGATTAGTTCACTTGACGGTCCCGGCCCTCCCAGTACGGGGCGCGGAGGTTCCTTCTGAGGATCTTTCCGGTTGGGTTGCGCGGCAACATGTCGGTCCATTCGACACTCGTCGGGCACTTGAACTTCGCAAGACGCTCCTGGCAGTAACCCATGATCTCCTGCTCGGTGATCTCTGCGTCGGGGTGTTTCACCACAATGGCCTTGGTGGTCTCGCCCCACTTCTCGTGAGGTATCCCGATGACGGCGCAATCGGCCACGCCCGGATGTCCCATCAGCACGTTCTCAACCTCAGCCGGGTACACGTTCTCACCGCCCGACACGATCATGTCCTTCACCCGGTCGTGGATGTAGACGTAGCCATCCTCGTCGAGGTAGGCGGCATCGCCGGTCTTGAACCAGCCCTCCGCGGTGACGGCCTCGGCGGTGGCCTCTGGCATATTCCAGTAGCCCTTCATCACCTGCGGCGACCGCAGCCAGATTTCACCAACCCCACCCTGGGGTACATCGTCGCCGGTCTCGGTATCGACGATGCGCAGATCGACTCCCGGACCGGGTCGCCCGCACGACCGGAGTCGATGACGGTTTGGACCGGTCGGATCGTGATCCTCGGGCGCCAAATTCACGACGGTGCCGGTGGTTTCGGTCAGACCGTACGCCTGCCAAAACTTGCACTGGAACACCTCGAGACTCTTCACCAGTACCTCATCAGATATCGGCGACGCTCCGTACACCATGATTTCAAGACTCGAGAAGTCGGCGTCCTCAACACCAGGAACCATCAGCATGGACTGCAGCGCCGCCGGCACCAAGAACGCGTGCGTGATACTCAGATCGGCGATGAGGTCCACCAACTTGGCAGGATCAAGGTCGCGGATGATGACGCTGGTGCACCCCTCGTACATCCCCGAGACGACCCCCCCGCCCCCGCCAATATGGAACAGCGGCATCGCCACGAGGTTGACCGTGTCTGGGGAGAATTCCCAGATCTCCTTCGCCACCGTCATCAGGACGGAAAAATTCTTCG
>RCNE010001917.1_pt1 | contig 11301 bp, 11 predicted proteins | sample 2041361 | NCBI WGS metagenome assembly RCNE01 (sample SAMN09708229, study PRJNA481090) | Marine sediment metagenome, whole genome shotgun sequencing project.
GCGTCCTTATCCCGTGCCAATACATGAACCGAAAGACGAGAACGACGGAGCGCCGCACGGCCATCGCAAGGCTGTCGTGACTGGAGGCGCGGGATTCCTCGGCAAACGCCTCGTCACGATGCTCGGGGGAGGGGATGGCTCCTTCGAGCCGCCGCAAGAGTGGCCGCAATTCGACCATGTGCACGTTTTGGATCGCTCGTCTTTCTCGGAAGACCCGCTGGCGAAGCAGCAGCGCGAACCGCGAGGCATTGGCCTCTCGTCGGCCATCGGCGACATCCGATCCAAGGACGACCTCCGGACCGCCCTTCGCGGCGCGCACACTGTCTTCCATCTCGCGTCCCTCGTCGACGTAGGGCTCAAGAGGAACCCGGCCATCGAGGAGACTAACGTCGACGGTACGCGCAACGTCATCGAGGTCTGCCAGGAGCTCGGCATCCCGTTCCTCGTCTACACGAGCACCGAAGACGTGGTCTTCTCCGAAACGCCCGTCTCCGGTGGCGACGAGTCGCTCCCGTATCCGTCCAAACCCCTCCACGACTACGTGCGAACGAAGATCGAGGGGGAGCGTGCGGTACGCGCGGCCGACGGAGAGCGAGGCCTCCGAACCTGCGCAATTCGCCCGGTGCACATCTACGGCCCGGATGACCCCCATGCGATGATCCAGAGCCTCGAAGCCTTCGCGGAGCGGCGCGTGCCCTTCTTGCTCGGCAACGGCTCGGCGCGCTTCGACGTCGTCCACGTCGACAACGTCGCGCACGCACACCTACTGGCCGCCGCGAAGCTCCATGATCCCGCGACGTGCAATCAGGTTGGTGGCCGCGTCTACTTCGCAGGCGAGGGACACGCCCCGAACTACTTCGAGTTTCTTCGCCCATTCGCCGAAGCCTGGGGCATCGTGATGCCTCGCGTTCGCTTGCCGGGCCCCGTCGTGCTCCTGCTCGCGCACGCCATGGAGCTCGTGCATCGGGTCACCGGCGCCGAAGTTCCGTTCCACCGCTTCCATTACCACATCCTCGTGAAGGACTTCTTCTTCTCCAACGCGAACGCCGAACGCGACCTCGGCTACGCGCCCGTCGTTTCGAAGGAAGAGGGCATGGCCCAGACGATCGAGTGGGTACGGACGCTGGCAAGGGGACACTCTCCCCCCTAGTAACATCCCGGATTCATACGCTTCCTCCGGCAAAGATCGCAGCACCCGGTCACACGAGTCGCTGCGATCTTCGGTTGAGAACCACTGTGTATTCGGCCACTTCTCCACCCGGAGAGTGTCCCCTAGAGGCGATCGGCTGTTACATATTCGCGAATCGGGCGTATGCGGGGCCGAACGCCCATGGACTTCGTCACTGAGCTCTTGAACCAATACGGCTACCCGATCCTGTTCTTGTTGGGGTTGGTGGAGTTCCTCGGTGTGCCCGTCGCCACCTCGCCGGTGCTGTTGCTCGTGGGAGCGTCCGCGGCCCGGGGTATGATCAACCCGGTCGGTGCGGTCGTCGCCGTCACCTTCGGTGCCCTCATCGCAGAATCCATCTGGTTCACGGCAGCCAGGTGGCGTGGCGACAGACTGGTAAATGTCGCCTGCGGCCTCGCCTCGAACCCGAAGGTCTGCATCGTGGGATTTGCGCGGCGCATGCAGCGAAGCGGTGCGAGCTTGTTGATCGTCGCGAAGTTCCTGCCCGCCGGTGGAAGTGTTCCCGCAATTGCTGCCGGCCTTGCTGGAACGCGCTATCGTCGTTTTCTGTTGTTCGATGCCATTGCGATGATCCTGTGGAGCTCCCTCTACGTGCTTGCCGGGGGAGTCTTTGAAAATGAGGTGCATGCGATCGTCGTGTGGGCATCAGCCCACGCTACCGCGATTGTCGTCGGGCTTCTCGCCGTCTTCGCTGCAGCGGTCGCGTGGCGGGTCATCAAGACCCAACGACACCGGGCGATGCATGCCGCTCATGCAGGTGAGTGGCCGATCCCGGGCGGTTTGGTCGGCAACATTGCGATTATGCCAAACGACAAATCACCCGGAATGCCGAGTTGATGAAACCAACGAGCACAGTTGGCGCCGCATTTGCAATGGTGATTGCGGGGCTCGCTGCTGACGGGTCAGCGGAACACGCACTGGATGGACTCCATGGCATTTACTTCCATCAGGGTGGCGAGGCCTGCGACATCCAAATCCAGGAGGCCGTGGAAGAAGTCGTCTCTAGGATGGGCCGGCTGCAACGGCGCATCGCAAGACACAAGCTTCTCGACAAGAACCACACGCACGAGAGTTTTCAGATCCTGATCGATGGCGACTCGCTCACGATGCGCGTCAATCATCGGGACTATGAGCTCGAGCTCGGCGCCGCGCCCGTCGAAGCGTCCGGCATTGAGGGTGGCACGGTGCTCACGCAGGCAACCGTTAGCGGGCGAACCCTAACCCAGACGTTTCGCACGTCTCAGGGGCTTCGACGCCACAAAATTCACTTTGGCACAGATGGCACGGCGTTCCTCGAAGTATCGATCGAAAGCAAGCGCTTGCCAAAGCCGGTCCACTACCGGTTGCCGTACGCCCGCCACTAGTTCCCTGACGAGACCTCAGGTCCGCGTCTTGAACGTTACCGAGGGATTCAAGCGCGCGCTTACCGCCCCAGCTTTGCCTTTGCGACCTGCTTGGCGCCGAGCACGACCGCGTCCTTGAGGTCCAAGGGAAGCGCCGTGCGAATCTTTCTCAGCGTGTCGGCGCGCAGGCGCTTCTTGGATATGGCGTGCGCTTCCGAATCGAGCTCCAGGAGCGCCACCGCCTTCTCACGCGCCGTATCGAGCAACTGCTCCGCCGGCACTAGCGCGTCGATGAAGCCAACTTGCAGCGCCTGCTCCGGCGAGAACTGTTCGGACAAGATCACCGCGCGCTCACGAGCTGCTGGATTCAAGCGCAGTCGAAGCACCTCGCACGCAACGCGGGGCATCGGAAGGCCAATCGCCACTTCGTTAGCAACGTACGTGTACGGGCCCGGCACGCCAAAACGGTAGTCGCCGGACAACAACATGAACGCGCCCATCGCGTACGCATGACCGGGCGATGCGATGACCACGGGCGTCGGAAACGACAACAGGCGAGCGGTCAGCCCGTAACCTGCGCGCAACATCTTGACTGCCTGCATGCCGCCAGACTTCATCACCTTGAGGTCGAACCCAGCCGACAACGCCCCGTCTCGCCCGGTGATGACGACGGCCGCGCCCTCCCGCTCCGCGCGCTCGAGCGCCGCGTAAATCTCGTCGAACATTGCGGGCGACAGCGCATTGCGCTTGCCATCGTCCATCGTGAGCGTCGCGACCGAGCGGTCGATATCAAGTGTCACCAATGATCTAGTCATGGGCTCACGAATAGCACGTAGTTCGGGAATCGCTCATCCACAACGGACCGACACGACAACAGCGCGCGGACAACGATCACCCCTTCACCAACACCAGGAGAAACCACCCCGCCGCAGCCAACGACGCGAAGGTCCGCACGTGGTTCCAGCGAGTCCATGCCGTCGCAAACGCGGACCACGCGTGGCCTGCGTCGACGATGCTCGTGTCGACGATGGCGAGCGTATTGTTGAGTGGGACGTTGCCGAAAGCGGTAACCGCAAACGTGCCGAGCAGATACACGGCGCAGCCAATCACACCGTAGAGCGCTCCCGGTTCTTCCCAATGCAACAGCGAATTCGCAGCTACTGCGACACAGGCGAGCGGCGTGACCACGAACGCCCCCATGAATGACCAATGGAACACATCGATATTGATGCGCTGCATGGCGTGTACGCCTTCTTCGGCGGGAATGTTCCCGAGCGCCGGCATCACAAAGGAGGAGAACGCGAAGAAGATGCCGCCCACCATAGCGCAGGCCACCGCCGTGGCGCCGATCAACCAAGTCATGCTGCACCTCCTCCCGCTCCGCCCGCGGCTCCAACAACCAATACCTTCTGAACCTTTTCCATGAGTGCCTCCTTGTGAGAACAGCACTCTGCGGCCAAGGTTGACATGAATCCAATGACTTGTTTCCATGGAGCCATGAGCAGCGCTCATGGGAGGACGCCTCTCCCATCGCACCAACCTGAACCTGCTGGTCGCCTTCCGCGCCTCCGCTGCCGTGCGTAAGTCGGCTTCGCGCAAGCGAATCAACAGATCCCCGCCAACCTGGGTCTGAAGGCTCCCCACAAATAGTTAAATGAAGTTAACGGGTTAGCTTCGTTGTTTGAAAAAGGAAGCGCGCAAGGAGATCTTCGTGGGTAACGACACCAACAACGGAGAGCTCACATGCGCGCCGAACGAATCTTATCACGATGGTTAGAACCGCTCACGGACTTCATGCACGCCAAGCGTCAGAGGGCGCTTTTGGACGTGGTCGGCGCCCTGATGAAGGGCCGACGACTCTGGGTGACGGCGCTCGGTCGGGCATTGCCTGGACCGGCCAAGTTCAAGCACCGCATCAAGCGTGTGGATCGATTGCTTGGCAATCATCGCTTGTGGTCGGAGTGCCAAGAAGTCTATCGACGCCTGGCCTGTGAGGTCGTCGGTCCAAGCAGGCGCATCGTCGTCCTGGTCGACTGGACGTATGTGAACAACACCGAAGCCGCGCTGGTCGCGACCATTCCGATGTCGGGGCGTGCGCAGATCATTTACGCCCAAGTACATGGCCAGAAGCGAATTGGAAACCGTGCTGTGCAGCGCGGTTTTCTCGAGCACCTGCAGCAAGTGTTGCCCACGGGACGGCAGATTGTCGTCGTCACCGACGCTGGATTTGGTCGCTCATGGTTCGACGATGTCACTGCATGTGGTTTGCACTTCGTCGGTCGCTTGACGAGGAACAACACCCTTCGTCCTCACGATGCGGCTCAAGCGCTCCGCGTTCACGACCTGTTTGCAGGAGCCAGGATCAAGCCTCGATCGGTGGGGCGCTGCATGGTCACTAGGGATCGTCCCATCGAGGCGACCGTCGTCGTTCAGCGCATGAAAAACAAGAGTCGCCATCGGTCGAAGTTCAAGACACGGGGCCTGAATCCAAACTCCGCGCTCCATGAATGCTACAAGCGACGCGCTCACGAGCCTTGGGTGCTGGCTTGCTCTGCTCATGAACTCAGCGCGTCATGCATCTCGCGAATCTACGCCAGTCGCATGCGCTGCGAACAGGCCTTTCGAGATGGCAAGAATCTGCGCTTCGGACTCGGGCTCGGTCATGTGTCGGTGCGCCAGACGGAGCGCCTGCATGTCTTGCTGCTCTTGGTGGCCCTTGCCTTGTGGGCCGCGTCCTTGCTCGGATGTCTCGGTGAACAAGCAGGAGCGGCCAAGCCACTGCAAGCCAACACCGTGAAAACCCGAAGAGCCTTCTCAGTGACCGTCCTCGGACTCCTCATCCTCGAGCACAAGATCCCTATTCCGGTCTCTCGCAGTCGGCTCCGCCAAGCCCAATCTCTCTTTCGTCAACAGCATCAGCTGCTTTTCGTCGGATGATTTTGTGGGGATCCATCAGACCTGGGTGAGGTCGTTCTAGGGCAACTGCGGTGGCCTTTTCCAGCCGGTCTTGGCGTTGATCCACGCGGAAGTTCGCGGCATGAATCGGGTGAAGATCAGGATCATCTTCATCATGAGCGGCCGGACGAGCTCATCCTTGTCAGACTCGATGGCACGAACGATGTAGCGAGCGGTCTTCTCTGGGGACAGCACCGGTATCATCTTGCTGATGCTGGGAATCCTCTCGTGGGAGCCCGGGTTGTTGTCGAAATAGTCGCTAGTCACCTCGCCAAACACCAGATGGGTCACCCCGACGCCGGTCCCGCGAAGCTCTGAGCGCAGTGCATCGTTCAGACCGCGAAGCGCGCAACGGCAGGCGGCGTACCCGGACGCACCCGGAATCACGAGGTACGCCATCGGCGAGTTCACGTTCGCGATCCGGCCACTGCCCCGGCGAACCATGTCTTGAACAAACGCCCTGGTCGCGAAGAACGCCGCGAAGTAAGGCGTCGACATCATCGACACCGCCTCTGCCGGGTCCGTTTCCTCGAGGGCAAGCCATCGGCCGGCGCCCGCGTTGTTGATGAGGACGTCTGGAACTCCAATCTCGGCCTTAATCCGCTCAGCGGTCGTACTCACCGCATCCGCGTCGCTCAAGTCACACGGGTAAACGTATGCCTGGCCCCCAGCGTTCCGAATCTCGTCTGCAACCAGATCGAGCTTCGATTGGGTTCGCGCAAGCAGAATGACCTTCGCACCTGCACTCGCCATCTCGCGTGCGGTCGCCGCACCGATGCCGCCAGACGCTCCCGTGATCAGTACCAAGGCATTTCGTATTCGCATGACGCGGCTGAGTAGAAGACTGCACCAGTGACACTGTCAAGGCATATAGGAGATCCCCTGCCTAACCCAAGACAACCTCAGCGATGGTGGTGATAGCGAACAATAGGAAGAAAACGAACTCAGACGTCGCCCAACCATACCTCTTTAGAGAACGCGCTCGGCGAAAGCTCGAGCGGTACGGGGCCTGCGGGCACGATGCCGTTTCCCGTTCGGCCAAAGTATCCGTTGCGGGCGTGGTCGAGGTTCGAGGCTTCGCGGACCCCTGGCCAGTCGAGCATTGTCGCAAGCCACGCAGAGAGCTCCGGATAGTCTCTGATGCGCGCGTGGTTGAGTTTGAAGCGAGCATAGTAGACCGCATCGTGCCGGAAGATGGTCGGGAAGAGTCGTAGATCGGCTTCTGTGGGTTGCGCGGTACCAAGCAGAAAGTCTCGCTCCGAGAGGAGATCGTTCAAGTACCGGAGCGCCGAAAAATATCGGTGGTAGGCGCGTTCATATGCGGCTTGAGTTCCTGCGAACCCGGCTTTGTACGCGCCATTGTTGATGCGTTGATAGATGAGCTCATTGAGATCGTCGATCTCTGTCTCTAGCGCCGCGGGTACGAGATCGATGGAACCACCCCCGAGCTGATCATCGAAGGCTCGATTGAACATCCTCAAGATGTCTGCGGATTCGTTGTTCACGATCTGATTGGTCTTCGTGTCCCAAAGAACCGGCGCCGAGCGTTCCGTAGAGTCGACTCTTTCGTAGTAGGCGCTCAGGAATCGCTCACCGCCCACTTCGTCTGCCGTACACCCAGGGATCTTGTCGTTGAACTGCCAGCCGCGATCGGGATGGCGGCGAAAATAGACGATGGAGGCTCCAATGATGTTGGAGAGTCCCTTCACCGACCGCCCGAGGAGCGCACGATGTGACCACGGGCAGTTGTAGGGAGCGAAGAGGTGATACCGGCCCGCTTCCGCGGGAAATTCCGCGTCGGTGCTTGATTCGATTGCGCGTCGGAGCGCGGAGACTCCGCGAACCCACTCGCCTGCGGCTCGAGCTGTCTTCTGGTTTTCCTCGGTGCCCCTGGCATTGACTGTTGCGCGATCGACCGAGAATCTTAGATGGCGGTCGTGAGGCTGGTGAAAGTCGGGCTCTCCACCAAGTGGGGTGATGCCGCGGCTGTTGAGCACGGGTTCGCCCAAGAACGACTCGGTTTTGATGTTCCTGAGATCCGTTGTTTCAAAAAACTCCGGACGCTCGAATAGATCGCGACAGTAAGAAAAAAGCCCGGGCCGGTCTTCGAGAAGAAAGAAAGTGGCCTTGAACAGGTCAAAGTGCACAGCGTTCAGGCGCACGAGGAAAACGAAAAGCAGGCAATCGGCATACGTGATCTCCTCGTTGCCAAGGAGAAAGCGAGTGTTCGTGAGGGTGGTCTCGAAGCCTTCGAGCCATTTCTGCAGCGCCCCATGGCGCGCCTCATAGTCACCTTGGGCGTCTGTACGACCAAGTTGGGCGACGGCCTCGATGACATCGTGCTCGAGCACGTGCACCAAGGCGTCATGTCCCTCGCCCTTGGGGAACAGCCGGGGCGCTCGGTTTCTCGCCCGAATTTGAGTCGCTTTCAGTCCGCCCGCGACACCCTCTGAGCTGATGGCGGCGCTGTCCTCCTCAGGCGTCTCTGCGCTTCTTTCGCAGATCGCTACGAGATGCCGCACGAGGCTCTCTTCCGCCGAAAGGTGTTCTTGTGTTCGTTCGACCATGGGTCCTATCGTATCCTCTCCTGCTCGAGGGCCAGTAGGAAGCGCTTGGTCTCGAGACCGCCGGCAAATCCGGTGAGCGAACCATCGGCGCCGATCACGCGGTGACATGGAACAAAAATGCTCAGCGGATTTCGTCCGTTCGCAGCGCCCACCGCGCGGGGAGCTCTGGGCCGACCGATCGCCGCTGCCTGCTCGCCGTAGGTCCGTGTCTCGCCGTATGGAATCTCCCGCAGCTCCAACCAGGCGCTGCGTTGAAACGGCGTGCCGACTGGATCGAGCGGCACGTCAAACGCATGTCGTTGGCCGGCAAAGTATTCCGCGAGTTGCCGCTCGGCCCGGACGAGTACCGGATGGTCGGCCCGCTCGTCTGGTTCGCTTTCGAGCTTCAAGCGCTTTTCGTCGTTTTGGGGCCAGAGCACCGCTCGCAAGCCTTCGTCGGTTGCGAAGATGCGCAGCGTGCCGACCGGACTCTCTACCGTCGTCTTGAAGATCATCCCGTTGTCCTTTCTGCCGCGCGATCGCGTGAATTCACCGGATCTCGTCGGCGGGTCGTCGGTGCCGACAGGGAATTCCAGAGATACGCCATGGCCGCCGTGCGATGAGGCCTCCACCGCTCGGCCAGTTCTCCGAGCTCGCGCGTCGACAGCGGCGCGCTACGACCAAGCAGGCGCGCTGCCCCTTTTCGCAATCCGAGGTCACTCGAAGCAAATGCATCCGGATGCCCCATCGCGCGCGCAGCGATGAGGTGTGATGTCCATGGGCCCACGCCTGGCAGAGCTTCGAGCTCCGCACACAGATCTTCGAGCGGGGCGACCCGCGTGAGATCGAGCTCACCCGTTGCAACAACCTGCGCAAATTCAACGATCGTGCGAGCTCTCGCGGACGGCATGCCGATGTCGCGCAGATCGGCGCGCGCTAGGGCATCAGGGGACGGAAACAGATAGCGCAGCCCGCCGGGAAGAGCGACGTCGACCGTTTCACCGAAACGGGCAGCGAGTCGCCCCGAAACAGTCGAGGCGCCAGCCACGCTGACTTGCTGGCCGACGATGATCCGCACCGACGTCTCGAAGCGATCCCAGGCCCCGGCAAGCCTGAGTCCCGCAGTGCGACGAACGAGGGGCCGGATCATGGTGTCTCGTCGGAGCACGCGCTCGGCGTCGACAGACGCGCGATGGACACCAAAGAGCGATCGCACTCGTTCGACTTGATCGACGATCGAGCCGAAGGTAGCCAGGTGCATGCTGACCGCAAGGTGCCGTCCGTCGCACGGATCCCGTACCTCGACGACGCCAGGGTAACCACAGGTGACCATCGTTCGACGGTAGGTATCGCCCTCCACCGACTCCACTCCGGGAATCGCCCGTGCACCGAGGTACCGAGCAAGGCGCTGTCCATCGAGGTGACCTGTATAAGGTAGCCGCAGCCGCAGCCCCCCATCGAGTGGGTCGAGCGGATCGCCGCGCCGGCGCTTTTGTCGAAGCGCGGACGGACTGAAGCCAAACAGGGCCTGCATCACGCGGTTCATCTGGCGAATGCTCGCGAATCCCGCTGCGAATGCGATCTTGCTGATCGACAAATCAGACTCATCGAGAAGGCGTCTTGCAAGATGCGCGCGCCTCGAGCGAGCGACGAAGTCAGGTGTTGCACCGATGTTCTCCTGAAATAGACGTACGAGGTGGCGCTCGCTATATCCGATCCGCTCTGCGAGTTGTTCCGTGCTTGCTGCATCGAGAAACCCTTCGGCGATCAAACGCACGGCGTGCGCGATCTCGGCGGCGGGTTGCTCGATTCCGAAGCCCGGCATGCGATCCGGACGGCAGAGAAGGCAAGGGCGAAAGCCGGCAGCCTGCGCTTCAACCGCATTGCGCAGACGGCGAACGTTCTGCGGCGAAGGCCGCGCCGTGCAGCCAGCGCGGCAGTAGATCCCAGTCGTGGTGACGGCCCTGACTGCCATGCGACGCATCCTGAACCCAATCCAGCCCAAGTCCCAGACACATTCGGACATCGAAGGCCCGGCGGCACCCAGCAGAAAACGCGTAAATCTGGTCGCGAAAAACTTGCTGCGCTTGCAGCTCCGTTTCGTGAGGCCGTCTTTCGATACGGCCCAGGCCCAATTCGGTGGAGCTCTTTATCGCCAGGTGTCGACGGTGGCATGCATGGCGTCGATGACCCGTCCGATTTCGTTTTCGTCAGCGCCGCCCCTGACGGTGAGGTTGAGACCCAACATGAACGTCATGAACAGATCGGTTCGTTGGTCGGTAACGCTGTTGTTGGCGCTTCCCTCCCGCTCCGCCTGACTGATGAGTCCTCGTAGGCGTTCGCGTAGCGCCTTGCGAAACTCGACGCCGAAGTCTTTGAAGCCAGGGGCGTTTCCGGAGAGCTCGGATGAGGTGTTGACGAGGAGACAGCCCTGTTGGCCGGTGCCCGAGACGAGGTCGCTTCGTAGTAGCTCGAGGAAGGTGTGGATTCCGTCGATCCCCGGCCCGGCGTGATCGACGAGCGCGGACATCGTATCCATCCGGCCCTCGAAGTAGCGGCGGAGGACCTTGGCGAACAGCGCCTCCTTGGTTCCGAACGTGCTGTAGAGGCTCGATTTATGGACGCCGCTGGCGTCGACGAGATCGGCCATCGAGGTCTGGGAGTAGCCCTTTCGCCAGAAAAGCGCAGTCAATTCGTCCAAAACGGCGTCTTCGTCGAAGAGCCTGGGCCGGCCACGGGACCGAGTGCTCGTGCTGCTCATAACCCCATTCTAGCGACTCTGAACAATATTGGAACCCTCGGTAGCAAAATGCCTTGACATTTAACTACCGATCGTTAGTTAATACACCGAAGCCTCGCCCCAATCGAAATAATCAACCTGGGAAGCTTCGGGAGACTAGCTGTGCAGAACACATCCCAAAACCTTCGACGCGTGACGTTGCAAATCGCTCTGGCGGGGGCGCTCGCCTCGGCCTCGACTCTCGGTCTGATGCCAAGTCAGGCCGCAGCTGTGGAGGCGCACTTGGAAAACGTTTCCGCAAGTGAGACGCCAAATCAGAGCCATCTCCCAAAAAATTGAGATAGCTTGGCCCGATTCCCCAAATGCAGGGGTTGCCAAAAATCTCACATTCTCAGAGTCGCCCACAGATCAGGCAGGCTTTTATAAAAACAATCAAAGAACTTTAATCCTTTTAAAGAATTTCAATGGCAAACGCAATGTAAAAAGACCTGCTAATACCGGTGCTGTTCCGCTTGTTCCAAATGTTCC
>RCNE010001918.1_pt1 | contig 11301 bp, 10 predicted proteins | sample 2041361 | NCBI WGS metagenome assembly RCNE01 (sample SAMN09708229, study PRJNA481090) | Marine sediment metagenome, whole genome shotgun sequencing project.
CAGCTGCGATGTCCGAGAGCGATTTACCGGCTTTGATCTGCTGGTACCAGTCGTGCGCCTTGGCGATGTTCTTGATCAAAATCCCGTCGCGATTTCCAGGTGTCTCAGCAAAGATCAGCTTTGTTTCGACACCGCGCCTTCTCAATTGGAACGGTGTGATGATCGTCAGGTGGTCCTGCGCAATATCCTCTAGACCCTGTTCCAACAGCGCTCCCATTTTCTCCACTTGAATGGAGATGCTGAGTTGGCCAAAGCGCAGATCAATACGCTGGATGAGATCCAGAACTGGTTTAGTCTGCTTGATAGCGTACAGGGATTGCATTGCGGCCTTCGCAATCCTGATGTTCTCAACAGACGCATTCGGCATCACCGTTCCAACGAAGGATGGCTCGCCGAGATGCTGACGGATGACATGCGCTGCCTTTTGCTCCAGTTCTTCTGCTGGCAATCGCCAGCCGTCCTTGTTCGTCTCACCGCTGTTTTTGATCAAGCGGTGGGACACGTAGTACCGCAACCGAACGCCCGCCTTCGTCTTGATATGTGACGGAGTAAGGCGATCTCCCATCTCGTCAAAGATCTTTACGCAGAGCCATGATTGCTGCTTTGCAGTCTTGCGCGCCCTGCCCTTCGTGGCACCGTCTTGCAAGTGCTGTTGGATGCGGTCCCAGCGCTCTGGATCGATAATTGCCGCATGCTGCCCGTCGTGCACTTTGGCCTTGTGGCGAATGCGGCCCGCGTAAATCGGGTTCGTCAGCAAGTGATGGATGTGACCGCGAGAGAAAGCGTTGCCGCCCGTCTGTTTACCCTCTCGAGTGGTCCGCGACCTGCTCCGCAACTGCCAAGCATCAGCTTCAGCGCACACAGCCCTGACGGTGTAGATGGCGCAACGCAGCTTCTTCATGCGGACGAACCTGATCTGGCATTCAGCCCAAAGAAGCGTGGGCCCGATATGCGGATAAAGCCGACACCTCCTACATAGTTTTGGAAGACTGCTTTTCGGCACTATAGGTACTTCGTAGTTGCCCAGTGACCCTGCCATTCTGGCTCGATACCTGTCTTTGAGTGTTTACCGTTAGTAACCGGTTGCCGACACTGGCTCTTCAAGTACCACCAAACCGCGACACGCTGAAACAGCGTTCGATTATCTGGGTACTCGAAGATGATAACTGCACCTTCCTCCCGCTCTGCCCACTTTTTCTGCTCTGCCTCCAAATTCCTAAAGATGCGGGCTTCGATATCTTTGTCACTAAGCCCCGGCACCGGCATGTCTGAATAGTGTGGTTGGATTTTTTGATGCTTCATGGCAGGTCTCCCGACATTTCGGCATCAGATTGACATACAGGTATCTATATTGAAAATTCAGACTTCAAATATACTATATTGGAAATACTCATATGCTCACCCATCGTCAAATCAGGTATTTTCTTGCAGTCGTCGATGCAGGACAGGTTTCGGCCGCAGCACGGGCGCTGAATGTCTCACAATCGGCGGTGACGCTTTCGATAAAAGATATGGAAGGGTTTTTAGGCGCAGCGCTTTTTGAACGCTTGCCTACCGGTCTAAAACTCACAAGGGCCGGACAGCAATTCAGGCACCATGCCCATGCGATTGCCACGTCCTTTGAAGCCGCTGCAAAAAGCGTCGAAACCGGCGAAGATATGGTAACAGGCCAAGTACGCTTGGGTATGAGTTGGACACTGTCCAGTTACTTCGCCTTCCCTGTCATCGAACAATTTTCACGCCAGCATCCTCAGATTGAGGTCCAGCTTGTCGAAGAACCCAGAGAGGTTCTGGAACAAGCACTTGTAGACAAACAGCTCGATCTGGCACTCATTCTCACATCAAATCTGACCGGTGGGATTGGCATCAAAAGCAAGACGCTCCACAAATCGAAACGGCGACTATGGGCCAGTCTGGATCACCCGCTGACAAAACAAAAGAGGGTGACATTGGCGGACGTCACCCAATATCCCTATGCCGTTTTACGATCTGACGATGCGGAAAAACAAGGGCTGGCGCACTGGACTGACGACACTGGATATCCTGAGATAAAACTGACTTCGACTTCAATCGAAGCCGTGCGAAGTCTTGTGGCTACCGGGCAAGCAGTTACGATACTGAGTGATGTGGTTTACCGGCCCTGGACACTTGACGGACGCCGCGTGGAAAAAATTGAGTTGGCGGATACGATACCAACTATGGACGTTGGCATCGTATGGAACCCCGAAAGCACACTTGGACCCGCTACAAAGTTGCTCCGAGAGGCATTTAATAAATCAATACCGGCAATTTGAATTCTGAATTTTCAATGTATCTACTTCTCTGACATTGCTGTTGAAAAGACATGAAAGCAGTAAAAATGAGGACCCATAAATCCGAAACGCAAAACACGAATGAAGTCGCAGTAGGCGTCCTTTGGATGGTTGGCTGCCTCGCATCATTTATCGGAATGGCCGTTGCCTCACGTGAACTGTCGGCATCACTGTCTATCTTCCAAATATTGTTTTTTAGATCTGTCGTTGGGCTGGCGGTTATCCTGATCTTCGCACGGTCTCTGTTGCCCGAACTGCGACGAATGGAACGGTTCAGACTTCACTTGGCACGCAACACTGTCCACTTCGGCGCTCAATACTGCTGGACGCTTGGCGTTGTTCTGCTGCCGCTAGCAGAGGTCTTCGCTCTGGAATTTACGATGCCCGTTTGGGTCGCATTTTTTGCCTTTCTGTTTTTGGGAGAACGTATCAGTAAATCCCGCCTCATCGCTATCTCTGTGAGTTTTTTTGGGGTTCTTGTGATACTTCGTCCGGGGCTGACCATCATCGACCCGGCCTCTTTCATCGTCCTGCTTGCTGCAATGGGTTACGGCCTTTCAATAGTTATGGTGAAGCGACTGACACGAGACTGTTCCCCCGCAATCATAGTGGTCTGGATGGTCCTCATGCAGCTTCCAATGGGTTTGATGCTCGCCATGTTTGACTGGCGACCACCCAGTTTTGATAATCTTCCGTGGATTGTCATTGCTGGTGTGACCGGCCTGAGCGCGCATTACACAATGGCAAAGGCCCTTCAGCTTTTAGATGCCTCAATCGCAATTCCCATCGACTTTTTCAGGGTACCACTGATCGCCATTGTTGGCTTCTATTTCTATGGAGAAAATATCGAAATTTGGTTGCTCATCGGCGCGGTAATGATCTTTGGTTCAAACTATTATGCGCTGCGTCAAGAGACACGTCAGCCATAGAATAGCGGACGTTCGTGCTACATGCAGCATCCGGTGAAATGGGCTCAGAACGGCTGTTAGCCGCATTTCGAACGAACGGCCAGTTTAGAATTTGTGGCCATTCGCTGCGCTCAGCCTGAACTCGCACACTGTGGACAAAGAAGAACTTGGCCTATACCCTGACCGCAAATTGGGCACAGTGGGCTCGAAGGAGGCTTTCGCTGCACCATGCACCGGGGTCCGCCGTGCGGACTTTGTGACCATTAATTTATCAACCACGAGTGACCGCTTATATGAAAAAGGCAACTCTTGTCTTCGACCAATTTATTGTAGGCGGGCGGTTAGAACCTTTAACCCTGCAAATGCAAAACCCGCTGCAAAAACGGCTTCAAACCACCTGCGTAAGCGAACATACAATCGCGTCATCGAAGCGGTAGAGAAAAGAACAGCGTAGCCCGCGTAAACAATCGTGGCTTGGACGCCGACAGCGGCGACAACGGTCGCAAGTTGTGCTGCGCTAGCGTCCGCAGGCATGCCGAGAGAATATAGCGCTCCGAAAAACAAGATCGACTTGGGATTGGTTATATGCAGCGCTGCCCCGCGCGTAATCAGAGTCATTGGTCCACCGCGAACTGTCTTTGTCACTACAGTCTTTTTTGACAATGCAGACCGTGCGGCCTTCCAAGCGAGAAAAAGAAGATATCCTGCACCTGCGTATCGGATAATTTCAAACACCCAGCCATGTGCAAGCATGATCGCTCCAAGACCGAGTGCGGCGGCAATGGACCACGCCAATGAACCGAACATGATGCCTACAGTAAGGAAAAGACCAGCCCGACGCCCGCGCGCCATTGACGTTCCCGCGATGGCGAGAGAAGCAGGTCCGGGGCTCAAACTGGCCGCAAGCGCAGCGAGTAAGATCACGAGCAGATTCACATCTCCAACCATTTGAAATTTCCTTGTGGATTTTGACTATCTTTATCAGCTTACAACTGAGAAACTTAAATAGGTAGTTCAAATACAGCTTCTGCTCGATAGCCTCAGCTGAGGACCTGTCGGCTAAAGCGGTCGTTCCTTTACCGTGCAGCATCGGTTGTTCTGGGCTCCTTGGAGACCTTCGCCGCACTTTGCATGAATGGTTGGTCAGAGATTGCCTGTCGCACGTCTGAACTCACACACTGCGGACACAGCCAACCTTAACCAAGGCAAAATAAATGGCCGCTTTCACTTAATCGCATCTGCAGCAAAAAGTAGCATGGACGGAGAAATGAAGCCTGCTGCAGTCCCAGCTTTCTTCTAACTTGAGAAAGAAAGCCGACATTAATGCTGCGGCAATGGACACTCAAACGGCTCCAGTCCACCGCCACCAACAATAACCAGATTATGCTCGCTAACATTGGCGATTGTCTGAACGTTTCTCGGACAACGTGAAAGAAATCGTGGGCCGCTTCAAGCTGTTCGAACAGATGCGGTGCATGGCTGACAAACTGGTTCTGCTGGACGTGATTGAGAAGTTCGTCTCGAGTCGAGTTGTCTGGATGGGAGAGGCCTTGTGATAAGCTGCGCGGTCGAGTTACTTGCGGTTACCTAGGAGGCTGTCTCTTGCTTCAGTAACTTGCGCCATCAGTGCGGCTGAACCGCCACTGTCAGGATGAACACGCTTGATGAGACGGTGATATGCCTTACGGATATCGTCCTCACTGCATCCTGCCTCGAGACCCAGCACCTCATAGGCTTGATCTTGGCTCAGCACTCTCGAAAGCGGTGATTGCTCCTCTCCGCCCGCAGAGCGCTCATCATACTGATCGCGCCAGTCGGGATGCGCGTTGTCGAGAAAGGTCTGAAAGAGCTTTATCGACTCATCGTCCGTTTTAATTTCAACGTAAAACTTAAGCAGTTCGTGCAGCGCGAGTTTCGACAGGAGTTGACCCTCGCGTTCCCCAGCCAGTATGCGACCCTCAATCTTACCGCTATCGTGGTCGAGGGTCATTTCCAGATGTGTAGAACGCACCGTAGATGTTTGCGATGCAGGCCCACTGGCAGCCACCGCATTTTTTCTCAAAAGAAATATCATACCAAGGATCACCAGAGGGACTGCAACTACAACAGCCCGCGCTAAAAACAGCAAGATGCCAGTTGAGATCAATACGACACCCAGTGGGTTCAACGCATGAGTCCCAAAAATTGAGCGCAGAACAGCTCGAACTATCCAGAAGGTAACTGCGAATCCTAACGCACTTGCCACGAAAATCAGGATCGGTTGCATCAGCGCATATCCGTAAGCAATGCTCTTGCCGTCGCGGTGCCAGCGGCTTCCAGTGCTTTCCGCCCGCCCGCCGCATATGTCGCCACAGCAGCGAGAAGCGCCTTGAGGTCCGTAGCCGAATTACTGTCGAAAGGTAAATAGGCACCACCCGTCAGCCGCGCAACTTCGCGGAACGCAGTTTCAGCCTGCTTGTCCCGGCCATCATGGAACATAAACGCTTTGACCCCGCGCAGGCCAAGTTCACCCGCAAGGCTGCACAATTCATCAACGTTTTCTTCCATTGAATCGCCGACGTAAGCCAAAGCCGCCAGTGGTTCTTTCTCGGCCTCCCGCTTGGCGTGCGAAAGCACCGCTGCAATCTGCGTCAGCCCGCCTTGGCAGTCAATTTTTCCCATCAAACCGCGCAGGCTTTCTGCGTCGGTGACCCAACGAGATGCCCGAGATTCCGTGTGGCCACGGAAATAGACCAGCTGCACAGAGAGATTACCCACGGACGCGGCTGCCGAAAACATCTCACCCTGAAGAGCACACGCCATGTCCCATGTCGACTGTCGGCTCATAGTCGCATCGAGGGCGAAAATCATCCGCCCACGAGCAGCATTTGTCACCGGTGCAAACTGCTTTGCTTGTTTTAGAAACGCGTCAATTTCTGTTACGCTTGATTTTGGGCGAGCCGAGAGGCCGGACGTGCTTTGTCGTGAAATTTCAGTCTTTTTCATATTGAAATGATCCTCTCATTCAGGGACACTGACACTGCATCGAGACCAGTCGGACCGTCTAAAAGACTTCCGTCTGCATTTTGAATAGTAGCACTCACCATCCAATCGGCAATCAATCTTGATTTTAGTACCATCCTCATTTGGTGGAAATATCGACCTTCACAGGACGTGCGTTCTCAATGCCGCTCTGAATCATCGAAACTATATTCGTGCAGTTCGTTCATCTGAAAGCGAAGAACCGACAGCAAAGTCGGCCCAGACAAGGCGTGTTCCCGTCGTTGCCACCCGTGCCTGATACAGCGAGCGCCCGGAGTCAGCCCATTCTGCCGTTCATCTTGATGCTCTCCCCACCTGTCGCCATAGGCGTAAAGGGTCGTACTCCAGACATTCGCTGCTCCGACCATTAAGACCTGCACTGCGGACCAACCCGCCGTTCAAGCAAGCGTTGACCGGGTCCGCGTCCGGCCCTAACCAGACTTTGGCCGTTCCATACTACGCTGCAATGCAGCTTTCGCATTGCGGCCGTTCGTGCATCTTGCAGCATTTCGTCGGCTAAAACTTCGCCCAGCGGACTACTCTTACCCTCACACACCATCCCAACATTCAGTACCACTGCTCTGAATCGGCCATGATCCGCGCAGATAAACTTTCATTAAAAGCACGTGTCATGGTGATGGTATCAGTGTGTGGGATTGGGGCTTCGAATTCCATGCGAAATGCGTTGCCATCTTCAGTGCGAATACCATACGCAGCTATCATGGGAAGATCGTATTTGAGAGCAAGCTGGGCCGCCAAGAGAGATGTTAAGGCGTCATGTCCAAGAAACGGTATCCATACACCCTCCGAATATTTTTCATCTAGCAAGATAGAAGTAATACCGCCATCCCGTAGGTGGCGTACAAGAGCTTTGGTCCTACGCGGCCGGTTGCCAAAATCGGCTTCCCTCCTGCCTCAATACCAGCAAGAATACGGAGTCGTAATAGCAGTTCTTTTGGGGTCGATACACAGCTCCGCTTTCAAGCCCGTGCATCTTGATCACAGCGCGAACAGCCTCCCACTGTCCGAAATGACCGGAAACGAAAATTATTCCCTTGTCAGCCGCTTGAGCCTCTTTTAGAGCGCCAGGGCCAGAAGCGATGAATTTATGGTGTTGGGTTTGAAATTCAGTATCGTGATAAATTTCAAAAAGTGTTCGCCCCATATGCCGACCCATATCTTGGCCAAGCTTAGCGCGCGCGCTGCGCTTCATGTTGGGAAAAACTCGCTTGGCTTCGCGGTTAAATCGGGTCCTTGCAGGCGGGAACCAACGCATGACCGTTCCAAATGTTGTCCCCAACCCACGAGACCGCAAATCAAACGTACGCCATCGAACAGCAGCCAACGCTGACCACAAAGGGAAGTATCTGGCGTGATGTAAAACTGATTTCAGAGATGTGGAAAGCATGGCTCTGCATGATCGGGTTCAGCAACAATACCAGTCGAAAACGTGAGGGCACCTTACTCCAGTTCATATCCGTTACAGTTTGTATTAATGGGCTGGGATCGGGCTTGTAGGGCTGCAGCGTTCCCCATACTTTGCTGCGGTAACCTGCTGCCTCTCTCGGCCCACACCGGACCTCCAAGAGTGCTCAAGATGCTGCGGTGCGGCCCGCCATTGCCGCCGCTCATGCATCGTGCAGCATTTCCCCTGCTTACTCGTCGGCCAGCAAGTGAAAGTGACGGGCTGGCAAGTAATAGCTTTGTCTCTGAAATCTCTCATTTTAGCGTAGTGGGGTAGCAAATGATTTGCGCTATCAGGTGCTAATGACACTGGTTCCCTGTAGTCCACAAAATCATGCAATTTGTTCGTGGTCGATGCCCGCGCGGGTTTTCACAGCGTTTTCATCGACATAGGTGAGCTCGACTTTCTGAAAGTCACCATAGAGAATTTGCAAGAATTCAACTGATTGGTTCGGGCAAGGGACCTCAGAGCCCAGAAAGTTAATCGTAGATGTCGGCAAGATTAGTTCGACAGGCATCCCGTGCCATCCACTTTCCGTAACAGGCATCGCTCCTTTGAGAAGTTGCCGTTCCAGAACGGGTTGGCCCTTGTCTGAGGCATACCTGAAGCTGACAAGGTCAAGATGGATTTCACCACGCATTCGATTGCGCTGCCATCGGAATGGCCATGGCTGCGGCTTATCGTAAGAGATTGTTATAAAGCTACTTTTTTCAAAAATATCAACATAGTAGCCGTCACGAGCGCCCCGTTGAGACAGCGATGCACATAGATCTTCCCAAGTCGTATCATCATCAATCAACACCGATATATCGATATCGTCTTCCCAAGCGAGGAGCGTGCCGTTTTCTCGGACAGCCCCCAAGAGTGTGCCACCATCAATCCAATGAGTGGCATCGATGTCTTGTAGGCAATCGATCACAAACCGGCCCAGTTCTCCAATGTGGGCGCGGCAACAAGGCGGGGTATTCAATCCTAGACGGTGGAGGTAGTGGTTCAGCGGGCAGGGCAAAGTGTCTTTGTTGCACCCAAGCCAACTGACATCGCCGCTTGAAGTTACCTGTAACTCTTTGATCGCATGCTGTTTTGCAAAACTTGCAATGTCGCCATTCGCCTGTGTCTGCAAAACCAAAAGATCACACGCATCGAATGGGTGTGATTTGCGCGCGGCATCTCTACTGCGAAAGTACCACGTCAACTCAAGAGCGACTGCGGTCACCAATACGCCTTGCAGTTTAGGATCAGGCAACACGAAACAGGCGATGATGGCAGGTGGGATCATCCATAACCCGGAATGTTCCGCATGTTTTGCCAAAAATTCGATCACCGGGCGCGGCGCACTCGGCTTAAAGGCGATAGCAGGGGCGGCGATGATGGCAAACAAACAGACGATAAACCCAGCAACCAACATGAGACTCAATCCGTTGACGTCTGGCCAAGAGACTGAGACATGAACAATTGTGGCAAGGATCAATCCTGCGGTTACCAACGACGATAACAGAGGGGGATTTGACCAGTTTCGCCAGTATCGCAGCAAGCGTAGGAATGAGAAGTAGGCTAATACATAGAAGCCTGCAGCGATGAATGCGCCAATCAAAGGGCTGCTGAAAAGCTCTTCTGTGCCAATCATGTCATGCGCGCCAAACTCTGATCCTTTGTCTGGTCCGGATCCCCGGTCACGGTGCGTTTTTTGATCGCGTCTGAAATGCGTGGCAATATCTCAGCTTTTGCACGATCAACATCCACTGCAAAATCAATTTCGATCCACGGTATGCCGGTGATGTCCTCTACCTCAAATGTGCCCCGAGGAGAGGTCAGTAGAACGTCACGGATCGTTTCCTCGTAGGGCTCGTTCTCACGTCCCAGTTGCAGGCTAAGATCAGTTTGAAACATGATTTGCTGTGCGATCTCAGCAGAGAATTTGAAAAAACCAACGGATTCCCCGCAATAATCAAACTCGGTACTTAGCCATTTGCGAAATTCGACGATTTCGCCGTCTCGGATACATATTTTGACAGGTTCATCACCAGGCTCAAAATCACGATCAATAAGCAGGCAATTGGGATGCCGGGAATTGATAAGCCGTTCCAACAGACTTTCATCATACAGCACGTCCGCGTCCATTATGAGAACCGGCTCGCCACAGCATATCTCACCGCGAAGCGCCGATAGAGTGACAATATTACCTAATTCGTAATCCTCGTTTAGCACTGTGCGAACAAAACCAGTCGCGCCCAGTGCCTCGATCTCCTGTTGGATCTGATCGTGGTGGAATCCGACACCAATCACCAACTCACTGATCCCCTGAGCTCGAAAAATGTCTATGTGGCGTTCCAGCAGTGATTTGCCGTCAAAGCGCAGTAGAACTTTGGGACCGGTTTCTGCAGCTTTCTGTCCAAGCCTGCTGCCAATGCCAGCAGCCAACATAACGACTTTCATGAGTATATTCCTAAATTGGCAATGCACAACACGGCCTCATCTGCACAGCAAACGCTGTCAGTTAGCCGCATGGGCATGCCGTTGTATCAATGTTGCAGATACTGGAAATGGCCGCGTTTGGCGAGTCCGGTAAAATGTGATGGAGCGGCACCCGTTGCGCGGTATTCCACTGATTGGCATTTGGGTCAGTCGGACTCGGACAAAGACAGACCATACCTTGTTGAACCAGGGGCGAGCGAGATCTGGCTAACCTTTTTGATCCAACATGGAGAGTTGCCTGGGGTTTTGTTGCACAAATGGTCTGATGGGATTCACTGTATGAATCCAGCGTGATAGCTGCGGGCGATAAGCAGTTGGGTCCCTACGAAGTACAAAACCAAAAATTGGTCGTTTTACAATGACAGCTTGAAGCGGCGCGGGTCGTTGTCTATCCGCTGGCCGGCAGGGTATTGCGTAGCAATGTCCCGAGTAGCTGGTTTGATCCAGAGATGGTTTGGACGCCGCCGCCAAACGGCATGCGGGGCCGGTAGCAGCAATTCAGTGACGCCGCCATTCAGACTTGCCTGACCACTGCCCGGCAGGGCGTTGCAACGCAATGTCCCGAGAGGGGCTGAAGGTCCTGTTTGGCATGCCACTTCGCCAGACAACTGGGTTCGTTCAGAGCTTGCTGCGGCTGGTCGGGTTGGATTGGGCTGCGCCAGATTTCAGCACCTTATGTCGCCGCCAACGAACACTGAACGTGAGCCTGCCGTATCGTGGATCCGCGGGGCCACTGAACCTCCTCGTCCCCTCTCATCGCTGCAAGCAGCGATTGCCGGGCATTGGATAGCACGGGTATCAAGGCCCCCTCTCGACAGCATCCTGCGGATGGGTCTGCTGGGCAGTGGAAGGTGAAGGCGAGAGGAACGCACGCAAGCATGGCGGCCCCAAACGCCGCATCCACTGACCGCCAGGGTTATGCACAGCATGATCCCGAGAGGTTGGCGCAAGATCCACATAGGCATCGACGAAGAAACGCTGGAAGTACGGGCCGTCGAGGTCACCAAGCAACATCGGGGATGCTCCCGTGTTGCCAGAAGTTCTGGCAACACGGGAGCATCCCCGATGTTGCTTGGTGACCTCGACGGCCTGTACTTCCAGCGTTTCTTCGTCGATGCCT
>RCNE010001919.1_pt1 | contig 11299 bp, 8 predicted proteins | sample 2041361 | NCBI WGS metagenome assembly RCNE01 (sample SAMN09708229, study PRJNA481090) | Marine sediment metagenome, whole genome shotgun sequencing project.
AACCCAAATACGAACGCCAAGACGCCCAATGAAGCCCAAAGCCAGGCGTATTTCCACCGTTTGGGCCGGGTCACTGTCGGCAGCTCGTGCGAGGTGGTTCCAAACGGCGTGGGGGCCGACGACAGAAACGCTTCGTCGTCGGGATCGCGAGTCGCGGCGGCCGGCAGGGTTGCCGCCAACGGCGACGGCGGTGGTGCATTCGAACCGAGCAGCTCTCCCAAATACGAGCCGGGCGCCGCCAGCTCCTCGCCCCATATCGTGCCGATGAGCAGCGACCGCGCATCGGGCAACAAGCCGGCATTGCCCGCGGCCTCCGCAAGAGAGTCGAGGAACTCCGATAGCGTTTGCTGTCGCGCATCGGGGTCCTTACTCAGCGCGCGCATCACTACGCGCGCGACCTCGTCGGGAACCTCGGCGCCCCGTCCTTTGGTCTGAAGCAGCGGCGGCTCCTGATGCACGTGCTGCATGAGAACCGCTCCGGCGGTCTTGCCTTCGAACGGGAGCATGCCGGTGAGCAGCTGATAGGCCAAGACACCCAGGGAGTAGATGTCGCTTCGCCGATCGGTTTCTTCACCTGTGGCTGCTTCGGGTGAAATGTAGGTCGCGGTTCCAAAGACGCGCCCACTCTGCGTGGTCGTCGGCCCGATCCCGTCGGCCTCGAGAACGCGCGCGATTCCGAAGTCGACGAGCTTCACGAAATCATCGTCGCGACCGCGCTTCACCAGGTACACGTTCTCAGGCTTGATGTCCCTGTGCACGATGCCAGCGGCGTGCACGGCGCCGAGGCCTGCGCAGAGCTTCATGATCAGGATCAGAGCGCGCTCGAGCGCCAGAGGTCCGTTCTGCTCGAGCTCCTCCGCTAGCGACCGGCCTTCGAGCAGCTCCATCACGATGTAGAGCCTTCCATCTCCGAGGCGCCCAGAAAGAAACACGCGCACTAGGTTCGGATGGTCGAGCGAGATGGCTAGCCTGGCCTCACGCTCGAACCGAAAGACCGCCTGCTCGTCGCGCGCGAGCTCGGGCTTCAACACCTTGATGGCGACGTCGCGGTCGACCGTGGTCTGGTGGGCGCGATAGACCGTGCCCATGCCGCCGGTGCCGATCTGCTCATCGATCCGAAACTGCTCGAGCAAGACGGTGCCGAGCAACGGATCGGCAATGTCGGCGTCGGTGACGAGCAGACTGCCATCGTGAGGGCAGTACTCTGATCGGCTCCCAAACTTCGAACCGCAGCGAAGGCAAATCTTCCGCATGTCGGTAAGCTTCCCTAAAGTCTCGCGAGGCGTAGCATCTGGCAATGGGTAGTACAATTCCTCTCTCCGACGCACGTTTGGCGCCGAGCTTCAGTTCTGCCTATTCTTTTTGAGTGGGAATTAGGGGCAAATGACCGAAAGGTGTGGCGGATTCTCGCTCTTGCTTGCCGTTCTCGGCTGCTCTCAAGTTGCGGGCGCACAGGATCAGCACGACGAGGTCGTCGTCGCGGTGCCCGGCCTCCGGGCGATCGACGGTGACGACGGCGTCGCCAATGAGCTGACCGGTTGGCTTCGCGCGGGCGCCAGCGCCGTCGAAGGCTGGCAGCTTCATACCGCCGCGGTTTCGCTCGAGCAGTTCATGATGGTTCACGGTTGCGAAGACGCCAACGGAGATTGCCTTTCGAAAATCGCAGAAGGCATCGCAGCGGATCGTCTGATCTCGGGCAAAGTGTCCAGGGTGCCCGCCGAGAACGGAGATGGATACGACTTCGAGGCGGAGCTTTTCTACTTCGACGCGTCGACCGGCGAGATCGAGAAAACGTCGACGCTCCGATTTCCGAAGTCCCAGAGCACGCCGCAAGAGCTTGCGGTGATGGGGCAAATCGAAGTACAGGCGCTCGCTGACGCGCCGCTCGACGAGCTCGGCAAAGAGCAGGCTCTCAATCTGATCTTGAGTCGAGAGGCCGAGCTCGGATTGCAACAGTCGACGCTCGATCTTTTGACCGAACGGCCCAAGGAGTTCCCCGCCTGGCCCGCCGTCGTCAGCTACGCGGGAACGCTCGTGTTTCTCGGGCTCTCAGCATGGAGCTGGAGCACCATCCGGAACGTCGAGAAAGACCCTGCCTTTCAGCGTGCGCGCTTGCTCGCAGGCCCGGACGTGAATGATGTTTGTGCCTCGGGCAGTAAATTGGGAGTTGAAGAGCTGGGCTCTCTGTGCTCCAAAGCAGATCGACACGAGATGTTGCAGTGGGTGTTCTTGAGCATGGGATTGGCTTCGGCAGGCGTGGGCACTTGGTTGCTCGTGAAAGCGTCCAAGAGCAAGAAGCGCTCGGACCTTGCACGGTTGCACCTCACGCCAATCGCAGGCAAGCGACGCGGCGGCGTGACGGCTCGCCTCGAGTTTTGAGGTCATGCGCATAGTCGGCGGCCGACTTTCGGGTCGCAGGTTTGGCGCACCGGGCGGACGAGGCACGAGGCCAACTTCGGACCGCGCGCGTGAAGCCCTCGGTTCGGCGCTCGAGTCGCGGGGCGCCTTCGATGGCGCTCACGTCCTGGATCTCTTTGCCGGCACGGGAGCTCTCGGCTTCGAAGCGCTGTCTCGCGGCGCATCGAACGCGGTCTTGGTGGACAGCGATCCTCGCGCCGTTCGCCAGATCAAGCAGAGCGCAGACGAGCTCGGTTTGGGCGAGGCAGTCCGGGCTGTGCGTCTGGACCTTCTCGGTGACCCGGCAAGCGTGGTCCGGAAGCTGCCCTCGATGGCGACGGCGTTCAGCTTGGTCTTTGCCGATGCACCCTACTCCGAGGTAGGCGCAATCCCACCCATTCTGGACGCACTGGCGGCAGCGAAGCGACTCGCCCCCGGGGCCTGGGTCGCGATCGAGCACCCAGCAGGCCACAAATGGAGCTGGCCAAATGGACTCGCGCCGGACGCGGACTACCGCTATGGTCGCAGCGGTATCAGCCTCGGCGTATTCGCAGCCGAGAAAGGCAGGCAGTGAGAGGCATCGCCGTTTATCCCGGTTCGTTCGACCCCATCACCAAAGGTCACACCGCCATTCTACAAAGCGGCTTGGTCGCCTTCGAGAAGATCATCGTCGCGGTCTTGAACAACGACAACAAGAAGCCCTTGTTCAGCGTCGCCGAACGAATGGAAATGATCCAGGAGTCGGCGGTCGACATGGGCGCAGATCCGAAACGCATCGAAGTCGACTCCTTCGACGGACTGCTGGTCAGCTACGCTCATCGGCGCAATGCCCGCGTCATCCTTCGAGGCCTCCGCGCCGTTGCAGACTTCGAGTACGAGCTTCAGATGGCCAACATGAATCGTCACCTCAACCCCGAGGTCGAAACGGTCTTCATCATGGCCAACGACGCTTACTTCTACGTTGCGTCCAACTTGGTCAAAGAGGTGACGAGGCTCGGCGGCAACGTGGCGGACTTGGTCCCTACGCCGGTCTTGCCGCGGCTTCTTGCCAAGTTCGACAAGTAGATCGGCTGGCTCACGAGCCCCTCGCGCATTAGCCGGCGCGCCTCAGGCAGCGCTTGGAGCGAAACCTTCCCGAGCTGCAGCTCGCTGAGGTTGGTTTCCCCACGGCTTACGGCTCGACGCACACGCAGCCAGCCGGTCAGATACACCGCATCTCGCGAAACGCCGCCCGCGCGGAAGGCTCGTTCGCACAGGGTCACGGCGCAGACAGGCGAGAACTGATGCTCGCGGACGAGCGTCTGCGCCGCGTCGCCGAATGACACACCCGCGTGCATCGCGTAGGTCGCGAGCAGCCGGCCGGCCAAGGTCCTTCGGCGGAAGGGGTCGAGCAAGCCCGCAAGCTCCTCGAGATAGATCGCGACACCCTCTTGATCGCGATACGAGCCCGCGGTTCCAATCGCGAATATGCCGAGGGGCTGTGTTCTCCCGTTGAACGCCGAAATCAGGTGCCCGTAGACCTCATGCGTCGCGAGGCGCTGCGCTTCGTGTGCGCCGAACAGCCGGTCAGCGATGAAGACGGTGCGTTCACCGACTGCCGCATTCGCGATCAAGTCGGGATCGACATTCACGGCAATGTGCAGACCCACGTGCTTGGCATAGGCAAGCATGAGGTCCCTGAGGTTGCTTCGACCCGCGGAAGCCGCTGGGATGGTCCTGGGCTCTCGTTCGACCGGGGTAAGTGCGAGTATCTCGTGCGCCGCGTCGAGGACGCTGTGCTTTGCGTCGGTAAACAGCCGCTCGCTGCCTGTGCCGAACAGTCGCGCGGCCATGGGACGCACTTGCTTACTTCGGCCCAAGTTCTCCAGAATCAGCAGCTCGGTTTCGAGCTCTTCGAGCCGCGCTAGATAGAGCTCGCCGGCTTCGGAAACCGCGGCCAGCTTCCGTGCACGCGCGAGCTCCGTCCAGACGCGTCGCTCGACTGCAACAGGCTTCCACTGCCATCGAGGCTGGGCGTACTCTCCTCTGGCGACCGATTGCACGAGCCGATTTCGTTCGGCCGGATCGCTGTGGGTCGTCGCACCGAGAAGAACCCGCGCCGCGCCATGCACGCGGCGCAACCCAACGTCGAGCTCTGCGCGAAGGCGAGCTCGCCGATGATCAGAGAAGCTGTGTCGCGCGCTCTGCGAGCTCACTTCGTTCACCTTTCGTGAGGGTCACGTGGGCGCCGATGTTTTCGCCCTGAAACCGCTGCGCGACGACGGTGAGCCCGTTGCTTGCAGAGTCTACGTATGGATTGTCGATTTGGTACGGGTCACCAGTTAGGACGATTTTCGTGTCGGCGCCACAGCGCGTGATGACGGTCTTCACTTGATGCGGAGTTAGGTTTTGCGCCTCGTCGACGACGAGGAACTGATTTGGGAGCGATCGGCCGCGAATGTACGTGAGTGGCTCGATTTGGATGACGCCAGACGAGAGAAGGTCTTCGTAGTTGCGGTGTTCCGACATTCGGCCGCGACCGCTGCTGAAGATGTACTCCAGATTGTCGAAGATCGGTTGCATCCAGGGATTTAGCTTTTCTTCCACCGTCCCTGGCAGGTAGCCGACATCGCGGCCCATGGGAAAGATCGGCCGAGAGACGAGCATCCGACCGTACGTGCCATCCTGAACGACGGACTGCAGCCCAGCCGCAACGGCAAGCAGCGTTTTCCCGGTGCCGGCTTTTCCGATCAATGTCAACAGATGGATGTCCGGCGAAAGGAGCATGTCGAGCGCGAAGTATTGCTCGAGGTTTCGGGGACGAACGCGCCAGACCCCCTCTCGACCAACTCCGAGCGGAACGATCGCGCCCTCTTTCGCGTCGAAGCGGCCAAGCGCGGTGTGCCTGTGTTGATCGCGCTCGCGAAGCACGAGCCCGGCATGAGGGTAGAGCTCGACGTCGAGCAAGCTGGCATCGATGGGCTTGCGCTGGGCCAACTGGTCGACCATGGCGCGATCCACATCGGCGGTGACCACCCCCGAGTAGAGCTCGTCGATCGAAACACGGCCGCCCTCGTAGGTTTCCGCCTTGAGCCCGAGCGCGTCGGCGCGAATTCGAAGATTGGTATCCATCGTGACGAACACGAGGGGCTGATCGGGTTTTTGGTCTCGAAGGTCGAGCGCCATCTGCAGAATGAAGCGGTCCATCTCGCCAGGCCCGGGAACCCGCTTCGGCATCTGCGGGGGCACGGCAACGCGTAGCTCGCCACCGGTGCTTTCGAGCGGCACACCCTGATCGAGCGTGCGCCCGTTTTGATTGCGCAGGTCGTCGAGAATGCGCGAAAGATGTCGCGCGTTCTGCCCGAGCTCACTGAGCTCTTTTTTGAACTGATCGACTTCTTCGATGACGAAGATCGGTAGGACGACCGCGTTATCCTCGAATTTATAGACCGCTAGCGGGTCGTGAAGGACCACATTGGTATCCAAGACGTAGGTCTTCTTCACGTTGAAGAACGCTAGCACGCTTTGCCGCCTGCCGTACGGAGAAACGAAAACCCGGTATAGTGCGCACCCGGAACGTTCATGATCGAGGAGTTGAGTTACCAAAGCCTCGCACTCCTCGCCGCAGCAGGGGTGCTCGCGACGATTGTGAACGTCATGGCTGGCGGGGGCGGTATGATCGTGCTCCCTGCCTTGATGGCCCTCGGGCTCCCCGCGGATGTTGCAAACGGTACCTACCGACTTGGCGTCGTCACGCAAAGCATTGCCGGAACCGTCGCGCTACGGCGCGAGGGCAAGCTCGACACGCGCTCGATTGTTCCAATTCTGATCCCTACCGTGCTGGGCGCGATCCTTGGCGCCTGGCTTGCGACGAGGGTTCCACGGGAGGTGCTCAAGCCGATCATGCTGGCGACGATGATCGTCATGGCAGCGCTGATCGCCTTTCGGAAGCGAACGTTGATTCCCGGCGACGGGCCGGCGCTGCGTCCGCACGACGCGCCTCGTTCCTATGTCGGCCTCTTCGTGGCCGGGCTCTACGGTGGTTTCATCCAGGCTGGAGTGGGCTTCTTGTTGCTCGGTGTTCTCGTTGGAACGCTGCGTCACGATCTGATCGGCGGCAATGCACTCAAGTTGGTGGTTACGCTCGCATTTGGCACAGTCTCGCTTGGAATCTTCGTTTGGGCGGGTCTGGTGTCCTGGACGCCAGCAATCGTTTTGGCAGCCGCGTCGATCGTCGGCGCTCGGCTCGGCGTTCGCCTCATGCTCAAGGTGCCCGGCGCCGGATTGAGATGGTTCGTGTTCGCGGCCGTGGTTGCTACCTGCATTGCCGCCTGGCTTCGATAGTTAACAAGGATTGAGGTTAGTGATACTCTGATCGACAAGGAGGACTTCGCAATGGGGGAAATGGTCAAGCAGATCGCTGCCCTGCAGGACTACGAAAGCTACCAGGATCTACACTGGGAAGGCGCCTTCGAAGACTACCTTCAGATCGTTCGAGACAAACCTCAGGTAACGCGCAACGCGTTCCAGCGCCTCTACGACATGGTGATCTCGTACGGCGAAGAGGAGTACATCGACAACAAGAAGAGGTTGATTCGCTATCCTTTCTTCAAAGACCCAATCGAGAATGGCAAGGACGCGATTTTCGGCTTGGACATTCCTTTGATGCGCCTGGTTCACGTCCTGCACGCCGCGGCACAAGGTTATGGTCCGGAGAAGCGAATCATCTTGCTACACGGTCCGGTCGGTTCCTCGAAGAGCACAATCGCGCGGCTCCTGAAAAAAGGGGTCGAGCGCTACTCCCGAACTTCAGAGGGTGCGCTCTATACCTACGAGTGGACCAACCTGCACCAGACTGGGCTCGCGGGCGGCGATGACGTCTTCCCTTGCCCGATGCATGACGAGCCACTTCGACTGATTCCAGCCGAGTGGCGCGACCAGGCGATCCAAGAGCTTCGCTTGGGCGACGATCGGCGACGCGTCCACGTGACCGGCGAGCTCAACCCGGCGTGCCGGTTCATCTTCAGAAGCCTGCTCGAGCGCTACGACGGCGACTGGTCGAAGGTGATGGCGAATCACATCGTCGTGAAGCGCCTAATTCTGAGCGAGCAAGATCGGGTGGGGATCGGCACGTTTCAGCCGAAGGACGAGAAGAACCAGGATTCGACCGAGCTCACCGGCGACATCAACTACCGGAAAATCGCGGAATACGGCTCGGATTCCGATCCACGAGCCTTCAACTTCGATGGCGAATTCAACATCGCGAACCGCGGCGTGGTCGAGTTCGTCGAGGTTTTGAAGCTCGACGTCGCCTTCCTCTACGACCTACTTGGTGCGACCCAAGAGCACAAGATCAAGCCAAAAAAGTTCGCCCAAACCGACATCGACGAGGTGATCATCGGCCATACGAACGAGGCCGAGTACAAGAAGCTGATCAACAACGAGTTCATGGAGGCGCTTCGCGACCGCACCATCAAGATCGACATTCCCTACATCACCAAGATGAGCGAAGAGATCAAGATCTACCAAAAAGACTTCAGCTCGGCTCGCTTGCGGGGTAAGCACGTTGCGCCCCACACACTCGAAGTCGCGGCGATGTGGGCCGTCTTGACGCGCCTCGAAGAGCCCAAAAAGCATCAGCTGGCATTGCTTCAAAAGCTCAAGCTCTACGATGGAAAGATTCTCCCAGGATACACGCAAGACAATGTGAAGGAGCTGCGCAAAGAAGCGAACCGCGAGGGCCTCGAAGGCATGTCGCCTCGGTACGTCCAGGACAAGATCAGCAACTCGCTCGTGCGAGAAGGCACCGAGGGCTACATCAACCCGTTCATGGTTCTGAACGAGCTCGAAAAGGGGCTTTCCGCGTCGCTTACTGTCGCGGATGACCAAGGCAAGCGCTACGGCGAGCTGATCGGAGTCGTGAAGGCCGAGTACGACGACATGGTCAAAAACGAAGTGCAGCGCGCGATCAGCGCCGACGAAGAGGCGATCGGGCGGCTGTCTGCGAACTACGTCGACAACATTCGTGCGTACTTGATGAAGCAGAAAGTTAAGAACAAGTACACCGGCAAAGACGAAGAGCCGGACGAGCGCCTCATGCGTTCGATCGAAGAAAAGATCGACATCACCGAGCCTCGCAAGGACGACTTTCGCCGTGAGATCATGAACTTCATCGGTCACTTGGCCCTCGAAGGGAAAAAGTTCACCTACGAAACGAACGACCGTCTACGGCGTGCGCTCGAAATGAAGCTCTTCGAAGACCAGAAAGACTCGATCAAGCTGTCGAGCTTCGTGTCGAACGTCATCGACAAAGAGACGCAGGACAAGATCGACATCATCAAGAATCGGCTCATCAAGTACTATGGCTACAACGAGGCCTCGGCAACGGATGTGCTCGCCTACGTCGCCAGTATTTTCGCAAGGGGCGATGTGAGGGAGTAACGGGTGTCGCTGCGCATCGACCAGGATCATTCCCGGTTCCGGAACATCGTTCGCGGTCGGATTCGGCAGAATCTCCGCAAGTACATCTCGAAGGGAGAGCTGCTCGGCCGGCAGGGGAAGGACATCGTCTCGATCCCCATCCCGCACATCGACATCCCCAAGCTGCGCTTTGGCGACAAGCAGCAAGGCGGCGTTGCCCAGGGCGATGGAGACCCGGGCGATCCATTGTCCGGGAGCCCGCAAGAGGGTGACGGGGATGGCAAGCAAGCGGGCGATCAGGCTGGCGACCATCCGCTCGAAGTAGAGCTGACGCTCGACGAGCTGGCGGACATCCTGGGCGAGGAGCTGGCGCTCCCCAACATCGAGAACAAGGGCAAGAACGCGATCGTCGACAAGAAAGATCGCTACATTGGCGTTCGCAACGTCGGGCCGAACTCGCTGCGTCACTTCAAGCGGACGTTTCGAAGCGCGCTGCGCCGCCAGATTGCGCTCGGCACCTACGACCCGAAAAACCCGGTGATCATTCCGACCCGCGAGGACATGCGGTACAAGTCCTGGAAAACCGAGGAAGAGCCCGTTGCGAATGCGGTCATCCTCTACATGATGGACGTGTCCGGATCGATGGGCGACGAGCAGAAAGAGATCGTCCGCATCGAATCGTTCTGGATCGACACCTGGCTCCGCAAGCAATACAAGGGCATCGAGACGCGCTTCATCATTCACGATGCAGCCGCGCGCGAAGTCGACCGTGACACCTTCTTCCGCACGCGTGAGTCGGGGGGGACGATGATCTCTTCCGCGTATCGGCTTGCCGCGGATATCGTCGAACGCGACTACCCTTCTTCGGAATGGAACATCTACCCGTTCCATTTTTCGGATGGCGACAACTGGAGCGTCGACGACACGTTGCTCTGTGTCGACATCCTGAAAAAGCTATTGCTCCCGGCTTCCAACGTCTTTTGCTACGGCCAAGTCGATAGCCCCTATGGCTCCGGACAGTTCATCAAAGACCTCAAAGAGCACTTCTCTGGCGATGAGCAGCTAATCACGAGCGAAATCAACGACCGTGACGCAATCGTCGAGTCGATTCGGGAGTTCTTGGGGAAGGGCAAGTAGCGCGTGGCCCAATTCGCACTCAAAACGGCCCTTCCAAACTACCTTCGCGACGAGCAGCGACGAATCGAAGAGTTCGCTCGAAACGCCGGCCTGGATTTCTTCCCGACGATCTTCGAGGTCCTGAGCTACGACCAGATGAACGAGGTTGCCGCGTACAGCGGTTTCCCGACCCGTTATCCTCATTGGCGCTGGGGGATGGAGTACGAGCGCTTGAGCAAGAGCAACGAGTACGGGCTCTCGAAGATTTACGAGCTGGTCATCAACAACAATCCATCGATCGCCTACCTGCTCGAAGGCAACGGCATCGTCGACCAAAAGCTCGTGATGGCGCACGTGTACGCGCACGTCGACTTCTTCAAAAACAACTTCTGCTTCCGCACGACGAGCCAGGGACGCGACCCGAAAAGCGGCGCCGACGTTCGGAAGTGGATCGATGCGATGGCCAATCATGGTGCGATCGTTCGGAAATGGGCCAACCGCACCGGCATCGAGACGGTGGAGCAGTTCATCGACGCCTGCTTGAGCCTCGAGAACCTGATCGATCCTCAGAAGCCCTTCTTGCCCAAAGAGAGCACGCCGAGCAGCTCCGAAGAAGAAGAGCCGCCTGAAACGCCCGAGGTGCCACTCCTCCGCGTCGACCGCGAGTACATGGAGTCGTTCATCAACCCCGAGGAGTTCGTCGAATCACAGAAACAGAAGCTGGTCGACGAGGCCGCACAGGCGCAGGGATTCCCGCTGGAGCCCGAGCGAGATGTGCTTGGTTTCCTGCTCGAGAACGCTCCTCTTCAGCGATGGGAACGCGAATGCCTCGCGGTGATTCGCGCGGAAGCCTATTACTTCTTGCCGCAGATGCAGACCAAGATCATGAACGAAGGCTGGGCGAGCTACTGGCACAGCCGCCTCATGACGGAGAACATCTGCGACGCGAGCGACATCGTCGATTATGCCGACCGCTGCGCCAGCGTCCTGGCAACCACGCCCGGGCAACTCAACCCCTACAAGCTAGGCATCGAGCTCTTCCGGCACATCGAAGACCGCTGGAACAGAGGACAGTTCGGCAAGGAATGGGACGATTGCGACGACTGGGGGCTCAAGCGACATTGGGACCGCCGCACCGGCCTCGGCCGCGAAAAGATCTTCGAAGTGCGCTCCCTGTACAATGACGTGACGTTCATCGACGAGTATCTGACCGAGGACTTCGTCGCGGATCAAAAGCTCTATTCCTTCGGCTACAACCAGCGAAACGATCGCTGGGAGATCGAGAGCCGCACCTTTCAGGAGGTGAAGAGTCAGCTGCTGACCAGCCTCACCACCGCGGCCGGTTTTCTTGCCATGTCCATCGCGCCCATCAAGAGCGTGGCTCACT
>RCNE010001927.1_pt1 | contig 11286 bp, 9 predicted proteins | sample 2041361 | NCBI WGS metagenome assembly RCNE01 (sample SAMN09708229, study PRJNA481090) | Marine sediment metagenome, whole genome shotgun sequencing project.
GTCGCTGCGCTCCTCGCCCTGCGGGCGCACTGCGTGCGTCCAAAACGCTATCGCGTTTTGTCGAAATTGGCGCCCCGACCATGATTCGAACATGGGACCCCCAGATTAGGAATCTGGTGCTCTATCCGACTGAGCTACCGGGGCGGCGCGGGGATTCTAGCAGACCTGATCAATGCTGCAATTAATGTCTACTTGTAAGTGATTGTAACAGCTGCGTTTACGCCATTGTTGCGTCGGGCGAGCTCTGTATATTAGCCCCAATGTATACAGGAGGCTGGCGATGAGCGGTGTAGTAGCAAAAGCGATTGGTTCGACCAAGTCGGGACCGGTTCCTGACACCGTCATCCGCGGCGGCATGCGCCGGTTGCTCGAGCGAAAGCTGGCTGAGATCCGAGCCGGCGACGTGGACCACACGTCCCGGACGCTCACAGATTTCGCCGACATGATGCGGAACTCGCCCGCAGCGCTTTTTCCAGGGCTTGCGAACGAACAGCATTCTGTTCAGCAAGGCAGATGAATAACATACCTGTCCTTATTAATTTCGCAGCCTTCCAGATTGGATGGTTTTCTTCCGTGATCGGGGCGGCCAAGCAAATGCCCTGGCTCGGTCCCGTTGTGCTACTGGTTGTGCTCGCCATTCATTTGCGGCAGGCGCGCCGTCCGCAGGCTGAGTTGACGCTGATCGTCGCTTGCGGCCTGGTCGGCGTATTTTTTGACAGCCTGCTGGTTGTTTTTGGTTGGGTTGCCTACCCGTCCGGTCAGATCAGCGAGTTCCTGGCGCCGTACTGGATTGTCACAATGTGGATGCTGTTCGGCACGACGTTGAATCTGTCGATGGGCTGGCTGAAAGGTCGCCCTTGGGTAGCAGCGGCCTTCGGTGCTATCGGTGGGCCGGCTTCATACATTGCCGGTCAGAAACTGGGCGGCATCATCTTCGTCGACTACTACGCCGCGCTGGTAGCGCTCGCGATTGGCTGGGCAGTCTTTATGCCAATCCTGCTAAGCGTCGCCGAGCGCTACAACGGGATGTCCGACCAGCTGCACGCGCAGGAGGTCTCTGAGTGAGCACCTACGTTCGACGGGCGAATGCGTTCTTCGTCGTTCGGCGTCGCCGCACACATGTTGCAGGCGAGGTGGCATCGCTGTGAATCAGTTCGCCCGAAAGTACCTGGTGCGCTTCGTTGTACCCTTTGCGCTTCTCATAATGCTCATCGCGCCGGCGATAACGAGCGCGACAGGTGCTGCACAGAGCTGGGATTTCGCGGTCAAGCTGGATGGAGACAAGATTGGCTATCACCGTTTTGAGCTCATCGAAGAGGGGCAGCAGCGGCGCCTTCTTAGTGAAGCTCGTTTCGATGTTCGCTTCCTGTTTATCAACGCTCTTAAGTATCGCCACAGTACGACTGAGGTGTGGTCTGACGGCTGTTTGCGAGAGCTGGAAGCTCGCACGCAGACAAATGGCAAGAAGCTGGCCGTCAGCGGTGCGACGATAGACAACCGCCTCGTTATTGACGTCGGTACCGAAAAGAACGAGCTCAGCGACTGCGTCATGACGTTTGCTTACTGGAACCCCGAATTTCTTCATCAACCGAAGTTACTCAATGTGCAGTCCGGTGAGTATCTCGACGTGGAAGTCGAAGAACTGGGCCGCGAGACAATAACGGTGCGCGGCGCAGACATGGAAGCTTCCGCGTACCGACTAACCGCAAAAAAACTCGAACTGAAACTCTGGTATTCGTCAGACGATGAGTGGCTGGCACTCGAGTCGGTTGCCAAGGGCGGCCGAATTATCCGCTATGAGCTGACCTGATATGAAAAGCACGAGAACACCGTTACTGGCAATACTACTGACCCTTACATTGGGCGCCTGTGCGGCGCGTGGACCGGAAATGGAAACTGTTGATTACGTAGACCTTGAGCGCTTCATGGGTGACTGGTATGTCATTGCGAACATACCGATCTTCCTGGAGAAAGGTGCTCACAACGCCGTCGAAAATTATGCCATGAACGATGACGGATCGATCCAGACGACGTTCACGTTCCGCAAGGATGGTTTTGACGGCGAAAAGAAAGAGTTCAATCCCAAGGGGTTCATCATCGACACGCAAACGAATGCGACCTGGGGCATGCGATTCGTCTGGCCCATCAAGGCTGACTATCGAATTATTTACCTGGACGAAGACTACTCGATGACCGTCATCGCAAGGCAGAAGAGAGACTTCATCTGGATCATGGCGCGCACGCCGGAGATCTCGGACGTAGATTACCAGCGCCTGGTCGAACTGGCTGGATCCGTTGGCTACGATGTCAACAAGATCGTCCGCGTGCCGCAGCAATGGCAAGAGTAGGAACACTGCCACAGGGTGGGTGCGGATTGCGCGTAGCCATAGTCGGGACAGGTATAGCCGGTAACATGGCGGCCTATAAGCTCCGCGATGGTTTTGACGTGACGGTGTTCGAGGCGGCCGGCTACATCGGTGGCCATACCAATACCATTGATGTCGAAGAAGAGGATCGTACAGTCGCCGCCGCCACCTGGTGAGCTGAAATCCGCGCAAGTGCTTTCCTGACGGCCAGTATCGGCCCATAATGTCGTCATGCAGGGAATATTTCTTCGAACCATCATCGCGATGCTGGGCCTCTTCCTGGCGTCCCAGCTCTTGCCTGGCGTAACTATCGTTGGCACGGGCACCTTTATTCTGGCCGCTTTGCTGCTAGGACTCGTTAACGGCGTGGTGCGCCCGATCGCCTTTGTGCTGACGTTGCCGTTGACGATCGTTACGCTGGGTCTCTTTCTTCTCGTGCTGAATGCGGCCATGTTTGGACTCGTTGCCGCTGTGCTCGACAACTTTACGGTTAGCGGTTTCTGGTCTGCAATTTTCGGCGCGATCCTGGTCAGCATCACCAGCACCATATCGTCCTGGTATATCGGCCCCGACGGCAAGTTCGAGGTCTTCGTCATCCGCCGACGTTAGCGGGCAATACGGTAGACGCCTTTACCAACCCTGCGGCGAATGACACGACGCGGGGTACTGTTTATGATGCCGCGGCCGACCGGCGATCCTGGGTCGCCAAGAGTAACTTTCTAAACGAACTATTCAGCGGGTGATCAACCCGGGAGAGGATTACATTGTGAAGCAATTTGGATTTTTCGCCGTCATCGTGCTGGTGACGGCACTCGCTGCCTGTAGCAAGCAGGAACCGACTGCGGCGGACGCAATACCGGAATCATCGGCGCCTGCGTCAGAAGCGGATTCCGGCAATACAGCCGCCGAGCAGGCTGCACTGCAAATCGAAGATGCCTACATACGAGACATCGTCGCCGAGATTTCCGACGATCGTTACGAGGGACGGGGCCCCGGTACTCGCGGCGATGAAGCGGCACGCGTATTCCTGGCCAAACAAATGGAAGCCCTGGGTTTGCAGCCCGGCGCCGCTGATGGCAGTTGGGAGCAGGCTTTCGACCTGGTCGGCATCAATGCGTCACAGCCGGATTCCTGGACGTTCGACGGGCACGGCAAGTCGATGACGCTGCAGCAGTGGGACGAGTTTATCGTTGGCAGCGGCGTCCAGCAGGAGCGAGCCACGGTCGATGAGGCTGAAGTTGTCTTCGTCGGTTATGGCATCCAGGCGCCGGAGTACGACTGGGATGACTACAAGGGCGTGGACGTAACAGGCAAGGTCCTGCTCATAATGAACAATGACCCGGACTGGGACCCGGAGCTTTTTGCCGGCGATACACGTCTCTGGTACGGGCGTTGGGATTACAAGTACCTGAGTGCCGCCCGACAGGGTGCGGCGGGGGCTATCATCATTCATACCGCTCCCTCAGCGGGCTATCCCTTTCAGGTGGTACAAACCTCGTGGACCGGGGTCCAGTTCGAGCTGCCGGCAGGCGACGAGCCCCGCAGCCAACTCAATGCCTGGGTGACCGAAGATTCCGCGCGTGCCCTTGTGGCAATGGCAGGGCTTGATTTGGACGAGCTGCGCGAAGCTGCGTTTAACAGGGACTTCGAGCCGGTGCCGCTAGGCGTTACAACATCGATTGACATGGCGGTCGACCTGCAGCGAGTTGAATCGGCTAACGTCCTGGGACTGATCGAAGGCAGCGACCCCGATCTTCGTGATGAAGCCGTAATTTACACGGCGCACCACGATCACCTGGGTATCGGCACGCCCAATGAAGATGGCGACGCGATCTACAACGGTGCTATGGACAATGCGACCGGCGTTGCCCAGATTCTGGCGATCGCCAGGGCGATCAAGGCGCTTCCGAAAGCGCCGCGACGCTCCATCCTGTTTGCGCTTGTGGGAGCGGAAGAGCAGGGCCTGCTGGGCTCCGAATACTACGCGGCCAAGCCCACGTTTCCTCCTGGCAAGATCGCGGCGAATCTCAACTACGACGGCGGCAATATCTGGGGCGACACACACGACGTGACCTATATCGGGCTGGGCAAGTCATCCATCGATCAGATTATGAAACTGATCGCAGACGAGCAGGGGCGCGTCGTCAAACCCGATCAGTTCGCGGACAAAGGCTACTTCTATCGTTCAGACCAGTTCAGTTTCGCCAAGATCGGCGTCCCCGCGATGTATCTCGACACCGGCACGGACTTCGTCGATCGTCCGCCGGGCTGGGGTAAGGAGCAGCTCGATCACTACACCGAGGTTAGTTACCACCAGCCATCGGATGAGTACGACCCGGGCTGGAATCTCGACGGTATGATTGACGATGCGTTATTGGGCTACTGGACGGGGCTGGCCATCGCGAATGCAGACGACATCCCTACCTGGAACGCCGGCGATGAGTTTGAGGCGGCGCGCCTTGAGGCGCTCCGAGCGCTGGAGAAATAGCGGCCTTTATCAGGAGCGACGGAAACGGCTAAGGAAGCCTTTCTTGGGCTCGTCGTCTTCATCGTCTAGAAGTTCAGGCGGTATTTTGAGGGCTTTCAGAGTCTGTGTGATCGACGTGTTGATCTGATCTTCGATCGTCTGCGGCGACTGAATGGCCTGCCCGGTACCGGCCTCCGGCGTATTTTCCGGTTCACGCAGCGACGGATGAAGATCAGCATTCAGGGCGCGAACTGTCTTGAGCCGCTGCGAGGCGCCCAGATCGAGGCCGTTGTTCGCGACCGGCGCCCTCGTCTCGATGGAAATGTCTTCTGATATTTCGCTGCGGCGGGGAGCTGCCTTATTCCTTGCGACAGGAGGTACTTTCTCCTTTGTGGCTGCTACCGGCGCGGCGGGTAGTTCATGAGCCAGCTCCAGCTCGTCGTTGGCGGAGTCTTCGGTCGGCGGATTCGCCGTAATCTGCGCCGCGAGCATGCTGATGCCGCTGCCAAACAGCGTTTCGGCCATGATGTCGTCGATGTCCTCCAGCGACTTGGCGTTGGCTATGTCGGCGGCAATCCGATCAAGCTCCGGGTCGGACTTCTGGGCCGGGACTGGCGGGCGAATATCCGACGGTACTTCAAGGTCGAGATTTTCGATGCCGGTCTCGATCGCCTGGTCCAGAATAATTTCCGGTATTTCCTCGACGTCAGCCACGCTTTCGGCGAGCTTTTCCGGTACGACGGCAGCATCTTTTGCATTGATCGGAGCTTCTTCGCCGTGTGTGAAAGCCATCGCCTGCTCAAGCGCATCCAGGTCGGGCTTGAGCTGTGCCAGCGTTGGGTCGCGTTCCCATTCCGGGATTTCCTCCTCCGCAGAGTCCGGTTGAGACTCGGCAGTCGCGACGTTTGCCGCAGGCTGTTCTAAATCGAGCTCCGGCAGATCTTCGCTTTCGAAAGTAACTTCGGTCGCAGGCCCTGGTACGGCCGCGTCCACTGGCTCCGGCGGCGCTACAGGTGCGTCCTCTGCGACGGCTTCGATTTCAACGCGGAGCTCGGGAATATCTTTGCCAGCGGTTTCGCGGGCAGGTTCGGCCCGAAGTTCGGGAATGTCCTCGCTACCGGCATTGATTTCCGGTGTCGGTGCGTCCTCGAGTGCCGGCACGACCCCGGCTACGAGTTCGAACTCGGGCTCGGGTGTTAATTCCCATTTCGGCTCAGCAGGGGGCTCAGACGCTGCAGCCTGTTCGGCTACGGGTGCTACGGGTCCCGCTTCCGGGGCGTCGCCGGCTGCAGCATCTACTCTCGGCTCCGGCATGAGTTCAGGTATGTTGTCAGCGCTCAGCTCTGCTTCCGGTTCCGCTGCGGCTTCCTGGGTTCCCGCGTCCGCCTCGTAGCTCTCAGCGAGCGTTGCATAGCGCTGCGAGAGAATAGCGAGGTCCGGGAGCGTATCCTGGATAAGGTGTGGGATGTCCACCGAGCTTTCCGGGGATTTCTCGTCGGCATCTGCAAAAACGATAACCGGGTCCGAAATCTCGCCGGGTTCCTCGCCGGCTTCCGGCGTCGGCTCTGCAACAAGGTCGGCTGCGGGTATCGATTCCTCTGCAACGACGGCAGGCGCCGCTTCGTCGACGGGTGCTGGCTCTGCAACAAGATCCGGTGCGGGTATCGATTCCTCTGTTGCGACGGCAGGCGTTGCTTCGTCGACGGGTGCTTCTTCTGCGGCGGTGTCCGCCACATCCGCAGCGGGTGCCGGCTCCACAAGCGGAAGGTCGGCTTCAACGGGTACTGAGAAGTCGAAATCTTCGCTGGAAAGTCCAAACTCGTCGGATGCCACGGAGGCAATCAGCCTGGCGGGTATTTGAGTGACGCGCTGTGTGGCGGCGGCAACCAGCACCGCATCGACAAGGGTGTTGGCGACACGGGGAATACCTTCACTCAGCGCGTGAATGAGCTCGGCAGACCTGGCGTCGAACATCTGGTCGAAGTCACCGCCAGCCATTCGCAGGCTGTGCTTCAGATAGCCGCGTAGTTCAGCCGCGCAAAGAGCTTTAATCCGATGGCGCTGTCTGATTCGCTGCTGCAATTGTGCCAGCGCCGGGTCCTTCATGAACTCGAAGAGTCGTTCGTCGCCCATCAATACAATACCGGCACCGTCGGATTCGCCGGCGTCCGCGACCGTCAGAGCTTCGATCTCCGCCAGGGTCTCTGTACCGGCCCGAAGGGCATCTTCGACCACGATAAAGACGCGCGTGCCAGCATCCTGGAGATCTTTCAGTTTCTTGCGAAGCGCGGTGAACCGCTGGATCGTTCCGCTGGGCCGATCTGTGACGCCAAGTACGATGAGCAAGGACTCCAGTACGTCGCTGGCGTTCATTTGCATACGCCCGACGCGGATGGTCTTGTACTTGCTGCCAATGGCGTCCAGCGCGCGTTCGACCAGTGTGGTCTTGCCAGTGCCGGCCGCGCCGGAAACGGTGACGACCGCGTCCTGCGAGGCCAGGGCTTTGCGGAAGCCCGCCATGGTCTTGACTGTCTGCGGACCGACGAATACCTCGGTGCCTGTGGCTTTCACGCTAAAAGGGCGCTTTTCCAGCCCAAAATGCTGCTCGTACATGGCGGTTCGGTTACCTTTTTGCTGGCGTGTATTTCTAATTAGCCTTGTCAGTACAGCAGTTTCGTTTGAAATCAGACGAAATTCATGGAGTTATGTCACAAAAATGCAGGTTGGGACGCAATTCGCCGTTATCGATCGCACTCAACATTCCGGCAATAAACCCCTGATTTTGTGATCAAAAGCGGTCAGAATACGTCGCTCCGCACAGCCCTTTGTTACAGCAGCCACAGGAAGCTCGACGCATGCGCATACTATTGATCCTCGGAATCCCGATTCTGGCGATCGTCGCTGCTATCGGGATGATGAGTCTTCGCGAAAAACCGCCTGAAAAGGAACGTGTGGACCTTGATCCCCTGGTCGATGTGCTTGTTCTTGAGGCGATGACGACAAATTTCGAGGTGCGGAGCCAGGGTACGGTGCGCCCACGAACGGAAACGATTCTAAGTTCGGAAGTGTCCGGCACCGTCGCCAGCATTTCCCCGAAGTTCATAGCCGGCGGTGTTTTCAAGGCTAACGAAGTCCTGATGCGCATCGATCCAACCAATTACAGCGTGGCCCTGAAACAAGCGGAAGCCCTCGTCTCGCAACGTCAGATTGAATTTGACGGCACCAAAAAGTTGAAAAGCCAGGGATATCGAGCCGAATCAGAATACGCCTCAGCGGTCGCCGCGTTGGCGAGCGCCAGGGCTGAACAGGTTCGCGCGCGGCGAAATCTCGAAAGGACGTATATACGATTGCCTTACGAGGGAGTTGTTCGCGCCAAAGAATCCGATCTGGGCCAATTCGTCAATCCGGGTACCCGCTTGGGCGTAACGTTTGCGACGGATTTTGCCGAGGTTCGATTGCCGCTGACCGACCTCGACCTGGCATTCGTCAATCTGCCCGGCGCGGCTGAAATCGCTGAGACGGGTACTGTTGAAGGCCCGGAGGTAGCGTTGTCCGCGGTACGCAAGGGGCAGCTGACCGAGTGGACGGCACGCATTGTCCGTACAGAAGGAGTCGTGGACGAGAAGAGTCGAGTGACCTATGCGGTAGCGCGCATCGACGATCCTTATCGACTGCACTCGGCGGGACCCGCATTGCCAATGGGCACGTTTGTATCGGCGACAATTGAGGGTGCTGCCGTGTCGGGGATATTTCGCGCACCAAATTCTGCGGTCCGCGGCGCTGACCAGGTGCTTGTTGTCGATGACGAAAATACGCTGCACCTTCGAAACGTGAAAATCGTACGCGCCGATTCGCAGTTCTCGTATTTTCGCGGGGTGACTGGCGGAGAGAAGATTGTTACGTCTGCACTTGAAGCGCCGATAGACGGGATGCGCGTGCGTATCACCACTGACGAATCAGAATCGTCGACGTTGGCGACGGCGACGGACGGTGATGACTCGTGAAGAAGGGCGCGCAGAATAAGCAGAAGGGCCTCATAGCATGGTTTGCGGAAAACCATGTTGCTGCGAATCTGCTCATGTCGTTCATCATAGTCGCCGGGCTGATCTCGGTATTCACCATTCGCAAACAAACCACCCCCGACTTCGAGTTAAACACCATACAGGTTCGCGTGGCCTATCTGGGCGCTGCGCCGCAGGAGGTCGAAGAAGGCGTCGTCATAAAGGTCGAGGAGGCCATTCAGGACGTTAAGGGCATTGTGAAGATCAACGGCCGTGCCAGCGAAGGCATGGGTACGGTGACGGCCGAAGTTTCCTCCAGCGCCGACATGAATGAGGTCCTGAGCGAGGTCAAGACGCGTGTTGACGCCATCTCCACGTTTCCTGGATTGACGGAGAAGCCCGTCATCTTCAAGCAGGAAGTACCGATCCATGTCGTTTTCGTGGCGATACATGGAGCACTTGACGATTTTTCACGCAAGGACATTGCCCAGGAGGTTCGCGAGGATTTAATGCGCTTGCCCGCTGTTAGCAATGTGCAGTTCCTGGGCGATCGGGCTTATGAAATCAGTATCGAGGTCCCGGAGAATGTGCTGCGTCAGTATGGCCTGACGATGAGTGAGGTATCGCAGGCAGTTCGCAATTCGTCGGTGGACCTACCCGGCGGAACTATCAAATCGGACAGTGGAGATATTCTGCTGCGCACAGAAGGGCAGGTATACACGGGGCGTGAGTTTGGCAAGCTCGTGCTACGCACCTTTCCTGACGGTACGCGTCTGACGCTCGGCGATATCGCAACTATCAAAGACGGATTTATTGAGGAAGATGGCTATGGCCGGTTTGATGGCGGCCGTACCGCAACGCTGCGTGTACTTGCCAGTGGTGAGCAAAACGAACTGACCACCGCTGCAGCCGTCAAGAAATACGTTGCAGAAAAGCGGGCCACGCTGCCGAACGGCGTCAATATGGATATCTGGATCGACCGATCCCACTACCTGAAAGGCCGGCTGCAAATGATGAGCAGCAATATGTGGCAAGGTGCGCTGCTGGTTTTCATCCTGCTGTCACTATTCCTCCGCATCAAGGTGGCTGCCTGGGTGGTACTGGGCATTCCGATTACGTTTCTGGGGGCGATGTGGCTGATGCCGTTCGGCCCGTGGCCGGTAACGATCAACATGATGAGCCTTTTCGGTTTCATCATCGTGCTCGGCATTGTCGTTGATGACGCGATAATTATCGGTGAGAGTATCTATACCAAAGTACGCGCCGATGGTCATTCACTTGAGAATGTCATTACGGGCGCAAAGCGCGTCGCGACTCCGGCGACCTTTGGCGTCCTGACCACTATCGCCGCATTCGCGCCGCTGCTGTTTGTGGGTGGTATCGCGGGGCCGTTCTTTGAGGCTATTTCCGTGGTCGTAGTCTTGTGTCTGATGTTCTCTCTCGTCGAGTCAAAACTGATCTTGCCTGCGCATCTTGTGCACACTCGAATAGAGCCTGTTGACGAGGAGGACCTTTTTCACCCGCAACGGCATATTCGGTACCGTGAACGTATTCCGCGCTTCTTCCTGAAAATCCAACGCCACGTTCAGCATGGATTACATCGAGTCACGAACGATTGGTACGCGCCCATGGTTGAGCGAGCGGTCGAGAATCGTGGCGTTACTACATCGCTTTTCCTGGCTATGTTGATATTGACCATAGGTATGCTGGCAAGCGGTGTTGTCAAATTCGAAATGTTCCCTGATCAGGCAAGCGACTTTATCCGTGCGCAGCTGGAGATGCAGACTGGAACTCCGCCGGAAGAGCGAGACAAGGTTCTGTCATCGCTCGAAGATACGGTGCTGGCGATGAACGCGGAGTATGTTGCAGAGCATCCCGAAACTTTGCCAATGCTTCAGCACGTTGGTGCGTTCACCCAGGGCGGCGGCGGTGGAGTCATCTTCGTCGAGATGCCGCAGTCTGAGGACCGGCCGTTCAACGGAGATGAGATCAGTGACCGCTGGCGCGATCGTGCAGGTGAGTTTGTCGGTGTTAAAGAGCTGACGTTCGTGGATGCCGATCACCTTGGTGGTGGGCCACCGCTTAGTTTCCGTCTTAGTGGCAGCAATTATGCAGCGCTCGAGGATGCCGCGGTAGAGCTCGAAACCCGGCTTTTGGAATTCGAAGGCATATTCGACATTACCAACACGATGAGCACTGGCGGCGACGAGATTCGCCTCAAGATCAAGCCAGAGGCGGAAGCACTCGGCCTGAGTCTGTCATCACTGGGCCGGCAGGTTCGGCAGGCATTCTACGGAGAAGAGGCGCAGCGAATTCAGCGTGGCAAAGACGAAGTGAAGGTCATGGTTCGGTATCCGGTTGAAGAGCGGCGATCAATCTCAGACTTGCGAAACATGCGTATTCGCACGCCGGACGGCGATGAAGTGCCGTTTTCTTCGGTAGCTGATATGAC
>RCNE010001929.1_pt1 | contig 11282 bp, 12 predicted proteins | sample 2041361 | NCBI WGS metagenome assembly RCNE01 (sample SAMN09708229, study PRJNA481090) | Marine sediment metagenome, whole genome shotgun sequencing project.
GGCCCAGCAGCATCACAACGATGAGGGCGGCGAGCTCCCACCAGAAGTCGAGGTCCCCCCAGCCCAGCGACGTCGCTAAAGATGACCCGTACGCAACGGTGATGGCCAGCGAGATCAACAACATCATCCCGGGCTGGCGGTTCCGGACTTCGGTGACGCCGCCGACCAGGAACGGTTTACCGCCCCACAGATAGATGACTGTCCCGATGACTGGTGCTATCCAGGCAGCTCCTGCGAAATCGATTGTGTAGTCGAACCATTCCTGGATCTGTGAGGAGAACACCAACACCGGAATTGCGAGGAGCAGGTTCCACCAGAACAAACGGCGAAACACTTCCGGGTCATGCCCCGCATGTTTGTCGTGGCCGCCACCATCACCGTGGTCGCCCTGGTCCGCGTCGTTGCTGTGGTGCTCGTGAGCCCCGTGATGATGGTGGTCACTGATGGTCATGGGTACCTCTGAGTGGGGAGACGGTTGAGGAGATTCGGCCGTGCTAAACGTTCTACACCTTCCATCCAACTAGAAGGTCAAGGCCCCGGGTGAACGTGACGGGCTCGACCCATTTGGTGTTGGCGCCCCGGTCACCGTTCAGGTGGCAGATAGATAGCAGTCCAAGTCTGACCTTCATCGGTGCTCGTGTGGATGGCGCCACCATGCTCGGTCAGCCACCACTGGTCATCGTCGATGTGCAGAGTCTCAATCTCTTCAAGTCCGGAGATGACGCTGGCCCATGGCCCATCGGGAGTACTTGCAATCCAAATCGTGCCGTCCTCTTGTGCGCCGACAAGCCGATCGCTTCCAGGCCATTCAATCTCGATCAGCACTGGGGCTCCATCGACCAGGCTCCAGAGTCGTCCTCCATCCTCGCTCTGCCAGACCTGACCGTCAGAGTCCGTGCCGATAAGGCTGTTTGGATCACTCGGCTTTACCGCCAGGTCCCGTGCGACGAGTTCGCCGAGTTCTGTCCAAACGCCGTCGGTTTGGCGGAGCATGATTCCACCTTGCGAATCGGCTGCGAATACCCCATCAGCGGTGGCGACGAGTGCGTGGAAGTCGCGCATGCCCAGCAGATCAGCCTCGACGGTCCAGGTTTCGCCGAGGTCAGCGCTTCGAGCGAGCCCAAGGTGTGGAGGGTGGTCCTCGACGAAATACTTTTCGAGTCGCAAGTCGGGGTGGCCACTTGCGAGAAGTCCATCTGCGTCGACGGACATGGACATGAGGTCGTGTTGTTCGGTGCCGACCAAGACGGCGCGGTCGATGTCTTCAATGCGATACAGGCCGCTGTGGCTTGCAACCAGCAGCGTGTCGTCGTCGGTCAAGACAAGGTCGTGGATGTGACCTAGTGCGCCGGGTCCGGCGGCGACTTCACCGCTGTCGCTGGCGCACGATGCGGTGACGAGCAGGACAGCAAATGAGAGTGAGAGGATACGAGGAGAGAGCATCACGGATCACAGTACGGGTTCCCCTTGGCTGGAAGGTCAAGTGCCCCAGGAATGTCTATCCGGAGTGTTCGGCGTGCTGTCCGTGATCCGATGCTTGAGCGGCGAACCACTCGTGGATTGCATCGACCACCTCCGGTTCTGTTGCCACATACGTCAGGGTGGCGCCCCCGTCGCGGGCAGAGAGTTGCACCTCAATCTCTTGGAAGCGATCCTTCAGTACGGACAGGCCGGGCATGGCCGATCCATGGATGGATTCTGGGTCTGAGAAGTCACCTGTGCGGAACTTCGCAGCCTCCTCGGCCAGATGTTGTTCGATCATCTCGATATTCGCGACGTCAGTCGGATCGTCAGCGACAACGTCTTGGATGCCGCCGGTGTCGGTGTCGGTGAAGATGTGAGTAGTGGCATCAAGGTCAAATGGCATGACCTGAGCGCCCGCTGCCGCCACTGATTCTTGGCGCTGCGTGAGCTCGTCGGAGCTGCCGCAGGAGACAAGAACCAATAACGCTGCGGTGGTCGCAATAAGTCGATTAGCGGAGTTCATCAGCTGCTGCTCTCAAGAGGTGGAGGGATTCGAGCACCTGGCCGTGTTTGGTCGGGTCGATAGAGGCCAGAAGGCGATCGAATCGCGCCGCACGTGCACCAAGGACCGTCTGGGCAACTCCCTCACCCGCCTCGGTCAGATGAACCAGGCGGAGCCGCTTGTCGCTGCTCGCGGGATCGTCTCGTCGGCTTGCCCAACCCTTCTGCTGCAATTGATCGACGAGGCGACTCACCGTGCTGGTTGTCAACCCGATCCTTGTGGCGAGGTCGCCTTGGTGGAGGGATCCGCTGGTCATCAGTTCGCAAATCGCATGGGCGGTCGATACCGACATCGGTTGGCCGCACGGGGTGCTGTCGGTCTTGAGCACGCCAAACGCGTGTATTAGGCCGACGAATTCATTGGCGATCGATGTCTGGGTAGCGACTGGCACATCTGCACATTAACCAACTAGTTGTAAGTTGCAACTAGATCGCGTCCACGACCTCGATCGCAGTGAGCTAGGTTCGCAGTTCATTCAGCGGGTCGACGATCTGTCGCTTGCTAGACGAACCAAGGGGAGCAGTAATGCCCGAACTGACCACAAGCGATGGCCACACGCTGGACTCCTACGAGGTCCATCCTGAGGGCGCGACCGCGTCAATCGTCATCATCCAGGAGATCTTCGGCGTCAACCCGCATATCCGGTCGGTCGTCGACAGGTACGCGGAGGCCGGGTATCGCGCGATCGCACCCGCTGTGTTCGATCGTGTCGAACGCGACGTCGAGTTGGACTACGACGCCGATGGGATGGCCAAGGGCCGAGGAATCGTTGGTGACATGAGCTTGGAGAACACCATGCTCGATGTGGCCGCGGCAGTCGAGCATGTGTCGGACACTGGTCCGGTTGCCGTGGTGGGCTTCTGCTACGGAGGCAGTATTGCCTGGCTTGCGTCGAGCGAACTGCCGATTGCCGCCGCTGTCGGTTACTACGGCGGCATGGTGAGCCAGTTCAAAGACCGGACCCCCAAGGTTCCCGTCATGCTGCATTTCGGCGCGCTCGACGACATGATTCCGCTCGACGGCCTCGGCGAGGTGGCAGAGATGTACCCCGACATGCCGATTCACATCTACGACGATGCCGGTCACGGATTCGCCTGCGACGCAAGGGGTTCGTATCACCCAGAATCTGCAGCTCTCGCGCAACAACGTACGGCCGAGTTCCTCAGCGCCAACGGCGTTGGCTGATTCGCGCACTGCGGTGCGTGAGTTGCTCGACCGCACAGGCGTAGGCTCCTCTGCTTGAGCTGGATACGTCTGAAGAACATTTCCAAGTCCTACGAACGGGCCACGATCTTCCGGGAGATCCACTTCAAACTGGCGTCGGGTGACAAGGTCGGGCTGGTTGGTCAGAACGGTGTTGGTAAGACGACGCTCATCAAGCTGATCCTCGGCCAGGAAGAGCCCGACGAGGGAACGGTCGATATCACCGACGGCGTCACGATCGGCTACTTCTCACAGTTCTCCGAACTCGACAGCGAGACCACGATCCAGGCCGAACTCGTCGCCCTCTTCCCCGAGGTGCACGCCCTCGAATCGGAGATGAACGAGGTCAACGCAGGTTTTGTGGCGGGTCCTGACGAGGCCGAAATGACGCTGCTCGTGGAGCGCCAAGCCGAATTGTTGGAAGCACAAGAGCGCGCTGGTTCGTGGACCTACGAGAATGACATCGATACGGTGCTGACCAAGCTCGGGTTCTCTGATGAGCACCGGGAGTTGCCGATCGGTCAGCTCTCGGGCGGTTGGAGAAATCGTGCGGCTCTCGCCAAGGTCCTGCTCCAGCAGCCCCAGGTCCTTCTGATGGACGAGCCGACGAACTATCTCGATATCGCCGGCCTGCGCTGGTTGGAGCAGTGGTTCCAGAAGTTCAACGGCGCGCTCATCGTCATCTCACACGACCGCCAGTTCCTAGAATCGGTCTGTAACCGGATCGTCGAGGTCGAAAACCGCCGCCTCTACGAGTACGACGGCAGCTTCGCCAATTACGTGCAGAAGAAGCAGATGCGAATCAAAGCCCTCGAGCGAGAGTTCGCCCACGAGGGTGAGCTGCTCGCGTACGAACAAGATGCGATCTCGAACCGCAAGGAACTGGCAAAGAACCCGAGCCCGGCACTTCGGCGACGCCTGGCAAAGGTCAAGAAGAGCGGATCGCCCCGCCCTGTCGATCTGATCGTGACCGACATTTACAAGGGCCTCCACGTGAAGGACAAGCTGTGTGAAGTCACCGGACTCGGCGTGGCCTTCGATGGGCACAGCTTGTTCGAGGACCTGAACTTCGATGTCCGTCGCGGCGACCGGATCGCGATCCTCGGTCCCAACGGGTGTGGCAAAACGACCTTGCTCGCGGCTCTCTCCGGTGCGCTTCCCGCAACCTCCAGCGGTGAGATCGGCTGGACCAGTGGCACAACGTTCGTCTCGTTCAACGAGCTGGTCGATCAGCTCGATCTCAATGACACCGTGGGCCACGCCGTGTCCGCAATGCCCGGCAGCCTTGCCTTTCACGCGACCAAGAAGTCGGTCAATCGGTTCCTCGGCCTCTTTCAGTTCTCCGAGATGGATCGTGCGAAGAAGATCGGGCAGCTCTCGGGCGGTGAGGCCGCACGAGTTGCGCTCGCCCAATGTCTCCTCTCGGGGGCGGCGGTCATCATTCTTGACGAGCCCACGAATCACCTCGACATGCAGAGCACCCAGGTGATGGAACGGGCGCTGGCCCACTTTCCCGGTGCCGTGCTGGTCGTGAGCCATGACCGGTTCTTCATCGACAAGGTCGCCAACCGAATCCTGCGCTTCGATGGCGAGGGTGCCGTGAGTGAGCTGCAAGCAGGGGTGTGACCAGGGCTAGGGCCCCTAGTTTGGGTGTAGCTGATGGTTCTGCCGTCGAGCACGGTCGGAGTCCGTCAGTTCTGGGTCACATTCTGAACATCCGTTTAGATCGCGACCACGACAACAGACGCATAGGCGGCAGCCAGACGGTTCAGATCCTTTTCGTCACCGGTAACAACAACACCTCGACCATGCTCGGCAGCCGCAGCGACGCAGTGCGCATCGACCATGTCTTCGCTGCCAGCGCTCGCTCCGTACAGGACGCCACCAACCAGTCGGGCGAAGCCTCGATCGGTGTTGCGAACGGCGATTGACCCTTCACGACCCATCGTGGCATCTACCGATGAGTTCAACTTCGAACCTCGGTACAACTCGGCTAACACGACCGCCGGGACAACAACGTCTCGACCGTTTTGCTGAGCAGAGCGAAGTGCAGCCTTGACCATTTCGAATCGACTGCCAGTGCGGTCACTCAACGCGGATACAGCTTCTGAATCGAGTACGAGTGTGGTCATGACAACAACTCGTCGAACCTTGCAACAAGCGCTTCGTCGGCAGGCCCAGTCTCCAACTCAAGTTCCTCAAGGAACTCGCCGAGTTTGCGCCTCCTTCGCTGACCTTCGACCGCCTCGCGGAGCGCCATGTTGACTTGCATCGAAAGCGACTCGCCCGACCGCTCCAACTCCAATGCGATGTCTTCATCGATCGAGACCGATATCTTCCGCTTCGTTGTTGTCATACCGAAAGGATACCGAAGTAGGAGAGCTTGGGCAACAGTTGCCTGCGCGTCGGTCGGGACCACACGCCATTGGTACGGTCTAGAACACCAAGGGGCGACTGTAAGGTCGCCGTAATCTCATGCGGTCAGTATTCGGACATGCGAAGCAGATCCGTTCCGACTGTCGTGACCAACCGAGGCCTCCCGCGAGCGGTGGCCTTGGGATTGACGCTGTCACTCGTTGTCGCTGGTTGTGGCATCTCCAGTAGCTCCAGCACTTGCAGCTCCGGCGCCCACAGCAGTTTCAGCAGCTCCAGCGGCTCAGAGCCGTCGATCCGGTTGGGAACCATCGATCCGGTTCGATCGGTTCGAACCCAAGATGAGACGCTTGCGGTGTACGAACTCTCGATACTGAACTCGGGAAAGACAGCTGTGAACCTCCGACATGTCGGAGCGACCAGCGGGGAGAACCTTCTTGCTTCGTATTCCCGCTCGGATATTTGCCAGCGAGTCTCTGAGGAGTCCACGCAGATCGGCCCAGGGCGCGAGCTGTTGGTGTCTATGCGGTTGCCGTTGCCTACCGACTTGGCCGAACAATCCCTCACGCATGTTGTAACCGTGCAGTCCGCCGACGCTCGGGGCGAATTCGAGGAAAGATTGGTTGTCCCGATAGAGGGTGAATAACGCTGGCACGCGGACATTGGCCTCGGCATGTAGGCCAATCCGAAGGCATGATGTTTGGATGAAGGAACAAATGGTCGAACTCAACACGTACTCGTCCCGTATCACTCAGCCGAAGAGCCAGGGAGCATCACAAGCGATGCTGTTGGCCACTGGTTTGAGCAACGCTGATCTCGACAAGCCGCAGATCGGGATTGCTGCCTGCTGGTACGAGGGCAACCCGTGCAACATGCACCTCGGTGACCTCGGCACCGAAGTGAAGAAGGGCGTGGTCGACAGCGGCCTCATAGGCATGCGGTTCGACACCATTGGTGTGTCCGACGGCATCTCGATGGGCACCGACGGCATGTCCTACTCGCTCCAGAGTCGAGACCTGATCGCCGATTCGATCGAGACCGTGATGTCTGCCCAGTGGTACGACGGCCTCGTTGCCTTACCCGGCTGCGACAAGAACATGCCTGGCGTCGTGATGGCAATGGGGCGGTTGAATCGGCCGTCGATCATGGTCTATGGCGGCACCATCCGGGCCGGTTGCGGTTCGATCGGCGGAGCCGACGCCAAACTCGATGTCGTCTCGGCGTTTCAGAGCTACGGCCAGTTCCTCGCAGGCACGATCACCGAGGAGGAGCGTCAGACCATCATCGACTGTTCGATCCCCGGCGCTGGTGCATGCGGTGGCATGTACACGGCGAACACGATGGCCACCGCTATCGAGGCAATGGGTCTCAGCCTTCCGTTCTCGTCGAGCACGCCCGCTGAGGATCCAGCGAAGATCGAAGAGTGCGTGCAGGCTGGTCGGATGATGGAGATGTTGCTGGCGGAGGGGCTGACGCCACGACGCATCGTGACCCGCGCATCGTTGGAGAATGCAATGGTCGTAACGATGGCTCTCGGTGGCTCGACCAACGCCGTCCTGCACACCATCGCGATGGCTCGAGCGTTCGAGCTCGATCTCACAATCGACGACTGGCAGGCAACCAGCGCACGAATTCCGCTGCTGGCCGACCTCAAACCGTCGGGGAAGTACGTGATGGAAGATCTGCACGCTGTCGGCGGTGTGCCTGGTGTGATGCGCTACCTGCTCGATGAAGGTCTGCTCGACGGCGATCAGATCACCGTCACCGGCAAGACACTCGGCGAGAACCTCGAAAGCGCCCCGCACCTCGCAGAGGATCAAGACGTCGTGTCGAAACTCGACCATGCAGTCAAGGCCCGAGGTCACATCTCCATTCTCCGGGGCAACCTCGCCCCGGGAGGAGCGGTCGGCAAGATCACCGGCAAAGAAGGCCTCCTATTCACCGGCCCGGCCCGCGTGTTCGACTGTGAGGAAGACATGCTCACTGGGCTCGAAGAAGGCCGCATCACGTCAGGCGATGTGATCGTGATTCGTTACGAAGGGCCCAAGGGCGGGCCCGGTATGCCCGAGATGCTGACACCTACAAGCGCGCTCGCTGGCGCTGGTTTCCTCGAAGACGTCGCCCTCATCACCGACGGCCGATTCTCTGGCGGCAGCCACGGATTTATCGTTGGCCACGTCGTGCCCGAAGCGCAGGAGGGCGGCCCGATCGCCCTCGTCGAAGATGGCGACATGATCACGATCGACGACGAGTCACACGAGATGACCGTCGACGTCGATGCCGACGAAATGGCGAAGCGGCGTGAGGCGTGGGAGATGCCTCCCTACAAGGCGACCTCGGGCACCTTGTGGAAGTACATCAAGCTCGTCGAGGACGCATCGAACGGCTGTGTGACTGACGGCTGAGATCGTGATCTGCGCCGATCAGCGGCAGGAACCGTCCTGCCGCATGCGGGTCGGGTAGTGGGAGGCCTTGTTGCCGTCGGCGTCGAAAGCGACGAGGTTGATCATGCCGCCATGACCCGGAACGACGGCCATGAACGTGCCCCATACTCGCACGGTGGGGTAGTAGATGAGAGGCCACCCGTCGTTTTCCGCAATGGCGTAGACCCGCAGTGTGTCGTCATCTTGATCGAGGTCGGTGAAGTTGCCAAAGACGATCCCGTTCGAGCAGCCGAGGTTGCCGACGCTCTGGGGTGGCAGGGAGATGTCGATCACCGGACTCCAGCCCGGGACGGGTCGTGGGTTGATGTCGATGTGAGGGGCGGCCGACGCAGGGGCGACCGTCGCCATCGTGAGAATGGCGACGACGACGGCGCTGAGACAGCGAAGGTGTGACATTGGACTGACTCCCTTGATCGGCGAGGTTCGTGTTGACCCCATGTGATCATTGTGCGCTCAGAGGATGTTGTGGTCTGACAACGAGAAGCCATTCCGCTTCCCACTTTCGACGACGACTGAGTATCGGGCACCTACTGGAATTGGGCCGAGCTTCTTGGTCAGGTTCGACGACGGGCACGCAGAGCGCCGATGAGATCGAGGCGCGCTGCGTCGACGACCGCACCTGGGCTGGTCACGAGGATTCTGCGTTCGATCGTGCGGACCGATTCTGCGAGTTGGTGGTCATGGAAGACGTCATCGATCCACCGGGAGAAGTCACCCGAAGGGGCGTGGTGGCGCAACACAGCGCGGCGGCACTGGGTGAGTTCGTGTTCGAGCTGTCGGAGATTCTTTGAGAACACCCCTGTCATCTGGTCGTGGTCGGTTCGGAACCAGAACGCCCGCTCTGGCTCCGTGCCTTTGGTGTCGTACTTGTGCTCGTGTCGTAGATGGGTTGTGAGGCGGCCGCCGAGGCGGGCGACTCTTGGTGGTTCTGTCATGAGGCGTCGGGCTACGACGACCTGACCCGTTGGTTGGGACAGCAGCACAGCCATGGCCTCCTTCGGTTGACCGGCAACGGCGGCGACGAGATCGACGACCGAGTCGTCAGGCGTTGGTGACGTCAAGGCGAGGACGATCTCGGTGGACGCGATCATCGCGGACGGCAGGTCATTGGGGCGCCAGGTGATGAGGCAGTAGCCCCGGGCCGCGGGCTCGAAGGTGCCAAGGGCGGCTTCGTGCTGTCCGACGCTGCGATGGGCTTCATCGAAGAAGACCCAGTGGGGTCGACCTCGTGCTCGCCGGCATGCCTCTACCTCGACCGGAACTTCGCGCAAATACTGCAGCCGTTGCACCTCGTCGAGGCTCGACAGATCGACCACGACGCACGCGTCGCTTCGCTGGAGAAGCGACACGACGGTGTCCACCGCCGGAGGTGGATGGTCGGCGCCAACAACGATCGCGGGGCGGAGTACTCCAAGGCCGACATGGTCGCCTTCGGGATCGACCACGAGCACCGAGTACTGCATCGCGATCAGTTGTTCAGCCAGCAGGCCAGCGAGGTAGGACTTCCCATCGCCCGACCCCCCGACGACAACGATGTTTGCCGGTCTCGCGGGGAGGAGGACCGGTTGGCCCTCGGAGTCGTTGCCGACCGTGATCGTCGGACGGGAACGGGAGTCCCAGAAATGGTTTGCTCCGGTGACGTCATCGAGTAATTCGATGACTCCGGCCCCGTCAGGTGAGTTCGTGACGAGGTCGGCCTCGGCTTTCAAGGAATCGACGGCGTTCGCGACGGCGACACCGAACTCGGCCGCAGCGAGGAGCGAGTGGTCGTTCTCGGCATCGCCGACAGCGATGCAGTCATGTGGGGAGAGTCCGAGCTCGTCGAGCGCCGCTGCCAGTCCGGTGCCTTTGTTCACGCCAGATGGCAGGACCATCAGCTCGGCTCGGTTGTGGACGAGTTGGCACTCGAGACCGAGACGAACCACGACGTCCAAGACCCCGTGTTCGGCTGAGCCCGAGGTCGCCACGATCACGATTCCTTGACGGGAATCGATTCCAGCGGCAGTGAGGGCGTCGAATAGCTCGTGGTCGATCGGAGGGGTGACCGGCGAGACGCGACCGCCAACAGCAACGACCGCCCCGTTCTCGAGGACCATGGCGTCGAACTGCTCGGCAACATCTGCGAAGACGCCCTCGAGCTCAGACAGGATCCGACCCGTGACGAGGACGATGCGGATGCCCCGCTCGCGGATCGCCGCGAGAGCGCAGAGCGTTTCGGCCGCCGGTCGGCCGCCGTTGGTTAATGTGCCATCGAAATCGAACGCGATCACACGCGGTCGACGGCACCCGAAGGCGTGCGTTGGGCCTTCAACAACACCAATGTTGTTCACATGCTCACTATGGTCTCAGCGGGCACGTCCACGAAGGGCTGAAGGTCCTCGACGGACCTTGCTGGACACTCGGGTTACTTGGCCAGCGCGCTTATGTGCTCGGTCGCAGGTTTCTGGCGGTCTCGGTCGGGGTGGGCGGCCTGCCAGCTTCGGATCCCGCCGGTGAGGTTGCGCACAGTAAATCCGCGCAGCCGAAGCATCCGGTACGCGAAGTAGGAGCGCTGGCCGGAGAAACAGTGGACGATGATCTTCTTCGAAATGTCGAGTTCATCGAGACGATCTCGGAGATCATCGAGGGGGATGTGGATCGAGCCGGGAATCACGCTGGCCTCGCGCTCTTCGGTGCTGCGGACGTCGAGGAGAACCTCGTCCTCACCCAGATCATCGACTTCGTGCCAATGGGCGATGCTGACATCGTCGTTGACGACGTTGCGAGCGGCCATGGCCAAGAGATTCACCGGGTCCTTGGGAGCGCCGTACGCCGGGGCGTAGCAGAGCTCGAGTTGCGCAACATCGTCGACCGACATTCCGCCTTGAATTGCGGTGGCAAGTACATCGATCCGACGGGCAGCCGATTCGTCTCCAACAACCTGGGCTCCATAGATCGTCCCGTCCTCTGCAGAAAACGTCAGTTTCATATCCAAAAGTTCGGCGCCGGGGTAGTAGCCAACGTGAGAAAGTGGGTGCACGTGCACGGATTCGAAGGTGATCCCGGCCCGTCGAAGCTGCCGCTCGTTGAGGCCAGTCGCGGCGATCGTGAGGTCGAAGACCCGAACGACTGAGGTGCCCCACGTTCCGCGGTAACGGGAGGGTCGCCCCATGACGTTGTCGGCCGCGACTCATCCCTGCCGGTTGGCCGGTCCAGCGAGCGAAAGCAATGTCCAGTCATGGGTGACAGGGTTCCGG
>RCNE010001931.1_pt1 | contig 11281 bp, 8 predicted proteins | sample 2041361 | NCBI WGS metagenome assembly RCNE01 (sample SAMN09708229, study PRJNA481090) | Marine sediment metagenome, whole genome shotgun sequencing project.
AATAACTGCCGGTCAACATCACGCCGTCTACTCTATCCAGCAGATCATCGAGATCAATATAGTCTGCCAGCGACGGCACTATCAACGGCAAGGTATCGGCACCATCAATGAGCGCGCGTAAATACTTCTCCCCCGTAATGTGTGAAGGGTGAGGATCCAGAATCCGTCGGTCCGACGAAACAGCTACTAGTGGTTTCGCTAACATACGGGCTACGCCTGAGCTCGCCGTCCGAACGTTCTAAGAAATCCGTATAGAATCGCAACACCCACTAGCAACGACATCCACGGCGGGACTCCAAAGCCACCGGGAATCGTTCCGATGAACAATGCAACGACGCCCACCAGCAGTGCATAGGGCAACTGAGTTCTAACGTGCTCGATGTGGTCACAGCCGCTGGCGATTGAGGACAGCACTGTCGTGTCCGATATGGGCGAACAATGATCTCCCCAAACGGCGCCCGCCAGACAACAGGCCACTGACGAATACAGAATATGCATGCCACTAGGATCAGCTATTCCGTGCACAACCATGACCGCCCAAGACAATGGGATAACGAGTGGCATGAGGATAGCCATCGTTCCCCAACTGGTTCCAGTCGTAAACGCTGTGATCGCGGCCAGTACAAATGCAATTGCGGGAATCAGGGCAACCGGTATGGAGTCGGCGAACATCGTAACCAAATATTTCGCGGTGCCCAATGCGGCGGTGACGTCCGACAATGACCAGGCAAGCACAAGAATAATCATGCCGAACATAGTCGCGCGTAGACCGCCGTACCAGGCATCGATCGTTTCATGCACAGATAGAATACGCTGGCCGATAGTGAGTCCGGCTGCCACCAACACGCCAACGAAAGATGCGTACATCATCGCTCGAAACGGATCGGTCGACGCGAGAATTTCTGTCAGTGTCGAACCATCGCCCAACATGACGAGACTGACAGCCAACGCAACAATCATCACAATAATCGGGAGAAAACCGTTAAACGCGCGCAAGGGAATATTATCTTTCGGCCTTAGGTCGTCGCCTTCGAGTGCCGGCAACTCTTCTTTGGATACCGGTTTGACCTGGCCGTTTCGAGCACGAACTTCCGCTGTGTACATCGGGCCGAAATCTCGCCCGGTCGCCGCCACCATCAACACAAACGTAATAGCCAGAATCGGATAGAAGCTATACGGTAACGATTGAATGAAAACAGTGTAAGCCTGCAGGTCACCAAGGCCATCGATCGTTCCAAGCGCCTGATGGATCAAGCCAATCTGATAACCGATCCAGGTCGTTATCAGGGCGATACAAGCGACCGGCGCTGCCGTCGAATCAACAATATAAGCCAGTTTTTCCCGAGAGATTTTCAAGTGATCGGTCAGCGATCGGGCCGTATTACCGACAACCAGCGTGTTGCTGTAATCATCGAAGAAAATCATCAGGCCCATCAACCAGACAGCGACCTGCCCCGAAACCGCGGTCTTCGCTCTACTGACGATCGCCAACACAATGCTGGCCATACCACCGTTGCGCGTAATGATCCCGACCATGCCGCCGATCATTAGCGTAAATAAAATAATCGATACTCTGTCCGCATCGGACAAAGCGCCGCGAACGAAAACCTGAAAGGTATCAAGCAGGCCTACGCCAGCTCCTTTTAGCGTAAAAGATTGTAAAGCGGTTGCGCCGAACCACAAACCAAGTAGTAACGCCGGTATCACATTGCGCAAACTTAGAGCGATCACAATTGCCATGACCGCGGGCAACAGGGACACCCAGCCGGGAATGACGCGTAGCTCACTGCTGGCCGATTCGTCGCCCGCTATCGCCTTGATCGACACCGTTCCGGTACTGCCAATCGAAATCTCGGAGAACGATGCCAGACCGTCAGTATCTGCGGTAGCGTTATACGACTTGCCATTTATCCGTAGCTCTACGGATTCGCTCGCAGACGCACCACTAACCTCATAGTCCATCGGAACATCGACAAGAGCGACCGCCGGAGAATGAAGTTCAATAGCATTCGCTGATTGCAAAAAGACCGACACGATGAGACTGGCGACCGCTACTAAGCTGGCGAATTTTCGAGGGACTAACTGTCGAATATTGATACGTTCATTCCTGCCATTCCGATCGTCGGCATCTTATCACGGAGGCGACAATCAATACCGGGGCTGAAGACGAGTCGCGACTGAGCACAAGGTGGCACCGAGTTGCGCGCGACGATTTTCGGTCATACGTTGACTGGGCCCGCAGATGGACAATGCACCGAGAATTTCACCCATGCCGCCACGAACTACCGCGCCGACTCCAGAGAAGCCCTCTTCAAGTTCATCGATTGTTTCCGCGAAACCGCGACGCCGTATGTCACCCAGTTGCTTTTCTAATGCGGAAAATTCCGTAATGGTTCGCGGCGTAAGTGCCTGCAGGGTGCTTCGCAGCCGCTCCGGACCGTCCTGTTCGAATGCGATCAGCGCCTTACCTGTCGACGTGGCATGAATCGGCCATCGCGTGCCAACGTTGCCTGATGCGCCCACGAAATACTTGCTTGTGACTTCGTCGAGAATCAGCATGGTGTCGTCAATCGGCACCTCAAGCGTTGCGGTCTCACCGGTCTCCTCAGCCAGCCGCTTCAAGAATGGCCGCGCCCGCAAGCGAAGGTCATTGCTCGATAGTGCCTGAACACCCAAAGCCATCATGCCCGGACCCAGTCGATACGCGGTGGTGGCCGGATTCCGGTCCAGTAATTCTTCGCTAAGCAACGCCTGTAGCAAACGGTGCGTCGTGGTCTTGTTGAGGCCAGATAAACAACTCAGCTCGGCGAGCTGAAGTTCTGGCGCCTCGGCGGTGAATAGCTTTAATAATCGAATCGCCCGAAGCGCGGCTTGTGCCCCCTGAGGTGCGGCTTTATCACGCATTAGCATTCCATATTATGAAATTGAATTTCACAATATAATATCATGGCGCCTATTGCGAAGGCAGGGCAAATCGTTAATGCTCATGATCGCGAACCCCTTCGGACAGGAAGTATGGCAAAGCAAAATACAGCGCTGACACAACTTAAAGCAGTGCAAAGAAAGCATGGCAAGTTTGATGCGCTTGAAATACTTATCCCCGATCTCAGCGGTATTCTGAGGGGCAAACGAATTCGCGCTCGGGACTTTGCCAAGGCTTGCGAAGATGGCTTTCCTTTTTGTGCCGGCACGACTTTGTTGACGGCACTTGGTGAGACCGTACCGGGGATACCCTACGGCGAAGATGACGGCGATCCTGACGTCCCGGCGGAGCTGGTGCCCGGCAGTTTTGCGCCGGTGCCGTGGGCGAAAAAACCGATGGGGCAGGCCTTGTTCCGTATCTACGATGAACATGGAGCGCCTTTCTGGGGCGATCCACGGGCAGTTCTTGAGCGCGCTCTGCAACCATTGCAGGAAATGAAATTAAAGCCTGTCATGGCAACAGAGCTGGAATTTTATCTGCTCAATGCCAGATCCAAAAAACCCAAGGTCGCTGCGCCGATGGTTCCAGGCACTAACAAAGTACAGCCAGGCACACAGGTATATCACCCGGATGATCTGTACGAAGTCGAAGAGTTTCTAAATGACGTCTACGATTATTGTGACGCTCAAAACATACCGGCCGAATCCGCAATTTCGGAATATTCACCGGGTCAATTTGAGATCAATCTACGGCACGTCGATGACCCGATACTCGCCTGTGATCATGCTGTCCTAATGAAACGTGCGATCAAGGCCGCGGCACGCAAGCACGGCTTCACTGCATGCTTTATGGCCAAACCGTTTGAAGAAGATGCCGGCAGCGGCCTGCACGTGCACATGAGCATCATGGACAAGAACGGTAAGAACTATTTTTCCCAAGGGCGGGAAAAACTCGCAACTCCACCATACTCTTCGAGACTACGACATGCCGTTGGCGGGCTCCTGAAAACGATGCCCGAGGCGACTCTAATCTGTGCACCGAACGCCAACTCCTATCGAAGACTGAGACCCGATATGTTCGCACCCGTTGAACCTAACTGGGGTGCCAATCATCGTGTGGTCTCCATTCGCATACCAACGTCCGATGAAAAGAACCTGCGCTTCGAACATCGCGTTGCTGGCGCTGATGCAAACCCTTATCTGGTTACTGCTGCAATTCTCGCCGGCGTCCACTACGGACTTAAGAACAAGGTCGACCCAGGCCGAATGGTAGAGAAGGGAGAACACATTACGCCGAAGCTGAAAATTCCGAATCGATGGGACGCCGCTATCGACAAGTTTTCACGCAGCAAGATCCTGCCGGCCTACTTAGGCGCTGAATACTGCAAGTACTACGCAATGAACCGTCGTGGCGAAAGTGTGCGGTTTCACAACACGGTTAGTGAACTCGACTTCGACTGGTATTTGCGCGCCGTTTAGTCTGTTTCAGACTGCGACGGACAATTTGCACGAAAAATCACCATCACAGACCTATGGCAGAACAGCTTTGAATATGTAGAAGAACGTTATTGCCAGAAACGCGCCCGCCGGTATAGTGATAACCCACGACACTAGGATTCGACCGACAACTCGAAGGTCGATGGCCTCAATACCGCGAGCCATTCCAACACCCAAGACCGCACCGACCAAGGTATGCGTTGTTGATATTGGAATGCCGGTTCCAGACGCAATCACTATGGTCGTTGCTGCAGCAAGCTCGGCAGCGAATCCACGGCTAGGCGTTAACTGCGTAATCTTCTTGCCAACCGTTGCGATTACATGTCGCCCATAAGTGGCCAGACCAATAACGATGCCGCCGCCGCCGATAACCAGTACCCACACAGGTAATGTCGACTCGGCGGTGATGCTGCCAGTCGTCGCAATACCGATAACCGCAGCCAGTGGCCCGATTGCATTGGCCACGTCATTGGACCCATGCGCAAACGCCATTCCGCAGGCGGTGACGATCATCAAAACGCCGAATACGCGTTCTACCGTATGGAAATGCGCGTTCTTTTCGGCCTTTTTATCGGGTTCAATCTTAGAGATAAAGTAGGCGCCGATCAGCGCGACAGTAACAGCGATTGCGCCAGCCAATAAGTAGCTATCCCTCTGCTCGAGGTTCAGTCCGACGTGCTTGAGACCCTTCAGGATCGTCACAAGCGTCATCGTGAACGCTGCAAAGAAAATGTAGACAGGTACGTAGCGCTTGGCTCTGGTCAGCGGGTCGTCGTGATGCAGAATAAGCTTTTGCACACTCAGGTAAATCAGGAAAGCAATGAAGCCGGAGGTGACGGGTGACACAACCCAGCTAATAACGATAGTGCCGACCTTGCTCCACTGTACGGCCTCGACTCCGATACCGACCGCTGCAAAACCAACAATGGCGCCAACGATGGAATGTGTTGTCGAAACTGGCCAACCCCTGCTTGATGCAATTAGCAACCAAGTACCTGCAGATAACAATGCGGCCAGCATGCCGTAGACCAGCAGTTCCTCTTGTCCAGCTAGCAAGCTTGCATCCACGATGCCCTTGCGAATAGTCGAGGTCACTTCACCGCCAGCCAATACGGCACCGGCGAATTCGAATATCGCAGCAACAAGAATCGCCTGCTTGATCGTTAGTGCATTCGAACCAACGGACGTAGCCATCGCATTGGCGACATCATTCGCACCGATTCCCCAGGCCATGAAAAGACCAAACGCCGCGGCCAAACCGATGTAGATGTATTGCGCTTCCATTAATTACTCCCCGGATCGAAGATGCTATCGTTATTTCTTATTTTTTAGTGAGATAGCAGTAGCTCAAGACGACGACCGACGCGTTCCGCCATGTCGGCGACCTCGCCCGTCAACTCGATAACCTTGTACATAAATATTGCGTCGATCGGATCCAGCGATTTCTCGATATCGAATAGCGCCGCACGCAGTGCAGCCTGTTTGTCATCCGTATCGGTTTCTATCTGATCAAGTTCTTCGATTAAGCCAGCGACGAGTTCTACTTCAGCACCACGAAAACCGACCGTGAATAATTCATCCAGTTCACGGACACTCTTTCTGGCTTGTTTCGCTGCGTCGATATTGCGATCGACAAACTCGAGGAACTGATCAGCTATCGCAGCCGGCATTTGCAACTTGCGACCCATCACGATGCCCGACACATCCTTGCTTCGATTCGCGATTTTGTCCTGCACAAGAAGCAGCTCTAAAAGATCTTCTCGGGGTACCGGCATGAAAAGACTCTTCGGTAAATGCAGACGAATCTCTTTCTTTAAGTCATCCGCTTCGTGTTCCAACTCCTCAATTGCGCCACGATATTCCGCCGCTGACTTCCAATCACCAGCTATGGAAGCCGCAAAGAACCCGTGCAATTGTTTCGCACATTTATAGGCGACATTGATGTGTTTTTCGAGGGGTCTAACCGGCGACGAGCCGAAAATATTTGCCAGCATATTGGCCATAAGAGGCATTCCTCTTGGGGGGTGGTTTTGAGCCGCAATCCTACCACAGCGATCCGACATGCAAAGCCTTTTTGGCATGCTAGACTGCGCCACATCCGACACACCAAGTAAGCGGTTGAAAACCCTATGGCACACTGGCTAATGAAGTCCGAACCCGATGCCTACAGCATCGATGACATGCAACGTGACGGCCGTGATATGTGGGATGGAATCCGCAATTATCAGGCTCGAAACATGATGCGCGATGACATGAAGATCGGCGACGAGATCATGTTTTACCACTCAAACTGCAAACAGCCCGGAGTTGTCGGAATCACAAGAGTTGTCAGTGAACCGTATCCGGATCCGACGCAATTCGACAAGAAGTCGAACTATTTCGATGCCAAGAGCCCAGCCGACAATCCTCGCTGGATATTAGTCGACGTCGAATTTATCCGAAAATTGTCCAGGAACATTACATTGACTGAAATCAAGGCGGAGAAAAGCCTTGAAGACATGATTCTGACGCGCCGTGGCAATCGACTATCGGTCATGCCGGTCAGCAAAAAACACTGGGACAAGGTTCTTAGTCTCGAATGAATCGATTTCAGAAGACCCTTCTGGCGTTAGGGGTGGCACTGGGAGGAATAGCGCTCGCAACCACGCCGCCACGTTTGAACTATATGCCGGAAGCTCGTGTCGACCCGGATCTGTCGGCTTTACTGGCGGACTCTGAAGAGAATCTAATCCCGGGTACCGAAAAACTTCTCACTTGGCATGACGGCGAACGGGCAACGAAATGGTCGGTCGTCGCTCTACACGGTTTTTCCGCTTCACGGCAAGAAACCGCACCGCTCGCGGCAATCGTTGCCAATAGTATTGGCGCCAACCTCTTCGAAACACGCTTCACAGGGCACGGCCTGAAGACTAACGGTCTCAGCCAAGTTACAGCAGAAGAATGGTTGGATGATGTGGCTGATGCTTTGACTGTCGGTCAACTCATCGGCAATAAAGTGGTGGTTATCGCAGCATCCAATGGTGCCGCGCTAGCGATGTCCATGCTTGAACATCCCGCGATGCAGAACGTCAACTCCATTGTGATGCTGTCGCCGAATTTTGCACCCGCTAATGCAAATTCGAAATGGATTACCCGACCAGGTGGGCCGTTACTATTACGTCTCATCATGGGCCCCACACGCAGCTGGCAAGCCCTGAATGACAAACAAGAATTGTATTGGACGACAAGTTACCCGTCGAAGACGACCATCCAGGTAATGCGAGTTGTTGATCGGGCCAACAAGGCGATTAGAGAAAGCGCCACGCCGCGCGTACAGATCGTGTATTCGCCGAATGACATCGTCATTTCGATCGCCGCATTGCAATCCGCTTACGCTGCAATTCAGTCGCCGCAAAAAGAAGTCGTCGAAGTGGCAGAAACAGGCTCGCCGTTCAATCACATGATCGTGGGCGACATTATTTCGCCGAACAACACCATACCGGTAGCCGCAAAAATTACCGAGTTTATTCTGCGTCCAACTCCAGAAGTCTCGCCTTGATAGTTGCTGCGCCTCCAAGCGCCAGCATGATAACGAGATCCCCGGGCTCAGCCGATTCAATGGCAGCATTGAATGCATCGATCTCTTCTTCGAAATGAGCGATCTGTGCCGTGTCGGCACCGCAGGAAACGAGCTCGTCCTCAATGACCGCAAAGACATCTCCATGTTCACGACCACGATGGTAGTCAGCGAGTTCTGAGATCATCACTTGGTCAAGACCGATCGCCCAGGCTGCTTTGGTCATCTCACGAATCAAATCATCCGGCCGATCACCCGCTTGACCAAAACACAATACCCGCCGTTTGGCCGGAATAGCTTCGGCCATATCAAACAAGGCATGCATCGCCGCAGGATTGTGTGCGAAGTCGACCAGCACTTTGAAATCGTCTACCGCGTAAACATTGCAACGCCCCGGATTTTCATCCTGGCGCATGCTCGTCAACCCAGTCTTGATAGTAGTCAACGAGTAACCCAGGCACGACGTCAGGGCCGCTGCTGCCAGCGCATTGGCAACGTTGTGTCGTGCCAAGCCGCCAAGCGTTATCGGTATATCCGTGCTGCGACAGATAACTGCGCGCACGCCCGAACTGATTCTTACGAGCTCGTCACCGTCAAGCACGAATACGGTGTCGCCCTCGCTAATTTTCTGCTCAATAAATGGACTATTGGCATCAAGTCCAAACCAAACCAGACTGCCATCGAACTCATCCGCCTTCTTGACCAAGAGTTTATCGTCAGCATTGAGTATCAGTCGACCGGACTCACGCACGGCGCGGCTAACGATCCATTTGATATCCAGCAATTCGGCCAGACTCTGCGAACCGAAATCGCCCAAATGATCTTCTGCAATATTCGTAATTAGTGCGACGTCCGCACGATTGACACCGAGACCTCGTCGCAATAATCCACCGCGCGCGGATTCCAGAATGGCTACGTCAACTTCCGCTTCGCGCAACACGGCCCGGGCACCGCCGGGTCCCGACCAATCGCCGCGCTCAATGATATTGTCATTGACGGCGATCCAGTCTGTAGAGCTCAGTCCAACATTGTCGTCTGCGGCGCGCGCAATATGCGTTGCCAATCGAACAGTTGTCGTCTTGCCGTTCGTTCCTGTCACCAAGCCAATCGGCACATCGTGAAATCTGTCCCAATCCGGCTGCGAAGGAATCTCTCGAATCGGCCAGGTCGTGGATCCTCGACCTAGCCCCAATGAAACTTCATCATCATCCCAAAGCAAGGTCTTGCCATGCGCTTTCGCAGCTTCGATAAGATGCATTAACTCAGGGTTGGCTTCCTCGGCTATTGACGTTTTCAACAGCAAAAAACTAGCATCAAAGTCCGGCAGATCAACCGGCGCGCCAAGTTCATTTGCGCTCGCAGCCCACGCCCATTCGTTCACCTCGGAAGCTGCATACAAGGCATCAATCGGGGCAGAAAAAGCCATACTGATACCGCCAAGCAGTTTCCGTGATGCGAATCGAGGGCGCTCCCAGCCAAGTTCAAGCAGCATCCGGGAGACGTTTTTCTTCCACACAGGAAGAAGTGCGTCAGCCTCATTCTGGCTGCAGGCAATATCAAGAATCGCCCCAGGTCCGAACGATATCAGGCTGGGCCCGGTGAGCCGTCGAGCATCAAGAAACTCCATCGCTTGCTACTAGTCGCCTTCGTCGCGCGCAATCCGCACGCCGCGCTCATCACTAATGATCTCGAGATCACCGTCAAGGCTGAATCCACCGGTGTCAGGTAAATCCATGACTGCGATTGTTTTCTTACCGCTGCCTTCGCCAAGTGCTCCGGAATTGAAATAGATGATCTGTTTCCATGTGCGTTTGATGTTGTCGCCAAAGATCAAAATCAAATCGCCACTTTCTGCAATTTCAAGCGCGCGGGTCGTCGCTTCTTGTTCGTCAGGAACGACTTCGATCTGCTCGGCTGAAACACCGGCTTCCAGCAAGCGGTTCTTTTGCATGACGGCAACTTCGTCGGCGCTACGACCACGGCGTCCGTCGTCGCAGCGACAGATGAAATGATCGAAATGGCCGGATGCAATGGCTGCAATTTCGCGAATGTCTTCATCGCGACGATCCCCGGGGGCCGACAACACTACGATCTTGCGCCCTTCAATATCGAAGCGATCGACGAGATCACACATCGCGGATACTGCTGCCGGGTTGTGCGCATAGTCCAGAATGACTTTGAACGGATGCTCATCATAAATATTCATCCGACCCGGTGCCTGGAAGAAGCTTGAGTCGAACGTTCTCAGTCCCTGTCGAATATCTTCGAGACTAATATCCATGTTGTAGGCAAGCGCTGCGGCAAACATGGCGTTTTGCACGTTATGCAGTGCCCGACCTTCTACCGTCGCAGGAATCAGGTGCGTCCAAACGAGTGGCGTATGCGTTTCGTTGTCATATATGGATATCAGATGACCGTTCATGCCCTGCTCGAGTACAAACGCCTGACCGCCAGCTTTAATATGTTGCTTCACCAATGGGTGTGCGGGGTTCATCGTCACGTAGCTGAGCTTCTCGGCATCGGTGTAGTCCGCCATTTGCAAGCAGTGTGCATCATCCGCGTTTAGAACGGCCGCGTCGGTCGCAATTTCGATCGGCACACGCTTGACCTCTGCCAACTGCGCGACCGTATCGATGCCACGCAGGCCAAGATGGTCCGCGGTAACATTCAAACACGCTGCAACGTTACAGGTCTGAAATCCCAGACCACTGCGCAACATTCCACCACGCGCGGTTTCCATGACCGCCGCATCGACCGATGGATCTCTAAGAATCATCTGCGAAGACACCGGACCCGTCATATCACCTGGCACGCTCAAGTTGCCGTCGATATAAACACCATCGGTAGACGTCAACCCAACGGTCTTGCCCGACATCTTCAATATGTGCGCCAGCATTCGTGATGTAGTGGTCTTACCGTTAGTGCCAGTAATCGCAGCTATCGGAATCCGACTCGGCGAGTCTGGCGGAAACAACATGTCGATTACCGGGCCAGCAACGTCGCGCGGAGTACCTTCACTCGGTGCAACGTGCATTCGAAAACCCGGGCCTGCATTCACTTCGCAGATTCCGCCGCCCGCTTCGCGGTACGACTCGGTAATATCTTTGGTAAGGAAGTCGACACCGCCGATATCAAGGCCGATTGCATTGATCGCCCGAATCGCCATTTCGCGATTGTCGGGATGAATAACGTCTGTAACGTCAATCGCTGTTCCGCCGGTTGAAAGGTTCGCTGTCGACCGCAAGAATACAGTCTCGCCGTCAGCGGGAACTGTATTCTGATCATAGCCAAGTTTTGCCAGCAGTC
>RCNE010001932.1_pt1 | contig 11281 bp, 8 predicted proteins | sample 2041361 | NCBI WGS metagenome assembly RCNE01 (sample SAMN09708229, study PRJNA481090) | Marine sediment metagenome, whole genome shotgun sequencing project.
GCCCGCGCCACATCCACCGCAACCTCGTCAATATCGGATGCCAGCACCGCATCAGGCCAAATCCGCGCCGCACCCATGGCAAGCACGGCCGTACCACAGCCGATGTCGACAACCCGCTTGCCCACGAACCCGTCCAACGCCAAACGATCAAGCGCCTTGAGGCACCCCAACGTCGTGCCGTGATGGCCGGTGCCGAACGCCATGGCCGCCTCAATCAACAGCGGCTCACACCCCTCAGGCACCTTATCCGCATCGTGAGAGCCATAGACAAAGAACCGCCCCGCCTCGACAGGCGCTAACTCACGGCGGACATGGGCCACCCAATCCGTCTCCGGCAGCTCGGAGACAACGAAACCTTTCGCCCCAAACGCCGCTGCCAGCACCGCCAGCGATGCCTCGTCAGGCGCTTCCTCGAAATAGCCGCCCACTTCCCACAGGCCCGATCCGTCTTCCATCTCGAACACGCCCACGCCCGTAGGCTCCGGCGTCAGGTCTTCCATCGCCTCACCCAGCTTATAAGCAGGTTCGCGCCCTGTGAGTGTCGTCAGTGCAGTGAAAGTAGGCATCTATCGGCTCCTGTGTCTGTCAGGGTTCGGGTACGGTGCAGAAGGCGCAGGGTCAAGCGGCAGCGCATCCACCCGCAACCCCTTCACATAAAACCACCCCCACGTGGCCGAGAGCGCGCCCACAACAATCCCCGCAGCGGCCTGACCGTAAATCACGCCAGCTGCGCCGAACATCCCCGCGAACCAGATCGCCGCTGGCATGGCCAGCACACCGTCCTTGATCCAGTTCACCATTGTCGAGCGGGCAGGCTTGCCCAGATTGTTAAACGCCGCGTTGGACACAAACAACGCCCCGAAGAAGATGAACCCGCCAACCCCGATCACCGCAAAGGCATTGAGCACATCCGCCCCCTGCCCGCTCAGATCAAAGGCCGTGATTACATAGGGCACCAACGCCACAAACAGTCCCCACGCCACTAGAGTATATAGAAAGCAGAAAATCAGCGCATCGCGGTATGTACTGCGCACGCGGTCCAATTGCCCCGCGCCAAAGTTCTGGCCAAAGATCCCACCAATCGCCCCTGACAGCGCGAATATCCCGCCAAACACCACCACCGTCAGCCGCCCCACCACTGCCCACGCGGCTACCGCATCATCGCCAAAGGGCGCCATCACCCGCGTCAGCAGGTAGTTGCCCACAGGCGTGCTCATCTGTGTCGCGATCGCAGGAATCGCCACCGCCACAAAGGGCGCACCTATGTTGCGCAGCGTGCTGAGGCGTGGTCGGTCGACAAGGTTCAGCTCATAAATCGCAAACCGCACGGCCAGCGCCAAGAGTGCAAAGCGGAACAGCACCAAGCCAATCGCCGCTCCGTCCAGCCCCCAACCCATGTAAAAGATCAAAAACGGGTCAATCACCAGCAACACAATGCCCGCAAACAACGTAATATACATCGCCTTGGCCCCATACCCATCGGCGCGCAACGTGCCGGACATCACAAGTGCCGCCGACATCGGAATGAGCGATGGGATCGTGATCGCCAGATACCGCGCGGCCAATCGCGCCGTCTCTCCCTGCGCCCCGGCAAACCCCAAAAGCTCATGCCGGAACCCCACAATCAGCGCCGAAACGACCGCCAGCGTCGAGGCCGCGATGACCACCGCTGCCCCGGCTTGCCTACGGGCCTTTTCGCGGTCCCCGCCGCCAATGCTGCGCGACACCACCGCCGTTGCCGCAATCATTAGGCCAACTGCAACCGAGACCGAGAAGAACTGCACCGCATATGCAAAGCCTATGGCCGCCACCAACTGCTTGTCACCCAGCTGTGACACCCACAGCAGGTTCGCCGCATCCACGATAAAGACAAAAGTGATGCCCACCGCCCCCGTGGCCGTCATCCGTACCACATGCCCGAGGGTAGAGCCCGTTAGAAACCGACCTTGGCCAGTCTTGGGCGCGGTCACTCCGCCGCCTTGAGACGCCGCGCCACAAAGACGGTCTCGTTACCGGCGTCAGGATGGCGCGGGATCATCGTGGCCAACACAAACGACACGGCCGCCATCCCCGCCGCCAGCAAGAATACCGCTGCAGGCGATACCAGCCACAAAAGCCCCAGCATCACGGGTAAAAACACCGCGGCGATATGGTTAATGGTAAAGGCCACTGCCGCCGTGGGCGCCATATCCCCCGGCGCACCAATCTTTTGGAAGTACGTCTTGAGCGCGAGCGCCAGACCAAAGAACATGTGGTCCAGCACGTAGAGGACCGCCGCGACCTGAAACCCCCATTCAAAAAAGTACACACCGCCGTACGCCAGAAAGATGCACACCAGCCCAATATATTCGAACATCAGCGCATTGCGCTCGCCAAACCGCGCGACGATCCGCCCCAGCATCGGCGCGATGATCATATTCAGTACGAGATTGATCAGGTACAGCCCCGCAACTTCATGCACCTGAAATCCGAACTTCTCGACCATCATAAATCCGGCAAAGACCATGAATATCTGCCGCCGCGCGCCCGACATGAACTGCAGCGCATAATAGAGCCAGTACCGCTTGCGCAGCACCAACTTCTTGATCTGCGGGTGCGGGCTCTCGTATTGCGGATAGGCCAACAGTGCGAACAAGGCCACCGCCATGGTAATCCCGCCCCCCGCCATAAACACGATATTATAGGTGAGCCCCAAAGGCTCCCACAGGATCATGATGACGAAATACACGCAGAAGGTCGCCGCTGATCCGGTCGCCATAAGCCAACCCAAAATCTGCGGGGCTTTATCCTTGGGCAACCACTGCAACTGCAACGATTGGTTGACTGTCTCATAGTAATGAAACCCGACCGAGCTGATGAACGTCAGGATCATGATCCCCGTGAGTTGCGGATACCACGCCGTTATCGCCGTCGCGGCGCCCAGCATAATAAGCGAGACCAACCCCAAAACCTGCTCGCGCACAATAATGATCAAAAAGATCACCAGAAACGACAAAAAACCCGGGATCTCGCGCACGGTGTGCAGTAGGCCGATGTCCGCACCATCAAAATCCGCGACTTCCTGCACAAAATTATTGAGCAGCGCATACCACGTGAAAAACGCAATCGGCATGGCCATCGCCATCACAAACAGCAAAGAAATCGGTCGACGCCAAAGCGGTTGGTCACGTGCGTCATCGAGGGTCAGAAAATCTACCATGGACCATCCCTACGCCCGACCCACTTCAAACGCTACGCCAATGTGCAAAACGCTAAACCTGACGCCAGCCGGTGCACGGGGGGTGTACAGAGGGTGTACACATGTCACCCCGCTTCATCTGGGAAAATAATCTCGGAATCCCACCACCGCAAAAAGCTGACCTCAATAGAAACTCTGCGGGTCAATATCGACAGCCAACCTCAAATCACCCTTTAGCTTGATCTGGCTTACCCAAATGCTCAGCGCCCGTTGCAACGCCACATTCTTGTCCGCCTTCACCAACAGCCGCACACGGTGCCGCCCGCGCACCCGTGCAATGGGCGCGGGTGCGGGCCCATATACCTGTGCGCCAATATCGCGCAACGCGCGGTCATTGCGCGCCAACTGGTTACCCGCATCGAAGACGGCTGCCACATCCGGCCCACTCAGAATAATCCCCGCCAACCGCCCGTAAGGGGGCATGCCTGCCTGCTCCCGCTCTTTGGCTTCAGCCTTCCAGAACCCCTCTTCATCCCCTGCCAGAATGGAGCGGATCACCGGATGATCGGGTTGATAGGTCTGCAAAAGCGCCGTTCCGGGGGCCTCCGCGCGCCCTGCACGGCCCGCCACCTGCCGCATCAACTGGAACGTCCGCTCGGCGGCGCGAAGGTCCGATCCCATCAGCCCAAGGTCCGCATCAATCACGCCCACCAATGTCAGTTTGGGAAAATTATGCCCCTTCGCAACCAATTGTGTTCCAATGATAATATCCGCCGACCCCAGCGCAATCCCCGCGATCTCCTCCTTCAGCGCGCGCGCCGATCCGTACATATCCGAGCTGAGTGTGGCGATCCGCGCATCGGGCCACAGCGCATGGGCCTCCTCGCCCAACCGCTCCACGCCGGGGCCAATCGGGGCCATCTTGTCCTCCGCCTCACAGCTGGGACAAGCGGTGGGCATTGGCTTGCTCTCCCCGCATTGATGACAGATCAGACGCTTCAGAAATCTGTGCTCGACCATCCGCGCATCACAATCGTCACAGCCGATCTGATGTCCGCAGGCACGGCACAGCGTTACCGGCGCATAGCCACGGCGGTTGATGAACAGCATCGCCTGCTCGCCACGCTCCAGCCGTGCATCGACTTCCTTTTTGAGCGTAGGAGACACCCAGCGATCCGACGGTAATCCCTCGCTACGCATGTCAATTGTTCCCATCGTAGGCATCTCGGCTGGGCCAAAACGCGAGGTCAACTCCAGTTTGGTATACTTGCCTGCCTGCGCGTTGGCCCAACTCTCAAGGCTGGGCGTTGCAGAGGCCAGTACGACATGAGCCCCGCAGATTGAGGCCCGCAGAACCGCCATGTCCCGCGCGTTATACAGTACACCGTCCTCTTGTTTGTAGGAGGTGTCATGCTCCTCATCGACCACGATCAACCCAAGGTTTTGGAAGGGTAAAAACAGTGCAGAGCGCGCGCCAATCACCAGTTGCGCCTGCCCCTGACCCACCATGCGCCAGATGCGCCGCCGCTCCGTCATGGTAGCACCGGAATGCCACTCGGCTGGTTTCGCGCCGAATCGTGCCTCGACCCGCGTATAAAACTCAGCCGTCAGCGCAATCTCCGGTAACAGCACCAGCGCTTGGCGTCCCGCACGCAGCGCTGCCGCAACCGCCTCCAGATAGACCTCCGTCTTGCCCGAGCCTGTCACCCCGCGCAGCAGAGTCGTGCCGTAGTCGCCAGAGGTCACTGCCGTCGCCAACACCGCCGATGCCGTAGCCTGATCTTCTGTAAGTTCTTTGCTGGGCAAATCAGGGTCAAGGCGCTGGAATGGCAGGTCGCGCGGGCTGTCTTCCTCATGCACGACACCCTGCTTCACCAGCCCTTTGATGACCGAGGATGTAACCCCCGCCATCTCCGCCAATTCCTTAAGCGTGAACGACAAATCGCCATATTCCGCGAGTGTCTCCAGCACTTTGGTGCGCGCAGCTGTCACACGGTCAGGCTCTCCATCACCGCGCCTGTAAATCTTGCGCATCGACGGGGGATCACCAAGGCCCGGTGCGCGGGTGGTGAGGCGCAGCATCGCGCTCAGCGGCGTCAACGTATAGGCGGCGGATTTCTCCAAAAAGCTGACCATTTCCGGCCGCATCGGAGCCGCATCCAGCACCCGAATGACCGAGCGGACTTTGCTATATTCATAGTCGCCCTGCCCCGCGCCCCAGACAACACCAATCACCTTGCGCGGTCCCAACGGCACCTCGACAAAGGCGCCCAAATGGCACCCGCCTTCGGGCGCTTTGTAATCCAGCGCACGGTCGAGCGGTTGCGTGGTTAGCACAGCAACCAGCGCACCTTCGTCAAAGAACAGTTTGGGGGACAAGCGGGGGTATCCTTACGCCTTGTTGGGTTGAGGGCTTTCAGCATCGCATATCATAGGCTAAAGCAAGTCCCAGCATACCTGTTAGCGCGCCCATTCCAACCCGATAGGACCCGATATGAAATTTTTTGTAGATACCGCCGAAATCAAAGACATCGCCGAGCTGAACGATCTTGGCATGGTCGACGGGGTGACAACCAACCCCTCGCTCATCCTGAAATCAGGCCGCGATATCATGGAAGTGACCAAAGAAATCTGTGATCTGGTCGATGGTCCCGTTTCTGCCGAAGTCGTTGCAATGGAAGCGGACGCTATGATCGCCGAAGGTCGCAAGTTGGCCGAGATCGCCGAGAACATCACAGTGAAGCTGCCGCTCACATGGGACGGCCTCAAAGCATGCAAAGTGCTGTCAGGCGAAGGCAAAATGGTCAACGTGACCCTGTGCTTCTCCGCCAATCAGGCGCTTTTGGCAGCAAAAGCGGGGGCAACATTTATCTCGCCGTTCATTGGCCGCCTTGATGATATCGACCTTGATGGCATGGACCTGATCGAGGACATCCGCACGATCTATGATAACTACGGCTATGATACACAGATCCTCGCGGCCTCCATCCGCCATGTTGGCCACGTGCGTGAATGTGCGCTGGTTGGTGCCGATGTGATGACCGCCCCGCCGGAAGTGATCCGCAAGCTGGCATCGCACCCGCTCACCGATAAGGGTTTGGAGCAGTTCATGAAGGATTGGGCCAAGACCGGTCAGAACATCCTGTAAGCCTAGCCTTGCGTGCCCAACAAGGCGCGCAAATGCTTCGGGCTCAAAGGGAAGAGCGGCGCGGGGATATGTGGTTCAGTCTGTTTCATGACGATCAGCATATTCCGCGCCGCTTTATAAAGTAGGGGAATGGGCAGCCTGCCCTCCCCGACACGGCAAATTTGGCACGATCACCAGATGTAATGGCAAAAAAAAGCAGAAATTGAATATCTGCCGTGCTAAGAAACAGTCAAAACAAGATGAGAGCAGCATGAGCAGCAGCCCAAAAATAGACGACTCCCTGCGCGAAGCTATTATTTCGCAGCCCGACGTGATTCTGGATGACAGCGATGTTATGCAGGCTCTGATTGCGGCCAATGAAAAAGCGATGGGCGGTAATATCGTCGATCTGCGTGGGATCGCGATGGAACGCCTCGAGACGCGGTTGGACCGGCTTGAGGATACCCACCGCAGTGTGATCGCTGCGGCCTATGAGAACCTCGCTGGCACCAATCAAATCCACCGCGCGATCCTGCGGATGCTGGACCCGTTCGAATTCGAAGAATTCTTGCGCAACCTGGGCGGAGAAGTTGCCGAGATTTTGCGCGTGGACACGGTCAAGTTGGTGCTCGAATCCGTTCAAAGCGACAATGACCCCGCTGTCCAGCGCCTTGGCGATGTCTTGAGCGTGGCCGAACCCGGTTTTATCGACCGCTACCTCACCCAAGGGCGCGGCGGCACAGTGCGGCGGGTTACCCTGCGCTCGGTGCAAGACGCCTCCGAGCAAATTTACGGTCCCAATGCCGAGTGGATACGCTCCGAGGCGTGTCTCAAGCTCGATTTTGGCGCGGGCCGCCTGCCCGGCATGCTTGTGATGGGTGCCGAGGACCCGCATATGTTTGGCCCGCAGCAAGGCACTGACTTGCTGGGCTTTTTCACTGGCGTTTTCGAGCGGTCCATGCGCCGCTGGCTGTCTTGAGCGATCCGCTAGATACACTTGCTATATCTCCCGCCGCGCGGGACGCCCTGCAAACATGGCTGGAACAACAGCGCGCCCTGAAAGGGGCCGCTGACAACACAGTGACCGCCTATCGCGGTGATGTAACCGAATTTCTTGCGTTTATGAGCGTGCATCACGGCGGCACCGAGGGCCTTGGCGCGCTGTCAAAAATTACCGTGAGCGACATGCGCGCATGGATGGCGCGCACCCGCAGCGCCGATGTCGGTTCCCGCAGCCTTGCGCGCAAGCTCTCAGCGGTCAAAGCCTTCTATCGCTGGCTGGCAGAGCGAGAGGGGTTTGAGCCGACCGCGGTCCTGTCCACCCGTTCGCCTAAGTTTACCAAGAAGCTGCCACGCCCGTTGGCCATTGATGCGGCGCGAGAGTTGATCGACTGTGTCGAGACCCAGGCGCGCGATCCGTGGGTTGCGGCGCGCGATGTGGCTGTGCTCACGCTCCTTTGGGGGTGTGGACTTCGGATATCGGAGGCGCTGGGGCTCATCGGAGCCGATGCACCCTTGCCCGATGTGCTCAGGATCGTTGGCAAAGGCGGCAAAGAGCGGGTGGTGCCGGTTCTACCCGCGGCCCGTGATGCGGTTGAGACCTATCTGCGTGCTTGTCCCCATGCGGCAGAGCCCAAAAGCGCTTTGTTTCGCGGCGTGCGCGGCGGTGCGCTCTCTGCGGGTGCAATCCAGAAAGTTATGGCGAACGCCCGCATGCAACTGGGCCTGCCTGCCAGTGCGACGCCCCACGCCATGCGCCACAGCTTTGCAACACATCTGCTGGACGCTGGTGGTGATCTGCGCGCGATCCAAGAGTTGCTGGGCCACGCTTCCCTCTCGACCACACAGGCCTATACCGCCGTGGACACCCTGCGTCTGATGGAAGTCTACAACCGTGCACATCCGCGTGCCTAACCGTTTTGTGTTTGCACCCCCTTCGTTGATTTGCGAGACACAACCATGACAATTCGCCAAAAAGCTCTCGCCGTCCATTTTCTCACCGGAACCGGTGCCGTCTTTGCCATGCTGGCCATGCTGGCCGCAGTGCAGACGCAATACGACATGATGTTTCTCTGGCTGGTTGTCGCGTTCTTTGTGGACGGGATCGACGGTCCATTGGCGCGCAGGTACAATGTAATGACCAACGCGCCCGAATTTGACGGCGAGCTGCTGGATTTGATCATCGACTATCTCACCTATGTGTTCATTCCCGCCTTTGCGCTCTTCACCTCGGGCCGTATGGACGGATGGAGCGGGTGGTTCATGCTCATCATCGTGACCTTTGCCAGTGCGATGTATTTTGCAGATACCCGCATGAAAACAAAGGATAACTCCTTCTCTGGCTTTCCCGGTTGCTGGAATATGCTGGTACTCGTGATCTTTGCGCTCAATATCCCGTGGTACATCAGTTTGGTGCTCGTGACGTTTCTCGCCATCACGATGTTTGTACCGCTTAAATTTGTGCACCCCGTGCGCACAGAACGCTGGCGCGCGATTACACTGCCCATGGCGCTATCGTGGACATTCTTTGCAGGCTGGGCCGCATGGGTGAATTTCCATCCAGAAAGCTGGGCCGCGTGGGGTCTGGTTGTGACGTCTATTTACTTGCTCTTTGCGGGAATCTTTCAGCAGATTTTGTATGATGGCCGCGATCTCTAGGGTCTTCTAGATCAAAAACCCGCCAGCGCCTTCATGCCGCAAAAGGGCGACCTTTGTCTCGACCCCGCCTGCACCCGAAAATCCCGTCAGCCCTTTTGCCCCCATCACGCGGTGGCACGGAATAATTATTGGAATTGGATTGCCCCCGCATGCCTGCCCCACTGCTTGGGCTGGAACGCCAAGTAGCTTGGCAATGTCACCGTAGGTGCAGGTATCGCCAAAGGGGATCGCAGACATCGCGGCACAGACATCGCGCTGAAAATCCGACCCTTTGACCCGCATCGGCAGATCAAACTGCTCCAATGCACCGGCATCATAGGCCAACAGTTGCCGCCGCGCTTCGTTCAGCACCTCTGTGCCGTCCTCGGCCACCGCACGCCCCCAATTCAGAGCCGTTATGTAATGATCCTCTTCCACAAGGATTAAATCGCCAAATTGTGTGGGGACAGTGCATGTTTTCATGGGGAGAGTATGGGCGCATCGCCCTGCACACTCAATCCGAATGATGCGTAGAATACGTGAGGGGCAGACCTTCGCCCACCCCTCGCTTGATTTTAGATGGCTTCGTCACAACGGGCGCAAACGCCCTCATGGCTGTGGCTGCCAACGTCTGGCAGCACTTTCCAACAGCGCGCGCATTTCGCACCATCGGCCTTAGCGAAGGACACCGCAACACCCGCAATGTCCGGCACGCGGAAGGCATCCGCAGGGGCTGCATCGCCAGTCACCGTGATCGCAGAGGTGATGGTCACATCCTCGAACGACACGCTCTCAAGGGCTGCACGCTGCTCTGCGTCCTCGACATAGACGGTAGGTGCCGCTTCCAGCGAGGCACCAATGACCTTATCCGTACGCTGCACTTCGAGGGCGGCAGTCACAACACGGCGGGCGGCACGAACGCGTGCCCATTTCGCTGCCAACTCATCATCCAGCCACCCATCCGGCGTGGTGGGGATATCCTCAAGGTGGATCGAGCTGCCTTTACCGTCGAACCGCTCAAGCCAGACTTCCTCCATTGTGAACACCAGCACGGGGGCAAGCCATGTTGTCAGGCGGTGGAACAACAGATCCAGCACCGTGCGTGTCGCACGGCGGCGCAGGGTGTCGGCGTCGCAATAGAGCGCATCCTTGCGGATATCGAAGTAGAAGGACGACAGATCAAGCGTCGCAAACTCAAAGATCGCGCGGAACACCCCTTGGAAATCAAATCGCGCATAGCCCTCGCGCACAACGGTATCCAGCTCTGCCAGACGGTGCAGCACCCAACGCTCAAGCTCTGGCATATCGGCCACGTCAACACGGTCCGCCTCGGTAAAGTCATTCAGCGCGCCCAGCATATAGCGCATGGTATTGCGCAAACGGCGGTAGCTGTCGGCAGTGCCTTTGAGGATTTCATCACCGATCCGCTGGTCATTGGTGTAATCCGTCTGCGCCACCCACAAGCGCAAGATATCCGCGCCATATTGCTGGATGATCTTGTCAGGCACGATGGTGTTGCCGACGGATTTGGACATCTTCATGCCCTTCGCATCTAGCGTGAAACCGTGCGTGACTACATTGCGGTAAGGCGCGTGGCCTGTGGTACCAACGGACTGCAGCAGCGACGAATGGAACCAGCCGCGGTGCTGGTCGGTCCCCTCCATGTAGACATCAGCGATGCCATCCTCTGAGCCATCCGCGCGGTCACGCAAGGTGAATGCGTGGGTGGAGCCGGAATCAAACCACACGTCCAAGATATCAGTCACTTGGTTATAGTCATCGGGGTTCACAACACCGGCAAGGAAACGCTCCTTCGCGCCCTCCTCATACCACGCGTCTGCACCTTCAACTTCAAATGCCTCAACGATACGTTGGTTCACCTCGGCATTGCGCAGCAGAAAATCAGCATCCGTCGGCAGCTTGCCTTTGAGGGTGAAGCAAGTGAGCGGCACACCCCACGCGCGTTGACGCGAAAGCACCCAGTCAGGGCGCGCCTCCATCATCGCGTGCAGGCGGTTGCGACCGGACTTGGGCGTCCAGTTCACATTGTCGATTTCGGTCAACGCACGTTCACGGATGGTTTTGCCGTGCATATCCAGACCGTCACCCACGGTTTTGTCGATGGCCGCAAACCACTGTGGCGTATTGCGGTAGATCACGGGCGCTTTGGAGCGCCAGCTGTGCGGATAGCTGTGCTTGATCTTGCCGCGTGCCAGTAGACCGCCGACCTCGACCAACTTGTCGATCACGGCACTGTTTGCGTTACCCTCTTTGCCGTTCGGCTTGAGGATAGCCTTGCCGCCAAAGAACGGCAGATCATCGCGGTAACGGCCATCGGG
>RCNE010001934.1_pt1 | contig 11274 bp, 10 predicted proteins | sample 2041361 | NCBI WGS metagenome assembly RCNE01 (sample SAMN09708229, study PRJNA481090) | Marine sediment metagenome, whole genome shotgun sequencing project.
CGTGTGTACGCATCCTGCGTCGTGATGGCAGTCGTCTCGGATTCCCTTCATCGTTCACGATCTACGATCAAGCTGATGCCGTTCGGCTGACCGGGTATGTACTCCGCGACCTGAACCTGGATTCGAAGAAATTTCCCCCTCGAACGGTCCACTCAACGATCAGTGCGGCAAAGAACGACTACATCACCTTCGAGCAGTACGCCGAGAACGCGACGACCATCTTTGAACGCAAGATTGCCGAGGTGTACGCCGAGTACCAGATGCGACTCCGCAAGTCCGGAGCGATGGACTTCGACGACCTCTTGTTCAACACTGTCGAGTTGTTCGTCAAGCACCCCGACGTGCTCGAGCACTACCAGCGGCGCTTCCGTCATGTGCTGGTCGACGAGTACCAGGACACGAACAAGGTCCAGAACGCCATTGTCACGATGCTCGCCGAGCAACATCGACAGGTGTGCGTGGTCGGCGACGGCGACCAGTCGATTTATCGATTCCGTGGCGCCGACATTCGCAACATTCTTGAATTCGAGACGACCTTCCCGGACTCGACGGTGGTGTTGCTCGAACAGAATTATCGGTCCACGCAGACAGTGCTCGACGCGGCCAACGCGGTCATTCAGAACAACGAGGGTCGAAAGCCCAAGGAGCTGTGGACCGAGCAGGGCGCAGGCGAGAAGATCCTTCGGTATTTTGCCGATGACGAGGTCGACGAAGCGCAATGGGTGACCCACGAGCTCGCGCGTATCCACGAGGGCGGCATGCATCGCTGGGGCGACATGGCGGTGTTCTATCGCACCAATGCTCAGAGTCGTGCGCTTGAGGAATACCTGGTTCGCGTCAACATTCCCTACAAGGTGATCGGTGGAACTCGCTTCTACGATCGTCGTGAAATCAAAGATGCGCTCGCGTATCTGAAGGCGGTTGTGAACCCGGTTGATGAGGTCAGCATCAAGCGCGTGCTGAACGTCCCCAAACGTGGGGTGGGCGACTCGACGGTCGCCAAACTCGATCAATGGGCGCAGATGATGGGCGTTCCGTTCATCGATGCACTCCGCAACTACGACGAGGCGGGCGTGTCCGGGCGTGCACCCAAAGGCATCGACGACTTTCTTGATCTCCTCGACACCGCGGCCGAAAAGCTTGCCGAATCGACTCCGGCAGAGATGCTGCGGCACCTTCTCGACCGATCGGGTTACCTCGCCGAACTCGAAGAGGAGCGGTCCATCGAGGCTGAAGGACGAGTGGAGAATCTCGCTGAGCTCGTTGGTGGCGCCGAGGACTTCGAGTCTGCTGAGCAGTTCCTTGAACAAGTCAGTCTCGTCGCCGACACCGACAAACTCGGCGACGACGAATCGCAGGTCATCTTGATGACCCTCCACTCGGCGAAGGGGCTCGAGTTTCCGGTCGTCTTTCTCATCGGCCTCGAGGACGGCGTGTTCCCGCACATGCGGTCACTGGGTGAACCACGCGAGCTCGAGGAGGAACGGCGTCTTGCCTATGTCGGGATCACCCGAGCTCGGGAGCGTCTGTTCCTGTCGCATGCATGGAGCCGGATGTTGCACGGAACGACGCAGTACAACCCGCCGAGTCGTTTTCTCGACGAGATCCCCGAGGATCTGGTCAGCGAGGCTGAGGGCAGCAGATCACGGCGCAAGCGGTCGACCTTTGGGTCGGGCAACTACAGCTCGTCAGATCGTGACCGGTCGCGCGTGTCGAACCGCGAGTCGATGATCGACGCGGCCATGAAGCGGGCGGGCCCAACTCCATCGGGTGCAGAAGACCTCGGCCTCAGGATTGGTGATGACGTCATGCACGCGAAGTTCGGGGAGGGCGTGATCATCGACATCACTGGCTCGGGGGACAAGGCCGAAGCCCGAGTGCGTTTTCCTGACGTCGGAGAGAAACAATTGCTCTTGAGCTGGGCGCCTCTTGAGAAGCTCTGACCGTTCCGTCGACGGTAAATCTTGTTGCACAACCACTTTTCGACATATCTGTTGACGAAAGTCACCAAATGGGCCAGAATCTTTGTGGATTGACAACTTGTTGTCAGTTTGCCGGGATGTGGTTGTGGTGAACTTCAATCAGTGGCGGAATCCCAAGTCGCATCAGAGCGGTGGAGCTTTGATGTCGCAACGAGTGTGGTTCTGGAGCAGCGGGCTTCAGGACCACTCTCTCGTTTTCAGCCGGTGTAGCCGGCGAAATCTGCGGCGGTGTGCACATCGTTGATGTCGATCACGAGCGTCCGCCCATCGATGTACACCGGGATTGGTGGTAACCCGTCGCCATCAGAGGGATAGGTCGTTCCATCGCAAGGATCAGTGAAGGTCCGATCGGTGATGCTCCACTGGACAGCGCAGTCTCGAGGTGTTCCGGGTGACCGGGCATCGAAGGCAATCCACCCTGAGCCCGGGTCGTCGCCCAGATGTTGTAGCCAGATGTCGCGGCTTCCGCTGGCTATGTCGGGCCACAGAATCGGGCCATTCTCCTCGATCTCGTCGGCCATGCTGTCGGCGTTGATCGATCCGAAGTTCGTATCACCAAGAACCAGCGTGTTCGAGCGTGTTCCGAGCTCGATGGCGATGACGCCGATCACGATGGCGGCGACCACAGCAAGGCCGCCCACGATGGCCGCGCTTCGAATGTCGAATGATGGACCTTTTGCGACGGGCATCTGGCATCTCCAGGTTCAGGACAAACGGTTCGTCAATAGCGATGGATCGTTGAGCCGACTGCCTAGTATCGCTGGAGAGGTCGACGATCACGACGTCAGACCGAACCTGCACACGGAGGAACTGTGGATCTGTTCGAGTACCAAGGCAAAGAATTCTTCGCCCAATACGGCATGCCGATCTCTCCGGGTGAAATCGCCTTCTCGGTCGAGGAGGCGGTCGCAGCCGCTGAACGCCTTGGCACTCCTGTGATGGTCAAGGCGCAGGTACACGCTGGCGGTCGTGGCAAGGCTGGCGGCGTGAAGTTCGCCGCCGACATCGACGCCGTGCGCGAACATGCTGGCAACATCCTCGGTCTCGACATCAAGGGACACATTGTTCACCGCGTCTGGATCGAGAAAGCATCCGATATCGCCGAGGAGTACTACGCGAGTTTCACCTTGGACCGCTCAGCGAAGCTGCATCTCGGAATGCTCTCCAAGGAGGGCGGCGTTGAGATCGAGACGGTTGCCGAGGAGAACCCCGATGCGATCGCCAAGATCCACGTAAATCCAGTCGATGGGCTCTCTGAGCAGATGGTGCGCGATTGGGTTGCTGCGGCTGGTCTTCCTGACGCTGCGGTCGAGGGTTCGGTCGACATCCTCCAGAAGCTCTACACCGCCTATGTCGAAGGCGACGCCGACATGGTTGAAATCAACCCGCTGATCCTCACCCCGGACGGGGTCGTGCACGTGCTCGACGCCAAGGTCACGCTCGATGCGAACTCCGAGTTCCGTCATGCCGACTACGCCCAGTACGACGAGACCCAGACCCGTGATGAGCGCGAAGAAGCCGCCCATGCCAAGGGCCTGCAATACGTGGGCCTCGAGGGTTCGGTTGGTGTTATCGCTAACGGAGCCGGCCTTGCCATGAGCACGGTCGACGTGGTTAACCAGGTCGGTGGCAAGGCGGCCAACTTCCTCGACATCGGCGGCGGCGCAAACGCCGATGTGATGGCGGGAGCGCTTGAAGTCATCAACAACGATCCGAACGTGAAGGCCATCTTCATCAACATCTTCGGTGGAATCACCCGCGGCGAAGAGGTTGCCGAGGGCATCATCGAGGCGATGAAGAGAGTGGCGATCGATAGCCCGATCGTTATTCGCCTCGACGGCACCAACGCTCAGCAGGGTCGCGACATGCTCGCCCCGCACCTGGGCGACGACCTGATGATCGAAACCACGATGCTGAGCGCCGCCGAAAAGGCCGTTGCGCTGGCAGCCGACTGAGACAACGACTACGGAACGAAGGAACTGAACAATGAGCATCTTTCTTGATGAGAACACCAAGGTCGTCTACCAGGGTCTCACCGGATCCACCGGGCGTTACTACGGCAACTTGAACCGCGAATACGGCACCAAAGTCGTCGGCGGAACCCACCCAAAGAAGGCCGGTACCGAGGTGGACGGCATGCCGATCTTCGCCAACGTTGCCGAGGCCAAGGCCGAGACAGGTTGCACCGCCTCGTGTGTTTTTGTGCCACCAGTTGCTGTGCGCGGAGCAGTCATGGAAGCCGCTGAGGCAGGCATGGAACTGGTCGTCGTCATCACCGAGGGTGTTCCCGCCCACGATGAAGCCTGGTTCTACAACAAGCTGAAGGCCGACTTCCCGAACACCCGCCTCCTCGGACCGAACTGCCCCGGCATCATCAGCCCGGGCAAGGCCAACATCGGCATTACCGCTGGTCATATCGCCAAGGCCGGTGGCCCCGTTGGAGTCGTCAGCCGTTCTGGCACGCTGACCTACCAGGCCGTGTACGAACTGCAACAGAAGGACATCGGCGTCACGACGTCGGTTGGTATCGGTGGCGACCCCGTCCCCGGCACTAACTTCATCGACTGCCTCGAGGCCTTCCAGGCGGATCCCGAGACGCTTGCGATCATGATGATCGGCGAAATCGGTGGTTCGGCTGAGGAAGAGGCCGCCGAGTACATCAAGGCCAACGTGACCAAGCCGGTTGTCAGCTACGTCGCTGGCGTTACGGCACCTCCCGGCAAGAAGATGGGCCATGCTGGCGCCATTGTGTCCGGCGGCAAAGGCACCGCAGCCGCAAAGATGGAAGCCCTTGAGGATGCAGGCGTGAAGGTGGGGCTCAACCCGACCGAAGCCGGCGACCTCATGGCCGAAATTGTTGCCAACCTGTAGCTGTTCCGGTTCTGTGCAGCCCAGAGTGCCACTCCGGCACCTGCCGCTGCACAAAACTGAAGACTCCGAATCTGTGAAGCGTGGGGTGCCTGTTGGGCGCCGTGCCTTGCACAGATTCGCGTTTCAACCAGCCGCCGAAAGGACGGCCTTCGCGACTGTCCGAACGAGTTTCCCCGGGCCGTCGACGTAGTCCGACCAGGTGAAGGTCAGGACAGTCCAACCGGCCAGAGCCAGCGTGTTCTTTCGTCGAGGATCCTGCTCAAACGACTCCCGATTCAGGTGCCAGCGCACGCTGTCGAGTTCGATCGCAACCCGGCTTTCCGGAAAGGCGAGATCGACACGCCCGAGGAACGTGCCTGCTTCGCTGCGTATCTTGAATTCATATAGGGGTTGTGGCAGATGGGAGTCCATCAGGAGTTGCCCAACCATTCGGTTCCAGCGACTGTCCGGGATTGGGTCAGCCTCATGACGCTCGTCGAGCAGGCGTCGAAGTGGGCCACATCCGTTTCGCCCCTGAATCGAATGTCTGACCCATACGTCGAACAGATCATGGAGGTCGCAGAGCCCCTGGCGGAGCACCGCGTCGACCGCCCACTCGAGGCGCCGATAGCTGGTGTAGCCGGCATGGTCGAGCAGCGCTCGCTCAACCGATGAGCAGGGAGCCCCGTCGATCTCGCGGACACCCGCTCGGCCGACCTGGGTCGAGCGGTGGACGATGATGCCTGCTCGCTGTATCGCTCGGGCCTTGGGAATAGTGACTTCGATCGGACCCGGCCGGAAGCCGTCAACACCATGGAGGTAGAGAGCGCTGGCGTGACTCAGGAAGCCGCGGGTCGTGAGCGTCGCAACGCGAGCTGCCTGCATCCAGCTCTTTGGTGCGCCCCCGATCCCCATGACGCCCCGGTCGAGCCGGATGAAGCCACCCGACTCAATATGCCGTCGAACCTGTGACTGGGTAACGCCGAAGCGTTTGGCCTCCAATCGGTCGAACACACCGTGGTGTTCTGCGGCGAACGCCCGGAGCTCTCGAATTCCCATCTGTCGTCCTGTCGTGGGATAGCAGCAGGGGAAGTTCTCGAAGACTAGGTGGCGGGTGTGACATCGCCTGGCTGCCTGCGAATCTGTGCAGCATGAGCGGACGATGCGGCGTCTGGTGCTGCATAGATCTGAAGGCGACGAATCCGTGCAGCGGTGGGTGCCATCTGGGCACCTCCTGCTGCACAGAACCGGTCCGCCGTCTCGGGCATCACCCGAGTGGATTACTCGTCGTCGAGTTCTGCCAAGACTTTCTCGATTGCGTCGGTCTGATCGAGTTCTTCGAGAAGAAGTAATTCGTTGTCGTCTGCGAAGTTGATCGCGGCCGCCAAGAGCTCAAGGTCGATTCCCGCGAAGACATCACGCGAACAGACGATGTCCAGGAGGGCAACCTCGACCTCGCCTTCACGATCAAGAGCCGCGAGGGCGGTGTGAAAGTCGCCGGACACGACGGCAGCTGGCGCGCCGAGATTGGTCATACATGGCTCCCAATCGGCGAGCCCATCGAGTATCGCTCTCCCGGAGAGACTTGCGAGCGCGCTCGACCATGCGGCGCGAAGCCCGCTCTCTTCACGTGCGGCGCGGGCTGCCACAACGGCGAGGTCGTTGAGCGGCGTCGAACTGGACGTGACGTCGTCGTACGCGATCAACGATGCGAACGGGTACGTGCTCTCGTGGCAGTCACCGAAGTCGATGTTTCGTTCGAACTGTGCAACCGGGTCCGACACCTCGAAGAATTCGCGGGCTTCGCTGACGCCGAACGCAAATGACCGGTTCCAGTCTTCGGTATAGGGCCTGAAGGCATCGCGTGGAATCCGTACCGGGTCCCAGAATGGGTCGTCGGCTTCCGGAAGAACTATGGACTGACGTTCGTAGCTGGCGTCGTCAGCAACGCAGGTGACGAGCTTGTCCTCCCAGAGCTCCCACAGCTGGGCAGCCACGGTTGCGTGTGCATGAGCGTCGAACCCAGCAATGATGGTCTCGACCTCGAGCGCAGCGAGGGCTCCTGGGGGCATATGCGCGGCGATTTCGGAGTGAAGGGGCGCTTGGTCGAGGATTGGATGAAGCTCCGGTCGAACCACGGGTGCCGAATCGCTCTCAGGCACCGTGGTGGTCACCTCCGCGTCTCGTGCTGGCTCGGCAACGGGGGGCGGAGCGTCTGAGCTGCATGCGGTCACCACGACGGCAACACACACTACAGAAACGAAGTGTCTGATCACGGCGCCGAGAGTATCGGCCAAACGTCCATTTCTGATCGCGGACCCAGTGGTCAGCTGGCAGCGGTGACATCCCAGAGATGGTGCAGCGGGTCGTGGATTTCGTAACGAGCGAAGCTCAGCACCGAGAAGACCGCGCCATCAGAGCGTCGTCCGGGCCGAGCGAGTTGGTCGGGCGTGAGCGCTTCGAAGCGATCTGCGAGATGGTTGGCAGCGGCGGTGAGTTCGTGGTCGACGTCTGCCGGATCTTGCAGATCGTAACGGTCGGCTTCAGCAGTCTCGTTTGGATTCCAGTTGGCGAACTCGGGATTGTCCTCGGCGAGCATGAGCTCGAGTCGGGTCTCAAACAATCTGAAGACATCTCGAACGTGTGCCGCGTACTCGAGTGGGCTCCACACATGTTCGCTGGGCCGTCGCGTCACGTCGTTGCCGCTTGTGAGGATCTCGTGCCAGCCTGCGGCGTTCGATCGGTTGAGGACAGCGATCTCAGCGACGCTCAATGCGCCCACATCGGCTCCACACTCAGGACACGGACGCTCGAGGACCCATGTCCAGTCTTTGTTGTCTTGTTGTCCTGGTGGAGGTGGGGTGCTCACGGTGCAGCTCCTGCGGTGGTTGGGAGGTTCAACGAATCCCCAGCTGACTCAGTGATTACAGCTTGGGCCGTGCTCATGCTCGTCGTGGGCGTGTTCTGCCTGGTGTTCGGCAATCTCCTTGTGGATCGCCTCCATGTCGAGCGCCTCGATCTGGCCGATCAGGTCCTCAAGGGCTGCTTCGGGAAGTGCCCCCGGCTGTGAGAAGACCTGCACGCCGTCGCGAAATGCCATGATCGTCGGGATCGACTGGATTCCAAGGCCGCCCGAGAGTTCCTGCTCCTTCTCGGTGTCGACCTTGGCAAAGGTGATCCCGTCGTGTTTCTCGCTCGATGCCTCATACACAGGGGCAAAGGACTTGCATGGTCCGCACCAGTCGGCCCAGAAGTCGACAAGAACGATGCCGTCGCCAAGAACGGTGTCTTCGAATTGGTCAGCAGTGATGTTCAGCGTGCTCATGATGTGGGGGGCCTTTCTCTGCGTCGAGGGACGCAATGGACTCGGGAGTAAGAACCCGGTAAGGCCACACGATATTTCATCCTTCTCAAGCGGTCCACAGCTCAGATACACGACGTTGGATCCGGTCGGTGCCAGCTCATGACCGGCTCGGATCGGCCGAAGGGGATCTGAGCGCTTGCACTGATTGCAGTCAGAGGATCCAAACATGAAACGCACACGACTTCTCGTGTTCATTCCCTCGTACATGGCGGAACGTCACATCGGGTGGGTGATCGATCGGATACCTCGCGATCTCGGCGATGAGTTCGACGTCGAGGTGGCCGTTTTTGACGACGCCTCGCCCGATCGAACACCAGAGGTTGCCATTCGCGCACTCGCTGAAGCCGACCTGCCCTACGAGGCGCGAGTACTGGCGAATCCTCGGAATCAGGGATATGGCGGAAACCAGAAGCTCGGGTATCAGTACGCCGTGACTGGTGGGTTCGACCTCGTCGTGATGGTGCATGGCGACGGTCAGTATCCACCTGAGCAGATCAGACGTATCGCCCGGTGCGCAATGGAGCACGGCGCGGCGTTCGGGTCACGATTCGCTACCCAAGGCACGGCAATCGCTGGCGGTATGCCGAGATACAAATTCATGGGCAACCAGGTGCTGACCACCGTGCAGAACTCGGTGCTCGAGACAGAGCTCACAGAATTTCACAGCGGGTTTCGGGCGTATCGGACAGATGCGCTTCGTGCGATCCCGTTCTCGCTCAACTCGAATGACTTTCACTTCGATACCGAAATCTTCATCCAGCTGATCCGTGCGGGATTTACGATCGGCGAGATCGAGATTCCGACGCGCTACGGCGATGAAGAGTGTCGCGTGAATGGAATCGAGTACGCCCGTAACGTCGTCTCGCAGAGCCTGAGATCTCGCCTGCACGACATGGGACTCTTCTATGAGCGCAAGTTTGATGTGCGTGGAAGAGATGGGTTGTATGAGTCGAAAATCGACTTCGCCAGCCCGGCGTATGTTGCCCTGCAAAAGATTCCGCCGAAGTCGACGGTGCTCGATCTTGGAAGCTCAGATGGACACCTCGCGAGAGCCCTCGCGGAGAAGGGTTGTCGCGTTATTGGAGTGGACCTCGACCTGCCACAAGACGACTCAGCGTTCGCGAAGTTCATTCAATTTAATCTCGACGACGGACTACCCGAGATCGACGAAGACATCGACGTTGTTGTCATGCTCGATGTGATCGAACACCTTCGGTCCCCCGAAGACTTCGCAGAGGCGCTCGCCGACTTCTGCCGTACCCACAATGTGCTTCGCCTTCACGTCTCAAGCGGAAACGTCGCGTTTGCTGTGCAACGACTGATGCTGCTGTTCGGCCAGTTCAACTACGGTCCCCGAGGCATTCTCGACATGACGCACACACGGCTGTTCACGGGTCGAACGTTGCGCCGACTTTTCCGTCAGTCGGGGTTTCTCATCAACGGCATCGAGGGCATCCCTGCGCCATTCCCTTTGGCGCTCGGCGACGGGCCACGCGCACGCAGGCTTCTTCGACTAAACCAATTCGCGATCAAGTTGTTGCCGCGAGTGTTCAGCTTCCAGTTCTTCGTCGACCTGCAGGCTCCAGCGGACCTCGATCAGCTCATTCGCCAATCGCATCTCCACGCCGGTGCTGCCACCGACACTCACCAGCCGCCACTATCGATTGTCTCTGACATCGAACCTGACTCGCTCGCTGCGTAGACGCCTCTCCGACGCGTGAGCGACCCCCAAACACTCAGACCGAGTCGTCAAAGATTCGTTTCGCTGCGCTCATGAAGTTGGTGAGAGCGTCATTGACGTAGCGGTCGGTGTCTTCGAAGACCTGGCCGGCACGATCGGAGAAGTTACGTCCGGCGGTAGCGATGTCGTCTCGTGGTGAGTGCGGATCGCCGACGTGGTGGTAGTTGCCGTCAAGAATTTCCGCGTACACCCCGGAGTCAACCCAGTTGCGAAGTTCGGCGACACGGATAACAGGGAAGTCATGTGAACGACCGAGCGTCGCCATCAGCCGGTAGTAGGCGGACAGGCCATCGAGATTGCGGTATTCCTCAGCCTGCTCGATAAACGCATCGAGGTTCAACTGATCGCGTTGACCTCGAATGCCGCCAGCAAGCACTGCGTGCATACCCATGGCGGCATCCATTTCTTGCACAGCCAGGAGCCCGGCACGATCACAACTGATCTCGGCCTTCCGACTCCACTCGAGGAGCGCAAGGGTGATGGGAACGATGGCCTGGCTGACGAGTGGCATCACTCGGCTCGACATGTCCAGCAACAAGAAGAGCAGCGTGCGGTAGAGCGAGTGTTCGCTCATGATGTGGCCGACCTCGTGACCGAGAACCACTTCTATCTCTTCGGGTGAGGCAAGTTCGATGATCGTCGAGTTGAGCACAATGAATGGATTGTCCATGCCCACGGCCCCGGCGTTCGCCAGATGTGTCTGGCTGATGTAAAGCGGAGGCACGTCGGTGTCGAGCACCTCGCAAACACGGACGAGCGCTTCGTGAATCTTTGGATACTGGGCTGGGCCAACCTTGACCGATGCGGCTGTGTAGATAGTGGCGATGTTCTTCTCGCCGAACATGCCGACGATCTTCTTCAGTAGCCCGTCGAAGCCCGGGATCTGCCGCAGCGAAGCCAGTGCAGCTCGATCGGTTGGGTGTTCCCAGGCGATTGGACTGATCGTGTCGAGAATCAGTCGACCCGAGGGATGGAGGTCCAATGTTCCTGCGCTCACCGGTTCGACCCGAACTGGCTGCGAAAGACCAGATACCCGCCACCAACGATCGCGAGCAGTCCAACGACAAAACTCATCGGTGCGAGGATGCTGCCAATGAGCCAGACGTTTCCAATAACCGGCCGCACGAGGAAGAACAATATGAGGCCCACCACGAGAAGGGATGCGCCGGGTCGTTTGAGAGTCGCCATGAACGAATAATACCGCTCAACACCATTTTGTGAAGACCGGCCTCAGGCGTGGTGATGTGCAATCGTGTGCTGTGCGCACTCGGTCTTGTTTGTTTGTCGCCACGCTCGTTCTGGGGTCGTGTTCTGTCGATGGCGGTGCCAACCCGGGG
>RCNE010001935.1_pt1 | contig 11274 bp, 13 predicted proteins | sample 2041361 | NCBI WGS metagenome assembly RCNE01 (sample SAMN09708229, study PRJNA481090) | Marine sediment metagenome, whole genome shotgun sequencing project.
AATGTCGATGAACTCGGCAAGCGCTGCGCCAACCGGCACATCGGCAGAACTCTCGAACCGCTCACGCAGTCCACCAAACAAGGCGTGCAGCTCGCTTGGACCAGTCGTCTGGTCACCAGCGAACACTGCCTCAATATTGGAGTCGGTAAGCGGGTTGTCATCCATCTCAAAGAAAGGAACGTCCGAACCGCTCATGGGGATACGGCCTCCGGAGATATTTCTTGCATTTCTCGAGCGAGGGTCCGCAAGGCTCGGCGCTGGAGGCCCTTGATTGCCCCGACACTCTTGTCCATCGACGCAGCCACCACCTCGAGTGATTGGTCCGCGACCACGCGAAGGAGCACCACGTCTCGTTGCTCCTCCGTCAAGCAGTCCAACCGTTCCAACAGCCGGTCAGCACTCATTTGGGCAATCACAGTGTCGTCGACCAACGCAGTGTCATCGATCGAGTTCGACGTCGGCTCGTCGGGATGTTCCGAGAGGAGCAGCTCGTTTGGCCGGCGCTGTCGACGCCGCGTCCCGTCGATGAGCTGATTGCGCGCGATCTGAAACACCCAGCCAATGAACTGGTCCTCGTTTCCCTCGAACGTGGGCAGGTTCTGGAACACACGGAGGAAAACGTCGTTCACTACGCCGTCGGGATCGGCCGCCTGGCGAGCCTTTGCAAACGACGCGACGCGGCGGTTCAGCATTCGGTACAGCTGTTCAAAGGCGATTCCGTCACCCGACTTGGCGGCGACAAGGACATCGTCGAAGGCTGGGTTGGGTGCGCGGGACATCCCGAGTGTTGTCGGCGGGGTTGCCGAGCAACTTCAGTGGCCCTTCGAAACGAGGGCGGGTTGTTCTCGGCGAGCTCCGCGGCTCATGAGGCCGCCCGTTTGGGTCAGGCAGTTTGGGTCAGGCAGGGTCGGGGTCGACGCCGTCGACGTAGAACCAGCGGCCCGACTCGCGGACGAACTGGCTGAGCTCATGAAGTTCCAGGTGGGCGTCTCCTCGGCGGAACCGAGCCCGAAACTCGACCGAACCCGACGAATCGAGTCCGCCGCCTCCGGTTGTTGCGACCACCGTCAGGCCATGCCACTCGACCTCGTCGGAGAAGTCGAGGCGTGCGGGCCGGGTGGAGGGGTGCCATGTCGACAGGAGAAATGGTGCGTTTCTTGTCACATACGCCACATAACGCGAACGCATCGTTGCCTCGGCTGTGGTTCCGAGACCGGCGCTTCCTGAGTCATGTAGCGGCTTGCAGCAGCGAGCAAACGCCTTGCCGTCGCCACAGGGACACGTCTCGTGATCAGCTGGGAGTGCCATGAGAATTTGAGGCTAGCTGCTGGCTGGTACGGTCGAATACACGATGACGACGTCTGACACGGAAGAACAAATCCTCGACGCAGTGCAGTCGGTGATCGTCCGCGACGGCGTCCGGGGGGCGAGTATGCGACAGGTCGCGCAGGAAGCTGACGTGTCGCTTGGACTTCTCAGTTATCACTTCGAAGGCAAGGACAGCCTCATTCTGGCTGCCTTCGATCGGGCAACGACCACACTGCTCGAGGCGAGCGTCGATGCTGCTGCCCGTGTAACGGATCCCGATGAGAAGGTTCGGGCGTATCTTCGCGGCTCGTATAGCGACGAGTTTCTCGATGGTGACTATCTCCGGCTTCGCGTCTCCCTGTGGGCGGTCTCGCTCACCGACGCCGACCTCGCCAAAATCGACGCGGCCTACTACGACGACTATGCAGTGGCCCTTCACACGCTGATCGCTGCGGCTCGCCCAAACCTCTCCAGCTCCGAGGTCGCGGAACGAAGTTTCGACGCCATTGCCTTGGGGAATGGGCTCTGGCTCGATTGGGCTCGATTTCACCACGACGGCGGCTTGGAACGCGGTTTGGTGCGATGCGAGGAGATTGCTCTGGCCTGACAGACTCCTCGTATGGGTCGTCTCTCGGATCTTTCGATTGTTATCACTGGAGCAAGCAGCGGGATCGGTGAAGCGATTGCTCGCCGTTTCTGGGAAGAGGGCGCAAGGCTCACACTCGGAAGTCGTAGTGAGCCCGCTGGGGCAGGTGCCGGTGTGCGCTGGGTGGAGACGGATGTGTCCGACTCAGCTGCCGCTGATGCCCTCATCGCTGCATCTGTCGAACACTGGGGCCCTCTCGACGTCTTAGTGAACAACGCCGGGGTCCAGGTGGAGAAAACCATCGCCGAGACCACCGATGCAGAATTCGATGAGGTGATCGGCGTCAACGTCCGTGGTGTCTTCAACTGCGCGCGAGCTGCCGTTCGCCAGATCCAATCGCAACCGGGTGGGGGAGCGATCATCAACATCGGGTCAATCGCCGGAGACAGCGCCGACCACGGTATGGCCGTCTACAACGCATCGAAGGGTGCCGTGCATTCGCTCACTCGAGCCATTGCCACCGACCATGGCCGTGACGGCATTCGGTGCAACGCCATCGCGCCTGGATGGATTGCCACCAAACTCGCCGATGCTGCCTTTGACCTGACCGACGACCCTGCGGCGGCACGAGATGAGGCGGTTCGTCAACACCCGGTTGGACGTTTGGGTCTTCCCGAGGATGTGGCGAACCTGGCGGTGTGGCTAGCCAGCCCAGAGTCGACGTTTGCGTCGGGGTCAATCTTCACCATCGACGGTGGTCTCACCGCACAGTCGCCAATCGGCTGACTCAATCACCCCAGGGGGTCTCGGTTTCTGAGCGACGAGGTGCCGGCGGCTGCGGGTGATGCGGGTGCGGGTGCGGGTGCGGGTGCAATTGTGCTTGAGGGGCCGGCACTAACGTTTCGACAGGCTGCATCAGAGGTAGTGATGGTTGCCGGTCGCGGTCGCTCTTTCGCCGCACCAATCCCACGATGAGCAGCACCGTCCCGAGGATGAAGAACGCAAGCCCGACAATAGCCAGTATCAGCCATGGGGCCACTCGGTCGAGCGACGATTCAATCGAACGTCCAAATACGGCTCGGCTTGGACCCTCCGAGTCGACGTTGACCGTGAAACGACCTTTGGACTCGACCTCGAAGATGGCGACGGCTTCGTAGATATTCGCCGAGCGGCTCAGCGGCTCGCTCGATCGGAAGGACTCGGTCCCAACCGGCTCGCCCGTCTCGGCGTTGGTCACCGTGATCTGGCCGACATCGTTTAAGAAATCGTCGAATTCGATGTCGAGATCAAGAATCGATACCGACGCCGACCGGAGATAGATCTCGTACTCGCCCGGATCGAGTGTGCGTGTCTGCTCGCCCGGTGTCTCGAACGAGTCGATGGACAAAAGCTCGAAGGCGGACTGGAACGCGAGATATAAACCCAGGCAGGCCGCAGCGAAACCAACTGTCAGCACCGTCAAACTGAGCCACAGACCTGGCCCTGGTTCTTTCTGCTTGTTCGTGGTGTCCGCCATCGTCGCATCGGAATTCGCCATGGGTTCAGTATCGGCCAAGAACGACCCTCTCGTTCGTCTGTGATGCTCAACACAGCCTTCTTCGGGGTTACCTGGGTTGGGAATTCGTCGATGTCACGGGGAGTTATTCGATCATGTGTTGGCTTCCGTGACCGCAGATGTACTGCGTTCTCGGGCCACTAGTGCATAACGGAGGATCAAACTCATGACGCGTGCTGTATTCGATGGTGTGATTATCGCCGAAAGCGATGATGTAAAGGTCGTCGAGGGAGTCACGTATTTCCCACTCGACTCAGTACAGCCCGGCGTCCTGTCGGAGAGCCCAACAACGTCCCGCTGTTTCTGGAAGGGCAAAGCTAGCTACTTCCACGTCGATAGCGAGAACGACACCGCCCTCGATGCCGCGTTTCAATACAAGGCTCCATGGCCGCTGGCCCGGGGCCTCGTCACCGATCGCGTTGGCTTTTGGCGCGAGGTAGAAATCGAACGCTGAGGCCCGGGCGTCACCGGCCGAGTCCAGGGCCGTCGCACTGATTGAGTAGCGTTCGGGAATGAAATCGATCAGCGAAGTCGTGGCGAACGGAATGTGTATCGGCTGCGGGCTGTGCGAGTCGGTGAGTGGCGGTCGTGTGCAAATGCGAATGACCGCGGCTGGTGGCCTTCGCCCCGACAGTGTGCAGTTCTCTGTGGACGAAGAAACCGTGCTGTTGGCGAGCTGTCCAGGCAACACCGTCGCGGCCCGCCAAAAGCCTGGTCTGAAAATTGATCCGATCTGGGGAGCGTATTCCTCGATGAAGATGGCATGGGCTGGTGAACCCGATGTTCGACATCGTGCAGCGACCGGTGGGGTATTAACCGCGTTATCGCGTCACCTTGTTGAGACGGGCAAGGTTTCGTTCGTCTTGCATGCAGCTGCGGATCCCGATGCTCCAATGCGCTCGATCTGGACTGCGAGCGAGACGGCAGACGAGGTTCTTGCCGCCGCAGGATCGCGGTACGGGCCCGTTTCGGTTTTGGCCGGGATGTATGCGGCGTTAGATCGAGGAGAGCCGTTCGCCGTCGTTGCCAAGCCGTGTGATCTCAACGCGGTGCACGGACTCGCTGCAGTTGACTCGCGTGTCGACGAACTGTGCACCCATCGGCTTGCCATGGTGTGCGGCGGCACATCTCGACTCACGAAGTCGCAGGCCGTGCTCGACGAGCTCGGCATTTCTGAGACCGAGGTGACGCTCTTTCGGTATCGCGGCCATGGAAACCCAGGTCCTACACGTATCGAAACCCGCAGCGGCCTCGCGCACGAACGGAGTTACGTCGATATGTGGGGCGACGAAGGCGGATGGGACCTCGAGACCCGATGCAAGTTCTGTCCTGACGCCCTAGGCGAGGCAGCCGACGTCGCTGCCGCCGATGCGTGGCCGGGAGGAACCCCCGACGAAGACGACGAAGGTTTCAACGCAATCGTGGTCCGGACAGAGGCTGGAACCCGGCTTGTACACGACGCGGTCGCGTCAGGCCATCTGGTGCTTGGCGAAGCGGTCACCCCTGACGAGTTGAACGTGTTTCAACCTCATCAGGTGCGAAAAAAAGATGCGCTCGCGGCGCGGCTGACGGGTCTGCGCGATGCCGGACTTCCAACCCTCTCAACGCACGATCTTCGTGTCGACGAGTTAGGGGCGCAGGCCGATCCGGAGTCCTTCGAGCGTGAACGTTCGGGTGCAATGACCCGGGCAGAAGCGGGCAGATTCGCCGAGTAGACCCGGCGACCGAAGCAACCATCTAGGCTCACCCATTCGTTGTTGATCCTGAAGGTAGGCAGTCATGACCGTGCGTGTTGGTGTGTTCGGGACGAGCTGGTGGGCCGACACGATGTACTTGCCGCCGCTGGACGCCCACCCGGATTGCACGGTGGTCGCGGTCTGTGGACGTCGCCCGGAGCCCGCCCAGTCGTTTGCCGAGAACTGGAACATCGCGCAGTGGTTCACCGACCCCCAAGAGATGCTCGATCAGGTCGAGATGGATGCGGTCGTGATCGCAACGGCGAACGACAGCCATGTCTCGCTTGCACTCGCGTCGCTCGAGAAAGGTTTGCACGTGCTCTGCGAGAAACCTCTGGCTCGTAATGCGCAGGAAGGTGCAGCAATGGCGGCGATGGCAGCCGAAACCAACGCCATCACCATGGTGCCCTTCACCTATCACTACATGCCGGTAAATCAATACGTGAAGAAGCTCGTCGAAGACGGGTTCATCGGCCGACCCCATCACATCAACGCTCGTTACTACACCGAGTTTGGGTTCGATGACAGCTACTCATGGCGATTCGACAAGGCGCTGGCCGGCTCGGGAATCATCGGTGATATCGGCTCGCACTGGATTCATCTCGCCCGTTGGCTGCTCGACGACACCGAGCGATCAGTGAGCGCAACGTCAGCAACGTTCATCGACCGCGGACCACGTCCCGACGGTGCTGAGTACGAGCGGGCCGAGGACAGCGTCGCGATGACAATCCAGTATGAGTCCGGGGCGTACGCGGTGCTGCAGACGAGTGCCGTTGCTTGGGAAGGGACCCCGTTCGGGCAAACCCAACACCTCGAGATCCATGGCGACGCTGGCACGATCTACGCATCATGTGACTGGGACACAGTGCAGGAGGTGAAAGGCGTGAAACGCGGCGACATAGGTCCGGCCAAACTTATGCCGATCCCCGACGAAATCTGGAACGGGGTTCGGCGAGACACCGTGCACAACACGTATCGAGACGTCTTCCGCACAACCGACTCGATGACTCGTGGCTGGGTCAGCGCAATTCGTGATGGTGTGCAGATCACACCGGACTTTGCCGAGGGTCAGGCCGTGCAGCGCGTGCTCGACGCTGTTGTCCAGAGCGCCGCTGGTGATGGTGTGCCGGTCAAACCACACGAAGCCGTGGCTGACGCTTGACGCTCAAGATGCGAGAGTGATCGGCACTTCGCTCGTTGGCCTGACTGGAAGGCCGTGTCCGATTGCGCTGCGACGTTCTTCCAATACGTCGTTGATGAGTGTCGACGACGTCCCTTGCGTATAGGGGAAGAAGATGATCTTGACACCCACGTCCTCGAACGATTTCCCGAGCTCTCGCCAGCGGGGCGTGTTGTACCAGTCGTCACCGACGAACATGACGTCGAAGCGGAGACGTTCCCACATGGCCATCTTGTCCATGTGATCTTGGGCAATGACCGCGTCGACGTACGTGATCGAACGAACGATCTCCATTCGTTCATGGTGCGGAATGACCGAGTGTTTCGACTTCTCGGCCAGCAAAAGTTCGTCGGTGGTCACACCGACGACGAGGCGGTCACAGAGCGCCCGTGCATTTCGCAACAAGGTGAGGTGCCCGATGTGGAAGAGGTCGAACACTCCAGTCGTGTAGCCGAGTTTCATGCTGCCACCCTTTCGTTCCGCGCTTCTTCAAGGAGATCGCCTGCCGGTTTGAGGTCTGCCAGGCTGAGATTGGGCCATCTGTTCGGCGGACGGAAACGAAGATGGTTTTTGTCTGGTTCGAAGAATCCGCTGTCGACGCCGAGAACTTCGATGTCGTCGAGGTCGAGCTGATGGCTGTGTCGGAGTGCCCGAAGGTACGCAATCTCGTCGGGGTCGAAATCCATGAGCCGCGTTGCGACCACATCGGCGGTGAGGAGGTTCTCTGCTGCGACGACGGCGCCGCTGGCCACCCGATGGGGAAAGTGCGGTCCGTCGGTATCGCCACCGACGATGCCGTCGATGATCGAGAGCGTTGGTCGCCTGTGTTCACCAGGAAGGCCCACGAACGCGTCGTGGACGTCGGCGGTCATGCGCCACGTCGTGTCATTGCCGTCCCATGCTCCGCGAAGCAGCCGCTGGTCTTGTGCTTCGGTGGTCACGAGAGTTCGATACATCGATCCAACGGCAGTGCTTCCGAGGCGATCGCGAAACATGAGCTGTGTCCGGCTCGGAAGCAGATCATTTACGAGGTGTTGCCAATAGAGACGTGGGTAGTCGAGCCACGAGTCCGGATTTGGGTACTCGTCGCCTCCGAACTTCGGGTATCCAATGGCCCAATGCACGAGCGAGTTCTTGTTGCTGATCGTGCCGATCAGACCCTTGATGTTGAGCGTTGCTCCGACCTTCGCGTGTGACTTCAGCTTTGGCACGGACACGTACGTGTCTGCGTTCACGATCGTGTTCGAGAACGCGTAGTTATGTCCGCCACGGTGCGCCTTGATGGTTTCGAGGCGTTCGTTGAGGGTTCCGCGGAACAACCACCAGTTGGCTTCGTCGAGATACGAGTCAGTCAATTCGACAACGTGTTCGCCCGCTGGGTCTCCAGCGAGAGGTTCCCGTCCCGCTCTCCACCCGTAGTTGGTGAGGTCAGGAACGTGCCAACCCCGCAGGTCGACGAAATCGACGTCCACCCCGTGCAGTGTGTGGACACGGTCGGCGATGAGATCCATGCGGTAAAGCTCCGACAGTGCGTCCCAGCTGCAGTCGACATGGGGATTGTCGCCCACCAGGATTCGACCGTCACCGCGAAGCGCGAGCGCGACATAGTCAACGACGGCACGAACGACTGAGGGGTGCGTGATCACACTCCAAATGTCGCCACCGAATCGGTGTTCGTGGTCAACCAGGTTGGGCTTGATGAACACGGTCTGCCCAGGTTCGATCAACTCTCCGAGAGGATTCCAGTTTGCCCTCTCGCCGTGGCGAGCTCCGGGCGGGTACAGGTGTTGTAGGACTGAACGCACTGCGTCATGGGCCGGGTTGGGCTGCAGCGAGCGTGGTCCGGGCAGCTCTGGGTGGTCGAGGTGTGTGTCGAATGGGGCGTGCTCGGGGTAATAACCCGGACCGCGGTGCACAGCTGCGCGGAAACGTTCTTCACCCATGGTGTTGTCGATCGAGTTGTTGGATGAACTGATCGAGGCACCACACGAGGAACCTCGCGTCGCCGCTCATGCTGGCGAGTTGAGTTGTGACATCGCTTCGAAATTGTGGTTGTTTAACCGGACCGGCCCAATCGGCCATCCACGTATCCATTGGTCGAGCGAATGGGATTTTCGCTGGCACGTTCGAGGTTGCGTAGAGGTCTCGAAACAACTGCTGCACGAGGTACTTGGGTTCACCAGCACGTATCCGGTCGAGATCGAGTTCGCCATCGTGGACCATTGCCTCATATGGGGCAACGATGTCTACCCCAGCGCTCCCGATCGCATTTTCAAACGACTGCACTATCCCTTGACCGTGGATTTCGCGGAGGAATTGTTGGACCGCGATGGTGTCGTTGCGGCGATACGGAGCAAACGTGTCGTCGATCGGCATCGGCGTTCGAAGTACGCGTGCTGGGTCGACGAAGCGATAACGCTCGATGAACTGTTCGTACGTCCAGACGGGACACAGCAGCTTGTCCATACCGCCGAAGGTCGAGTCGGCCCCGTTGCCCACCAACAATGACCGGACTCCGAGTTGGTGTGCGTGTTGCGCAGCCACATAGAGGGGAACTTCCACTGGGTGAAGCGGAGAGTTCTTTCGTGCCATGAGCGTCGCTGTATGTGTGAGGTAGTCGGCCCAGCCCACACGGATGATGTGGTGTGGGTGTCCCCATCTCGATGCATACTCGGCGGCTGCGATTGATTCGTCGGCGGCGCCGGGTGCATCGAAAGAGATCGTGAAACATGGCGTTCCGGGTTCTGCAAGGGCTGCGAGAATCGCGGAGTCGATGCCGCCACTCAATAAAATGCCCAGGTCTCCTGTGCGGGGCATGAGGTCGTTGAGCGAGTCGAGAATGGCGGCGCTGCTCGAGACCCGCCGAGTTGTGTCGACCGAATTTGGCAGCAGGGGAGCGACACCTGGAATCCACTCCATTCCTTGCACGGGAAGGTGTCGCAGGCCCAGGTAGTACGACATGGCTTTTGTGTTGACCACTGGCTGAGCAGCATTGTCAGGGGCAGCTTTGTGAGCGGCAGCGTCGAGGAACGTGGTCATTGGACCACCAACGATTCTCCGTACGCCTGGAGGGTTGCTGCCTCATCTTCAGCTCCGAGCCGATTTAGGGACTCGGCGAGGTTGCGGCAGCGATCGGGTGTGGTGGCGGCTGTGTGCACGAACACAGGGATTGCCGATGGCACCAGGTCGAGTTGAAAGAGGGCCGCATCAAAGTTGTCGTCAGGAATCAGCTCGACCAGGGATTGAAAGTGCTCGCTCGCGCTCTCGTCTTCTAGTTCGACGGCAGCGAGTGCGGCTGCCGTCACCCGAGTGATCGGGTCGACGCTGTCATCGTTCATTGCCGCGACGAGTGGGCACGATGTGACCAGCCCGAATGAACGCACACGTCGAGCGCAGGTCAGCAGGTCCGAAGGGCTGAGCGAAGATGACGCCTCGTCGAGCAGCGCCAGGAGCCGAGGGTGCCCGGGCCAGCGGTCCCAGGCATGAACGAAGGCATCCGTGATGGACCCAGGGGCCGAGGCGAATGCCTCATCGATCAGCTCATCGAGTGCCTGCAGCGGTAGGAACGAGGGGTTTCGGTCGGGCCGCTTGAAGATCAGTTCGATGATGGTTTCGGCGGCAACTTCATCGTCACGGCCCTGTTGATCGGCGAACAGCCAACGACGCCACTGCGCACGAGCCTCGCTTCGATCGGTATTGAGTGCGCGTGCAACTGCTGGTGCCAAGTCTTCTGAGTCTTGGGACCATTCCACGACCTGATCGAGGCCCGCCAATACGCCGTTGTGTTGCCCAGCTGTCCCGGGGAGCAACCCAACCGCCGGTCGATCGGCAAGGAAGGTCTCGGCAAGCACCCCCGATCGACTGTCGGCGACGACCACATCAGCAGCGGTCAGCAGAGAGACCAGCGAATGTAAGTCCGCCCGGACGGCGATTCGTTCGTCGATAGCGGCAAGGCGTGCAGCTTCAAACCGGACACTATTGTGATGGGGTTTCGCAACGATCAGATGATCCTCGGCCAGTTCTGCAAGGGCCGCGGAGTATCGATCGATTCCGGAGTTCTGCGCCCACGTTGGAAGCCAGGCAACAACTGGCAGCGCGTCATCGATTCCGAGGGCACTGCGAGCGTCTGCACGAGTGAGCTCGTCACGCAGAGAAGGCGCCCACTTCGGATACCCCACGGTGTGGATCTGGTCCTTTGGCAGATGTGCACTGATTGCACATGCAGAGAAGCTGCCGTGTGCGAGAACCGCGTCGAGGCCGGTGTTCACCGGCCCATGGCCATACGCACCGATGAACGCGCTCGCTCCATACTCCGTCTTGATTCGCAGGGAGTTTTGGTAGTGCAGTAGCCAGCCAATGCCCTGTGTTGTGATCACGGCGTCCGCAGACAAGCGACTGCGGTTAATAGACGGAAGATTTCGTTCGAGAAGAAGGGCGGAGAGCAACGAAAAGGTGGCGTCGTCGACGAGGGGAGCAATGTCGCCATCCTTGTCATCGAACCAGCCCCTTTTGGGATTTGGTACCGAACCCATTGCGCGGTGAACCCCCGGAGGTTCAAGGACAAATTGTGCGTCGACGCCTCGATTTCGCAACGCTCGCCAGATCGGCTCCCACACCGCGACCTCGTGGCTCGAGTAGAGGTAGAAGTCGACGGCCATCGTTCGATGTCGAGATTGTGTACCCACACCGACGAGCGGCGATCGATTCACGGCAGGTTCCATGTAGGCCAATCGACCCAGAAGCCTGGACCTCTATCGGACTTGCCCAAATTGAGTGGTCGTTCGAGGGTGGGCGCAACATCGTGGAGCTTTTGCTGGACTGGGTGCTTCACCCCGCACCACTTGGGGAGATGCATTCTCTAGAGTGCTCTGGTGACGAACGGAGCCATTCGATTTATTGTCTATGCCGG